>Ga0157369_10001872_pt1 | contig 25371 bp, 18 predicted proteins | sample C25metaG_FD_113461 | JGI IMG/M metagenome (GOLD analysis project Ga0157369, IMG submission 113461) | Corn rhizosphere microbial communities from Kellogg Biological Station, Michigan, USA - C2-5 metaG | ecosystem: Host-associated > Plants > Roots > Rhizosphere > Soil | place: USA: Michigan... | reverse complement strand
TTCGGCGCATAGTACCCGGACCGAACCTCGACCCGCGACACCCGGTCCGGCGGCTGAATCTCTATCGAGTGAAATCTGCCATCGTGCTGCAACTGGGCCGGGTCATAAACCAGCCGATACTGGTTTCGCGCCTCCGATTCAATCGTCTTCAAATCATTCCAGATTGTCTCGTCACTGTCGTCCGCTGGAAACACTCGCCCGCCGCTTCTTGCAGCAAGTTCCTCCAGCGTCTTCGCGCCGGTCGAATACCGATTCGGCTCCGCTGGCACGCGAAACGCGTAGATCGCCGTGTTCGTCTGCTGGCACGCTCCAAGCGCCTCGTCCATCGACGTATGACTTGCCGTGTCCTCACCATCGGAAAAGATCAGAAGCATATTCGCTGTCGCCGTCCGATCTGCGTGCCCGAACTCAGAGAAGCACGCGCGGAAAACAGCATCGATCAGCGCCGTTCCACCCAGCGGATTCATCCCGCCTTCCCGTACATTACGAATCCCCTGCGCCAGCACGGCGGAATTGTTTGTCCATGGAACGGATACTCCCAACCCATAGCCAAAAGCCATTACGAACCCCTGATCCGACTTCTGCCGGAACACACGCCCGGCGAAGCGCTCCGCGATCCCCTTGCTCGCCGCGAGCGTCCGCTCCATCGACTCACTCGTGTCGAGCAGAAATCCCACGCGCATCGGCCGGTCGAGCAGGGAATCGAAAGCTACGATCCGTCGCGGCGCAACCCCGTTGTCCCACAGCTTGATTTCCTCTCTCTTGATGTCGTTGACCGGCAGCCCATGCGCATCCGTAGCGTGAAATGTCAGCACTACCTCGTCGACTCGCAGGTCCAGCCTGAACTCCGGCTTGCTGTCATCGCGGTTCCCACCGTTCTGTGCCCTCCCTTCCAAAACGCAGCACAGCACGACCAGAAACAATAGTCCCCGATGTCGCGAAGCACTCACCCTCATTGCCTCAACATACCAGCAGTATGCAGCGAATCTCTGCGTCTTCGTGAACCATCAACGGCCAATCGCCCCCCCGTGCCCGCATTTATCCTCTTAGTTGGGGGGACAATGCCGCGGTCCGCAATTCTACTTCTCGCTATCATTCTTGTTCTCGGGTTCTCCGCTGTGTCTGGCTGCCGCTCCCATCACGCTCTCACCCCGCAACAAGCAGAAGGCAAACACGTCTACCAGGTCGCCTGCGCCCACTGCCATGAAGAAAACGACCTCCGCCTGAAAAAGGTCCCGCCAAATCTGCACAATCTATTCAGCCGCACGACGCTCCCCGACGGCGCACCCGCCACCGACAACCAGGTCAAGCGCGTCATCATGACCGGCAAAGGTCTCATGCCCCCATTCCAATACCAGATGACCCAAGCCCAGCTCGATGCTGTCCTCGCCTACCTCCACACCGGCCTGCGCTGACCGTTCACCTCCCGTCAGTTGTGAAACACAGTTATTCGGAGTGAGTAGAGGCTAGAATCCGCCGCACCAGCGTGCCGCCGCACCAGCGTGCCGCCGCACCAGCGTGCCCGCTTTCCTGCGGTGCTTCCACCAGTTCTGGCGACCACGCCAATGGCAATGAAGCAGGGAACGGTTACTCCCCCAACTCGCTTCTTCTCCGGTCCTGTATAGAACAAAAAACTGACGACTGAAAACTGACAACGGAAAACTGAAAACGCGTTTGCTACCATCGCCTCGTGGACACCCTCCCCTGGCTCCTCGACTCCGACCCCGCCATTCGCTTCCAGGTCCTCCGCGACCTCACCATTACTTCTCCCGCCGACCTCGCCGCGGAGCGCGCCCGCATCCCGCATCAGGGCCTCGGCGGCGCCATCCTAGCGCTTCAGCATCTCGACGGCGCATGGCGTCGGCCCGACTGCCCCACCTGGCTCTCAACCCTTTTCACCCTCTTGCTCCTGCGCTCCACCGGCATCGATCCCGCCAGCCCCGCCGTCCAATCCGCGCTCGCCCGCTCTGAAGCCAACCTGCGCTGGAACGACGAGCCCGGCGGCTGGGACCTGCGTCGCTTCGATTTCCGCTTTGAGCCCGCCGACGGCCAAGTCCCCCCGGCGCACGGTTGCAAACCCGGCGGCAACCCCTTCTTCGAGGGCGAAGAGGAGCCATGCATCAACGGCGGCGTCCTCGCGTTCGGTTCTTATTTCGGCCACTCCTCTCGCGCGCTCGCCAGCCGCCTCCTTTCCGAGCAGCTCCCCGACGGCGGCTGGAACTGCGACGCCCCGAATTCCCGCGTCTCCTCCTTCAACACCACCATTTGCGTCCTCGAAGGCCTGCTCGAATTCGAGCGCACCGCTGGATCCGACCCCAACCTCGCCGCCCAGGCCGCTGCCGCCCGCGCCCGCGCTCACGAATATCTTCTGGAGCGCTCCCTGTTCCGCCGCCGTTCCACCGGTGAAGTCGTCACCTCTGAATTCCTCCAGCTAGCCTTCCCGCCCCGCTACCTTTACGACGTACTCCGCGCCCTCGACTACTTCCGCGCCGCCGCCGTCACCCCCGATCCGCGCATGAACGAGGCTATCCGCTACATCGAGAGCCGCCGCCAACCCGACGGCCGCTGGCTCCTCGATCGCGCCTATGCCGAAGCTCTCCCCATCCCTCTCAGCGAATCGCTCGGCGAAACCCTGGGCGAGCCAAGCCGCTGGAACACGCTCCGCGCCCTCCGCGTCCTCCGCTGGTTCCACTGCCACGCACCCTCGCCCGCACCCACTCCGTAAACTCCTGTCAACCCATAACATTCCAGCTCAGAAACACCTCCACAATCATCCAGCCGATCACCGTCGCCAAACGGCCCATGGCATGGTGGGCGATGGCACACCTGTGACTCGTTCGCGGCCACCCGGCGCACCTCGCGTAAATCGAAACGGAAAGAAGTGGCGACCGATCGTTCGGGAAGCGTATAGTGGCTGCCCATTGGGAGCGAACCGGAAATCTGCAGCACCTTCCAATCAACCATTCCCCCCACGTGTTTGAGAGGATGCCATGCGGCGTAGCGCGTTGAAGTTTGCTATCGTTCTCACCTTGTCTTTTTTTGCTTCGGCTCCCGCTTGGGCGCAATGGAACACGCCCACCATTGACGGCAACATTGCGTCGGGCGAGTACGGACCGAATAACCAGCTCAACAACGCGGGCAACACCGGGCAGACCTGGTACATGACGTGGGACGCCAACAACCTTTATGTCGGCATCGTGACTGCCAACATAAGTGAAGGCGCCGTCCTCTATATCAAAGGCAATCCGCAGAATGCCCCGACGTGCTGCTCGAATGCCGACGGAAGTCTCGCGGGCTTCAATTATGACGGCGCAGAGTTTTCCTCGCTTCCGTTCCGCGCCGCCCTCGTGACCTACTTCAAGAATGGCTACCGTGAATACCGCAACTCTGACGGGAATAACGGTTGGACCGGGCCGACAGCGAACTACGGTCAGTACGCCGACGATGGTGGGAACAACAACACTCGTGAAGTCGCTATTCCGTGGAGCGCTATCACCGGCGGAGGCATTCCCTCCTCGTTCGTCTTCTTCGGGTATCTCACCTCGAACGGCGGCTACGTTTACGGTCAGGCGCCGCCCGACAACCCGGGGACGTTCGTAGGGAGCAACGCCACGGCATCGCGTTACTACGCTGTCATCAACACTGGCAATGGCTCCAGTACTCCGCCGTTCTCGCTCGAACAGCCTTCGGGTTTCAGCGCTGCCGACGCGGCCGGCTTCCGGCACGACACGTTCGATCCCTTCTATCGCGACCAGGAAGGCGCAGTGCCGGAAAATACGCAGGTCACACTGCGTTTCACCACGCTCCATGCCAGCGGCATCTGGGGCGTCAACGTCCGCGCTTACCTGTTTGACACCGCTTCGGGCACGACCACTGGACCCGTCGATACCAACATGCCCTTCGACCAGAACATCACCGTCAACGGCACCGAGCTCGACGCATGGAAAGCCACCCTCACAATGCCGTCCGCAACCACCGTTTACTACTACAAATTCCACATAAACAAAGACACCACGAACGGTTGGTACAGCGACGATTACCTCGACGACAACGACAACGTGCACAAAGACGGAACCGGCATAGCGACGGACGGTGAGCCGTTCCCCTCGTTCCAGATCACGGTGTACGATCCTGACTTCCAGACTCCGGCATGGCTGCAGAAGGCCAACGTATATCAGATTCTGCCCGACCGCTTCCGCAACGGCGATCCAACTAACGACTACTGCCGCACGGGATCAACCACCGGCTGTCCCGCGTTTTATTCAACCGATCCCGCCACGGTGATTCATTACGACACCTGGAACACGCAGATGTGCGACCCGCGCGACAGCGGTTCGTCCTGCTACAACAACTTCACCCAGTTCTACAACGGCGATCTGACGGGCGTACAAAGCAAGCTCGACTACATTCAGTCGCTTGGGTTTGACACCATTTACATGAACCCCATTTTCATGGCGCGCTCTTACCACCGCTATGACACCGATCAGTATCTGCAGATCGATCCGGCGCTCGGTGGCGATGCCGCGTTCACGGCACTCGAGACCGAGATGAATCGCCGCGGCATGCAGATCATTCTGGATGGAGTGTTCAATCACGCTTCGTCTGACAGTCTCTACTTCGACCGCTATCATCGCTACGCCTCCGATGGAGCGTGCGAGTCCCTCGGCTCGGTCTGGCGCACATGGTTCCATTTCAACAACGATAATGTGCCGTGCACTTCGTCCGACTATCCAGGCTGGTTCGGTTTCGACAGCCTGCCGACGTTCGATCACGCCAACTCCGCCGTGAAAGATTTCTTCTATCGCGGCCCCAACAACGTAACCCAGTACTGGTACGGGCGCGGCGCCAACGGCTGGCGCTTCGACGTGGCCGACGATGGCAACTTCGGCCATCCGTGGTGGAACGATTACCGCGGCTATGCCAAGAAGTACAACGCGAACGGCCCATTGATCGGCGAAATCTGGCCCAACGCAAGCCAGTACCTGGCGGGCGACCAGATGGATTCGGTGATGAATTACCGCTTCCGCAAAAACATCACGGGCTTCGCGCGAAACGCCGAATGGCACGACGACAACAACAACGGCACGAATGATATTCCCGGGCTCACACCCAGCCAGTTCGACCACGCCATCCGCGCTGTCCGCGACGACTATCCAGCCCCGGCCACGGCGGCCATGCTCAATCTCCTCGATTCGCACGACGTAAATCGCGCGCTCTATGTCTTGACCGAAGCTGGTGATTCCGGGCTGACGCAGGCAAAACAGAGGCTCGAGCTTGCGGCCCTCTTCCAGTTCACCTATGTCGGCGCGCCCATGGTCTACTACGGCGACGAAGTTGCCGTGAACTCGCCTTCGAAGAGCAGCAGCGCGAACGGCCCATACGGCGATCCCTACACCCGCCCGCCCTATCCGTGGACAGATCAAGCCGGCGATCCCACGATCTATGGCCCGCCCGACACGTCCGTCTCTTCGTATTACACAAGGCTCGCGCATCTTCGTAAGCAGTACCCGGTGTTGCGCAACGGGTCCTTCCTCACGCTGCTGACTGGGGATACCCAACAGTCAAACACCGCTCCCACCACTTACGCGTTTGCCCGCATACTGACGAATGAGCCGTCAGCCCTTGTCGCCATGAATAACGGTGCGTCCGATAACTTGGCGACCATCCCCGTCGCAGGCGTGTTCTCCGATGGCACGCAGTTACAGGACGCACTCGCGGGCGGCACTTATGCGGTAAGTGGCGGGACTGTGCAGGTAACCCTGCCGGCCCGCACCGGGGTCGTCCTGCTGCCATCGCCGGTAAATCTCGATCTCGTCCCGCCGACCGCTTCCATCACGACCGCCCCGGCGGCAAACGCGCACGGCTGGATCAACTCGCTTCCGGTCACAGTGAGCCTGGGTGCAACCGACTCCGCCAGCGGCGTCGAGCAGTTACGCTACTGGATCAATAACGGCAATGTCATCGCGGTCGCCGACAGTTCGGCGTCAACGCATTTAACGGCGGAAGGCTCCTATAGCGTTGGATTGCGCGCAATTGACAACGCCGGTAACATCAGCGCGCTCGCCACAGCGGCGATCGGCGTCGACGTCACGCCGCCGGCGGTCAATGTCGCAGCCGCTCCGGCGTCGCTCTGGCCTGCCAACGGCAGAATGGTGCCTGTCACCGTCTCCGGCATGATTACCGACAGCCTGTCGGGAGTCGACCAAACCACCGCCGCCTTCGCCGTGGTCGACGAGTATGGAAGTGTGCAACCGCAAGGGCCCGTGACTCTGGGGTCAGGAGGTTCCTTCTCGTTCCAGGTTCTGCTGCAATCGTCACGAAATGAAAACGACCAGGACGGCCGTCAGTACACCATCACCGTCAGCGCCCGGGATTACGCCGGCAACCTTGGCTCGTCGGCAAAAACCGTGACCGTTCCCCACGACCGGGCACACTGATACTCACCGGATCTTGCTACCGTTGCATGGCGGGAGCGCAGCGAAATGGCAGCCGAAACTTCTTCGGCTGCTCCTGCCTTGCTACGCGCACTGAGAGAAAACGAAGGGAAGGGAACTGCAGCGCGACAAATCGGCATCAAATCCGATTTCAGCACAGTCGAGTCCTACTCACGCCTCAGCGTCACGCTCGGATCCAGCAAGCTGGCGCGCCTTGCCGGAATTGCGATTGCCGTCAGTGCTGAAACCGCAAGTAACCCGAGCGAGGCAGCCAGCACCGGGGCGGACGCTGCGGCGGCATGATAGAACTCCGCTCGCAGAACGTACCCGGCGACGATCGCTGCCAGTATGCCAACGCCTAACCCTGCGCCGATCCATTGCGACTCCTGCCGGATCAGTAGCGCCAGAATCGCGGAGCGCTGCGCTCCCAGTGCCACCCTGATCCCGATCTCGCGTTCGCGGAGCGATACGTCATAGGCCAGAAGGGCGTAGGTGCCCAGTGTCGCCAGGCCCAGCGCCAGCAACCCAAAGCCGTCCACAACCCACATCGAGAATCGCCGCATCGCCACCGCATGCGCCATCAGCTCCGGCATGCTCTCCACGTAACGCACCGTCAGCTCTGAGTTGCTTCGCAGGACACGACGCACCGTCTCATCCAGTTTGCTGGGATCGCCCGGTGTCCGCAAAAAGATAGTCATCGAAGTGTCCGGCCCGTCCGCTTCCGGTAGATACAGGTTGGGCGCCGGGCTGCGATCCAGTGAGTAGCTGTGTACATCTCCCACTTCGCCCACCACCGTCGCCCACGTCTTCAAATCGCCCGTGAAATCCGATGCCCGATGGGATCTTGTCCCGGCCACTCCTGCATGGCAAGCGCCCGGTTCACAATCGCCACGTGATTTCCGCCATCGTCCGCATCATTGAATATCCTGCCGCGCAGCAGTGACCGACCGATCGTATCGAAGTAACTCGGCGTCACACTGAACACGTCTGGAGCCTTCGTATTCATCCGCCGGCAATCGTCCGGATGCGTATCCGAGCAGAAGTCGTACCGGTTCACTCGCCCACCTAACGGCTTGTCGTTCGAGGCGGCTACCTGTTCCACCCCGGGAATTCCGCGCACCGCCAACATCGTCTCGCGCAGTTTCTCCAATGTCACCGCCGGATTGGCACTGCCATTGCGCCCCGGCCCGCGCAGGTCCGCACTTGCAAACAGTAGATGATCCGGATCGAAGCCCAACGGCTGATTCAGCAGCATCACCACTGAGGAGACCATCCATCCCGAAACCGCGACGACAACAAAGGCCATCGCTATCTGCGCAGCCACCAGCAAACGGCCCGCCCGCCGCAATTCCAGCGGTGAAGAACTCGTCCCCGAATTGCCCGAACGCAGATCTTCCGTCAATGCCATTCGTCGCGTGCGAGCCGCTGGCAACAGCGTCAGCAGGATCGCAATCATTGCCGCCGTAGCCGCTGCAAACAACACCGACGCGAAATCCATATGCGCTTCGTTCAGCCGCGGCAAATGGAGAAGTTTGCTTCGCGTCACCAGGTGCACCAGCGCGCTGGCCAGAGCCACCCCGAGTGCTGATCCAAGAGCAACCATGGTTGCGTTCTCAGTCAACATCTGTCGAAACAGGCGCAGCGGCTGTGCTCCCAGCATGGTGCGCAAAGCAAATTCCGAGCGTCGCCGGGTACTGCGGGCTAAAAGCAGGTTCGTCAGATTCGCGCACGAGATGAGAAGCAGGATGCCACATCCCGCCAGGGTCGCGAGCATCGCCGCCCGCCTGTCCGCTCCGCTGATGAAATCATTCAAAGGCAGGATAGTCGGCGCATAACTCGGGGGATAATACTCGGGATAACTGCGAGAAACATCCTTCTGGACTCTTGTAAGATCTTCGATCGCTGCCGACACCGATACCCCGGGCTTGACCCGGGCGATCCCTCTGAAGTCGCTGTCGCCCCGGTTATTCAATCTCTTTGCTGGATCGCACCCAACCGCGGTCAGAATGGATGGCTGCCCAAGCGCATCCATATCATCCAGGACTGCATCGGGTGCCAGCACTCCGATAATGCTGTAAGTACGGTAATCCAATTGGATGGTGCGGCCGTCCAGTGCCGAACCGCCATCCATCCTCCGCCAGTAGCCGTTGGTAACAATTGCCTGGTTGAAGCAATCGCTTTCATTGCCGGAATGTGTAAAATCCCCTCCCAGCCGCAGCGAAATGCCGAGCGTTGTTACAAAGTTCTGAGACACCAGCAGCCGGTGCCCCATCCATTCGTCGGCTTCTGGCAAATGGGTGGGAGTCTACGATCCAGCCCAATGCACTCATTGACCGACAGCAGGGCGCGATGAGTGCCTCGGCGATTATGTACTGTGCGCCCGGCAGTCTCGAGTATTGCTGTCCGCCGATACGCCCGGCCACCCAGTCTGTACGGGCGAACCAGGAGCTGGCGCAGTTTTCCCTTGACAACAGTGAACATCGTTCACTATTGTAATAATCGTTCATTATGAAGATCCAAGACATACGCGAAAAGAACAAAGCCGAGATTCGAAGTCTGATCCTCGTTAACGCCCGGAAAAGCTTCATCGAAGAAGGCTTCGAGAATTTCTCCCTGCGCAGCCTGGCTCAGCGGATTGGCTATTCCCCCGCGGCGATCTATCGCTACTTCAAGAGCAAGGATGATATCTTCTCTTGCCTCACCGCAGAGAGTTTCGATTTGTTGACCAAAGCGTCATCCTCTGTGGTCCCTGAGCCAAATGAAGATCCAGTTTCCGTTTTAAAGCGTGGCATGCAAGCATACGTGTCCTTTGGTCTTCAGAATCCCGACCACTACCGCATCGCATTTCTGCTGGGCGTGGGCGAGGCGAAGGCACCCCCGCGGCCAAGAACCGCCTATGAGGCTCTGCGGGCGAGAATTCAGCAGTGCATCGACGGCGACGGAATGTTGGCGGACGATCTCGACCTTTTGGCGCAATCACTATGGGCCGCGGTGCATGGGATTACTTCGCTGCTCGTTCAGCGCCCGTCCTTTCCGTGGGTGGCGCGCGACAAGCTGGTCAATCGGGTGATTGACAGCGCTGTCGATGCTCTGCTTATCACGTCACGAGCCGATTCCCTGGGAGGCAAAAATGTCATCCGCAACAACTCTAAAAGATCCGCTCCTCGCAAATCCACCAGAGTCGCAGCTCGCGCTTAGAGCGAATTTTGGCTGGCTCCTCGCGGCCTTCGCCTTGTTGCTGGTCGCCGACGGGCGAAACACCATAGCGTTGGCGGCGTGGCTTGCGCCCGCGTGCCTGCTACGGTTCGTGCGCAACGGGCGCGTTCTTCCTGGGCTTGCGATCGCCTACGTCGCTCTGGTGGTCGGGCGTGGAATCGCGTTCCGGGGGATGGTACCCATCCCGGGGGTCTTCTATTACATCTTTGCCACGATATCGGCGGTGTCGGCTCTCTCGCCCTACGTTGCGGACCGACTGCTGGCCAGGCGCCTCGGACAATTCTCCGGAACGCTTGTCTTCCCCTGCACTCTGGTTTGCACACAATTCCTTTATTCGCATGGGCCGCAAGGCAGCTGGGGCACGCTGGCCTATACGCAAACAGGCAACCTGCCACTGCTGCAACTCCTCTCGGTGACTGGGATCTGGGGAGTGACATTTCTCATTGGCTGGTTTGCGGCCGTTGTCAATCGGGCTCTGGAGCATCCTCGGAACCTGCGCCCGCTTGCCGCGTTTGCAGTCGTATACGTGGCGGTCATTCTATCGGGAGGGACCCGGCTCGCCTTCTTTCCCCCGTCGTCCCCGTCGGTGCGAGTCGCCTCGCTCTCTCCACCAAAACAACCACAACAACCTGCCTTCAATGATTTGAATGCGATTGTCCAGGAAAGTGCCACCAGCGCTCAGGTGAGCGCATTCCGAGACGCTTCTGCAGCCGTTGCCAACGATTTGCTCTCGCGGTCAGCCCTTGATGCATCCGCGGGAGCAAAGATCATCTTCTGGTCCGAAACAGCGGTGCCCATTCTCGCGCAGGATGAGCCGGCGCTGCTTGCGCGCGGGCGCGATCTCGCACGATCCGATCACATTTATCTTGGAATGACGCTTGGCACCTGGACACCCGGTGCGCCGAAGCCGCTCCAGAACAAACTCTTCCTCATCGAACCGGACGGGAACGTTGCGTGGCAATATCTAAAGGCACGCCCAACTCCTGGACCCGAAACCGCGGCGTCCGTTCAAACCGACGGAAAACTAAAATGGATCGATTCGCTCCATGGTCGAATGGTCGGCGCAATCTGTTACGACATGGATTTCCCATCCCTAATGGCGCAAGCGGGCGCGGATCGCGCCGACATCGTCATCAGCCCCGCAGGAGACTGGCAAGCTATCGATCCGCGTCATACGGAAATGGCGAGTTTTCGGGCTGTTGAAGAAGGGTTCAATCTGGCGCGGCAAACGAATCAGGGTCTGTCTGCGGCGTACGACTATGAAGGCCACCAGTTGGCCCATATGGATCAATATCAGGCCCAGGATTTGACTATGGTGGCTCAGCTTCCGACTCGCGGGGTTCGTACTCTGTACTCGCTTCTCGGGAACTGGCTCGCGTGGGTTTGCCTGGTCGTACTAATCGCTCTCGTTTGGCTCGGCATTCGTTCTCCAGTCAGCTCACCAGAATAAATGAGTGTGCCTTAACAGCTACATGCGGACCGACAAGTGCTGACAGAGGCAAGCTTCGCGTGTACAGCCTCTACATCGTTCTGAGTTGTCGCCGGTGCCCCATCCATTCGCCGGCTTCATGGCGATTGGGTGGGAGTCTACGATCCCACCTGACGCGGCCCGTCCCATCCTGGCCCGGCTAGGACGGGAGTCCACGAACCGATTGGATCCTTGCTCGTACGCGAACGGATCGGTGTCGCAAAGTCGTCGGCAACAGTCCAAGTAACTCATCGACTGCGCTTCATCTGGCGCGGACGCGCCGGCATCCGGATGCAGGCGAAAGCTCGGGAGTTTCCTGGCGAGGCACAAAGAGATCAAGCACCGCTAACCACCCGGACCGCAAGCGTTCTTTCGCGAGAACCTGCGCCCGGAACGGATTCTGAATCTAACTCTCTCGGTTGGTCCTGTGCTGCGGGCCCTGGGCCCACGACCGATAAAGGCCGAGAGAGAGGCGACGATGACGAGAGCACTGGCGCTGCTCGCAGTTCTGAGTTTTGGATTTCAGTGTCTGGCGGAATCCGATCGCGCGAAGGACGTCAACCGGCTCGATCGAGCGGCCAAGACATTGCACGAGATCATGAACGCACCGGACGAGCGGATTCCCGGCCACATTCTGAAGCGTGCCAGGTGCATCGCGGTGGTTCCGCATCTGGTGAAGGGTGGATTTGTGTTCGGAGGGGAAGAAGGCAAGGGTGTCGCCACCTGTCGCACGGCGAGGGGGTGGAGTGCGCCGGCATTTTTTGAGATGGGCGGCGGAAGCTGGGGAACACAATTCGGTGTGGAAGCCGTGGATCTGGTGATGGTGGTGAGAGGCAAAGCAGGGATGCAAAAGCTCCTGTCGAGCAAGTTCGAGTTGGGCAGGGACGCATCAGCGGCGGTCGGACCCGTGGGGCGGCATTCGTCAGAGAACGTGGACTTGAAAATGAATGCGCTCATCCTGACCTACTCGCATGCGAAAGGCGCCTTTCTGGGCATGACCTTCGACGGCGCGGTGGTGCGTTCCGACGATGCGGCGCAGCGCGCCATGTACGGTGCGCATGCAACGACAAGCCGGGCGCTGCTGGGGGAGGTTTCTCCGCCTACCGCGGCAAGACCGTTCCTGCTGGCCGTGCGCGGAGCGGCAGTGCAGGGGCCCGCGCAGAGAACCAGAAGGCACCCGACGAGGCGGGGACGACACCTTCGCAAATCGGCAACTACCCATTGAACTTCGCAGGTATGACTCTGTTGAAGTGAGCGCAGCCGAGGGTGCCCCAGGTCCCTCGCTTTCGGAGATCGTGGAGGGAGGGCCAGAGTTCTTGCAATCACCGATTCCGGCACGTGAGCCAAATCACCACCGCCTGTGCCCGCCGGCACATCTCCATTCCGCCCGCCGGCGCACAATGGAACCCAGTTTGACCAGAGCGCATTCGTGCGTCCGCGCTCTCCTGTTAAGTGACCAGGTAACATCCGCCAGAAAACTAACCCTACCCCCCCGCCTCCGTCTCTGCCGACCGAGGGCAGGGAATCGGCCTCTCTCACGTTTCTGCCCGCCACCCCTAACGCGGGGCAGAATCCCCACCACTCCTTGTGGAGCCGGTGCGACGGGGTGGTACCCCGGAAATTAAATCTCCACCCCTCCCCCCCAGGGCAGCGATATCCGGGGATCAACCAAATCGAATAGGCCACTTCTTGCGCCCGTATCGTCACTAATTCTCGCTATAACTTATTCATAACAAACTTGTTATACTGGTAACCCAAATCCCCAGACGCGAAATCGCGGTCCGGAGCCGCTCCAGCATTCTCCATGCCTCTAAGCCCACCGCCTCGCGCCGGCCGTGATTTCCATCACCCGCGCTCACGCTATACTCAAGAGTGCTATGGCACCCGAAAAAACCTTCTACCTCGAAACCTTCGGCTGCCAGATGAACGCCCACGACTCCGAGAAAGTGATCGGCACCCTCCAGCGCGAGGGCTACCGCCAAGTCGACTCGGAACAAGAAGCCGGCCTCATTCTCTACAACACCTGCTCCATCCGCGACAAAGCAGAGCAGAAGGTTTTCAACCGCCTCAACGACTACAAAAAGCTCTACAAAGACGGCAAGCGCTTCGGCGTCCTCGGCTGCGTCGCACAGCAGGAAGGGGAGAAGATATTCGACCGTGCCCCCTACGTTTCGCTCGTCTCCGGCTCCGCCTCCTACCGCAAGCTCCCCGAAATGATCGCCCGCCTCGAAGCCGGCGAGTCCCGCATCACCGGCCTCGACGACCGCCAGACCGACGAGACCTTTGAGACCGAGTTCACCGCCCGCCAGAACCCCTACCGTGGCTACATCACCATCATCGAAGGCTGCGACAAGTTCTGCGCCTACTGCGTCGTCCCATACACCCGCGGCAAGGAACGCAGCCGCACCTCCACGTCCGTCCTCGAAGAAGCTCGCCGCATCGCCGACCTTGGCTATACCGAAATCCAGCTCCTCGGCCAGAACGTCAACAGCTTCAAGGACCCGGAAGGGAAGTTGTCTTTCGCGGAGCTCCTCTCCGCTGTCGGCCATATCCCAGGCATCCGCCGTGTTCGCTTCACCACCAGCCACCCTCGCGACTTCACCAGGGACATCATCGACGCCATTAATGCCACCCCCACTCTCTGCGACCACGTCCACCTTCCGGTCCAGTCCGGTTCCTCCCGCATCCTCAAGGCTATGGCTCGCGAGTACACCCGCGACTGGTACCTAGAGCGCATCTCCTGGGTCAAATCCTCCCCTCGCCCCATCTCCCTCTCGACCGACATCATCGTCGGCTTCCCAGGCGAAACCGCCGAAGACTTCATCCAGACCATGGACCTCCTCGCAGAAGTGCAGTACGATTGCGTCTTCGGCTTTAAATACTCGCCCCGGCCCAACACACCGGCGCTCGTCATGATCGACTCCATCCCGGAAACAGAAAAGGCCCACCGCCTTCAAGTGCTTCTTGATCGCCAGCGGGAGATACAAAGAGCCAATTATTCCAAGCATTTAAGCGAAATAATGGAAGTAATGGTGGAGGGACACAACTCGGCCCGGGCCCAGGTCAATGGACGCAGCAGCCAGAACAAGCCCGTCAACTTTACGTGGCCAAGTCCCATCGCACCCGCCCCCGGGAGTTATGTGCTGGTGCGCATCACCGGCACGCATCCAAACAGCCTGGTCGGCGAGGCCGTCTAAAAAGCAAGGGGAAGCGTCCAAGCTAAAGGAGGCATCCATGGACATCGAGGTCAGAATTCGCGGGCTCATGATGGACCCCGCCACGAACATGCCGATCGTTGTCCTGCGCGATCCTGCCTCCGATTCCGTCATGCCCATCTGGGTCGGCATCGTCGAAGCCAACGCCATCGCCATCGAGCTCGAAAAACTCTCCACCCCCAGGCCCATGACGCACGACCTCACGCGAAACCTCGTTCATCACCTCAACGGCGAACTGGAACGCGTTGTCATCACAGATATTAAGGAAGACACGTTCTTCGCCGTCTTATGGCTTCGGCAGGGAGACGATCCGGTAATGGTCGACGCCCGTCCGTCAGACGCCATCGCACTGGCGCTCCGCTTCGACTGTCCCATTTATGTCGCCGAACACGTCCTGCAGTCCGCCAGACTAACGGCCAGCGCCAGCACCGAAGGAGCAACGAATGACCAGGTCCGCGGCTGGCTCGAAGGCCTCAACGACGAGGATTTAGGCCGCTACAAAATGTAAAAGGGAATCGCGTTCAAGTGCCTCAACCAGCGCCGAGGCCTCGCCGAATCAGCATCTTCGCTGTACATTCTTCAAGCGTACAGAATATCTGTTATCAGACATCGCAACTCTAGGCGAATCACATCGTCTCATAACTCCCCAATGCGCGAATACTGTCCCAAGTAAGGCTGTCTATAGCGACAGGCGTTCAGTCTAGTTCGACCTTGCTGTGGTAGCTTCGCATTTGTGGCCAATTTCGAAAAAGCGCCGGTGGAGATTCAGGAGATGCTGTCCCAGCCAATTCAACAGCTGGGCCTGAAGCTGGAAGGCTCTCCTCTCGAACGCTTCGTCCACCAACTTTACAAGGAATTGGGTGCCAAGGGGCTCAACAAGTTCCGCCCCATGTGCTACCTCACGGACGAATGGGGCTGCCCGAACATGGAGCCCGTCATCGGAATCCCCTTTTATCTGGCCAATCCGAAGCTGCAGCGCCTGGAATCGGAAATGAACGACATTGAAGACGCGCGGCAGATCATGATGTACATGCGCCACGAAGCGGGCCACGCCTTCAATTACGCCTACACCTTGTACAAAACGGAAGAGTGGCGAGCTCTCTTTGGACCCTTTCGCCGGCCTTACCGCGAGAACTACAAGCCAGTTCCCTTCTCCCGTCAGTTCGTCCGGCACATGGAGGGATGGTACGCACAAAAACACCCTGACGAGGATTTCGCTGAGACGTTCGCGGTATGGCTGACACCTCGCTCCAACTGGCGGAAACGCTACCAGGGCTGGGGCGCAATGAAGAAGCTGCTCTATATGGATCGAATTGGACGCAAGCTCCGCAACGCCGATCCTGTGTTCGCGCAGGGTGATACCGACATCACGGTAGACGAAATGGATATTACCGTCGGAGAGTTCTATCAGCGTGCCCTCGATCAACAGCTGACCCCCGGCGAACTTCCCCTCGACACCGACCTCCACGACATATTCAACGTCTCCAGCCGTCGCAGAAAGAATGTTCGCCCGGCGGTCGACCTTCTTCGCGAAAACCGCAAGGTCCTGATCGACAAGGTCAATTACTGGACAGGCGTTCAGCGCCCGCTGGTCAAGAAGCTGGTGGAGGCGATCGAATCGAAAGTGGGCCAGCTTGGCCTGCGCGCCGACGTGAAGTCAGAACGGGAATATCTGACCGAGATTACCGTTTATGCAACCGCACTCGCGATGAACTACATTACTCGGGGCAAGTTCATTCTGCCCTGATAGCATTGGCAGCGGCACAAAGATTACATGGCGAATCTCAAAATCACGATATTGCATGAAGCTTGGGAAGAGGGGCCCCCGGAACCGGAGCCGGAGCCGGAGCCGGTGAAAATGCCGCGCACAAAGACCGGCAAACGTCGGAGGAAGAAACACCCTCTCTATGATCGCGAAGAGATTTTCCAGGCGCTGACCAAACTCGGGCACGAACCTTCCTATCATCTGCTCGACGGCAAAAACCAGTCGCTGCTCGCGTTGTCCAGGTGCGGCGCCGACCTCGTCTTCAACCTCACCGAATCCTACGCCGGCGAAGACACGATGGACAAGAACATCGTCGCCTATCTCGAGCTGCTGCATCTGCCGTATACCGGCAGCGGACCTGAGGCTCACTACCTGGCCCAGGACAAGGCAGTCGCAAAAAAGATCTTTGACTTTCACCAGATCAGGAACCCGGACTTTGCCACGTCGTACAAGGGCCGCACCGATCATTCGCACGACATAAAGTTTCCCCTGATTGTGAAGCCTGTATCCGAAGATGGATCGATTGGCATCGACAGTGGGTCGGTCGTGGAGAGCGTGAAAGAGCTGATGGAGCGCATTCACTACATTCACGAGGAGTTCGACAGCCCCGCACTCATTGAGGAGTACATTGAGGGCCGTGAAATTTACGCCGCCATTCTGGGCAATGACAACCTTGAAGCGCTCCCGTTAGTTGAACTGGATCTTTCCAAGCTGCCCAAGGGAACTCCGCGTATCGCCACCCAGGATGTGAAGTTCGATCAGGAGACGGAAGCGTACAAGGTGACCAAATCTGCGCCCGTGGAAGATCTCGATGAAGAAACTACAAAGAAGCTCCAGGAGACCGCGCTGTCAGCATATCGTGCGCTAAAGATCCGTGACTATGGCCGTATCGACATGCGCTTGAACAAAAAAGGCGAGGTATACGTCATCGAAGCAAACCCCAACCCTTGGCTCGCGAGTGCTGCGGAGTTCACGATGGCAGCCAAGAAGGCCGGATACTCCTATATGGAAATGATCAGTAAGATCGTGGAACTAGCCCGCCTCCGCTCAATGTAATTCCATTCCAATCCGTCTCCCGTATGCCACACGAATCTTAAGTGACCGGAAGCTGCGAGGCACTCTCAGGAATGGGCCTGGGGCGGCTTGGCTTCGAGTTCTTCAGGAAGTACATGGCCATCACAACCAGGAAGAAAACGGCCATCCCAAGCAAGATGAGCGGTGCTTGACGAGTAACCACAACTGTCGCCAGGCGGCTCATGAAGTGCGGCTCGGGAACAACGAATGGGCGGGTGAGCAGGACCCGAGCGCCGGAAAAAAGATCGCCGTTGATCAGAACTCCAGCGCCGGTTATGAGCATCGAGGACCAGCCGATCCAGCCGCGCCTGGCCCAGAGCATGGCGCAGCCCGGAATGCTGAGCATCATGAGTCTGGCATCGTGCTGAAGGTGATAGCTGGGCAGCATCGTCAGTGGCGCAATCGTGGCAAGCGCCAGCCAGAACCTGTCCTTCCCAGGTTCCACTCGCAGACTGAAAAACACCCAGACGAAAAAGAGGGGCGCGCAGATTGCATAGGTGATCAGGTTGAAAACGCGGGGGCTGCTGAAAAAAATGGCGACATCTGACTGTAGTGCGACCAGGCAATCCATATTGCGACCGGCCATGCCAGTCGCGGCAGGATCGGCCATGCCTCCCACACCGGTAAACGACGACATGTTCGCTCTCAGTTCGTGCGGCCAATGCGGGGCGGCGTGCGTGACCCACAACACAACCGGCAGACTCAGCACAACCACAACTGCGGCGGTTTGAAGTGCGCGCTTTCGCAGGTTGCCGCCAGCAAGAAGAAAAAACAGCCATACCAAGCCGGCGTCGTTCGGTTTAACAGCCAGACTGATTGCGAGGCACAGGATGCCCGCTGCGATGAATCGCTCGCGAATGAAGCACCAAGCAGCAATTACGCAGAAGCTCACAACGATGGCGGCGGAGTTGCAGATCAGGAACAGCCAGATGCTGTTCGCCAGGAGGAATCCCAACATCGCCCCGGAAACCACTGGTGCAAAACCAGCGGCAAGATCCCATGTGAGGATAGCCGCCAGGATGAGGCTTCCCGCCGAGAGAATCAGCCAGAGTGTCTTCCCTGCCCCTAATCCCATTGCGGCAAACGGAACGGTGAAAAGGAATGCTGTTGGCGGGTAGAAAAAGCGAGTAATTGCTTGCGTGTCAACTTGCGAGTCAAAGGGGAGTTCACGCTCTTCGGCGTGGTAGACTCGCAAAACGTCGCGTTCGTTATAAGGATCGCCATGCTGAATCAGGCACCGGGCGCCATAGTAGACGACTTTGAAATCGCCCATTTCGATCGCCGAGATCCTCATCCATGCAGTACCTAGGATGAGAAACACAAGAGCACCGAGAAGTAGCAGAATCATGCCGTCTCGCCGCTCACCGGTCATCGTCACGTGCCCGCCGCGTCTGGGCTCTTTCCAACCATTCGCGCTAAGCATGTGCAATCTCGATCTCGTCACAATGAGCAAGCTTCCGCGCAGCGACCTTCCGGCCCGGTCTCGCGAAACACATCCATAAATAGAACATCGCCATGGCCAGCAGAATCAGCGGGGTCGGCCGCACCACAAATATCGACAGCAGCCGGGCGCCCGCGTTCATCTCACTAAGGTTGAATCTTCCAGAGACAAAGCTCATGATCCCGAGCGGAATATCGGACGTAAATGTGATGGCCAGGCCGGTAACGAGCAGTGCTATTCGGCCCGTCCGCCGGCCTTCCGCCCAGAGGAGAGCACAGGCCGGAATCGCGAGCAGCAGCAGTTTGGCGTCGTATGGCCTGTGGTAGGTAATAACCATTGTGAGCGGGGCGACCGCAGCGAGAGCATACCAGGCATTCCCGGGTGATGGCTGTGACCGCATGGCTTTTACTATCAGCAATGCCATCAGGCCTCCGCAAATTCCCCACACCGCCGGATTGTAGAAAACCGGTTCATCGCGAAACACACTGACCACAGTTTGCAGGTCGACGATAATGTCGGCGCTTCCCGCGCGGCTGATGGAGTCGGGGCCAGGATCGCTGATGTCGCCGTGCGCAGAGGTGGCGGCCAGATTGGCGCCCAGGTCCCGGTCCCAATTCGGCGCGACATTTGAGATCCAGATGACTGCCGGGACTGCGAGCAGCACCGTGACCATCGCCGTGTAAAGAGCCCGTTTGCGGATCGCTCCACCCATCACAAGCAGATAGAGCCAGACCAGGCCGGAATCGTGAGGTTTGAGCGCAAGGCTGATTGCCAGACAAAGAATCCCCGCCCAGATCAGGCGCTCCCTGAAGAAGCACCACACTGCCACGACAGCCAGGCTGACGGCGATTCCCGCAGTGTTACCCAGTGTGAAAAGGACTTCAGAGTTGGCCGACATGATGCAAATCAGAAACAGAGAGACGCGGGGCGCATGTTCTCTCGCAAGATCCCACGCCAGAAAAGCCGCGAGCGTAAAGCCTGCGCCAGTAAGGATGAGCCAGAGCGCATGCGACGCTCCCCAGGGCAGAAGGGCAAACGGCGCGACAAGAAAAAGGGTCGTTGGCAAGTTAACGCAGATTGGAACGCTGCGAAGGAAAAGCCCCTTCTGGACGCGATCCGAAGGAAAGGTGCCGCCCTCCGCCGTGTAGACCTGCAGGAACTCGCTCGGGTGATAGGGATTCTGATGATCGAGGGCGGCACGCGCGCCAAAGTAAATCGCCCTGAAGTCTACCAAACCTTCCGCATCGGAAGCTTCAATACTGTAGCCCCATGCCACCGAAATAGCCGTGGCGATCAGCATCCAGATCAGGGCGCTGCGGCGCGATATGGTCCTGCTGGGATTCACTTCCAGATTCTCTTTGCGGGTGGGTGCGACGGTTGGAATTCGCAGATCGTTGAAGTACGAAGTCTCGTGGGCACGCATGCGCCTGCCGACTCCCGCATCTGTACATGCCCTGCCATCGGCGGAACAACACGGAGAGGCGAACAACTCACCGGCGAGTCGATGTGGGGAGCGGTGTTTACGCCGGACCGGCATTGCGAACAACGCCGCTCCCCTGGTGAGTGCCCTGTGTCCGCGTCTCTCTTAGAGGGCGGTGTTCAGGGTGCCGCCGATGCCCGTGAAGGCAGCGCTGATATCGCTGGCGAGAGTGTTCATGCCGGCTGTGGCCGCCAGGGCGATCAGGGCTACGACGAGCGCGTACTCGACCAGGTCCTGGCCTTCGTCTTCGGTCAGGCGGGTCTTCAGATTCTGCATCCGGATGTACAGGTTCAACATGGTGTCTTTCATGGCTTTGCTATTCCTCGTGGGTGGTTTGATCTCCGGCGGTGCACCGGGCATACCGGAAGATTGCAATCGGCATGCCAATGCATTCCGCTGTTTTGCTTCAATAACTTAGCGGATCAGAACGACTTTCCACTGAGGCGATCTGTGAACACGCGTATACACAGGGGAATCCAAAGTGACAACCCGTACACAGCACTTTAGTACCGGAATTCGCAGTTTTGCATGGATTCGGTACACGATCGAGGGAGCATCTCCGACGCGTGCCGCCATCGCCGGCGGCGAAAGCTCGCTGGAAAGCTGTTGTCATTCCGGCTGTGACTTTGCTAGCCTCTGTCTACGCTCAGGGCGACTAGTTGGAGAATTGTTCCCCACGTGCGCTTCGGTTTGCGCCATATGGCGCACTTGCCGCAACGAACTATACCGCCCTTCCAGGATTGCCGGAATCCCGGAGGTCCGTGGTTTGGCCCTGCTTCGCGGGCAGTCCCTTGGTTATATGAAACTCGGATTGTGCGCTGCCGTCCCGGCTGCGCCGAACCGGGCCTAAACGCTGATAGACTCTGTTGTTCACCGCACGCCTTTCTGGGGATGAATTGTGACCATAACGAGATTTGCCTGCCTGTCTTTGCTGAGCCTTCCGGGCATATGCTTGGTGGCCCAAACAAAACCCGTACTGCCGGACGCACCTGACGCGGCACTCTGGGATTCAAGTTCCAGATTGACGAACCAAGCCGGAGGTCTGGACAACTCGCCTGAAGCGACTGTTGGGATTACGCGATCCGGAGCGACGGCAGCGCCAGGTGCGACGGCAGCGCAATTTGCTGCCTCGGAAGGGTTCAGCTCCAGCGCAGGCGAATGGCTCGACGAGGCCGATTCGGGCAATGACACCGTCCATCCGGAGCAGATGCGAGACGAACGGTACGCTTACGGAAAGCTGGTGTGGGAGTCGCTGGCGTTTACCGGGGCGGAGAATCTCTATCGCTTATCGACCGACCCGTATATGCGGCACCTCATTGCTGACGGTCCCTACTGGCATAACTACATTGCGTCGTTGAGACAATGGAATATGAGACGCTGGAACGACGGTGATGATTTTCTAGTGGACTATATAGGGCATCCAATGCAGGGCGGGGTGTCGGGATTCATTGAAATCCAGAACAGTCCGCGCGACAAATACCTTCGTCTGAGCGGATCGCGGGAGTACTGGCGCAGCCGCCTCCACGCGATGCTGTGGTCGACGGTCTTCAGCACTCAGCAGAAGATCGGGCCACTTGGCGAGGCTGCTTTGGGCAGTGCCGGCGGATACACCTATGCACTGCACTGTCCGGCTCCCTGCAAGAGTTACGTGCCGGGAGTAACGAAGTACACCAACAACACCGGATGGACTGACCTCATTACCACGCCGACGATCGGAACGCTGTGGACGGTGTTTGAAGACTTCCTTGACAAGGAAGTCAGCGACCGGCTGGAAGATCACCTTCCGGGTGTCGTCCCCGCCAAGATCATCCGCGGCTCGCTGAACCCGACGCGCACAGTGGCAAACCTCATGCGCGGCAAGAACCCGTGGTACCGCGATTATCGTCACCGCCCCGACATGGCAGGGACCGCAGCGCCGCTTCCGTCAACCGGATCCGGAGCGCGGTTTTCGGGTGAGAGTCCGACCCCGGCCGATGCTCGATTCGAGTTGTTTCCCCATCTCGATGCCATTTCGCTTCCCGTCAACACTCCAGCCTGCAAGGCGGCCTGCCGACGCCTGCAGTACGGACCCGGCATCGGATTTTCATCGCGGCTCACGCACTTCGTGGATTTTGATTCGGACGTGAGCATGCATTCGGATGCGAGCCCACTGCCCTCAGATCGGGCCGGTGGCAGTGCCATCATTGGCACATTCGGGTTCCGTTCGGGCATTCGCACAGAGCGGTTTGCACTGCGCGCGTCGATCCGGCCCGGGTTCGTGTCCTACGATAAGGCGTATGAGTGGAGCCCTGTCGCCGGAAAGCCGACGCCCAAGGTTGGCAGGATTACCCATTTCACTACGGCTCTTGCGGTCAGCACCGATCTGAATTTCGGCCGGCACACTGCGGCTCGGTTTGTCGTCCTGAACCTCCCGGTGCGCTATCGCGAAGCCAGAACGAGAGCCCCTGGCGTGGGCAAGCCACCCTACCTTAATTGGCTTTCTCATGAAATCTTCGCGACAAATGAGAACTGGGGCTTCCAGACCGGGCTGGTCATGCGGTTCTGAAGGCTGAGCCGCATCTCCGCTGCGGCGCCATGGAGATTCAAGAAACCTCCGCCGCTCCTCAACGGAGTCTCGTTGAGCTGTCCGAGGCGGTGGGCGGGAATAATCGTTTCTCGCACCCAGTTTAGGGCTATGCCTGAGAACCATGTATCACTAACATGAAAGGCAGAGTTCCAGTTCCTGCGTCGGTCGGCGCCGGGTCCCAGTGCCTGAGACATGAAGTAGCCTATAACTTTCTTCTTCTATGAGATTGAAAACAAAACTCGTTATTGCCATAACCGGACTGGTGTTGTTGATTTCCGGACTGCTCTCCATGGTCTACGTGAGCCAGCTCCTGCATACGGCTGTGCAGCAATCGTTTGACAGCAATCGGATGGTGGCAGACGAGGTTCGGTTTGCGGTGCAGAGCGCTCTGGAGTCGGGATTGCGCGATGTAAAGGTAGACCCGAACCATCCCGAGGAACTTCAGGGCCTGGCTACCGATGCTATTCGTGACAGCCCTGTGGTCAAGACCGTCCTCGAATCGGCCAACCGCTATGCCGCGACGGTTTTCGACATCAATATTGGGAACAATGAACTGCGCACGATCCTGAGCACGGTACCCGACAACCTAGACAAGCAACTTCCCATTCGCCCGGACTACCAGCAATTGCTGCACGCCAACCCGGTGCGACTGATGCGGGAAGTGTATGGAGAGCCGCGGGTTTTCGACATCACCGTGCCGCTGGAACGGAATGGCCAACCGTTCATGACGGTTCACGTGGGCGTGCGCACGACCTTTCTGCAGGAAGTCTACCGGCCGTGGCTGGAAGAAGCATCAACTCTCATGGGGTTTGCCCTTGGGATGGCTTTGCTGGTCGCACTGCTGCTCTCAAACCTGGCTTTGCAGCCTCTGGAGGAGATCAGCCTGCAACTCGACTACTGGAGTTCGGCGGGCGAGGAGCCTGGTCCGGAGCGGCCGGAACCGCGGCAGGATACGGCCATCCGCGTGTCGCACCAGATCGAGCGCATCGGGCAGCGTATTCGCAACGTGGAAGAGGTGTTCTCTGCCCTGCGGGAGAACATCGACTCCATCCTCGCCAACCTGCAGGACGGGCTCCTGCTGTTTACCCGCGATGGCCGTGTGGTGCTTGTGTCAGAGGCGGCGCGGCGGTTCCTGCAACTGGACCGGGATCGGATCCTGGGAACGCACGCCACCGATATCTTCAACCGCAATACGGTCCTGGGCCGTGTGCTGCGGGATTCCTTCGATGCCCGCATGGCACTGATTAAGGAAGAGGTCCGAACGGAAACGGGGCGGCGCATCCAGGTGTCTCTGGACTTTATTCACGACGACCTGACGCGGCAAGGGCTGGGCGCTCTGATTACCCTACGGGATCTGGAATCGATGCAGGCCATCGAATCGGAGCTCGAGTTGTCGCGAAGGATGTCGGCCATCGGGCGGCTCACATCGGGAGTGGCGCACGAGGTGAAGAACCCGATCAACGCTATCGTGGTGCACCTCGAAATATTGAAAACCAAGCTGGATGGAGCAAGTCCGGGCGCATACCGTCATCTGGACGTGATTGAGGCGGAGATTCGCAGGCTGGACCGCGTAGTGCAAACGCTGGTGGATTTTTCACGTCCCGTGGAGCTGCAACTGCGCGAGCAGGACCTCCGCGCCATCATCGGTGATGTGATGGCGCTGGCCACGGACGAACTGTCGATGCGGAATGTGACGCTTCGAAGCAAGATGCCATCTCAGCCGGTTCTGGTAAATGTTGATGCAGATCTGCTCAAACAAGCTATCATCAACGTGGTTCAAAACGGCGCACAGGCGATGACAAACGGGGGAAGCCTGGATGTGCTGCTGGAGACGGCTCAAAACGCCGCCATTGTGCGGATCCTGGACGAAGGGGTGGGAATCCCGGACGATATTCGGGAGAAGATCTTCGACCTGTATTTCACCACGAAGAGCGAAGGGAGCGGGATTGGCCTTGCCATGACCTACCGCATCCTGCAACTGCACCACGGAAGTGTGGAAGTAGAATCAAAGGTAGATCACGGCACAGAGTTCCGGTTCCGAATCCCGCTCTCTGCGGCGGAATTGAATCGCAGGAATCTGCAGCCGGCGTTGGAACGTGAACAAGGGCTGGGGGAATGAAGTTAAAACTTGTACAAGCCGCACTCCTGCTGGCAATACTGCCGTGCGGGTGTGTCCACAAGCAGAAGGCGCAGATCCAGCCCCCACTGGCGCCGCCGATCGAAGATACGCCGCCTTCCAAGCCGGACAATGCGCCCATCAACCTGCCTCCGCCCGTGGTCACGGTCCCTGAGGAAAAGAAGCCTACGGTGACTGAGGCTCCTCCTTCGCCTCCGCCGCCCAGGCCTGCGCCTCGGCACCGCAAAAAGCAGTCCGAGGGCACCCAGACGGCGGAGAATACTCCCCCACCCGAAGTGAGTGCGGCGGGTCAGCTTTCCACGGGCGACTCGAGCGACCAAGGCCAGCAGACAAGCAACTCGCTGGCGGATACCGAGCACAAGCTGAACACGCTGGGACGCAAGCTCAACGACCAGGAGCAAAAGACCAGCGCGCAGATTCGCGAGTTCGTAAAGGAAGCCCGAGCAGCCCTGAATACCGGGGATGTGGAGGGTGCGAAAACGCTGGCTCAGAAGGCCAAGGTTCTGCTGGGCGAATTAACGAAGTAGTTGTGAAGCGTTGAGCGGCGCGGCGGGAGTTCCCTGCCCTCCGTTTTG
>Ga0157369_10001871_pt1 | contig 25372 bp, 22 predicted proteins | sample C25metaG_FD_113461 | JGI IMG/M metagenome (GOLD analysis project Ga0157369, IMG submission 113461) | Corn rhizosphere microbial communities from Kellogg Biological Station, Michigan, USA - C2-5 metaG | ecosystem: Host-associated > Plants > Roots > Rhizosphere > Soil | place: USA: Michigan... | reverse complement strand
GGCGCCCGCTACAACCGCGAGACCCTGGAGGTGAAGTTCAAGGGCAAGTCGATCGCCGACGTTCTCGACATGACGGTCGAGGACGCCGCCGAATTCTTCAAGGCGGTGCCCGCGATCCGCGACCGGATGCGGATGCTGGAGGAGGTCGGCCTCGGCTACGTCAAGGTCGGCCAGCCGGCGACGACGCTCAGCGGCGGCGAGGCGCAGCGGGTCAAGCTGTCCAAGGAGCTCTCCCGCCGCGCCACCGGCAAGACGCTCTACATCCTCGACGAGCCCACCACGGGCCTCCATTTCGAGGACGTCCGCAAACTCCTCGAAGTGCTCCACCGCCTGGTCGAGCAGGGCAACACCGTGGTGGTGATCGAGCACAACCTCGACGTCATCAAGACCGCCGACTGGGTGATCGATCTCGGCCCCGGCGGCGGAGTGAACGGCGGCCGTATCATCGCCGAAGGCCCGCCGGAGCGGATCGTGGAGGAGCCGCTTTCGGCGACGGGTCAGTATCTGCGGCCGTTGTTGGAGCGGGCGAGCGGTTCCCCGGCGAAGGCCGGGGCCCAGCCCGACAAAGACTCAGCGGCCCAGTCCAGCAAAGACTCGCGCGCCACTTCCTCTCCCCTTGTGGGAGAGGAGCGAGGTGAGGGGCGAACAAAGGACTCTTCCAAACCCTCAAAACCCAGGCGCAAGCGCAGCGCCGAGGGTGACGCGGACGAATTCCCGGATTTGATCGCGGCGAAGTAGTTATGATTTTAGATCAGTTCGGACAATCCAAACTTCGTAGGAGCTTGGCGTGTCTATCCACACGTCCGGGGCTCGCGGAATTCTCTTTGTAAATCTTTCGCCTAGAGCCGACTATCGCCGTATCCTTTAGATCCTGAATCAACAATTTATCGGACGTCACCACGACGTCAGCTCGCCCCACGATGGTAACTGCAACGACATGTGCATCGTTCGATCTGCACATCGGGGCGATTTGATTCTTACGAGCAGTAACCTCTTGCGCATTGAGTTTGATGAGGTTTCCCCGTCTTGACCATTCCAAAGCGAGAGTTCGCATTGCGTTCACTCTGAAAAGCTCTCTTTCCAACTCGCCAGCCGAGACGACACGCCCGCCAGAGTTTATCCAACCTAGGAGACATTTGAGATGAGGTTTTTCTTGTTTGCAGAAGTCACCCGCCTGATTTGCGTCAATCACTAGGCACATCTTCATCCAACCCTAAAAGCTTCATCTGTTCTATAACGAAGAAGTCACGGTAAGTAGCTGGAACGTTGGATAGATTTCCTTCATCATCGAGATCAATTTGTGATATCTTCACATCTGTACCTACAGATTCGAAGTACAAGATGCTCACATCGCCGCTTCTGATGGTTCCATTTCTAACCTCGTATCTGACTCGGTCGATCAGATAGTCGCTATGAGTCTCTGCAACCACATAGGACGACCTGTGGTCAGCTACATATTCCGCGAGGAAAGAACCAAGAGCCGCTTGGGCCCTCGGATGTAAGTGAACTTCCGGCTGCTGGAACAAAAATGCGCTGCGGGGCGGGCTTTCGATTATATCCGCCAAGAGGGGCAATGCCTGGCTTATGCCATAGCCAACGTCGATCAGGTTCGACTGTTTGCCCTTGAGAGTGACGTTGATATGAAATGGGCTGGAGCCAGACTTCCGATACCTAGAGACGTCTATTTTTGAAAATAGCCCCGACATTCTACCAAAGCGCTCCAGCCCCTGACGGATCTTGCTCCATCTCGCTGCATCAGTTTCTTTGATCTTGAACAGAACTTGCGGCGTGTGCTGCCCTTCTGGAGACCGGCTCTGGTCCGTGGGTGTGTAAACTCTCCGTGGGCTTGAACGAACAGGTGCGCTGGCGAAAATCGCCCGCGGGAATGAATCCGTTAGGAGCTCGAGAGCTGCCAAAATGGTCGTTACTGCGGTAAAAACCTCAGGAGGCAGTGTGGCGGGGTCGTCGCCGTACATGAGACGCGATACGAATATCTCGATGAAATTTAGGTCCACACGGGTTCCGACAGACCCTGTCCGCGGAAGTGGCAAGCGCGAAGTGCCACCAGCAGAATCGACAACTTTTTTGCCGCCCATGAACACGACCGCCTTAACATCGTCGGCGAACTCCATGAATAATTGAAACTCGTTGAAGTCCAGCTGAAGCTTGATAAGCTCCGTTTCACCCACGTTATTCCCGAAGACTAGCCGCAACTTCGCGGTCCCAGATACGCGCCCAATTTCACGCCTTATGGCCGAAGCAAGGCGGCGGCGTGGGTTATCCGAAACAACCTCGTTCTGAACGAAAATCGTGAAACAGTCGGGCCGCGTTCTACCCCGCACACTGTGGACTATCTCATCAAAGGTGCCGAGATCGAACGGGGCGCGATTAAACGATGCGGTTTGTAGTCGCTCTTGGAAACGCCAAACGTAGTTGAGAGCTGCTAGCAGTGACGTCTTGCCAGAGCTGTTTTCGCCGACCAGGAAAGTCAGCGGCCTGACGTGGATCAATCCAGTATCGCCGAAAGCCCGGAAATCCTTAAGACCGATCTGCATAGTTGAGGGCTACCGGTGCAGTAGGCAATTGTCGAGTTCCGCGCGTGCTTGACCATCTCAACTAGGTGGGGGCTTGTGACGGTTCCACTTGCCTGAGCCTACCCCTGCCCCGTCACAATCTCGCTAGCGCTTCGCGGCAGCTTCGGCCGCAGCCAGCGCACAATCTCTTCGCCTTCCGCCTCGCTGAGCCATTCGGCGAAGGAGATGGTCTTGCCCTCGTAGCCGAAGCGCACGGCGCCCCACTCAGGCTTGTGGAAAACGTAGTGTAGCTTCGGCTTGGCGTGCGCCTCCTTGCTGGAGCTGCCGCTCGCCAGCTGGCGAATGCCGCTCACCTTGTAGCGGAAGGTGCGTCGCACCGGCCCGATTCCCCGGGTCACGATCAGCTCTCCCGCGGCGACGCGCCATGTCTCCGTCCCGAAAAACTCGCCCACCCAATCGAGGAGCAGCATGAGCAGGGCCAGGGCGATGAGCACTGTCCACCCTGTATCCAGCCAGCTGCCTTTTCCCCAGACGTGAAACGCGCCGTGACCTTCATGGAGCAGCACAAGCCCCGCCGCCACGCCGACCACTTTCCAGTTTCGGCGGGGGAGGACGCGGAGCTGCTCGACTCCATCCGGCATTTCCCGCCGCAGGTGCGGGGCCAGCACGCCGGAATAGCTCATCTCCATCGGTGATCAGTCTAGCTCCGGCGCGCGGCCGCGCAACGCAGGGTTGGCCGCTCTCGCCTAGTTGGGCCTCGCCGCCACCGGCTGCACGCTAACCGGAACGGGCGCTCCCGTCTCGCTCGTGGCGTACTCGTCGCAGACGGGCATTGCGGACGTGATTGCCGGATATCCGATAGCGCCGGTTCCCATGTACCCCGGTGGGACTCTCAGACAGTAACCGGACGGAGTTTTGGCCGGGACCTTGATCGCTCCAGACTGCAGAGGAATTTCGCCGCTGATCGCTTTCGAGACCGCGTGAATGGCACTTGGCGCCGTACCTGTCCCCAAGCCCTGACCCGACGCAAATACCGCGTTCAGAGGTCTCGGCTTCGAGTTCTCGGCAAGCATCGAAGCGTATTGGACGGGAACGGGCTGTCCGGGCTTCTGCATTACGTATTCGAACGGGTAGCGTTCGCCGTTCCAGTCAACGTCCAGGTGCAGCTCGAACGGAGGATCGCCCCACTTCAGCTTGTCCATGATGATCAGGCCGCCATAGGTCGATCCAGGGTCGACTGTTGTCCGCTGCACGACGTGATCGTTGATGAGCTCGATCGTGCGATCGAGCTGATATTGGATGGCCGCTATGCCCGAGGCGGTGTTCAACGAGATGTTCGCAGCCTCAAGCTGCCCCGCCAAGCTCGGATAGCTCGAGTTGATTGTGTAGGTACCGTAGGGGCCTCTGATCGTGCTGTGATATCTATCGCGCTGGCTTGCGGCCAAACCCGCGCCCACCCCGCCAATCATCGCAATCGCGAACTGTGACCACCACGCCTTGTGCTTGGCCTGGTGCTCCAATTCCTCAACCGAAAAGACAGTAAGCTGCCTACCGTTCGCCGCTGCACGGATGTCTTCCAAACCAATGTTCACCGGCTCAGGCCCAGCATTGTAGAACGCAATCGCGAACATCGGATGGTTATTGTAGAAGCCGAGCGACCTGAGTTCGACTGCGCCGCGCTGCTGCCCCAGATCGAGCGTGGGCACCCCTTTTACATACCGCGCAGTTTCGTTGCCGACGATCAGGCCATGGATGTCGAACGGCTTACCAGCATTCGCCGGCGCCGCCAGCATCAGCAGCGCGCAAACGCCCAATGCGCGATTAAGCATGATTAAAAGCCCCCGTTGCGACTCGCTCTCCGAGCACGAGCGCGAAGGCCGCAGACTGACTCAAATCGGTAAATTTGGGAATACCAGTGTCGGTTAACCGACGCCTGCGATTGAGGGGGCGCAGGCCAGGGCATAAAATTCCATTTTCCTACAGCACCCGGTTTGTGCTTGCAGTCCCCGGATGCGCCTCGCACACCCTGCGCGCTTCGGTCACCGCGGATTCGCCGCTCCCTTGGGAATGCTCGCGAAGGTTACAAAGTGGAGGAAGCTTCATGCGCAGACCTGCCGGGGCCAGTTCGAGAATGACGCTGGAGCGCCAAGCAAATTCCCGCGAAGGTGACAAAGTGGAGGAAGTGTAAGGAGCCCCGTTTTCACCCCCTCACCTTCCACTTTCGCGCGCTGCGTTGCTCCTCTATGGCACCACCCACGAACGCTCGGGTGGAGGAGAGTCGGAACAGTGCGGTGTCCGGAATGCGCGGCCGAAGTCAGTCCGCTGCGCGAATTCTGTCCTGGCTGCGGGACTCCGACCGACCCCACGGTTCGGCAGCATCTGAAATCCAGCCGCGACGGCGGCGGTCCGGGCGGCTCCCGCACCCCCGAAGAGCTTCGGCGCAACCGCAAGACGGTGCTTGCGATCGGCGCCACCATCCTGATCCTCGGCGGCATCTGGGGCGGCGGGCGGATGTTCGGATCGGGCAATCACGTGCCTATCGTCACGCAGTTCAATCCCGTGCGGGTCCAGAATGAGGCGGTGACGATCGGCGCGCCCGAGCTGTTCGAGGCCTATCATACCGATTCCGATGCGGCGAACAGGCGCTTCGGCGGCCGCCAGATGGTGGTGACCGGCGCCTTCGTCCGGACCGTTCCCGATGGTTACGGGAGCATCGACATGCGGCTTCGGACCAATCACCCCGACCTGCCGCTGGGGATCGATCTCGACGACCATTCAATCGATGCGGCGACCAAGCTGCAGCCGGGCGAGCTGGTGACGGTCAGCTGCCAGAAGGTCGCCGGGACGGGCGACGATCCCTGGCTCCAGGATTGCGTGATCCAGCCGCCGGCGGTCGCGGCGAATGCGCCACCGCCGCCATCCGCGCCCACTCCGCCGGCTTCTCCGCCCTCACAGGGCTGAGCTGCCGACCGGCCGGGCGATGTGCAACCTCTATACTCAGACCCGCTCAGTCGAGGCGGTGCGGCAGCTGGTGAAAACGCTGGGGCTGCCCGTTCGCTTTCCGGAGGGCATTCCCAACCTGTCGCCGCGCGATATTTGCATCACCGATCCGGCGCCGATCATCCGCCGCTCGACCGACGATCCGGACAGCTATGACCTGGTGGTGCGCCGCTGGAGCTGGCCGGGGCCGGGCGGCAAGCCGGTGTACAATTTCCGCTCTGAAGGGCGGGAGTTCGGCTCCGGCCGCTGCCTGATCATCGCCGACGGTTTCTACGAGTTCACCGCGGCGGCCGATCCCAAGGCGAACCGCAAGGACCGCTGGCTGTTCACTGCCCCGGACGAGGGGATGCTCGGGATTGCCGGGCTGGTCCGATCGACTCCGCAAGTCGGCGAGGCGTTCACGATGCTGACCACCGAGCCGGGTCCCGACGTCGCTCCCTACCACAGCCGCCAGGTTGCGGTGCTTCCTCCCGGCGACTGGGAGGCGTGGCTCAGCGGCACGGCTCCGGCTCGCGACCTGCTGAACCCGTTGCCTGAGGGCATGCTCACCGTGCAGCCCTCAGTGCGCTGATCGCTTGTCATCTCGCAATTGCTCGTCGGCGCGGTCGATCGCCCGAAGCAGATCGCCGAACTGCGGCACCTCTTCGACCGGCCACGCTCTCGCAAATGTTGGGCCGAGCAGGTCGAGGTCCCGGCGAGTCAGGAGGCCGACCGCAATGATGCGCTCCTGGTCCATGGTTGTTGAACACTTGGTGAGGCCCAACGTGCCTGTAGTTTCGCAGCGGTATCGTTCGAACGACAAGAAAACCCCGCCGGATCGCTCCAGCGGGGGTCTTCATCCTGGTGAGTCCGCGAAGCCTAGCAGCGGCCGCCGTGCATTGCGTTCTGCGTGCAATCCGCTGCCGAATTCACGTCGGCGGCGGCCCCGCGCACGGTGTTGCACGCGGCCACGGCGAGGCTGCCGAGAACCACCGTGGCAATGATGATGCGTCGAACCATGATCGTCCCTCCGGTTTGCCCTGTGGAACGATCATGGCTTGGTTAACCTGCCTTTGTCGAGAGCCGAGTGTCAGCAATTGCGTCCATTCGTCGCGTTCCGGGTGCAGTTCGCGCACCGGAACGGCTGCGTTGCCTCACACGTTTCGGCTGCTGTTTCCGGCGGAGGATCGCCATGCGCCATTTTATCTCCCTGTTACCCCTTCTTCCGGTCGCAGCCTGCGCGACAACTCCGGCGGCGTACCGCCCGCTAAGGCCGCTGGCGATCGCGATCATGCCCTATCAGTGGAATTCAACCACCGCCGCCACCGGATCGCTGCTTTATGAGGGTGGATGCCTCCTCTTCCATGACGAAGATGGCAACCGGCTGTTCCTTCCCGTGTGGCCTAGCGGGAGCAGCTTCAACGGCGAAGCGGTAACAATGCACACGCCCGGCAAGATCGATCAGCCAGTCCAGGTCGCACAGGAGATACTTGTTTCCGGCCAGCCCTTGGGGCCGCAGCTACCGGCCCACCTGGCGCCCTTCGAACACCAGTGCGGTGCTCCGCCGATGGCGGTGGTGGCGGTGAAGCCCGCAGACTAGACCGCAACCGGGGCGGCGATGTGCGGGTGCGGATCGTAATTTTCGAAGACGAAATCCTCAGGCTCGTAGTTGACGAGTCCTTGCCCACGATCCTTGATCACCAGCTTGGGAAGCGGACGCGGATCGCGGGTCAGCTGTAGCCGAACCTGCTCCATGTGATTGGAATAGATGTGGCAATCGCCGCCGGTCCAGACGAAGACGCCGGGCTCCAACCCGCACTCCCTCGCCAGCATGTGGGTCAGCAGCGAGTAACTGGCGATGTTGAACGGCACCCCCAGGAACATGTCGGCGCTGCGCTGGTAAAGCTGCAGGTTCAGCCGCGCACCCGCGACCTGCGTCTGGAAGAGGCAGTGGCAGGGGGCGAGGGCCATCTTGTGGATCTCGCCGGGGTTCCAGGCCGTGACGACCTGGCGCCGGGACGACGGGTCTTTCTTGATCAGCTCCACGAGTAGGGCGATCTGGTCGATATGGCGGCCGTCGCTCGATTCCCAGTCGCGCCACTGCTTCCCGTACACCGGGCCGAGGTCGCCGTTTTCGTCGGCCCACTCGTCCCAGATGCGGACGTTGCGGTCCTTCAGCCAGCGGATGTTGGTGTCGCCGCGGAGGAACCACAAAAGCTCGACGATAATTGATCGGAGGTGCAGCTTCTTCGTCGTCAGCAGCGGGAAACCGGCGCTCAGGTCGAACCGCATCTGTGCCCCGAAGTAGCTCAACGTGCCGGTGCCGGTTCGGTCCGACTGCGGCACGCCTTCGTTGAGGATCGTCTGCAGAAGATCGAGATATTGGCGCATGGCGCGACGCTACAGCGGCGGCGGCGGCAGACCAAGAGCGATCAGCGGCGCCTGCGGCTGTTGTGGCGAATGTTTTCGGGGCGCCCGCGGCGGTGGGTCGGGCGAATTCGGTCGCGGCGAGCCGGACGGACTTCCTCGTCGTCGTCATCGTCGCTGTGCGGCAACTCGAAGCGGAGTGCGCCGGAAACAGGGTTCGCCTCGACAATCCGAAGCTTGAGCTTCTGACCGAGGCGATAGGTCGTCCCTGTTTCCTCCCCGATCAGCTGCTGCGATTTCTCGTCGTAGCGGAAATATTCGTCGCCGATTGTCGAGACCGGCACCAGCCCGTCGCCGCCGAGATCGGTCACGGTTGCGAAAAAACCAAATGGCTGGACACCAGTGATCCTGCACATGACCAGCTGTCCGACGCGATCGCCCAAGTACGCCGCGACATAACGATCGACCGTCTCGCGCTCGGCCTCCATCGCCCGCCGTTCGAGCCGGGAGATAAGCTCGCCCGCCTCATCGAACTTCTCGGCATCTTCGGGCGGCAGACCACCCTCACCGAGCTTGTAGGCGCTCACCAAAGCCCGATGGACCAGCAGGTCGGCGTAGCGGCGGATCGGCGAGGTGAAGTGCGCGTAGGTCGCTAGCGCCAGCCCGAAATGGCCGAGCCGCTCCGGCCCGTAACGCGCCTGCATCTGCGTCCGAAGCAGCTGCTCCATGATCTCCGGGCGGCTATCCGCCTCCCCCACCCGCTCGATGATCCGGTTGAAGCTCTGCGGCGTGATCACCTGGCCGAGCGTGAACTCGATCCCAAACGTATCGAGATAGTCCTTTAGCGCGACCAATTTCTCGCGGCTCGGCGGCTCGTGTATCCGGTACATCACCGGCGCCTTCTTCGCTTCCAAGGCCCGGGCGGCGGCAACGTTAGCGGCGATCATGAAATCCTCGACCAGCCGGTGCGCGTCGAGCCGCTCGCGGGCAGCCACGGAGGTGATCCGGCCCATTTCATCGAGCACCACCTGCCGCTCGGGAAGATCGAGTTCGAGCGGCTGGCGTTTGTCCCGAGCCTTCGCCAGCGCCCGCCAGCAGCTCCACAGCGGCTTCAGCGCGCTATCCACCAGTTTCGATGGAACCGGGCCTTCCACCTCCGGCATCCAGCAGACGGGAGAGGAGACTTCGACCCGCTCCTCCTCGGAAATATCGATCGCCGACTGTGCATCTTCGTAGGCAATGTTTGCAACAAGGCAAACCTTTGCCCGCGTAAATCGCCAGCTTTTGACGCTGCCGTCGGGCGCGATCTGGAGGTGGCAGGCCATTGCTGCGCGCTCCTCGCCCTCTTTCAGCGAGCAGATGCCGGCGGACAGCTCCTCGGGAAGCATCGGCACCACGCGGTCCGGGAAGTAGACGCTGTTGCCGCGCCTGCGAGCCTCGCGGTCGAGTTCCGATCCTGGGCGGACGTAGAAGCTGACATCGGCAATCGCGACAATCGCCTTCCAGCCGCCCGTGTTAGCTGGATCGTCGTCCGGAGCGGCCCAGATGGCATCGTCATGGTCGCGGGCGTCGGCGGGATCGATGGCGACGATCGGCAAATGGGTGAGGTCTTCGCGCTCGCCGAGCTGCTGCTTCGCCACCTTTTTCGCTTCCTCGATCGGAGCGTCGCTGAACTCGTGCGGAAGCTCGTACTTGTGAATCGCTATCAGGCTGAAGCTCTTCGGAGCAAAGGGATCGCCCAGCACCGCCTCGACCCGCGCCGCCACGCGCGGCCCTCGCCCGCTCACCTCGCACAGCACGAGGTCCCCAGCCTGCGCTTCCTTGATGTCGCTCACGGCGAGCTCGCGGCGTTCACGCTTTTCGACCGGGGTCAGCCAATAGCGGTCGCCGTCACGGCGAAGCACACCCAGCACCAGCTCCGCCCGCTTGGCCAGTTTCTTCAGCGGGTGCGCGACGAAGCGGTCGCCACGCTCTTCGGTCCGCGCGAGGATGCGGTCGCCGATCCCAAGCGCGCTGTGCCGCCCCTTTTCGATCACTCGAAGCCGCGGCGGCGGAACGTCGGCCTCCCAATGCTCCGGCTTCGCCCACACGCGCCCGTCCTCGTCCGCCTCGACGATGCTGAGGACGGTGACCCGGGGTATGCCGCCGACCTGGTTGAATGCGCGGCCGCGCGAGGTTTCTATGAGCCCCTCGTCAGCCATGTCATTCAGCAGCTTCTTGAGCGCGATCTTCTCGTTACCGCGAAGATTAAAGGCGCGGGCGATCTCGCGCTTCCCCGCCGGCTGGTCCGAGGTCGAAATGAAATCGAGGATCTGCTGGCGGGTGGGCAGACCGTCGGAGTGGTTGCGGGCCATCAGTTCGCCACCGCCGGGATGGCTTCAATCGCCGCCGGGCGCCGGGAGAGCCGATGCTCGCGCCAGACGATAACGAGACCGCTGCCGACGATGATCGGTGCCCCAGCCCAGGTCCAGGGGCTCGGAAGCTGGCCGAACAGCCATGCGCCGAGAACGGTTGCCCATAGCAGGCTGGTGTAATCCATTGGCATCACCAGCGCGACTGGGGCGAGCCGAAGCGAGCCGGTCAAGGCGAGCTGGCCAAGACCGCCGGCGAGCGCGATCCCGCCGATTACCGCCAAGGTTTCAGGATCATGCATGTGGGCGTAACGCAGCATCAGCAGCGCCAGTGGCACAAGCGAGCTGACCGCGAACCAGAAAACGGTCGTCGAGGCCAGTTCGGTGGCGCCGAGGCGGCGGAGGATGATGGTGACGGAGGCGGTCACCAGCGCCGCGGCAACGGCGACTCCGGCGCCGGCGATCGGCACTTCGCCCGATCCCGGCTGGACGATCACCAAGACGCCGACGAATCCCGCCGCGACCGCTCCCCAACGCCATTTGCCGGTGGGTTCGCCCAAGAGGAGTGCGGCGAGCACGGTGGCGAAGATCGGGACCGAGAAGCCGATCGTCGTCGCTTCGGCGAGCGGGAGCAGGATCATCGACAGGAAATTGAGCGCCATGCCGGTCATTCCCACGACCATCCGGCTGACATGCGCCCACATGCGCTCGGTCCGGAGAGTCGCGAAACCCGGTCCAGAGGCGACGAAAGCGGTCGCGCAGACGGCGGAGCCGCATTGCCGATAGAAGAGCGTCTCGGCGAGATCGACCCCCCGGGTCGAGGCGAGCTTCACCAGCGCGAAGGTGAGCGCGAGCAGCAGCGCGCTCGCCAGCCGAAGGGCCATTCCGCCAAGCGGATGCTGTTCGGCCGGACGATCGGTGCGAAAGCTTTCGCGAGGCACTAAAGCCCCTCCCCTCGATGGGGAGGGGTTGGGGTGGGGTGAAGCTCGCGCAAGGCTGCGTCGATCGCGGTCCAAACACCATCCGGATTGCAAAGCACCTCATCGTTCCAGAAGCGGATCACGCGATAGCCTTCATTCGCGATAATTTTAGTCCGTTCTGAATCGACTTCCGGACCGTGTTGCCCACCATCGACTTCGATCACCAGCTTGGCGCGATGGCTTACGAAGTAGGCGATATAGTGACGAATGGGTACCTGTTTGCGGAAGTTCCAATTCGGAAATCCCTCTTTCAGTATTCGCCAGACCTTGCGTTCAGCATCCGTCATTCGCTTCCGAAGATGCCTTGCACGCTCGACTGCGCCAGCTGGCGGGTGATGTTTCAAAGTTGGTGCTCTGCGACGGACATCACCCCACCCCTGCCCCTCCCCATCAAGGGGAGGGGTTCTTTGGCGGCGCAACGTAGGGCTTGAACGCACCGCCGGGAACCGCCGAGGCGACCGGGCTTTCGAAGCCGTTCGCGCCGACCGAGGAGACGCCGAACACCCAGTCATCGACCCGGATGTGCTTCAAGATGATCAGACATGGGCGATCTTTGAAGCCCGCGAGCGCACTATCGGGCGTGTAGATGGTCCAGCCGCAAGCCTGCCGCACGATTAGCTGCTGAGTCCAGTTTGACGCGTCTGTTGGACGCCAGCGAACGATGTATCGAACGGCACCCTGAACAGGAGCCCAGCCGATGGTCGTGTCCGTACTCACCGCCCCTTCCACCTTCGGCGCGGGCGGCGGCGGGGCGCTGGCGATGGCCGCAAGTGCGGCGGCGTTCAGCTTGGTCATCCTGGCGAGATAGGCAAAATCGACGTGGTCGATGGTGTCGCCGTAGTGGATTCCGTTCTCCACCCGCACGTCCTGGTGCTGCCAGTTATAATTCTCGACCGCGACGCTGATGCGCGCGGCGGGGAAGCCTAGCTTCAGGAACTCGATCTGGTCTCCCCCGCGCCCAAACCGGTCGGTGCGCCAGATCTGGCGAACGTCGAGGCCGATGTGCAGCCTGTCGGCCAGGCTGTCGAGAAAGCGCGAGATGTTGCGCGACGGGCTGTCATTCTCACCGCCGAGTGAATGAGTCGCCGCCATCAGCTCGGTCTCGCCCTGCGAGCGGGGTCCTTCCGACAAAACACGCGCGTGGGTGGAATCGCAAAGCCCGTCGGAGCCGCAGCTGTTGCCAATGATGTCGTTGTTCAAATCGGCGATGACGTTCCAGCCTTGCGCCTTCGCATATTCGGCGATGACCCTGCCGCCGTAGAGCCCCTGCTCCTCACCCGAATCGAGCGAGTAGACGATGGTTCCGGGGAATTTGTGCCTGGAGAGCACGCGCGCGGCTTCGAGGATTGCCGAGACGCCCGAGCCGTCGTCGTTGGCTCCAGGCTCGAAGGCGTTGGCGTTCATCACGTCGGTAACCCGGCTGTCGATATGCGCCGTGATGATAACGACATCGTTGGGCCGTTCGGTCCCGCGCTGGATCGCGACCATGTCGCAAATCCGGGTCGGCCCCGGCAGCCTTTCCCCCGTCATCGTCTGGCAGGGTTCCACCGTCGGCAGGCCATCGCTTTCGAACTCACTCTTCGCCCAGGCCAGCGCAGCACCAATTCCGCGCTTGGGGTCGGTCTGCGAGGAAAGGGTATGGCGGGTACCGAAGCTGACGAGTTTCCCGTCAAAGGACTTCAGGCTTGCGGCGCTTACCGGCGCGATAATCGCCCGGAGCTGCGCATCCGGAGACGGGGGCGGCGCCGCTCCGATCAGTACGAGGCAAGGCAGGACAGCGGCCAGTTTACGCATGAGTCTCTCCCGTTACCGCCGCTTAGCGCGCGGAACATCCCCTTGTCGAAGGGGCATTGTTCCAAAAGCCGCCTCCCGTTACCCAGAGGATATTCTGAAGGGGGGAATAATCATGCGAGCATTTGTTGCGTTCATCCTGGGATCGAGCGTGTTAGCGTCGCCGGCAATGGCCGCCCAGCCACTCATTCCGCCGGTGCTGACCGGAGCGCCCACCGCGGCCCAAATCAACCAGAGGTGCGATTATTTCGTCGCCCGGAGCACCGCTCTTCGAAAAGCCCTGGAGCATGAAACCGGCGCCGCGACGGTCAACGGCACGCTGCGCAAGTACGACCGGCTATCTGAACTGCTCGGCGACGCCAGCGGGGAATCAAGCATGTACCGCGAGGTCGCAATCACGCCGGAGGCTCGTGCCGCCGGCCAGAAGTGCGAAGTGCGAATCTCCAGCGAGTTCACCAAGCTTAGCCTGTCACGGCCGATCTACGACCGCCTGAAGGCGGTAAAAGCGCCCGCTTCCGACAAAGTCACCAATTACTATCTGGAGCGGGCGCTGGGCGGCTTCGAACGTTCGGGCGTTGGGCTGGATCCGGCCGGCCGGGCGAAGGCGCAGGCGCTCTCCGACGATATTGCCAATCTGTCGACAGCGTTCGAAGCGAACATTCCCAAGGGGCAGCAGACGATCACCGCCACGCCCGCTGAACTGGACGGGCTTCCGCAGGATTTCATCGACGCGCACAAACCCGGGGCGGACGGCAAGATCCCGCTTCGGACAGATTATACCGATTACATTCCGGTGATGACCTATGCGAAGAGCAGCGCTCTTCGTGAGCGCTTCTACCATGCGTACAATATGCGCGCTTACCCGCAGAACGAGAGCGTGTTGCGGGATATGCTCAACAAGCGCGACGAGTTCGCCAAGCTGCTTGGCCGCCCCAATTACGCGACGCTCAACTTCGAAGACCGGATGCTCAACACGCCCGACAAGGTGCAGAAGCTGATGGACGATATGGCGTCAGCGGCAAAACCGGCAGGCGACCGCGATTACGCCAAGAAACTTGCGGCTCTGCAGCAGCTTGAGCCCGGGGCGACCAAGCTCAACCCGTGGGACAATGCCTACGTCAGCCAGATCGTGCAGAAGCAGTCCTATGGCTACGACCAGCAGGAAGCGCGCAAGTACTTCCAGTACGACAAGGTCCGCGACGGAATCCTGAACCTCACCCAGGACATGTTCGGTGTCGAAATCCGGCCTTGGAAAACGCCGGTGTGGGACAAGTTAGTCGAGAGCTACGAGGTCTACGATCACGGCAAGCTGATCGGCCGCTTCTATTTCGATTCGCATCCCCGGCCCGGCAAGTACGAGCACGCCAATTCCGTGCCGCTTCGCGCGGGCACCGCGGCGGGGCAGATTCCCGTCGGGATCCTGGTGATGAACCTTCCTGCGGGCAAAAGCCTGATGGAGCATAGCGACGTGGAGACCTTCCTCCACGAATTCGGGCACCTGCTCCACGGGATCTTCGGCGGCCAGGGCCAGCGATGGGCCGGACAGAGCGGAGTCGCGACCGAATGGGACTTCGTCGAAGCGCCGTCGCAGATGCTGGAGAATTGGGTCTACGATTACGGCGTGTTGAAGAATTTCGCTGTGGACGCGAACGGCAACACGATCCCGCGTCAGCTCGTCGATCAGATGAACAAGGCGCGATACTTCAGCCTCGGCATGGATGACATGCGCCAGCTGGGATTGTCGAACACTTCCTTGCAGTTCCACATGGGACCTGCTCCCGCCAATCTCGGCGCCGCAGCACATGCATTTGACGCCAAGTACGACATGCTTCCGCCGACCACGGATGCGGAATGGCAGGATGCCTTTCCGCATCTCGCTGGCTATGCTGCCGCTTATTATACCTACCGCTGGTCGATCGTGATCGCCGACGACATGTTCACGCAGTTCCAGCAGCATGGGCTTCGTGATCCGGCGACCGCAAGACGCTACCGTGAGCTGGTCCTCGCGCCGGGCGGAACCCGTCCGGCTGGCGAGCTGGTCGCGGACTTCCTCGGCCGGCCGATCAGCATTGATGCCTACAAGGCGAAGCTTGCGAAGGATCAGTAACGGGGCCCTCGGCTGGAATTCGGGGCTGCCAAGGTCTAGTGCCGCGGCAGCCCCCAATCACCATTCGAGGACCTGACATGTTGCGTGACATCGACCATTTCATCGCCGGGGAAGCCTATGCGCCAAGCGGCCGGACCGGCGATGTGTTCGACCCCAATCGCGGCGAAGTGCAGGCGAAAGTGAAGCTCGGCACGACCGACGAGCTGCAGCGCGCCGTGGACGCAGCCAAGGCTGCGCAGCCAGCCTGGGCAGCGACCAACCCGCAGCGCCGCGCCCGCGTGATGTTCAAATATCGCGAGCTGGTCGAGAAGAACATGGACGAGCTCGCGCACCTGCTCTCCTCCGAGCACGGCAAGGTGCTGGCGGACTCGCGGGGGGACGTTCAGCGCGGACTCGAGGTGATCGAATATGCGTGCGGAATCCCGCAGGCGCTAAAGGGCGAATATACCCAGGGCGCCGGGCCGGGCATCGACGTCTATTCGATGCGCCAGCCGCTCGGGATCGGCGCGGGGATCACCCCGTTCAACTTCCCCGCGATGATCCCGATGTGGATGTTCGGGATGGCCATCGCCGCCGGCAATGCCTTCATCCTGAAGCCGAGCGAGCGTGACCCATCGGTGCCGGTGCGCCTCGCCGAGCTGATGAAGGAGGCCGGGCTTCCAGACGGAATCCTTAATGTGGTTCACGGGGACAAGGAGATGGTCGACGCGATCCTCGATCACCCGGACATTGCCGGAATCAGCTTCGTCGGATCGTCCGACATTGCACAGTATATTTACTCGCGCGGCACGGCGAACGGGAAACGCGTGCAGGCGTTCGGCGGCGCCAAGAACCACGGCGTCGTCATGCCCGACGCCGACCTCGACCAGGTGGTCAACGACATCACCGGTGCTGCTTTCGGTTCCGCGGGCGAGCGCTGCATGGCGCTCCCGGTGGTGGTACCGGTCGGGGACGAAACCGCGGATCGCCTCCGCCAAAAGCTCATCCCCGCGATCGAGAAGCTGCGCGTCGGTGTCTCGACCGATCCCGATGCCCATTACGGCCCAGTGGTCAGCGAAGCGCACAAGAAGCGGATCGAGCAGTATATCCAGATGTGCGAGGATGAGGGCGGCGAGTTGGTCGTCGATGGGCGCGGCTTCATGCTCCAGGGGCACGAGAAGGGCTGGTTCATCGGCCCGACCTTCTTCGACCATGTGAAGCCCAGCTTCAAAAGCTACCAGGACGAGATTTTCGGCCCGGTGCTTCAGATGGTCCGCGCCAGGGATTTCGAGGAGGCGGTCAGGCTTCCGAGCGACCATGCATACGGTAATGGAGTCGCGATCTTCACCCGCAACGGCCACGCGGCCCGCGAATTCACGGCCCGGGTCAATGTGGGAATGGTGGGCGTGAACGTGCCCATCCCGGTACCCGTCAGCTACCACAGCTTCGGTGGCTGGAAGCGCTCCGGCTTCGGCGACATCGGACAGTATGGCCAGGAAGGCTTGCGTTTCTGGACAAAGAGCAAGATCGTGACCCAGCGCTGGCCCGACGGGAGCGTCACCGGCGAGAATGCGTTCGTGATTCCAACCATGGGATGAACTGCGGCAGGAGGTCTGAATGAGGCGAAGTCTAGCGGTTGCGCTGATCGCGGCGATGGCTTTGGTCGCGGCGTGTCACAAGAACCAGACGGCTGCGGATCAGAATGCAGACATGAGCGTGATCGACAACAACCTCACCGCTCCTCCGGCCGATGTCGAAACCCTTCCGCCTGATGAAAGCGCCGGCAATCAGGCGCTGGCCAACGATGATCTCGACGCGAATGACGAGAATGACGTCGATTAACGGAGGCGGCGCGATGGTGACCCTCTTTTACTCGCCCGGAGCCTGCTCGCAGGCTCCGCACATCCTGTTGCACGAGATCGGGATCGAGCACGATGCGGTTCGAGTCCACCTCAAGTCGCACACGCTGAACGACGGAAGCTCCTATCTCGCGATCAATCCTAAGGGATCCGTGCCCGCAATTCAGATCGAGAATGGCGATGTGCTGACCGAGAATGCGGTCATCCTCCAATATCTCGCCGATCGCGCAGGAGCAGACCAGGTGCTTCCTCCGCTCGGCGATTTCCGCCGCTATCGGGTGCTGGAGATGGTGAACTTCATCACCACGGAGCTTCACAAGAGCTTCTCGCCTTTGTTCGCCGCCGATGCCGGCGACGAGGTCAAGGCCTTCTTCCGAAACAAGGTGGCGAGCAGGCTGGATTATATGGACGGGCGGCTTGGTTCCGGACCGTTCCTGTTCGGGGACGAGCTCACGCTTCCGGACCCGTACCTGTTCGTGATCAGCGGCTGGGCCGAGGCGCTCCTCGGGCTTGAGCAATGGCCGAATGTCGCCGCGTTCCGCGCACGGATGCTCGAGCGGCCGTGGGTGCGCCATGTGCTGCGCTTCGAGGGGTTGTTGAAGAAAGAATCGGCGGAGTGATTCCATCTGTTCCCCTGCGAAGGCAGGGGTCCAGTCGCGCAGCGTAGCAGCGCTTACGCGCTGGTCTAGGCTCCTGCCTTCGCAGGAGCACAATTCATCCCGAATTCCGCAGCGCGGTGGCGATTGCGTTGATCGTCAGGTGCATTCCGTCGCGCAGCTGCCCCCCGGTCTCGCCTGAACGAATCCGCTTCAGAAGCTCGATCTGAAGCAGGTTCAACGGCTCGATATATGGCAGCCGAAGCAGGATTGAGTTCTCCAGCGGCGGATTGCCCTCAAGGAGCCGACTCTCGCCGGTCACTTCGAGCAGGCAATCATGGCTGCGCCGCCACTCATCGCCAATTCGCCCGAACAGATGGTCCCTGACGCCCTCATCCTCGACCAGTTCGCTATAATGCGCGGCGATCGACAGGTCGGACTTGGCGAGGACCATCTCCATGTTGTCGAGCGTGGTGCGGAAGAACGGCCATGCCTCACGCATTTCGCGGAGCAAACCCTTGTCTGCGAAAGCATCGAGCGCCGATCCGACACCGTACCAACCGGGAAGCATCACCCGCGCCTGTCCCCAGCTGAAAACCCAGGGAATCGCGCGCAAATCCTCGATCCGGTTCGATTTGGTGCGGCTGGACGGGCGCGAGCCGATGTTGAGCGTCGCGATCTCCGAAACCGGAGTCATCTGCCGGAAGAATGTCGCGAACTCCCGCTCGTCATAGACGAGGCTTCGGTAAGACTTGAAAGCGGCCGACGAGAGCTGGTCCATTGCCGCCGCGAACCGCGCGGCATAGGCCTGCGAAAGCTCGTCCTTCTCCAGCGAGGCGAGCACAGTCGCCGACGCCATGGCTTCGAGGTTAGATGCCGCAACGTCCGGAGTGGCGTATTTCGCGGCGATGACTTCACCCTGCTCGGTTATCCGGATTCGCCCCTGCACCGTCTCGCTCGGTTGAGCGCGGATCGCGGCGAAGCTCGATCCGCCGCCGCGCCCGACAGCACCACCGCGGCCGTGGAACAGCTGGATCCGGGTCTCGGCATTCTGGAACACCTTAGCCAGCGCCTCGCTCGCCTGGTGAAGACTCCAGACGGAGGTGAGATAGCCACCGTCCTTGTTGGAATCCGAATAGCCGATCATCACCTCGGAAAAGCCGCGCGACTGGAGCGCGCCCGCGATCTCGGGAAGCTCGAACCAGGTCCGCATCACCTCCGGCGCGCGCTCGAGGTCGGCGATGGTTTCGAACAGCGGAACCGCCATGATCGGGGCCGCCGGCGGATTGCCCGGCCGCCAGAGTCCCGCTTCCTTGAGCAACAGGTAGACCTCGAGCAGGTGGGACACCTGCTTGGCCATCGAGATCACATAATATTGAATGCACTGCGGACCATAGCGTGCGTGCGCCGCGGCGGCGGCAGCGACGATGGCCAGCTCCGACCTGGTCTCGTCGGAGTAGCTGGCGAAGGGGCTCGACAGCGGCCGCGTCGAGGCAAGCTCGCGCCGCAGGAGCGCGACACGCTCCTCTTCGCCGAGCGCTGCGTAATCCTGCGCGACACCTGCCGACTTCAGCAGCTCGGCAACAACACGCTCGTGCACGGCAGAATTCTGCCGGAGATCCACGGTGGCGAGGTGGAATCCGAACGTCTCGACGGAGCGGATCAGCCGCTTCAGGCTCGAATGGCCGCCGAGAAGGCCATGGCCCCCGGCCTTCAGCGCCGTCATCAGCACCGTCAGGTCGGATACGAAAGCGGCGGGGTCAGAATAGGCTTCCGCATCGACCAGCGGCGCTCGCGGCGCTTCCCGTCCCGCAACCGCGGCGAATGTGGCTGCGAGGCGCGCATACACGCCGGTCAGCGCACGCCGGTATGGCTCATCCGACCGCGCCGCAGACGGATCCCCCGAACTGTCCGCCAACTCGCGAAGCGCCGGAGCAATGTCGGTGAGTTCTGTAGAGACGGAAAGCTCGGCGCCGAGCAAATGGACCTGCTCGAGATAGTAGAGCAGCAACGTCTCCGACGCTCGCCCAAGCGCATATTCGAGAGTCTCGGCAGTGACGTTGGGATTGCCGTCGCGATCACCGCCGATCCAGCTGCCAAGCCTGAGGAAGCTCGGCGGCCTTTGCCCCAGCACCCGCTCCCATTCGGCGTACAGCCTCGGCAGGACGGGAACGAAGATGTCGCGCATGTAGGACAGCGCGATGTTCACTTCATCGGCAACGAACAGCCGCTCACGCCGCAAGGGGCGCGTCAGCCACAGCAGCGCCACCTGCCGGGCGATCGCCTCGTCGACGGTTTCGCCTTCCGCCGTCACCGACGCGCCGGAGTCACGAAGCCGCATCAGCTCGGCGATGCGGTTCTTGTGATCGATCATGCTCTTGCGCCGAACCTCGGTCGGATGCGCAGTCAGCACCGGCATGATCAACGCATTGTCGAGCAGCGCGGCAGCCTCGCCGTCCGCCACGCCTTCGCCCCGCAATATGTCCAGCGCCTCGCCAAGGCTCGCCCCGGGCTCCCACGCCCCACCCTGGCGGTCCTCGGCGAGGTTGGCGAGCATCGAAAACAGCATGAAGCCGCGAACGAAATCGAGGGTCTCGTTCGGATCGAGAGCACCCAGGCCCGGATCGACGCTGTTGTCGGCGATTAGACCGCGATGGCGATCAACCGAGGTCGAACGAATATATTCGATCCGTCGGAACAGGGTCTCACCGCCAAAGGCGCGGATCACATCTCCAAGGATTCGCCCCAGATACCGGATATCGGGGTTCTGCTCGACCGCGCGTCGAGGCGTGGAGGCTCTGGATTGTTCGGCTACGTCGGGCATGATTGTGCGCCTAAACTCCTTATCCGTTGGACGCAAAGGCGGGCCGGCACCGGAAGTGCCGGCCCGCGATGATTGAGCACGCTTCGATTAGTAGTTGTACGCGCGCTCGCCATGCTCGCCGATATCGAGACCTTCGAACTCGGTCTCCCTGCTCACCCGGAGTCCAGTCAGCGCCTTGGCGACGTAAATGGCGATCGTCGTGCCGACAGCCGCCCAGACGATCGTTGTTCCGACCGTTTCGAGCTGGACGAGTAGCTGCTTGCCCATGCCCATCCAGCTGTCGCCGCTCGGACCGCCGAGCGCCGCCGAGTAGACGATGCCCGTGCCGATTGCGCCGACCATTCCGCCGACCCCGTGGACTCCGAACGTGTCGAGCGCGTCATCATAGCCGAGTGCCGGCTTGAGCTTCGTCACCGCAAGGTAGCAGACGACCGTCGCAACGCTGCAAAGCACGATGGCTCCGAGCGGACCGGAATTGCCGGCGGCCGGAGTCACGGCGACGAGACCGACGACGAGGCCGGAGCAGAAGCCCAGGGCTGAAGCCTTATGACCCACCAATTTTTCGATGAGCATCCAGACGAGTCCGCCTGCCGCCGTTCCCACGAAGGTGTTCATCATTGCCAGCCCAGCCGAGCCGTTCGCTTCGAGCGCGGATCCCGCGTTGAAGCCGAACCAGCCGACCCACAGCAGGCCTGTACCGATGCCCGTCATCGTCAGCGAGTGCGGCGGCATCGGCTCCTGCGGATAGCCGATCCGCTTGCCGAGGAACAGGCAGGCGACCAGCGCCGACACGCCCGAGTTGATGTGCACCACGGTTCCACCGGCGAAGTCGAGTGCTCCCTTGGTCAGGAAAAAGCCATTCACACCCCACACCATGTGAGCGACCGGGAAGTAGACGATCGTCAGCCAGATGGCCGCGAAGATCATGACCGCCGAGAACTTCATCCGTTCAACCACGGATCCAAGGACCAGCGCCACGGTGATCGCGGCGAATGTCATCTGGAAGCAGACGTACACATATTCCGGGATCGCCACGCCGGTCGTGAACGTCGCCGCCGTGGTGGTGCTGTTGACGCCTTTCAGGAAGACCTTGCCGAACCCGGCGATTACTGCATTGCCGCCGTCGCCGAAGGCCATCGAATAGCCCCAGCCGACCCAGATCAGCATTGCGAGCGCACAGACCGCGCCCACCTGAGTCATCACCGAGAGCATGTTCTTGGATCGAACGAGGCCGCCGTAGAACAACGCGAGTCCCGGAAGGATCATCATCAGCACGAAAACGGTTGAAGTCATCATCCAGGCGGTATCGCCCTTGTCCACGGTCGGTGCAGCCGCGGCCGCCTGGGCCCAGGCCGGCATCGCCGCGAAAGCCGCCAGCGCAATGCCCGCGGCTCCCCGGCACAGATTGCTTGTGAGTTTCATCGATTCACCCCCCTTACAGAGCGTCGTCGTTCTGTTCGCCGGTGCGGATCCGCACCGCCTGCTCGACATCGAGCACGAAGATCTTGCCGTCGCCGATCGAACCCGTTCGGGCCGAGTGCTGGATCGCCTCCACCACCCTCTCCGCGAAAGCGTCTTCGACGACGATCTCCACCCGGATCTTGGGAACAAGGTTGGTCTGGTATTCGGCGCCCCGGTAGATCTCCGTGTGGCCCTTCTGACGGCCGAAGCCGCGGGCTTCCGAGACTGTGAGTCCCTGGACGGAAATGTCCCCCAGCGCCTCCCTCACCTCTTCCAGCTTGTGCGGTTTGATCACCGCGAGGATCAGTTTCATGTTGCCCTCCTGTTAGAATGCGACGCCGATGGAGCCGACCACGCCCGGCCCGCTGATGTCCCGCCCGTTCGGGTGATCCGAACTCGGTGGGCTGAAGCTCTTCTTGCTGGTGTCGACATATTGGACGCCGAGGGTCAGTGGCCCGTGCGTGAAGCTCGCGCCGACGTTCCAATCGGTATATTCCTTGCCGATCGACAGGTAGCTCGGCCCCCAGGTGTGGCCGAGGTGAGCCGTCAGGCTGACCGGCGATTTCGGGATGGCGTAGGATAAGTCGCCGGCGAGGTAGAGATTGTCTTCGCTGCCATTGCCGATGCTCAGCGCCTTCTGCTTCGGCGCATAATTGACGGTGGCCTTGGCGGTGAACGGACCGACGGCTTCAGCGACCGAAAAATAGGGCTCGAAGAAGTCGGTGGTGGCACCGTGATTGCCCGGATACCAGTAATAGAGGACGCCCCCGTTAACGGTCGTTGGTCCGAAGCTCTTTTGATAGCCCACGATCAGATCGTTCTCGGCCTGCGCTCCGTTGGCGATGTAGTCGTCAATCGAAGACCCCCACCATGTGGCGTAAAAACCCGACGAATGCGTGATCGTGAAGGTGCCCTGGACCGCGGGCTCCTTGTTGGTTTGGGAAATACCGCGAAAGCGATAGTCGCTTGTCAGGGTAGCGCCGCCGGTGACGGTGAGCCCGCCGCCGAGATCGCCAGCAGCGGCAGCCGCCGGTGCAGTCGAGAACAGGAACATGGCACCAACGCTCGCAACACCAAATCGAAGAAAACCAGTCATTCAGAATCCCCCGTGTAGTTTCGGCGAACCCTTCCCCGGCCGGTTCCACGCCGCTTTTTGGGCCACGCGACTCCGGTTCCGATGCAGCAGAATGGACACATTGCTGCACTGCACAATGAGAAATATTCACGCGTTTCGGCGGATTGTTCCGGCTGCGGACCGGCTTTCTAAGGGAGAATGGATCCCAAAGGCGGAAGGTCAGGCGGTCGCACTGAAGCCCCGCTCGAGGTCGGCAATGAGGTCGTTCGGATCCTCGAGTCCGACTGACAAACGCAGCAGATCGGGATGGATTCCCGCCTCTTCCTGCGCCTCCGGCGGCATGCCGCGGTGGGTCATTGACGCGGGTGTGCAGATGAGGGTTGCAAACCCGCCGAGCGAGGAAGCGAGCGTGATCAATTCCAAGGCCCCGACGAACTTGTCGGCTGCCGCTTTTCCCCCGCTCAAGCGGAAGCTCAACATGAACCCGGGGCCGGACTGTTGCTGCGCCGCAACATGGTGAGCGGAATGTGACTCAAGGCCCGGAAAGTGAACCGCTTGAAGGTCGGCCCGCTCACTGAGCCACTCCGCCAGGCGCGCCGCGGTCGCTTCCTGGCGGTCGATCCGAAGCGGCAAAGTTCTAAGGCCCCGCAGTGTCTGCGAGGCATCAAAAGCGGAGCCGTTGAGGCCGGCTGCGTTCGACCACCATTCGAGTTCCTCGGCCAAGGCCGGGTCCGCCGCCAGCAAAGCACCCCCGAAAAGGTCTGAATGCCCATTCAGCGCCTTCGTCGTCGAATGCATGACGAGATCGCAGCCGAGCGCGAGCGGCTGCTGGCGGAGCGGTGTCAGAAGCGTGTTGTCGGCGATCACCAGTGCGCCGCGCTGCTTGGCCGCAATCGAGCACCGGGCGATATCGGTAATCCGAAGCAAAGGATTGCTCGGGGTTTCGATCCAAAGGAGATCCAGCTCATCCCCCAGCGCTCGATCGAAGGCAGCTTCGTCGGTGAAATCGGCGAATTCGCAGGCGATCTTGCCCTGATTGGCGAGCGCCTGAAGCAGCCGGTAGGTGCCGCCGTAGCAATCGTGCGGTGCAACGACGCGAGCGCCGTTGGGCAGCCGGAGCAAGGCCAGAAGCGCCGCTGACTGGCCGCTGTTGGTGATGACCGCGCCCGCCGCTCCTTCCAGTTGAGCCAAGGCGTTGCCGAGCAGGGCACGGTTGGGATTTACGGTCCGCGAGTAATCGAATTCGGGCTTGTCGTCGGGGCTTTCCCATTCAAACGTGTCGGACGAAACGATCGGCGGAGCGACACTTCCGTAGCCCCTGTCGAACTCGGTTCTTGCGGCCGCGACAATCGTCGCCGGGTCTTTCCTGCGGCTCATTTGGCGCTCGCAATAAAGGGGCCGGCGATCCGGCCCACTCGCGCCGCTTCCTTGAGGAACATGTCGTGGCCGAACAGCGAGTCGATCAGGTGAAGCTCCGAAGGCCCGCCGAGCTTCTGCTCCAGAGCACGCATCTGCTCGGGAAATGCGATCTGGTCGCTGTCCGCCCCGATGAGCAACGTCGGCGCGGTGATACGCTCCGGGTGAACGCGGTGCCGGTCGATCGACGCTGAGAGGCTCAGGAAGCGCTGCGGCGACATCACGGAAAGGAATGCCTGGCCGCGAGCTCGAAGATAACCGCCAGGATGTGAAGCGGCGGTCGGATGCATCTCGTCGATGCCGCCGTCGAACCGAACGGCAAATTCCTGCGGAGTCCGATAAGTGAGCATGGCCATCCCGCGCGCAATCGCAAGCGCCTCGTCGCCGCGACCGGCTTCTATGCCAAGAGCCACGACACGCCGCTGAAGCTCGCGTGCCGCGGTAGCGGCTGGATGCGGCTCATCCGCGGCGCCGATGATGACCAGTTTTGCGACGCGTTGCGGCTCCGTTTCCGCCAATGCGAGCGCGACCATCCCGCCGTAAGACGCTCCCACGATCGTGACCGGCCGCACGTCGCCGATTGTATCGAGCGCCGCGGCAAGAACTCGGGCCTGGTCGAACGTTGTTGGCGCCGCTTCCCCCGTCACGTCGGCCGCATAATTTACGCCGATGACATAAAACCGCGCGGGATCGATTGCCGTGCCTGGACCGGTTAGACCCGACCACCAGCCTCTGCTTCCATCGGGACGAAGACACGGGAAACAATCACCGGAAATTCCGCCGAGGACCACGACCGCAGGGTTCGAGCGATCACCGACCGCGGAGACCCGCACGCTGTCTCCAAAGCGCTTGAGCTCGTCAGGGACCGGAACGTCGAACAAAGCGACGTCAGGACATCGGTCGCCGGACGCGAGGCCGGATGAACCGGTGTCCTCAGCGGATGCGGGCACGACAGACAGCTCCATCTTCCTCTCGTTTCGCCGGGAGATGCAGCCTGGTTGGCCCGCTTGGTTGCCGCCTCGGCCGCATCTCCCTTCCAGGGATCGCCACCTT
>Ga0157369_10001869_pt1 | contig 25382 bp, 16 predicted proteins | sample C25metaG_FD_113461 | JGI IMG/M metagenome (GOLD analysis project Ga0157369, IMG submission 113461) | Corn rhizosphere microbial communities from Kellogg Biological Station, Michigan, USA - C2-5 metaG | ecosystem: Host-associated > Plants > Roots > Rhizosphere > Soil | place: USA: Michigan... | reverse complement strand
CTTTCAAAGGTGAGGGGACTGATTGTGGTGTTCTTTCGAGTTACGCCGACGTGTGCCATCGAGTCGTACTCAGGTTTTGAAAGGCACACAAATCGGCTCCCTTTTCCCCTCGCCTTTCAAAGGAGAGGGGACTGATTGCGGTGTTCTTTCGAGTTACGCCAACGTGTGCCATCGAGTCGTACTCAGGTTTTGAAAGGCACCCAAATCGGCTCCCTTTCCCCCTCGCCCCCCTGGGGGAGAGGGCTGGGGTGAGGGGGTAAATTTCACTGTCACCAAAATCTCCCGCCGAACACCCAAAAAAGGCCCCACAGCCTCACCACTGCGGGGCCTTTTTCCGTCTGGCCGATCAACTGGCCACCCTCTCCTGCTGATCCATACTTGCTGCACAGCAAACGGAGGACAGCCCCATGAACCGCAGCGACGTTCTGATCATCGGCGCCGGCCCGACCGGTCTGGTGCTGGCCCTGTGGCTGAGCAAACTCGGCGTGCGCGTGCGCATCATCGACAAAACCTCCGCGCCCGGCACCACGTCGCGAGCGCTGGCAGTGCAGGCGCGCACCCTTGAGTTGTATCGGCAACTGGATTTGGCCGACACCATCGTCCGCAACGGCCATCGGGTAGCGGCGGCGAATTTCTGGGTCAACGGCAAACCGGTCGCGCAGTTGCCGCTCAATCGCATCGGCGAAGGCCTGACACCCTACGCGTTCGTCGAAATCTTCCCGCAGGATCAGCACGAACGGCTGCTGATCGAACGTCTCGAAGACTACGGCGTCACGGTCGAGCGCGACACCACGCTGGAGAGTTTCGAGGAAACCGGCGACGGCCTCACCGCACATTTGCGCCGGCCCGATGGCGAGCAGGAAAGCTGCCAGGCCTGTTATCTGGCGGGGTGTGATGGCGCCCGCTCAGTGGTACGCAAACGCCTCGACAGCGGGTTCCCCGGCGGCACTTATCAGCAGATTTTCTATGTGGCCGACGTCAAGGCCAGCGGCCCGGCGCTGAACGGCGAGCTGCACCTGGACCTGGATGAAGCGGACTTTCTCGCCGTGTTTCCTCTCGCCGGCGAAGGCCGCGCAAGGCTGATCGGCACCGTGCGTGACGAACGTGCGGATCGCGCCGAAACCCTGGAATTTTCCGATGTCAGCAGCCGCGCCATCGAACACCTGAAAGTGCATATCGAAGATGTCCATTGGTTTTCGACCTACCGCGTGCATCACCGCGTGGCTGAGCACTTTCGCAGCGGCCGCACATTTCTGCTCGGCGATGCCGCCCATGTGCACAGCCCGGCCGGTGGTCAGGGCATGAACACGGGGATTGGCGACGCGATCAATCTGGCGTGGAAACTTGCTGCGGTGCTCAGCGGCGGCGCCGAACCAAGTCTGCTGGACAGCTACGAAACCGAACGCATTGCCTTCGCCCGTCGACTGGTGTCGACCACCGATAAAGTCTTCAGTTTTGTCACCGCCGAGGGGCGCATGGCCGATCTGCTGCGCATGCGTGTGGCGCCGTTTCTGATCCCGAAAATGGCCTCATTCGAGGCCAGTCGCGAGTTCCTTTTTCGCACGGTGTCGCAAGTCACCCTCAACTATCGCGGCATGCCTCTGAGCCAGGGCGCCGCCGGCCATGTGCACGGTGGTGACCGCTTGCCGTGGGCACATGATGGTGAGGGGGATAATTACGACCCGCTGAAACAGCCGTGCTGGCAGGTGCATGTGTACGGCGACACCAGCGATGAAATGATCGCCTGGTGCCAGGAGCATCATTTGCCGCTACATGTGTTCGACTGGCGCCCGGCGTTTGAAACGGCGGGGTTGGGGCGTAACGGCTTTTATCTGCTGCGCCCGGATACCTATGTGGCGATTGCCGAGAACAGTGCCGACCCAAAAGTCATCGAACGCTACTTCCGCGATCACGGCATCAGGCCCTACTTCAACGGCCCCTGACACACCACAATCCCCTGTAGGAGTGAGCCTGCTCGCGATAGCGGTGTATCAGCCGCCATTGATGTTGACTGACAAGACGCTATCGCGAGCAGGCTCACTCCTACAATTTGGATTTGCGGTGTTGCTTAGATCCCGGCCAGGGCCAGATCCATCGCAAAGTAAGTGAAGATCAGATCCGCCCCCGCCCGCTTGATCGCGCCCAGGCTTTCACGCACCACACGATCCTCATCGATCGCCCCGGCCTGTGCGCCGAACTTGATCATCGCGTACTCGCCGCTGACCTGATACGCCGCCAGCGGCAGGTTCGAGGCTTCACGAATGTCGCGGATGATGTCGAGGTAAGCGCCGGCCGGTTTGACCATCAGCGCATCAGCGCCTTCCTGCTCGTCGAGCAGCGATTCGCGCAGGGCTTCGCGGCGGTTCATCGGGTTCATCTGATAGCTTTTGCGGTCGCCCTTCAAGGCGCTGCCACCGGCCTCGCGGAACGGGCCGTACAGAGCGGAAGCGAATTTGGTCGAGTAGGCCATGATCGGAATCTGGGTGAAACCGGCCGCGTCCAACGCTTGGCGAATCGCTCGCACCTGACCGTCCATCGCTGCCGATGGCGCGATCACGTCGGCACCGGCGCGGGCCGCTGCCACGGCTTGTTTACCGAGGTTGATCAGGGTCTGGTCGTTGTCGACCTCATGGTTGTGCATCACGCCGCAGTGGCCGTGATCGGTGTATTCGCAGAAGCAGGTGTCGGACATCACGATCATTTCCGGCACGGCATCTTTGGCAATGCGCGACATGCGCGAGACCAGGCCTTCTTCGCGCCAGGTGTCGCTGCCGTTGCTGTCCAGATGGTGGGACACGCCGAAGGTCATTACCGATTTGATGCCAGCGCGGGCATAGCGCTCGATCTCGCTGGCCAGTTTGCGCTCGGGAATGCGCATCACCCCGGGCATGCTGTTGATCGGCACGAAGTCGTCGATTTCTTCCTCGACGAAAATCGGCAGCACCAGATCATTCAGGCTGAACTCGGTTTCCTGGAACAGGCTGCGCAGGCTCGCATTGCGGCGCAGACGGCGGGGACGTGCTTCGGGGAACTGACTGGACATGGGGCCTTTCCTGAAAACGGCGGATGAGACGAAAGTCGTAGGGGGCGAAGCTTATGCCTTGCTGGGGGCGCGGTACAAACCTGGATCAATCAAGAGTGCATTACCGGGGGTGCAATAATCTCCGGATTTTGCACATTCCCTTGTAGGAGTGAGCCTGCTCGCGATAGCGGAGTGTCAGTCAAAATTGATATCGACTGATACACCGAATTCGCGAGCAGGCTCACTCCTACAAGGGGTTATGTGTGTAGTCAGGAAGGGATGGTCAGGCCGCGAACCACCGCTGGGCGCGCGAGGAAACGCTCAAGCACGCGGGTGACATTCGGGAAGTTGCTGATGCCCACCAGATCACCGGCTTCATAGAAGCCAATCAAGTTGCGCACCCAAGGAAACGTGGCGATATCGGCAATGGTGTAACGCTCGCCCATGATCCAGTCACGACCTTCAAGGCGACCGTCGAGCACCTTGAGCAGACGTTTGCTTTCATCGACATAACGATCACGCGGACGCTTGTCCTCGTAGTCCTTGCCGGCAAACTTGTTGAAGAAGCCGAGCTGGCCGAACATCGGGCCGATGCCGCCCATCTGGAACATCAGCCACTGAATGGTTTCGTAGCGCAATGCGCCTTCCTGGGCCAGCAACTGGCCGCTTTTGTCGGCCAGATAAATCAGGATCGCACCGGACTCGAACAGTGGCAGCGGCTGATCATCGGGACCATGCGGGTCAAGGATTGCCGGGATCTTGTTGTTCGGGTTCAGCGACAGGAACTCGGCGGACAATTGATCATTGGCGTCGAAAGCGACCTTGTGCGGCTCATACGGCAGGCCGATTTCCTCGAGCATGATCGAGACTTTGACGCCGTTGGGCGTCGGCAAGGAATAGAGCTGAATCCAGTCAGGGTACTGCGCCGGCCATTTCTGGGTGATAGGGAACGCGGACAGATCGGTCATGGGAAGCATCCAGTCACAAATTAAAGCCTGATCATAATGTAGGCGCTGCGCAGGCTGCGATCTTTTGATCTTGAGCCTCTGGCAAGAGCAACAGATCGCAGCCTGCGTCAGCGCCTACATGAACCCGTAACATCCTGTCGCTAACCTGCCCCCAGGCCGCTGAACGTTGCCGTTAGAGTGCTGCGCACTCGGACGATCGAACCAATCGGCCCTCAGGGGACTCTGAGCTATGCCTTTGTTGCAGAGGAAGCGCTTCACGACATGGAAAACACCCGGTGCTGGGAGCTCGCGGTGTAAAGGTTTGTCAGCCTTAACTGAATCAGCTGAAGAATCTTCTTACTACATGACGAACCTTATGCGTTTCGCCAAACGTTTCAAACATCGCGCGTATGTGGCCCTGCCCTCCCTGCTGGCTGTCAGTGCGCTGTTTCTCTCGCTTGAGTCCAGCGAAAGCCGCGCACAACCGGCGGACGGCACCCAGACCCTGGTGCTCCTGCGCCACGCGGAGAAGCCCGAGGGTGGTCTCGGCCAGCTCAACTGCCAGGGCCTGAACCGCGCCATCGACCTGTCGACGCTGCTGCCGGAAAAATTCGGCAAGGCTGACTACGTGTTCGCCGCCAACCCGACGCGCAATGTCGAGGAAGGTGAGCTGGACAACTCCTACAGCTACATCCGTCCGCTGATGACCATCAGCCCCGCCGCGATCAAGCTCGGCCTGCCGGTGAACATCGAGTTCTCGGCCAACGACACCAGCGATCTGGCCCGTGAACTGCTGGAAGACAAGTATCACAACTCGACGATCTACACCGCCTGGTCCCACGGTTATCTGCCGGAGTTGATCAACAAGGTGGCCGGTAAAGCGGTCGGCGAGAAGCAGAACATCACCGAGGACTGGGCGGGCAACGACTTTGACTCGCTGTATGTGCTGACCCTGACCTGGCACAACGGCAAGGCCAGTTTGCAGAGCCACAGCTACAAGCAGGGGCTGGATCATGGCAAGGAAACCTGCCCGACCTGAGTCTTGTGTGGCTTGACCCGGCCCTTTCGCGAGCAGGCTCGCTCCCACAGGGGATTTGTATTTCACGCAAATCCAATGTGGGAGCGAGCCTGCTCGCGGAGAGGCCAGCTGCTACAACATCAGTCTTTCTGGCTAGCCCGCTCACGCAGATACTCAAGCACCGCCCCACGCTCCCCGGCAAACTCGATTCGTCCGCCCTTCTTCTCGCGCTGAAACACATACATCGGGTCGTAGTAATCGCGCAGCAATACGCCGATCCACTCACGGAACAGCTCGACCGAACCGCTGCGCGCCTGTTCGGCCAGTGCCGCCTCCATCTGCAAATACATACGTTGATAACGCTCGCCACCCAGTCGACGCTGAATGTTGTTGAGGCTGGAAATCAATCGCTCGGCGTACAGAGCAAAACCCTGTTCGCCATGCACGGCGACGAACTCGGCATGGAGGTCAATCACATAATCCTGCAGGATTCGCTCGACCCGATTGTCGAGGCTGTCCTCCAGCCATACCAGCGGCGCCGCTTGCATGCCCCTGTACAAAGGCAACGGCAAGGCACAACTGCCGACCACCCGACTCTCATCTTCCAGGACAAATTGCCTGATCCCGCCGGCGCGCTTTTTCAGCACATCGACGGCCAGGCGGTTTTCGAAATCGATGTTGGTCGGTTGCCCGGTGGCGCGCTTGCCGAAACTCGAGCCCCGATGATTGGCATGGCCCTCCAGATCCAGGCCATTGCTCAGCTGCACCAGCACTTCGGTCTTGCCGGTGCCGGTCATGCCGCCGAGCAGAACCAGATCGCATTCGGCCACAGCCTGATCGACCGTTTCCAGGAGGAATGTGCGCATGGCCTTGTAACCACCGCCGACGCGCGGGTAATCGATGCCGCCCTCGTCCTTGATCCATTGCTGGACAATCTGTGAACGCAGGCCGCCGCGAAAACAATACAGATAGCCATCGGGGTTGTTGCGGGCAAACTCGACCCAGCCCTGAATGCGCTTCTCCCGAACCTCGGCGGACACCAAGCGCTCACCCAAGGCAATCGCAGCTTGCTGTCCGTGTTGTTTGTAACAGGTACCCACCTGTTCGCGCTCACGGTCGTTCATCAGCGGCAGATTGACCACGCCGGGGAACGCACCGTGGGAAAATTCAACCGGCGCACGGGCGTCCATCATTGGCCGGTCATTGAGGAAAATGTCACGGTAGTCAGTGCAGTCGCGGAGCATCAAATCACCTCGACTGCGTTCGTCTGTCGCTCAACCAGTTCGCCGATTGGCGCCAGGTTCAGGCCCAGCTCGGCGGCGACGGCAAGGAACTCTTCATTGCCTTCAGGCGTCACGGCGATCAGCAGACCACCGCTGGTTTGCGGGTCGCAGAGCACGCGTTTGTGCAGCTCCTGCACGCGACCGACCTTGCTCGCGTAGCTGTCAAAGTTGCGCAGCGTACCGCCGGGCACGCAGCCCTGATCGAGGTAGTACTCGACGCTGTCCAGACGCGGTACGCGGTCATAAGCGATGCGTGCGGTGAGCTTGCTGCCATCGGCCATTTCCACCAGATGCCCGAGCAGACCAAAACCGGTGACATCGGTCATGGCGGTAACGCCGGCGAGTTTGCCGAAGCGGCTGCCGGGTTTGTTCAGGGTGCACATCCAGTCGCGGGCCACGCCGACGTCGGCGGCGCGCAACTTGCCCTTCTTCTCGGCGGTGGTAAGGATGCCGATGCCCAGCGGTTTGGTCAGGTACAACAGGCAACCGGCGGTGGCGGTGTCGTTGCGTTTCATGTGGCGCTTTTCTACCAGACCGGTGACGGCGAGGCCGAAGATCGGCTCTGGCGCATCGATCGAATGCCCGCCCGCCAGCGCAATGCCCGCCGCGTCGCAGACCGCGCGGCCACCGCGAATCACTTCGCGCGCCACTTCCGGCGCCAGCACATTGACCGGCCAGCCGAGGATCGCGATCGCCATCAGCGGATCGCCGCCCATTGCATAGATGTCGCTGATCGCGTTGGTCGCGGCGATGCGGCCGAAGTCGAACGGGTCGTCGACAATCGGCATGAAAAAGTCCGTGGTCGAGACCACACCGCGCTCGGCATCGATCTCGTACACCGCCGCGTCATCGCGCGAGGCATTGCCGACCCACAGTTTCGGATCGAGGTTCTGTGCGCCGCTGCCGGCCAGAATCACTTCCAGCACCTGCGGGGAAATCTTGCAGCCGCAACCGGCGCCGTGGCTGTATTGGGTCAGACGAATCGGCTCGCTCATGGGGGAGTCTCAGGCTGTTGATGGGGCCGATTCTAGCAGAGCGCGGACGGCCGGATCGAAAGCCAACAAATCAAAAGATCGCAGCCTTCGGCAGCTCCTACAGAGGGGATTTGCGTTTCCCTGTAGGAGCTGCCGAAGGCTGCGATCTTTTGATCTTGAAAAAAAACCGCCCTTACGGGCGGCTAAGAGTGCTTCGACCCTAAATCAGAAGCCCAGGCTGAAGCTGATGGTCATCGCATGGTCGTTGCTGTCGTTCGACAGTTGGCCGGAGTAGCCGACGCCCAGTTTGTCTGCCAGGGAAGAAAGGTAATGATGCCCTTCTCTCCAGCAAGTTCCTAGACTGCCGCAGCCACAACGTCGGTGACAAAGTCAAAAAGAAAGTCCCGGCCGATATCGCCAAAGTCCAGATTCCATTTTGGCGCAGAATCAAGAACCCAACTACAAACAATAGGATAATTTGAATCAAGACCATACTCGGAAATAAATTTATTCGCACCCGAAAGTTCGATTTTTTGATTTTCATCCACCTTCGCAACTGTGCCCGTTGCAACCACTGCGTACAACAAATTTCTATAATGCCGCCCCTCCCCTCCCATATCAATCAGCTTTCGATCTATTAGACCTAAAGAAGAAAAGTTAGAGTACACCATCTTTCTTATTGCCTGATAATAACGTCTTGCCCCGTCTGAGTCACCGGCTTCCGACCTCACTCCAAGATCAATCTTCCCTTTAAAGTACGAAATCACCAGTCTTGCCAAATCATCCGGAGTGTAATTATCAATATCCACATTAACCGTGCACATTCGATAGTTATCCATACCGAGAAAGTTAAACACTCTGAATGGTTGAATTCTCGGTTGCCGCGGTAAAGCTGATGGTCCTTGAGCACGAAAGCGTTGTAGAACAGCACCACTTACAAACAACCCATCAATGTAATACCAGGAAGTCGTTATATCAGCTCGACATTCACACCAACCATCAAAACGACCCTCAACATAATATTTTTTATCCAGGTCTCTTGTCTCAAATGGATCAAATTTATTCTCAGCAGCTATCTGCATTTTTCGATCTGCCCGCCAATCTGGCTCGGGCTTACTCTCCGAAACCATCACCCGTATTACTTGATTGATCCATAGACCATGAGCTGCCTCTGCAGCAAACAAGTTCGCCCAAGTTTTCATAAACACCTCTCTACCAGTTATAAGATCCAGACCGCACGCAGGTAGAGAATAAACCTCACATAAAAAACGTCACCTGTCAGAAATGACAGTGTTTTAGAAGTATTTGAAGTAAAAACACCGATCGACATCATAAAAAAAACATAGTCATTGTCATCTCTAACGAAAGACCAATAAAGACTTTAGATAAAACTGTAAAACACATTATAAAATCCGTGTTCTGTATGGATAGGATACAAAGCGCCCCACCCTGTATTTTCAAGGCGATGACCTGGTTCGCACTATAAATCTGCTCTAAATATCCACGTCCCCATAGCTTGAACCTCCTATATGAAAAGCAAAGATCAAAAGATAGTCCGGTCTTTTGATCTTAAAAAAAACCGCCCTTACGGGCGGCTAAGAGTGCTTCGACCCTAAATCAGAAGCCCAGGCTGAAGCTGATGGTCATCGCATGGTCGTTGCTGTCGTTCGACAGTTGGCCCGAGTAGCCAACCCCGAGTTTGCCGGTCGGGCTGATCTGGAAGTCGACACCCGCTTCGACGATGGCGCTGTCCTTGGCGATCGGTACGCCTTGGGTGCTGAACGACGCTCCGCCGTCGATGAAGGTCAGATCAGCGTCAGGCTTGGTATCACCAAAGGCATGGCGCCAGCCGATGGCCGCGCGCGGGGTGAATTGCCCGCCGTTGGCCAGGGTGATGACTTTGCCGGCGCGCACGCCGAGGGTCGAGAAGGTGATGTCTTGGTCGGCATCGGCCTCCAGGCGCCCTACTCCGCCTTTCTCCTTGGCCTTGTCGGTGTCGTAGTTGACGTAGGCCAGACCGGCAAACGGTTCGAGGGCAATGCCGCCAGCGTCGATGGCGTAGCCGACTTCACCGAATACCTGCGCACTGCGCGCATCGTAATTGGCCTTCAGGCGATCGTTGTAGCTGCCGACGCTGACGTTGCGTTTGGTCTCGATGTCGTGCCAGCTGTAAGCCGCGCCGAGGCGCACCGCCAGGGCATCGAACTGCGAGTTGAGGTACGCCGCCAGGTGGTAGCTCTCGACGGTGGCATCCGAGCGACGATCATGCGCATCAAGGTCGCTGCGGGTATAACCGGCAGCCATGCCCACGCGCCACTGGTCATCGAGTTGCTTGTCGGTGCCGAGCATGAAGCCGCTGAGGTTACGGTCGAGCTTCGCCGCGTTGCTGTCACCATCCGACTCGCCCCAAGCGCCAAGTGCCCGTGCCCAGCCGACCATCTCGCCGTGGCAACCGTTGCTGCTCAGTTGGTTGCCACTTGGCGCCAGGGCACGGCGTGGATCATCCGCCGCGCTGCATGACGGTTGGCGCATACGGTCGTTGACCGCGTCACGTACGTAACGCGAATCCTCAAGGATGGCGCTGGCGGTGCTGGCGTGGATCTCACCGGACAGACTGTCGAAGGCATTACGCGCACCGGCGACGCTGAGGTTGACGATCTCGTTCTGCAACGCCGCGCCCGCCGGACCGTTGTTCGACAGCGCGGTGGCGGTTCTGAATTGGTTGCCGGTGGCAGCGACATCGGCGAACGAATTGCCGTTACGGCTGACCACCAGGTTCACCGCGTTGGCGTCATACACCAGTGCCGTGTTGAGGAACGCGTATTGCGGCAGGTCCGCAGCGCTGAAGGTGCCATTCACGCCACCGCCCGCGGTGATCAGCGAATACGTGGTGTTGCCGGTGAACGGTGCCAGCGAGTTGACCTGCAATCCGCCACCCAGCGTTGCGGTGCCGCCGACGGCCAATGGCGTCGCGGTTGGCGAACTGACGGTCAGCGCCAGCACACCGTCAGATGCGTTGGTCAGGTTACCGGCCACGCTCAAGGTGCCCGCTTCGGAGCCCGAGGCGACAACGCCATGGTTGACCACCGAACCGACGCTGCCGTTACCGCTCAACCCCGCACCGTTAGCCACGGTGACTTGCCCGCCCAGCGAAGCGCGCGCCGCAAGGCTGCCGACTTGCAGCACACCTTGATCGACCGCAACCGTGCCGCTGAACGGATTATCACCGGTCAACAGCAAGGTGCCGGTGCCGCGTTTGAGCATCGCGCCAAGTCCGCGCAGCGATCCGTTGAACTGACCATTGAAGTTCTGCAAGAACAGCAGCGATGCGTTGTTAAGGATGTTGCCCTGCAGGCTGGTGGTGTTGCCGACCAGCGTACCGCCGCTGACCGTGGTGCCACCGCTGTAGGTGTTGGCGCCACTGAGCACCAGCGTGCCGGAGTCAAGCTTCTCGATGCCACCCGTGCCCACCAGCGGCGCGGAGATTTCCGCACTCGCGCCGGCGTTGACGCGCACCGGTGCAAGGCTGCCGTCCGCGCCGTTGACCGGGGTCAGCGTACCGCCAGCCCCCGGAACCAGGCTGTAGCCGCCGGAGAGGAATTGCAGACCGGTGAAGTTCTGGTTGCCCTGCACAGTAACCGTACCCGCCTGACCGCCGAACACGGCGAACTGACCATTTGCAGCCAGGGCCTGAGTACCGCTCGGATCGGTCCAGTTGGTGCCTGGCCCCCATACACCGCTGCCGCCACCGATGCTGCCGTCCGGATTGGTGGTGCCACCGTTCCAGAACTGCACCTCACCCGGGGTGCCTTGCACCAGCAGGTTGATCTGATTGGCAATAGCGGTTTGCAGCGTCAGATTGGCCGCCGAAACCGGCAGGCTGCCATACACCAGACCGTTGTCAGTCAGGCTGCCGCCATAGCTGAACAGTTGATAAACCCCGGTGCCGAAGCCGCCGGCATTGCTGATGTTCAGCGTACCGTCGAGGGTCAGGTTGCCGGCGACATTGACTACCGTGGTCGAACTGGTTGCCGAGCCGAGGCTGAAGTCCAGATTGGTTCCCGAGGACAACGCCAGTGAACCGACCGACAACGGCGTCGCCGTGCCGCCACCGGCCAGCGTCGCACCGTCGGCCAGTTGCACAGCGCCGCCGAGCTGGCCGCCACCACCGATGCTTGCGCCGCTGGCGACATTGACGTTGGCGCTGTTGAGCACACCGTTGACAATCAGGTCACCGGCCTGCACCGAGGTGTTGCCGGTAAAGGTGTTGTTGCCGGTCAGGAGCAACTGGCCGCTGCCGGTTTTGTTCAGCGTACCGGCGCCGGTAAGGTTGCCGGTGTAACTGCCAGCGGCGTTCTGCTCGAAGGTTAGCGTCGCGTTGTTGACGATCGCCCCTTGCAAGCTGCTGGTGTCACCGCGCGTCGTGCCGCCGTTCAGGGTGGTACCGCCGCTGTAGGTGTTGGCGCCACTGAGGACGAGATCACCGCCACCGTTTTTCAGCAGACTGCCGGTGCCGGTCAGCGCACCGATCAGCGTGGTGTTCTGATTGCCGGCCAGGGTCAGTTGCGCGCCAAGGTTGACGGCGTTGGCCAGTTGCAGCGCCGAGGTGCTGTCGAGGGTGCCATTGCCAGTCACGTTGAGCGCGCCGCTGCTGAGTGCGCTGTTGTTGCCGAGAATCAGCGTGCCGCCGGCAAGCTGAGTGCCGCCGCTGTAGGTGTTGCTGCCGTTGAGGGTCAGGCTCGAAGCGCCAGCCTTGATCAGGCTGCCGCTGCCGCTGACCACGCCGCCGAGGGTCAAGGCATTGGAACCGGCAACGGTCAAACCACCGTTGACGACCACGTCGTTACCCAAGGTCACGGCTGCATTACTGTCCAACGCGGTGCCGTCCGCCGCCGTCAATACGCCAGTGCCGAGCGCCGCGTTGTTGCCGACCACAATCTTGCCGCCATTGAGCGCCGTGCCACCGGTGTAGCCGTTGGCCGCGTTGAGCACCAGCGTACCCGTGTCGTATTTGCCCAGGGTGCCGCTGCCGTTCAGCGCGACACCAATGGTTGCCGTGGCGTTCGGGTCAACCCGCACCGTGGCATTGCCCAGCGAACCATTGACCAGATTCAGCGAGCCCGCCGTGCCATTCACCAGGCTGTAGCCGTCAGTGACGAACTGCATGCCCGTGATGGTTTGTGCGCCATTGACAGTGACCGTGCCGGCCGCGCCCTGGAACACCGCGAAACTGTTGGTCCAGGCTTGGTTGGTGGTGCCGTTGACGTCGGTCCAGTTGGTGGTGCCGGTGCCCCAGGTGCCGCTGCCGCCCTCTACAGAACCGTTGGCCACCAGTTGATTGCCGTCCCAGAACTGCACGGTGACGCCCGGTGCGGTGACCAGCAGGTTGATCTGATTGGCCAGTGCGGTTTGCAGTTGCAGATCGCCCGGGCTGACGCCGCCCGGCAGGGTGCCGAAGAGCATGCCGTTGTCGGTCAGGCCGCCGGTGTAGTCGATCAGGCGATAGACACCGCTGCCAAAACCACCGATGTCACTGACGTTGAGGGTGCCGTCGAGGGTCAGGTTGCCGCCGACGCTGACCAGCGCATTGCCGCCGCCAGACACCGGTGTACCGAGGCCGACGTCGAAGTTGGAGTTGCCGTTGAACAGCAGCGAACTGACGCTCAGCGTACTGCCGGTGACGCCCGCCAGATGACCGCCATCGGCCACCGTCACGGCACCGGTCAGGGTGCCGCTGCCGCCGAGGGTGCCGCCGTTGTTGACCAGCACATTGCCGCTGGCCAGCGAACCGTTGACCTGCAAGGTGCCGGCGTTGACGTTGGTGTCGCCCGTCAGGTCGCTGGTGCCGCTGAGGGTCAGGGTGCCGCTGCCGAGTTTGTTCAGGCCACCGTCACCGCTGAGGATGCCGGCGAAGGTGCTGCTGACATTGTTGCCACCGAGGCTCAGCGTATTGCCGGTGCCGATCAGCGCCGTACCGCTGCCAGTAAGACTGGCAAGGCTGCCCGAAGCACCGAGATTCAGCGCCGCGCTGCCTGCGAGATTGACCGTGGCGTTGTTGCCCAGCGCCGCGCCACTCAGCGTGGTCAGGCTGCCGGACGCCACATCGAAGGTGCCGCTGAAGGTGTTGTTGCCACTCAGGGTCACGTCAGACAGACCGTTCTTGGTCAACGTGCCGGCGCCGGCAATCACACCGCCAAGGGTCAGGTTGTTGTTACCGGCCAGGGCCAGATTGGCATTGACGTTGAGGTTGTTGGCCAGCACCAGTGGCGCGGAGTTGTCGAGGGTCGAAGCGCCGGCCACGGTCAGCGCGCCGCTGCCCAGAGAGCCGCCAGTGCCAAGGGTCAGCGTACCGGCATTCAGCGTGGTCCCGCCGGAGTAAGTATTGATGCCGTTAAGGGTCAGGTTCGACGCGCCGTTCTTGATCAAGCCGCCCGCGCCGCTGACGACGCCAGCGAGGGTCAGGTTGTTGCTGCCGGTGTTGCTCAGATTGGCGTTGAGCACGACGTTGTTGCCCAGGCTCAGCGCGCTGTTGCTGTCCAGCGCCGAGGCCCCCGCCACGGTCAGGTTGCCCAGGCCCAGCGCCGAGTTGCTGCCAGCGGTCAGGGTGCCGGCGTTCAGGGTGGTGCCGCCCAAGAAATTGTTGTTGCCGCTGAGGGTCAGGTTGGCTGCGCCGTTTTTGCTCAGGCTGCCGGCACCGTTGACCGTACCGGCCAGGGTCAGATCTGCCGTGCCGCTGATGCCGAGATTGCCGGCCAGATTCACCGCGTTGTTCAGCGAAACCGCCGTGCTCGCATCCAGCGTGGTGCCGCCCGCCGCGTTCAACGTGCCGGAGCCGAGCGCCGAGTTCGACGCCAGAATCAGGCCGCCGGCGTTCAAGGCTACCGGGCCAAGGAAGGCGTTGTTGCCACCGAGGGTCAGATTCGCCGTGCCGGTTTTGATCAGGCCGCCAGTGCCGCCAATCACGCCGTTGAGGGTCAGTGCATTGCTGCCGACCACGGTCAGGTTGCCGTTGAGCGTCGCAGCGTTGGCCAGTGTCACCGCTGCGTTGCTGTCCAGTTGCGTGCCGGCATTTGCCGTCAACGTGCCGGTGCCGAGCGCGGTGTTGCTGCCGACAATAATCTTGCCGCCGTCCAGTTGCGTCCCGCCGGTATAAGTGTTGGCACCACCGAGCACCAGGGTGCCGGCGTCAAGTTTATTGAGGATGCCGCTGCCATCGATATTGGCATTGATAGTCGCGGTCACGCCCGGATCGACGCGCAACGAAGTGGTGCCGCCGGTACCGTTGACCGCCGTGAGCTGTCCCGCCGCACCGTTGACCACGTTGTAGCCGTCAGTGAGGAATTGCATGCCGGTGAACGCTTGCGTGCCGTTCACCGTCACCGTGCCGGCGGTGCCCTGGAACACCGCGAAGTCACCGGCCCACGGCTGATTGACCAGACCGTTGGCATCGGTCCAGTTGGTGCCGACCGCGTTCCACGTGCCGCTGCCGCCATCGACCACGCCGTTGGCAATGGTCTGGCTGCCGTCCCAGTAACGGATGTTGCTGTTCGGCGCAGAGACTTGAATGTTGATCTGATTGGCCACGCCGGTTTGCACCAGCAGATCGCCGAGGCCGTAGCCTACCGGCACGCTGGCCACGTCCAGACCGAGGTTGGTCAGGGCACCGGTGTAGTTGAACAGGCGATATACACCAACGCCAAAACCGCCGGCATCGGTGACATTGAGATTGCCGTCAAGGGTGAGATTGCCGCCGACGTTCATCAGCGACGCGGTCGACGGTGTGCCCAGTGCCACATCAACGTTGCTGCCGGCGCCAAGCGTCAGAGCACTCGCCGACAAGGTGTTGCCCGACGACAACGCCAGATGCCCACCGTTGTTGATGTTGACCGCGCCGAGCGCCGAGCCGGTACCGGTCAGTGTGCCACCGGTATTGACGTTGACTTGCGCACTGCCCAGCGAACCACTGAGATTCACGATACCGCCATCGATCGCGGTGTTGCCGGTAATGCCGTTGATGCCGGTGAGGTTCAAGGTGCCGGTGCCGACTTTGACCAGGCCGCCGCTGCCGCTGAGATCGCCGTCGAAGGTGCTGGTGACGTTGCCGCTGCCGACGGTCAGCAGGTTGCTGCCGGTGAGTTGCACACTGCCGCTGCCAGTCAGCGCACCGAGGCTGGCGTTACTGCCCAGATTCAGCCCGGCGCCGGCGCTGATGTTGACGCCGGCGGTGTTGCCCAGCGCGTTGCTGTTGAGGGTGGTAACGCTGCCGGAGATGATATTCAGGGCACCAGTGAAGGTGTTGTTGCCGGCCAGGGTCAGGTCTGACAGACCGTTTTTGGTCAGGTTGCCGGCACCGTCGATGATGCCGTTCAGGCTCAAATCGTTGTTGCCGGCAACCGTCAGCCCGGCGTTCAAAGTGATCGCGTTGCCGATGCCGAACGATGCACTGTTATCCAGCGTCCCCGCACCGCCGACGATCAATGCGCCACTGCCCAGGCTGTTGGCATTGCCCAAGGTGAGCGTGCCGGCGTTGAGCGTGGTGCCGCCGCTGAAGGTGTTGTTGCCGTTGAGGGTCAGGTTGGCCGCACCGTCCTTGATTAATTGGCCAGTGCCGCTGGTGACGCCGCCGAGGGTCAGGTTCTGCGTGCCGCCCACGGTCAGCGCCGCATTGAGGGCAACGGCGTTGTTGAGGCTGACCAGCGGCGAATTGCTGTCCAGCGTCGCGGCGCCAGCGACGGTCAATGCACCGGAACCCAGCGCCGAACTGTTGCCAACGGTCAGGGTGCCGGCATTCAGCGTGGTGCCACCGAGGTAGTTGTTGGCCGCATTGAGAATCAGATTGGCCGCACCGTCTTTCACCAGACTGCCGGCGCCGCTGACCAGACCGGTCAGGGTCATATTCGCCGTGCCGCCGATGTTCAAGGCACCGGCGAGCGCCACGGCATTGTTCAGGCTGACGGCCGTGTTGGCGTCCAGCGTGGTGTTGGCCGCAGCGTTCAACGTGCCGGAACCCAGTGCGGTGTTGCTGCCGACAATCAGTTTGCCGGTGTTCAACACGGTGTTGCCAAAATAACTGTTGGCGCCGTTGAGGGTCAGGTCGGCAGCGCCGTTCTTGGTCAGTCCACCGATACCGGCGACTACGCCGCCCAAGGTCAGCGCATTGGTGCCGCCCAAGGTCAGAGTGCCCGCGAGGTTGACGTTGTTGGCCAGCGTCGCGGCGGCGCTGGCATCGAGGGAGGTGCCGTTCGAGGCGTTCAGTGTGCCGGTACCAAGGGCTGTGCTGGAGCCGACAATCAGCGAACCGGCATTCAGCGCCGTGGTGCCGGTGTAGGTGTTGTTGCCGTTGAGGGTCAGGCTCGAAGCGCCGGTTTTGATCAGCCCGTTGCCGCCACTGATCACGCCGCCAAGGGTCAGCGCATTGGCGCCGCCAGCGGTGAGGTTGGCGTTGAGGATCACATTGTTGTTCAGCGTCACCGCCGTACTGCTATTGAGCGTGCCCGCACCTTCCACTGACAAGGCGCCAGTGCCCAGTGCAGCACCGTTGCCAACAGTAAGGCTGCCGGCATTCAGCGTGGTGCCGCCGCTGTAGGTGTTGGTGCCGTTGAGCGTGAGGTTGGCGGCGCCGTTTTTCACCAGTTGGCTGGCGCCGCTGATCACCCCGCCGAGGGTCAGCGCGTTGCTGCCGCCGATCCCCAGGCTGTTGTTGAGAATGACCGCGTTGTTCAGGGTCACTGCGGCATTGCTGTCCAGAGTTGCCACACCGCCGACGGTGATGTTGCCGCTGCCGAGCGCCGCGTTGGCACCCGCCGTGATCGTGCCCGCATTCAACGCGACGGCACCAAGGAAGGTGTTGGCGCCGTTGAGAATCAGGTTGGCCGCGCCGTTTTTGGTCAGCCCGCCGCTGCCGCTGACGATGCCGCCCAGGGTCAAATTGGCGCTGCCGCCGACGTTCAGGTTACCGCCGAGTGAGACTGCGTTGGTCAGCGCAACGGCGGTGCTGGCATCGAGCGTAGTGCCCGCCGCCGTGGTCAGTGCACCGGTGCCCAGCGCGGTGTTGGAACCGACAATCAGCGTGCCGGCATTCAGCGCGGTGCCGCCGGAGAAGGTGTTGTTGCCGCTGAGGCTGAGATTCGCGGTGCCGTTCTTGATCAGGTTACCGGTGCCACTGACGACACCGCTCAAACCCAAGGCCTGCGTGCCGCCAATGGTCACGCCTCCCACCAGTGCGACGGCATTCGCCAGGGTCACCGCGGTGGTCGCATCCAGTGTGGTGCCCGCCGCCGCATTCAGCGCGCCAGTCCCCAGCGCGGTGTTGCTGCCAACAAACAGGCTGCCGGCATTGAGCAGCGTGTTGCCGCTGTTGGTGTTGTTACCGCTCAGGGTCAGGCTGGCGCTGCCGGATTTGGTGATCGCGCCGGTGCCGGACAACACGCCGCCTAGGGTCAGGGCATTGCTGCCGAGCACGTTGAGTGCGCCGGTCATCGCGATGTTATTGGCCAGGGTGACGTTGGCGGTGCTGTCCAGACTGGTGCCGGCGGCGGTGTTGAGCGCGCCGCTGCCCAGCGAGTTGTTGTTGGTCACCAGCAGGCTGCCGGCGCTGAGGGTCATGGTGCCGGTGAAACCGCTGTTGGCGCCGCTGACGGTCAGGCTGCCGCTGCCGGTTTTGGTCAGGCCACTGCTGCCGCTGATCAAGCCGCCGAGGGTCAGTGCGCCAGTGCCGCCGGCGGTCAAGGTGCCGCCGAGGTTGATGGCGTTGGCCAGGCTGATGGTGCCCGGCGCGCTCAGGGTCGTCGCGCCGGTGACGTTGAGGGTGCCGGTACTGAATGCCTGATTGTTGCTGATCTGCACGGTGCCGCCATTGAGCGTGGTGTTGCCCAGATAGGTGTTGGCAGCGCTGAGGGTCAATTGGCTGGCGCCGAGTTTGGTCAGGCCACCGCTGCCGGAAATCACCCCGCTCAGCGTGGTCGCGTTGGTGCCTTGCACTGTGACACCGCCGGCACCGAGGGAGATCAGGTTACTGATGTTCAGCCCGGCATTGCTCGCCTGCAGAATCCCGCCGTTGGAGGTCAAGACACCGCTGCCGAAAGTGGCGTTGTTGTTGAACTGGGCGACACCACCGTTGAGCGTGGTCGCGCCGCTGACCAATGGCCCCTGCAAGGTCCAGGTACCGCTGTTGAGGGTCAGGTTGTTGAAGTTGACGTAGGTCGCGCTCGATGCCGTGCCAGTCCCGGTGATACCGCCGCCGACACCGCTAGGGTTTTGCAGGATCAGGCTGTTGGTGCCGCCCGCGCCGCCATCGACCGTGCCGGTCGGAGCGAAGGTCAGGTTGATGCCGATCAAACCGCCGAGGCCGACGCTGATCTGTACACCGTCACCGACGTTGACGCTGGAGCCGGTCACCGCCGTGAAGGTGTTGGTGCTCGCCGCGCCCATCGACACACCGCCGGTAATCGCACCGGCGTTGGTGAAGGTGTTGCCCGCCGCCGACGTCTCGAACGCGATCCGGCCGTTGATCACACCGGTGCTGCTGTTGGTCATGTTGACCTGCGAACCACCGTAGACGCCGATCACCGGGGTATCCGCCAACGTGATTCCGCCGATCGAGAGTCCGGTCGAGGTGATGGTGCCGTTGTTGGTGATGCTGGTGGTGCCGGTTGCCGCGTTGTTAACCGAAAGGGCCAGGCCGTCGATGCTGGTCAGGTTGAGCCCGAGCAGCATCCCGGTGCCGCGCATGATGCCGCTGGCGTTGTTGAGCACGCTGACCGTGCTCGTTGCGCCAGTGCCGATGAACGCACCGCCGCTCAACACCGAGACCAGGCCGAGCAGCGCCGGATCGAGGGTGCCGGAGTTGTTCAGGGAAATGTTCACCCCGGTCAGGTCCATCACATGGCCGCCGAGGGTCGCGTTCATCTGCGCCCCGCTGTTGACGTTGACCGTCAGGCCACTGGTGGCACTGGCAAAGTTATTGAGAAACAGCGGCAGACTCGGCACGCCGGTACAGGTCACCGTTGAACCCGCCGTGGAGCACGTGGCCAACGCAGGTGCGCTGACGCCGCCGAACAACAGCCCGGCGACACTCAGATGCACAGCAAGGGAAAGAGGGGAAAAGCGCGAAACGAGGGCGACACCAAACCTTGCTTCCACGGGCTACTCCTTGTCGTGGCCAATTTCTTCCTTGAGCGCGCGAAGAGACGTGCTTATTCCACACGCGAATCAAGACTGCGACGGTCATCACAAAACCGCTGATTGGGGACAAAGCTAGTAGACGCCCGGCAATGGGGCACGGATTAAATGGTGTTAATACTTTAATACTAGAGGGGTCTGGAATCGGCGTTTCAGCCCGCATTCATTGACTGTGAAGAGGTTAAAAACTGTGGGAGCGAGCTTGCTCGCGAATGCGTTGTGTCAGCTTGCGGATACTTTTCTGATACCCCGCCTTCGCGAGCAAGCTCGCTCCCACAGGGAACTGTAGGGTCTGCAAACCCGCGCCTGACCGATCCATCAGGAAATACTGAAAAAGGACAGATTTTTCAGCCCATTGAAGGTTTTGGTACGCCTTGTGCAAACGTTTGCGTAGCGTCAATCCCAACGTTTTCGTAACAAAACCGTACAAGCCCACGGAACACGGGCCTTGATCTGAAAAAAGGACTTTGAATGCCTATCGCATGCCCTGTTCGCGCACCTTTCTCGTGCACGTTTGCTGTTTCCTTGCTACTGACCGGCGTTACCGGACTTCTCAGCCATAGCGCGCTGGCGCAACCGGCAAGCAAAGAAGAATCCGCCCAGGGCGAAGCGCTCAGCCCCGAAGCCAGCCCGCCGAAAAAAGGCGCCTACCTGTCGGACTGGTACAACCAGGATCTGATGCTGATCGGCAGCAAAGACATCAGTTTCGGCCCGCAACCGGCCGACGATATCTATCTGGAATACGAGTACTTCGGCCGCAAAGGTCCGTTCGAGCTGTACGGCTACATCGACATCCCCAAGATCTTCAATATCGGCAACAGCCACGACAAAGGCGTGTGGGATCACGGCTCGCCGGTGTTCATGGAGCACGAACCGCGCATCTCCATCGACTACCTCGCCGGCCGCAGTCTGGCCATCGGGCCGTTCAAGGAATGGTATGTGGCGTTCGACTGGATCTACGATCACGGCAGCCGCAAAGAGAACCGCGCCAACACCCTCTACAGCGGTTTCGGCACCGACATCGACACCCATTCGCGAGTCAATCTGTCGGCCAACCTCTACGGTCGCTATCAGTGGGAAAACTACGGCGCCAGCAATGAATATTCCTGGGACGGCTACCGCGCGCAACTCAAGTACATCGTGCCGATCGACAAATTCAGCAACGGCGCCTCGCTGACTTACATCGGTTTCACCAACTTCGATTTCGGCTCGGACATCCACAAGGACAACCCCGCGCGCACGGCTAACGCGACGGTGGCGACCAACGTCTTGCTCTACTCGTTCACCCACTTGCGCTTCACCCTGGTCGGTCGTTATTTCCACAACGGCGGCAACTGGGAGGACGGCAGCGAGCTGAATTTTGGCGACGGCAATTTCCGCGCGCGCTCCAATGGCTGGGGTTACTACGCCGGCGTCGGTTATCAGTTCTGAATCAAGGAGTTTTCCATGCAAGCAATGATGCGTTTGACCCTGGCCGGTGCGGCCCTGCTCTCCTCCACCGCGTGGGCTGCCGAGGCCCCGATTCAACCGAAAGTCGTGCTGATCACCATGTTCGCCCCCGAGGCGCAACACTGGATCGATCGCCTGGAACTGAAGCAGGAAATCCGCGTGCCGGGACTGTCGGCCGAATACCCGAGCATCCGCTGCAACGCGCAGCAGGTTTGCCTGTTGACCACCGGCATGGGCCAGACCAACGCCGCCGCCTCGACATTGGCGTTGGCGCTGTCGCCGAAATTCGACCTGCGCAAAAGTTACTTCCTGATCACCGGCATTGCCGGGATCAGCCCGAAACACGGAACCATTGGCACCGCTGCATGGGCGCACTATCTGGTGGAATTCGGCACGCAATGGGAGATCGATTCGCGCGATGCGCCGTCGACCTGGCCGACCGGCTATCTGGGCATCAACACCAAGGGGCCGAATGAAAAACCGCCGCTGGACTACAAGACCGAAGTCTTTGAGCTCAACGCGAAACTGCAGGCCAAGGCGTTCGCCCTGAGCCACAAGGTCGAGCTGAGCGAAAGCAAGGAATCCGCCGCGTGGCGCCTGAAATATCCGTCGGCCCCGGCCAATCAACCACCGGTGGTGACGCGCTGCGACACACTGGCGGGCAACACCTGGTTTTCCGGCACGCGCCTGAGCGAACGGGCCGAGGTCTGGACCAAATTGTTGACCGATAGCAAAGGCGAATATTGCACGACGCAACAGGAAGACAACTCGACCTATGAGGCCTTGCTGCGTGCCAGTCGCGAAGGTCTGGTCGATGTACAACGCCTTGCCGTGGTGCGCGCCGGCTCCGACTTCGACCGCCCTGAGCCGGGCGGCAGTGAAGTGGACAACCTGCTCAAATACGCCGATCAGGGCGGCTTTGTGCCGGCGCTGGAAAACCTCTATCGCGCGGGTAATCCGTTGGTGCAGGACATCCTGAAAAACTGGTCGGCGTGGGAAAACGGCGTCCCGCAATCCTGAGCTACATACCGATCTACTGTAGGAGTGAGCCTGCTCGCGATCGCGGTGTATCAGTCACCCATGTATCAACTGACACACCGCTATCGCGAGCAGGCGAAGGCCTACAGGGGTTTTGCGGTGGGTCAGGGAATTAGGATGACCTTGTCGCCACTGCCCTGATTCACATCCGCATAACGCTGTAGTCCCTCGGCCAACGGCGCCTCGACCAACCCCTGCGGCAACGGCAACAACCCTTCATCAAAGAACCGGCCGAACTGCTCCAGCATCGCCGCACACGCCTCAACGTCATACAACAACGAATTGATCCCGACCACCGAACCGCCCTTGCGATACAGGGCCAGAGCCGGCAGTTGCACATGCCCGTCCACCGGCGCAGCGATGATCGCGATCCGCCCAAACGTGGCCAATGCCGCCACCGACGCCGGCAGCCAGAAACCGGTTGTGTCGAAGATCACATCGGCGCCGCCGCGATAGACCTCATTGACCTGCGCGCCGAGGTCTTCGGGCTTATCCAGCTGAATCGTCTGATAACCCTGCGCTCGCAACTCCGCAACTTGCTCCGGGCGCCGCGCAGCTGCCAGCAACTGCGCGCCACGCACCTTCGCCAGCGCCAATGCTGCGGTCGCTACTGCCCCGCCGCCGATCACCAGCAAACGAGTGTCGGCCGTTACGAGGCTACGTTCCAAAGCATCCCACGCCGTGGTGTACGGCACGCCGAGGCTGGCAGCCTGGGTGAAACTCAGGTGCGAAGGTTTGTGCGCCACGCCATTGGCCGGCAGTTTGACGAACTCTGCGTGGGAGCCATCGGCAAAAAAGCCCAGTTCACGCCCGGTGCCCCAGACTTCCTGACCGATCAACGCCTGCGGGCCTTCGACGACGACACCGGCGAAATCCCGACCGGGAATCCGTGGCAGCGTGGTGTAGGGAAAACGCCCGAGCACGTTCTTCACGTCGCTGGGATTCAAGCCGGCAGCCCTGATCTGCACGAGTACTTCGTTCGCGCCAGGAACGGGGGTCGGCACCTCGACGCAGCGCAAGGAAGACAGGTCGCCGGTTTTATCGAATTGCAAAGCTTTCATGGACACATCCACCGAAGGAGAAAAAGGGAATTCAGGACAACCAGCCCGCGACCAGTTGCCGGCCCATCGGCCACAGCTGCTCACCGGCCAACATGCCGAGTAAACCGACCAACGCGATGGCCGGTGGCGCCGGAGAACGGAAATCCAGCGCGCCGTACAACAGGCCGACGCCCAGACCGATGGCCAGCGAAATCAGATAATTCATGGGGAGCAACTCCGCCGCTTGAAGGGAATGGGCAGAGTTTAGGGAGTCGGGCGGGATGGCATCGGCCAAGGACTTCTGAATTTCGGACAAGTATCGGATGCACACCACAGAACCCTGTGGGAGCGAGCTTGCTCGCGAAAGCGGTGTGTCAGTCAACTCTCCACTCACTGGTACACCGCATTCGCGAGCAAGCTCGCTCCCACATTGGATTTATGCAGGTTTGATTAATCGTCTTCCACAGCAAATTGTGAGGGTGCCACGCCAAGTTCGCGGCGGAACATGTCGCTGAAACTACTGGGTGAATACCCCAGCTCCCGAGCGATGACACTCACCGCCACACCCTGAATCAACGCCGCCACCGCCGTCGCCAGTTGCACCTGCCGCCGCCATTCGGCGAAGCCCATGCCGAGGCTGTCCTTGAACAACCGCGCCAGCGTGCGCACGCTGGCCCCGGCATTTTCTGCATGCTGCTCGAATGGAACGTCCAGCGACGGCGCCGCCATCACTGCCTGACACAGATTCATCAGACGCCGGTCGGAGTCATCCGGCAGCGGGATCTTCAACTGTGAACGCCGTGCGCGTTTCAGCTCCAGCAACGCCAATCCGACCAGCGCCTCGTAGTAAGCCGGTTCCCCGCTATCGCCCTGCTCCACCAGCCCGACGATCAACTCGCGCAACAAACCGCCGACCTCGATCACCTGCACCGTCTGATCCAGCGTCGCCGCCAACGCCGGGCGCAGATAGATATTGCGCATCTGCAGATCCGACACCACGCGAATCCCGTGCGGCACCCCCGGCGGCAACCATACCGCGCGCTGTGGCGGCACCACCAGCGCTTCGTGCGGGGTTTCGACCCACATCACCCCGCTCATCGCATACAGCAACTGGCCCCAGACATGCTCGTGCGGCTCGATAAACAGCCCACGCGGATACGTGCGTGCCAGCGGTTGCACGGGCACATCGGTATCGCTGAGATCGGGGGGTGCGGCAAGGGCCATGGCGAGCATTCATTGGGCTTGGTGGAAGCGCCATGGTAACCAGTGCGAAACGGCGTCGCCAACGATAGATACCGTCGGACAATCCGAGTGAATTTTCCCGGTGCGCCGCGATCCCTCTATTACCACAGGGAGGAATACGGGCTTTATGAACAACGCAAAACTCTATGTCATCGAATACACCCTTCACGGCACGCCCAAGTCGTTCATTATCCGCTCGGACAAAATGGACAATGCCGAGGCGTGGCACTGGGCGAGTTGCGACGCCGGCGTCGGCCGCATCCCGCGCTTTGGCCGTGAAAAGGTGCAGAAGACCAGCAAACCGATGGCGGAAAAATTCGGCGTGGAAAACGTCGTCTGGCGACCAACCAGCTAAGCTCAGCCTGGCGATCAGCATCATTCGGGGGGAATGCACCATGACTCACATCAGCAGCCCGGCGCATCTGGACTACGGCCTTGATACGTTGTTCGGGCGTATCACCAAAAGCGTGGACTGCCGCATTGGGCTGGAGGCGGTCGAGGATGATCCGTTTCGCTTTGCGCTGCGGGTGCCGGCGCCGCTGCCGGACGACCTTGATCAAGCGAAAACCGTGGTGGTCAGGGTTGAAGGGCGAAGGCTGCAAGGTACGGTGCGGCATGCGGAGCGGCTGGATGATGAGAGCCTGAAACTGGAAGTGGAGCCTGATTAGGCTCCACTTTTTTATGGGTGCTGTTATTTGGGATGCGCGCAGTGGCAGCCTTTGCTTGAGCATTCCTCGCCACTTTTGTGGTGGTGAGCGCAGGCTTCACAGCAATAGTGCTTCCCGTGCACTGCATAGGAATGGTCGCCTTCCTTGATTGTGCAGTTGCATCCGGGACAGTCGCATTTTCTATCGGGCATGGGGCAGACTCCTTGGGTGGTGGTTGTCTGGGGCTTGATGGGCAAGCCTTGATAACCAGTGTAGGAGCTGCCGCAGGCTGCGATCTTTTGATTTTGTTTGGGATTGGGATTGGGATTGGGATTGGGATTGGGATTGAGGGCATATCCGTTGCTGCGGGTGTTGCCGCTGGCGGTTTCGCTCTTACAGCGAGTCCCTTTTTCAAACGCCAAAAAGGAACCAAAAGGCTTTGCCCCGGCGTACGGCACTTCGCTGAGGCTCAGTGTTCCCTCGCTACGGTGTCCATCCGGGGGCATCGCCTACGGTTTGCTTCGCTGCACCTCCTCTCGATG
>Ga0157369_10001868_pt1 | contig 25394 bp, 13 predicted proteins | sample C25metaG_FD_113461 | JGI IMG/M metagenome (GOLD analysis project Ga0157369, IMG submission 113461) | Corn rhizosphere microbial communities from Kellogg Biological Station, Michigan, USA - C2-5 metaG | ecosystem: Host-associated > Plants > Roots > Rhizosphere > Soil | place: USA: Michigan... | reverse complement strand
GAGCTACAGCCCAGCCCGGCAGGCCAGGGGTAAGTCCGCGGCCTTCTAGGGAAACCTTCGCCGCTGCCAGCCAGGCTGGCGTCGTCGAATTGATCAACTGGCCGGGATAGAGCCCAAGGAGCTGTGACATATGCCGGTGGTGAGGATCCCCGATCGATCCATAGGTAGTTTCCTCACGATATTCCTTTATCTGTCCTGAGTCGCCGATCAGAATTGGGTCGAGCTTGGGCAGCTGTGCCTTGAGAACGGGAATCAATGGGTCGTGGATACTGAGGATTCGAGCCGCTTCGATCGTGTCGTGATAGTTTTCATAAATCATCTGCTGATCAAAGGTCGCGCCCACTGTCTGCAAACTGTTGGCGTTTTCCGGCGACGACGATGGCTTGGCGAGCAGCTTGCCACCGACATCCTGCACGAAGCGCGACAAGAAGTTCGCCTGTCCACGCATCGCTGGATAGACAACTTCGCGGAGTAACTTTTTATCTCTCGTGAAATCGTAGTCGTCCCAGAACAGCATTGTGGTCCATGGGCCGGTGCCGAACCCGGAATGACTGGCTTTACCGCTACGCTCGAACGGCCGCATGGAATTGCCTAGCGCCCAGCCGTTGTCCCCGTCAGCAGCTAAGCCGGAAGGACGATATTGGGTGAGGTACTGCTTCGCCAGTGCTTGATGTGCAGGAAGATAGGCTCGATAGAAATCAATATAAGAATCAAATAACTCCGGCAGATTGGTGTTGAACGCGAGCCAGTAGTTCATCTGCTGGTTCACGTTGTGCCAGTAGCCTGCCGTCCAGGGAGGATCCTGATAGACGTTCCATACGCCCTGCAGGTTTGGCGGCAACGCTCCGGATCGAGAGGAAGAGATTAACAGATAGCGGCCGAACTGGAAGGCCAACTCGTCCAGGTAGTCGCTTGATGCACCCGATCGGACTGTATCGATCAGTTTGTCAGTGGTGATCGACGGCATCGGAGCGTCGAGACTGAAATTTACCCGGTCATAGAGTTTTGTGTAATCCGCCTCGTGGCGCGCTAACAAGTCGTCATAACTGTGGGTAGCCGCCGCAGCAATGGCGTCGCTGACCTTCTTGTGGGGATCGGGAAAGCCCTTGAGCTTGTCCAGCCGATCGGTAGCCGAGAACACCTGGGGATTCCCGATCGGATAATTGGTGCCGACGGCGATCAGAATGACAGCACTAGTAGCCCCTCGAACGTTAATGAAACCACCGCCAGAATTCGTCGCCGTCAGTGTCCCGCCCTGAGGGATTACCTTGAACTGTCCCTCGAACTTGATTCCGTAATAGTCCATCGTTCCCGCCAGAGTGATGGTATTGCCGTCAGCCTTGACTGTGCCGTGCTTGCCGCGGTTGTCGCCTTTGGCATGACGGAAATCGGCAAGATAGGGAATTGTGGGATGGAGTGTGAACTCCAGAGAGCCGGCCTTCGAGGCGCGCAGGCGAATCACGAATACCTTGTCAGGGTAGCTGGCGAAATATTCCCTCTGATAGCTCACACCCGCATTGTCGTAGGAAACATGGGCGGTCGCGGTATCCAACACCAAGTCCCGCGAATACTTGCTGGGTGCCGTGTGTGGAAACTCCAGAAAGACTTCGGCAAAGTTATTCAAGCCGCCGATCTTGTCCGTTGGAGCGTCTACAAGGCTGTTTTCGGTAATCTGCAGCCGGTCCTGCTGTACGCCGCCAAACAGATTCACACCCATATAGCCGTTGCCCAGCGGCAGCGACTGACTGACCCATCCATCGTTGTTATTGGCAGCGGGACTGTTATACCAGAGCCGTAATGGAGCTTCCGAACGGTTCGTAGTCGCGGTTACAGAGCGGCCCGCGCGAACAACCTGCGAGAGAGCGGCGGGCATTGGAAGCAGGGTAACAACAGCTAAAACGATCAATCGCATGGCAAGGGATGTCCTCTTCGGAACATTTGAAAAATCGCTTGGCAACCCAACTTCTTTATGGCGTAGCGTGATTTCTGTTCCATAGATTTCCATTCTGGCTCGGCATTTAGAGCAGCGCTGAGCAACACCGCACCGCATTGCGCTCAATTTAATTCATAGAATATCCGGCATTTTTAGCTGCTTGTGTGCCTAGGCGCTCCGAAAGCTGTTTGAGATAGAGGCTGATTGGGGATACGGGCTTATCTTGCGATTCGATGATTCCCTGCGGCTGCATGGGGAGTGGCGGACCAGGATTATAAGTTGGCATGGTGCGAAACGTCTGCTTGCCGCGGTTGCCAATGGACCAGTTGGCGGAGCCAGGAGGCATCTGGATGAGGTAGGACTTTGCGACGTTATTCCATGCAACTCCCCAGCCCATCGCCCAACCATGGCCTGAACCCATCTCGCCGCGGTTCATGAAGTCGATGCCGCCTTCATGAACCTGGCAACTGTCAACAAGGAGACCGGTGGCCCAGCGCTGGTGGGGTTGGACGTGGCCGTCGCCGTGGAAGATGCAATCGAAGACAACGTTGGGCCCTTGCTCGCGGGGGCCGGTGGCAATGTAGAAGACGTTGTCGCCAGTGGCGGTACAACGGCTGATGAGAACCTGGGTGCCGCCGATGGAAAAGTCGGCAGGTTTGGCGGCGCCTACGATGGGGACGCTTTGCGTGACGTCTACCCTGTCTACGGTGACACGCCGCGTGTCCTGCCCGATGCTTACAGCTTCGGTAGTATCGACGACTCGGAGGTTGCGTACCCAACTATCCTTTGCCGCTCTCATCTGCAGGGCATTAAAGTGATGACCGGAGAGCGTGGACTTCAAGGCAGGCGCGACTATACGCAGGTTTTCTACTCCAACCTGAGTGATCTGGCCGGTGTGCTGGACCTTGACCACAGTCGCGCCGGTGGGAGCAAGATATTTCGCGTCATAGGAGTCGGTGAGGGGCACATCGAGGTGAAGCATCTTGCCTGAGATGGAGACGATCGTGCGCTCGGTGTTGAGATTTCCTGAGACCCATGTCTGTTTTTTACCGCCGCGCACCAGTTCATCCATGCCCATGAAGTGCAGCCACTCTGGCGTGACTGGGCGGGTAATCTGAATGGTGTCGCCTGGTTTGAGGCCGGAGGTGTCCTGCACGCTGAATGATATTGCATCGGCCGGAACGTATGCGTCGGTGATGGAAGTAGGCGTGCCGATAGGAACGATACTGGTCGCTCCTGTGATCGAGATTCCGAGATGAGGGTCTCCAGTAAGATCGATGGTGGTATCTGCTTCCCCCGGTCCACTGCCGCGCAAAACGACACCACTGGCGATGATCCTCAAAGGGGCGCTGCAATGAAAGTGGCCTGATTTTAGAAGGATGGCGCCGCGAACTCCATTGACGAGAGGAAGGTCGGAAACTTCGTCGATGGCTACCTGAATTGCGGCGGTGTCATCCTTGCCGGAAGAGGAGATTATTTTCTTGACAGGGACAGTAGGAATGGCGACGCCCCCACCCATGTATCCGGCGTAAGAGAAGTCGATGATCCGATCACCGGCTTTGAAATGTTTGTAAACGAGCTTGCCGGAATGGTCGAGGTAAGCCCACTCGCTGTGGGTAGCGGCGGGCTGTCTGGCTGCGGCGGCAGCAGTAAGAACGAGCGCGGCGGCGATGAATCGCCGTATGGTCTGCAAAGTTCTCGAAAGGCTCATCTGGACTCTTGAGCGTGATAAACATTACTTTCGTATGCAGCCATTTTTATCACATTTATTTTTATTTATGGTCTTTGAATGGGTATGTTCGCGAGACGCGAGTGTATAAGGGGGTTGAACATACCTCTGTTTACCAGAGGTATCTTTTACTAGATATTATCGGGGACGCATCAATGATTTTGAACTTTGGATGTTGGTGGGGTTGGAAGCCGGGCCGTGGGTTAGCTATTGCGATCGCGTCGTTGCTCGGATTTACAGGAGTGTCGTATGCCGGCGTTGCATTGCGCTCTCCGTGGGACGGAAAAGCAGTCAAAGCATCTGGTTTGGCGTATGTGTGTCCTGCGGTGGCTCATCTGCCAGTGGATTTTGTGACGGATGGGTTTTATGCGTTGAATGATCCGACACACTCAATTGTTGACCCGGCCAGGATGAAGGCCTATGCGGCGAGTTCGGGGCCGGTGAAGCAGGATGGAAATGAGGTTGTGGCAGCCGCCGATGCTTACCGGACCACAGGTTCAGTGTCTGCTGCGCGTTGCGCGATTGCGCATATCGAAGCGAATGCGCGAGGCCGTGCACTGACGGGGAAGATGTCATCAAATCAGGCGTACTACGTTCAGGGCTGGGTCTTGGGAGCCGAAGCGATTGCGTACCTGAAGGTAAGAGACTCGGGGGCGGTTTCTCCGGAGCAGGCGGCGGTGATTTTGCCGTGGATGAAACAGGTGGCGCAGCAGGCGAGAGATTATTATGACGCCAAAGAGAAGAAAGACGGAGCTTCGTCGCTGAACAACCACGACTACTGGGCAGCAGTGGAGTTGGGAGCGGTGGGAATTGCAGCGAACGACCAAATGGATTTCGATTGGGCGATGAAGGCGGCGCGGAGCGGAATTGCAGCGATCCGGTCCGATGGTACTCTGCCGGAAGAGATGCGTCGTGGTACGCGGGCGCTGCACTATCACCTGTATGCGGCTGCTCCCCTGGTGATGCTGGCCGAATTGGGAGAGCCTAATGGCGCAGGGCTGTATGCTGCGAGCGATGGCGCGCTGAAGCGGTTGGTTCGCGTGTCGACGGCAGGACTTCTAGACCCGTCGCTCTTTGAGAAGACTACGGGGATTCGGCAGGAGGTTCCGGTGCCGCCGACCGGGGAGGCGATTGGATGGGCGCGTCCTTTCAATCGGCGATTTCCAGATGCGACGATTACTAAGCTGCTTAGGGAGTGCCCAAACTTGAGCTATATGTATCTCGGTGGGCTGCCCCCGGAATAGATTGGGTGGGAGTTTTGTGGATACGTCTGCCGAATGACCGGTAGGCATAGGCGGATTTCAGACTAGGCGGACTTTCTGCGGAGTTGCTCATTCATGATGAGGAATGAGCCGATGCCGTGAAAGTCGTCCGTGTTGCGCGGGCGGTCGAGGTAGAAGTGAAGATCGCCGACATTGGTTCCGCCGCAGATATTAGCAATGTGAGCGAAGCCCTGGTCGTCGCGAGAGATCTGCGTGAGGACACCGCTATATCCCTTGCTCGCGGCTGCGGCATAACGCTTGCCGATGTAGCCTTTTTCGATGGCGCGGGAGAGAGTGTAGGTGTACATCGAGGAGCTGGAGGTTTCGAGCCAATTGCCGGGTACGGTGGCTTTATCGACGACTTCGTACCAGAGGCCGGTCGCGGGATCCTGATATTTTTCATAGGCTGCGGCCAGTTGGCGCACAAGTTTAATCAGGTTGCCACGCTGAGCATAGTGGTGCGGCAATACTTCCAGCACTTCGATGAGGGCCATGCCGTACCATCCAATGGCACGGCACCAGAAAATGGAGGAGTGGTGGGTGTTGGGCTGGGCCCACGGCTGCTTTCCAGACTCGTCGTACGCATGGTAGAGAAGACCGCTGGTGGGATCGTTCAGGTGTTTGGCATAGATCAGGAGCTGCTTTACGGCTTCATCGCAGGCGTACTTCTGGTCGTTGAATGCTACACCGTAACGGACAAGAAAAGGCATGGACATGTACATGCCATCGAGCCAAAGCTGGTGCTGACGCGAAAGAGCGTGCCAAAAGCCGCCGTCGGTGGTGCGGGGATAGGTGTCGAGACGATGTCTGATGCTGTCGGCGGCGATCTTGTATTTCTGCTGACCGGTCTCCTTGAAAAGGACGAGAAGGAGGTTTCCGGGGAGCATATAGTCGAGGGCGTTGATGGCGCGATTAATCTCGCCGGCCGCATTGACGTTGTGATCCACCCAGCCCCGGATGTAGTCGAGATATTGTTTGTTGCGAGTACGGAGGTAGACCAGGTACTGGCCATACAGATACAGCGAAATGGCATAACCCCAGCCGCCGAGCGTCGCGGGATCGGGCTTGCTATGCATGGTGGATTCGATGACAGCCCGGGACCAGTCAAAGTCAGGTTCCGGAGTTGGAGTTCCACTTATCTGCGTGCCCGGGATCCAGGCGCTTGCGGCGGCTATTTTTGCGGAGAGCGGAAGTGCCGCACACATCGTGAGGAGTTCGCGTCGAGTAAAAAGTTTCATATGAGTGAGTCTCCGTCGCGCGAGGAAGCCGCGATGCTAATAAAAAGTTGGGTGTTGCAGGGATGATTTCGTGAGCGGTTTCCGGTAGGGATTACTAACGAAGGCGACGCGATCAGCATTTTACTTACAAAAAAATTATTTTGCCAATAGTTAATTTTCTATTGACACTGATGCTGGAGTTGCCCTATCTTTGGCAGTCACCAGGGAAAACATCGCAATGATGTAAACGCGGACATTCCTATTTTCCGGTCAAATCCGCAGAAAGAACAATGAGAAGCCCCAAAGCGGCTCTCAATTTAGGAGACAGTGGTGCCATGAGCAATAATTCGATCGTCGACAAATTGTACGGAGTTGCAACATTCAGCAAATCAACGAAGGAGGATATGGACAAACGCAGAACGGCAAAATCTGGAAGGTGGCTGACGCATCTTGCGCTGTGCGTGTTGACGGTGTGTTTGATGTCGGGCATGGCTGGCGCGCAGTCGTCGAGCGGAACGATCAGCGGTAGAGTCGTGGATCAAAGCGGTGCCGTTGTCGCCGGAGCCAATGTGGACCTAGTCAATCAGACGACTGGAGTAAAGGTTTCGACGCAGAGTCGCTCCAACGGCGACTTCAACTTTATTGACGTACTTCCAGGAACGTTCCGGGTGATTGTCCGCGCCAACGGGTTTAAGGAACTTCGGCAGGAGAACTTGGTGCTGACGGCTTCGTCGCGGCTTTCGGCGGGTACGCTGAAGCTTCATGTCGGATCGGTAGCGGAGACGGTCAACGTTGAGGCAGACGTGACCCCGATTCAATTGACGAGCGCGGAGCGTTCCGGAACAATCGACTCGAAGCAACTCGACAATCTTCTGACGTCGGGCCGCGACCCTATCGCATTGATTCACCTCATGCCGGGCGTTGTGGGCGGCAGCGGTTCGAACACGCCTACGGTCAACGGGGTTCGCAACGTGTACAACTCAGCATCCGTCGATGGTATTACCGGCAGCGTGCGAGAGGGTAGGACGGACACGATCCCCAACATCGATACGATCGCGGAAGTGAAGGTGCTTGCCTCGAACTACCAGGCAGAGTATGGGAAGCAGACGGGCGGCGCGGTCATCAATATCATTACCAAGAGCGGCACGAGCCAGTTCCATGGGGCGCTGTACTATTACATGCAGAATGAGGCGCTGAACGCGAACGATTGGTTCAACAACTACAACGGCTCGAAACGTCCGAAGTCGCGTAAGAATACCGTAGGCGGCAATATCGGCGGACCAATCTACTGGCCGGGGCACTTTAACACCGGAAAGAACAAGCTGTTTTTCTTCTACTCGCAGGAGTTTCTACCGAATAAGAGGGCATATGGATTGGCGAAGTACACGGTGCCGACGGCGCTTGAGCGGGTGGGAGACTTTTCCCAGAGCTACGCGCAGGGAAAGATAAACCCCACGGCGGATGACCTCATCAATATCAAAAAGCCGGGCGCCGCGTATACCACATGCCCCGTGACCGGCACGGCAGGTGACCACAGCGGTTGTTACAACAGCACCAACGACCCCAGCACCAACAAGATTCCGGCGGGCTTGATCAATCCTTCCATTCAGGCGATGCTGAATCTGATGCCTTTGCCGGATCCGGCCCTGGTCGCTAATCGCACGGTGACTGGCGGCAACTACAACTACACCACCAACTACACCGGCGATGCCGGAAGTCAGCAGGAGGTTTTCCGGGTTGACTACAACCCGACTGAGAAACTGCACATGTTCTTCCGTGGGCAGTTGCAGTCGAACAACAACGATGGCTATGGCTCGACGGTGAATGGGCTGCCCTGGCTGATTCCCGGAAATTATAGGACAACTAATCCGAACTTCGCCTTCAACACGACTTACACATTCACTCCCACGATCGTGAATGAACTCGTCGTGGGCACAGCCGGTTGGAGCGAGAATCAGATATATTCCGCAGCCAATATCGACAAGATCAAGAAGGAGACGGTGGGTTATGCCTATGGGCAACTGTTCCCGAAGAATAACCCTCTGGACCTTGTGCCAGCCGCCACGTTTGGAGGAGTCAGCAATGCGGCCATTTACAAATACGATGCCCGTTTTCCGATGCACAATCAGGTCCGTCTCTACAGCATTACTGACACGTTTACTAAGGTCTGGGGCAACCATATCATTAAGGCGGGCGTGGACCTGCAGACGGATGCTTACCTGCAGTCGTTCTCCTCAGGCGGTGCCGGAACCCCTGCGGGAGCCTTCGATTTCGGAAGGAACAATACGACTAATCCGAACGACAGTAATTACGCCTATTCGAATGCACTGATGGGGAACTTCAATTCTTACAAGGAACCGACCGAGCGATTCGATTACGATCCCAGAAGCAATGTGTCGGACTGGTACGTGCAGGACCAGTGGAAGGCGAACCGCAATCTGACACTCGACTATGGTCTTCGCTTTACCTATTCGCGAGGGCTAGGTCTGAAGACAGGAGCGAACTTCGTTCCAAGCCTGTATGACGCTGGGAAGGCCCCGGTACTCTATCAGCCAAAGGCGATCACTGATCCAGTTACGCACAAAAAAATAACTGTTGCCATCGATCCGACGACGGGTACCCAGTATCCGGGGGCGTATGTCGGTTTATTCGTCCCCAACACGGGTGACCTTTCCAATGGGGCCATCAAGGTGAATACGCCTGGCTATCCGAAGGGTATGGTCAACGGGAATGGTGTTCTTGTCGCGCCGCGCCTCGGGTTTGCCTACGATCCGTTCGGTCAGGGTAAGACAGTGATTCGTGGGGGGTGGGGGCTGTTCTACAACGCAGAGACGTTGATGGGGCAGGCGGGAGACATGACATTCAATCCTCCCAATATCTTCGGAGTGGAACAGTTTTATGGCAACGTGAGCAGCTTTACCGACGCCGGGTCGTTGCTTGGGCCATCCAATGTTGGCCATGCCATCGATCTTAACGCAAAACAGACCTCAGTGATGAACATGAGTCTCGGCGTGCAGCAGCAAATGGGTGCGGGCGTGGTGCTCGACGTAGCCTACGTCGGCACACTGGGCCGGCATCTGAGCGGCGAGAAGGATATCAACGAGGTCCCCTATGGGGCGCACTTTGATCCTGCAAACAAGAACCCTGCGGGTGGTGTGCTTCCAGATAATTTCTTCCGGCCCTATCCGGGTTATGGGAGCATCGGCTACCAGACGGACTTTCTGACGTCGAGCTACCATGCACTTCAGGCCCAGTTGACCCGGCGTTTTAGAAATGGGCTTGAATTCGGAGTGGCTTATACCTGGTCGAAGTCGATGGACTACGCTGACAGCTACAACGGCAAAGTTTCGATGTACCGCGACATAAGGACCTGGGATTACGGCCCGGGAGGGGATGACCGTCGGAATAATTTCATTGCGAACTATCTCTATAGCCTGCCCAAGGGCAGCCGCGTGTGGAGCAACTTTGCGACAAAGGCGGTGCTGGACAACTGGCAGATCTCGGGCATCGTTTCGTACCTGAGCGGCGCTCCCGATACCATCACCTTTTCGACAGTAGATGGAGCAGATCTCGATGGCGGCGGTGACGGTACTCGCGTATACCTTACCGGCAATCCAATGGAAGGCGCTCCGCATACCTTCGGTGAATATTTCAACACGAGCGTGGTGCAGCGCCCTTCTCAGGGGACGTTGACGCAACGGTCCAACGGAAATGCTCCGAAGGTTACTTTATACAATCCTGGCGTGTTCAACATGGATACGGCACTGTTCAAGAACTTTCCAATCCATAATAGAGTGGCGGTGCAAATCCGGGCGGAGACGTACAACACGCTGAATCATCCGGAGTTCAATGGGTTTGATTCGGCGGCGAAGTTCTCCAAGCCCGATGCGAGCGGGAATAGTACACAGACCAACTCGACGTTTGGACAACTTAACGACTCCGCGGGGCCTCGCACTATGCAGTTGGCGCTGCGGATCAACTTCTAACCGGAAGATGCTGCTTAGGGAAGCGCCGATGAACGAGATTCCAATCAGTAGTCGCAAGGCGGAGACTCTTCATTGGCGCAAATTCCCTGATAAGGAGCGGTGTCGCAATATATTAAATCAGACATAGGAACTGATCCGATCAATAAGAAAAAAGGTGCAATCGCGAGGTTTAGTAGATGAGTATCTTTCGCAGGGAATTCTTAAAGCTCGCTATCAGCGGTGCGGCTGGGGCTACGACTACAACTTTCGCTACGTCCGGAGTTCAGGCCTATGCGGCACCGATGCCTGGAGTCGGTACAAATACAGTGTTTGAGGTCAGACGGTACGGCGCAAAAGGTGACGGGGTCACGATCGATACGCCCGCAATCAATAGGGCCATTGAGGCTGCAAATGCCGGCGGAGGTGGTACGGTCCACTTTTCTGCTGGCAGCTATGCCTGTTACTCGATTCATCTGAAGAGCAATGTGGCGCTGTATTTGGACCAAGGAGCTACAATCCTGGCCGCGCCCGTTCCGGAAGGAAGCAGCCAAGGTTACGATCCCCCCGAGCCAAAGACTGCCTGGGAGAGCTACCAGGACTTTGGCCATAATCACTGGCACAATAGCCTTATCTGGGGTGAAGGACTCCAGAATATAGCGATCCTTGGGCCAGGGCTCATATGGGGCAAGGGCCTTGTCCGGAGCGGTAAATCGACGGATGCTCCCGGCAAGGGGAACAAATCGATCGCTCTGAAGAACTGCCACAATGTAACTTTGCGCGACTTCTCGATTCTCAAGGGAGGATGGTTTGGCATTCTAGCGACGGGAGTAGATAATCTCACGATTGACAATCTGAAGATTGACACCGACCGAGATGGAATGGACATCGATTGCTGCCGGAATGTGCGTGTTTCCAACTGCAGTGTCAACTCACCTTGGGACGATGGAATTTGCCCCAAGAGTAGCTTTGCCCTGGGCTATGCTCGTGCGACGGAAAACGTCACAATTACAAATTGCTACGTCACGGGCGCTTATGAATTGGGTACAACGCTGGACGGCACATGGAAGCGCTGGGGCCCGGATTCCAAGATGAAGAGCCCAACAGGGCGTATAAAATGTGGCACGGAATCCAATGGAGGATTTAAGAACATCACCATCTCAAACTGCGTCTTCGACGGCTGCCGCGGCTTTGCGCTTGAGAGCGTCGATGGGGCCATACTCGAGGACATCACATTTACTGGCATTACCATGCGGAACTGCATGAACACGCCTCTATTTCTTCGTCTGGGACGCCGCATGCGAGGTCCAGAAGGAACTCCGGTGGGTACCTTGAAGCGGATCATAATCGGCGATGTGGTTAGCTATAACTCTATGTCGCAACTCGGAGGTGCTGGGCTCATCAGCGGAATCTCCGGGCATCCTATCGAAGACGTCAAGATCCACGACATATATATGGAACACCGAGGCGGGGGGACTAAGGAGATGGCGGCCCGTGTTGTAGATGAGCAAGAGACAGGATATCCGGAACCCTATAGGTTTGGAGATATTCCCGCTAACGGCTTCTACGTGAGACATGTAAAAAATATCGAATTCACCAATGTAGAGATTGCCTGGAGTCAAGCGGATGCGCGGCCGGTTTTTTCACTCAACGATGTGAGTGGGGCGGAGTTTTTCCGTATCAAAACGCCAAAACAGCTTAATGCACCTGTATTCGCACTCAATAACGTCGATGACATCAGAGTGGCGGCTTCGCGAAACGTTCAGGACATTCATATCGAGAGTGTGGATAAGAAAACAATCTAGAGTGTTCTCGAATAACACGTCGCACCCATCGTGCAGGAGAAGAAGTTGAAGATGGAAGTAGATCTGAAAGCACGGGCACGGGTCGAGGTGTTATCTACACCATAAGGGATTACACTCGCTATGGGCTGATGTTTACGATAAGGCACGTCGCCGGTAATCCGGATCACCAAGCTTGCGTTCTTGTCTTTTGTACACGGCCTCAATCTGAAGAAAACCGCTCGATGCCCTTGGCGGAATCCAATTTCAAGTGTCCAACGGCGGACGTTGGGACTACCGTCCAGGAATGAACAATAGCGGCGGCCAGGAGTTGGAGAGCATCGCGAAACCGCAGTTCGATGCCAATACATGTAGTCGTATTGAGATTTTAGTGGATGCCGCAAAGGGAACAGCTCGTATGGCGGTCGCCCAACCGGTAGGAAATAAGGCCATTGAGGTACTTGATTTCAAAGATATGGCAGTAGGGTAAGACTGGTCCGATCGCGTGGCAGATACACAATGCCGGATTGTTTGATGAGTATAAGGACGTGACCATCGAAACTGATCCAAAAGATAAAAATCTGCTTACGACACGCCAGCCCTGAATTGTTAAAGAGCGATGCATCGCAGGGCCTATGTTTTTTGTCGAAGATGCCTTCCCAGGGTAGCCATTGATGAACGAAGGGCTGCGATGGCTTCGTCGAACAGGATCGCTACATCCTATGTGACTGATCCTATACAGCTATATAGGACATCCTGAAAGCAGCGTGCTAGGAGGCCGACGTATTCGGCTCAACCAATACCTCAGGGCTTTAATTGCAATTTCAGATAAGAAAATAATAATTCGCTTGCAAAAAAATATATTGACATTAATTGCAAGATAAGACTATTGTCCAAGACGTCCCTGACCAGTGATTTATGCAGATGAGAAATCCTAAGAATCTTGAGAGCAAATGGGATAACAAACGCTTACTTCGTGATTTCGATACAACTTCAGGAGGTCAAAGTAGAATGAAAATCAATTCTGGGAAATACGATAGCTGGCGCAGTTTCGCGCGTTGCAGTGGGAGCCTCAGGTTCCAGCGTCTATGGTGCAAGCTGCTACCCCTGACTCTCCTATTGCTATTCTTCTATGCGGGAACTCCTGTCGTTCGCGGACAAACCTCCAGTGGAACGATCAACGGACGCGTTGTCGATCAGAGTGGAGGATCTGTCGCCAATGCAGAGCTGCAGCTAGTCAATGAGCAGACCGGAGTGGGGATCCGTACAAAAACGCAGGCAAATGGCAATTTTGTCTTTACCGCTGTGCAACCGGGAACGTTCAAAGTAATCGTCCGAGCCTCTGGGTATCAAGAGTTACAAAAAGTCAATCTTAGGTTGAATGCCTCACAGGTACTTTCCGCGGGAACGATGGTTCTCAGCATTGGTGAGGTCTCTCAATCGGTGACTGTCTCGGCGGATATTACGCCTGTTCAGATCAATAGCTCCGAGCGTTCGGATGTGTTGGATTCTCATCAAATGGGAAATCTACTCGCGATTGGGCGTGATGCCATGGCACTTGTTCGCGTTATGCCTGGCGTAGTGGGCAGCGAGGGGGGGAGCAGTCTTGGCACCGAATCGACGCCGACCATCAATGGCGTCAGCAGCGAATACAACAACGCCACGATCGACGGTGTCACGGGAAACACGCGCGGTCTTTCAACATTGGATACGCCCCTCAATCTCGACGCCATCAAAGAAATTAGTGTCATGGCCGCGAATTATCAGGCGCAGTACGGGAAGACTGCTGGCGCAAACATCAATATTGTCACGAAGAATGGCACACAGCAGTTTCATGGGAGTGCTTATTATTACTTCCGCAACGAGGCGTTGAACGCCAACAGTTACTTCAATAAATACAATGGTCAGGGACGAGCACGTTATCGTTACAACACGATCGGCGGCACCATCGGAGGGCCGATCTTCTGGCCGGGCCATTTCAACACGGCGAAGAACAAGTTGTTCTTCTTCGTTTCTGTCGAGGACTCTCCGATTACTTCGCCAGACGGACTGAAGAAGTACACCGTGCCGACGCTGCGGGAGATTTCAGGTGACTTCACGCAGACGTATAACCAGGGCAGTGCCGCTCAGGTTCTAAAGAACATCAAGATCCCCGGGCAGCCAGCAAGCAGTTGCAAGCCGACCGGAACCCCAGGAGCGGGTTGCTATCCCGGCAATATTATTCCCGCCGGTCAAATCAATCTCCAGGAGCAGGCGCTGCTGAAGATCATCTATGACAACACTATTGGCGCGAATCCCGGCAACGAAATTACCGATCGTTCCATCACGGATGGCAATTATAACTATGTAACCAACTACTCCGCCGATAAGCCAGTGAACCAGGAGATCTTCCGCATTGACTATAACCCGACGGAGAAGCTGCACCTATTCGGTAGGGGAGATTTGGAGGCGGTTAACGACAACTCGCATAGCTCTCCCGCGGCCAAGCTGCCGTGGCTATTGCCCATCAATTATAGGACAACCAATCCAAACTTTGTTTTCAATGTGACATACACCTTCAGTCCAACGGTGGTCAATGAGCTTAATGTGGGAACGGCAGGATGGAGCGAGACACAACTTTACAATAAAATGGATTTGGCCAAGGCGCAGCTCAATCCTAACGGATACAACGTGCCCGCGTTGTATGCTGGCGTCAATCCTCTCAACCTTCTACCCAATGTGACCTTTGGCGGTGTCACAAATGCTGCGACGTTTGGCTGGGACAGCCGGTTCCCGATGACGGACCAGGTAAGGTCCTACAGCCTCACCGATAACGTAACAAAGATTATCGGTTCTCACACCCTGAGGTTCGGTGTTGATGCACAGACCGACTCCTACTCGCAGCCGAGCAACAATCGAGTGGGGACCTTCTCTTATTCCGCCGATCCCTCCAAAAACATCAATGACAGCAACTACGCCTATTCCAATACGCTGCTGGGCAACTTCGATACCATGAACGAAGTCACATCGCTGACTATGTACAAGCCGCGTACGAATGTGCTGGAGTGGTATACACAGGATGAGTGGAAGGTTAATACCAGATTGACGCTCGACTATGGCATTCGTTATTCGTGGGCTCTGGCACAGAGGCTGTCGGTTGGAAATAATTTCGTTCCAAGTTTATATAGCGCCTCCGCTGCACCGATCCTTTACCAGCCAACGAGCCATAAGGATGTCAATGGCCTGCCACAGGCGCAGGACCCGACGACTGGAGAATATGTGCCAGCAGCCTATGGAGGCCTATTTGTGCCGAATACAGGAAATCTCAATAATGGCATCTTGTATGTCAACACCAAGGGCTACCCCCAGGGGACTTACTATGGCAACGGAGTTCTCTTTGCCCCACGTATCGGCTTCGCATACGATCCCTATGGTAAGGGTAGGACGGTTATCCGCGGCGGCTATGGAATCTTTTACAACGTTCGCGCCCGCTCAGGACAAGAGGGAGACCTGACAAACAACGCTCCAACTGCGAATGCACCCGAGCAGTTCTACGGCAACATCAATAACATTCAGGATGCCAGCGGATTGATTGGACCCTATGGTGTAAACCATGCCATCACCTTACATCCTTCAGAAGTATCTACTGTCAACACGAGCCTGGGCATCCAGCAGATGATGGGTGCGGGTATGGTTCTGGATGTGGCGTACGTTGGCACGTTCGGCAGGCATCTGACTGATTACACTCCGATCAATGAAGTTCCATACGGTGCGGAGTTTCAATATGCCAATCAAAGCCCTGCCGGAGGAACTCTTCCAGACAACTTCTTCCGTGCGTACCCGGGCTTTGGCACGATCAACATGCAGTATTTCAACCTTACATCCAACTACAACTCTCTTCAGGCTCGGTTGAGTCGTCGTTTTGCAAATGGGCTGGAGTTTGGCATTTCGTATACGTGGTCGAGGGCGATGGACTATACGGACAGTTACAACGGTACCGTTCCGCTGTATCAGGATCTGCGCGCCTGGAACTATGGTCCCGCGGGATGGGACAGAAAGCACAACCTGGTCGCCAACTACACGTGGAGTCTGCCCAAGGCGAGCCGCATTTGGAACAACTTCGCCACCCGTGGACTGCTGGATAACTGGCAAATTTCCGGTATCGCCTCTTACATCAGTGGCGCTCCGGCTTCCTTCGGCATCAAGACGAGCAACAACGCTAACATTACCGGAGGCGGTGATGGTGCCCGGCTGGTTTTATCGGGTGATCCATCGCGGGGTGCCCCCCATACCTTCAAGGAATGGTTCAACACCAGTGTGGTTAGTATTCCGGTAGCCGGTTCGATTGGTACGGCTTCCAGCCCTGCAGTTCTAGGAGGGACCGGGAATGCTCCGCGAATCAATTACTTCAACCCCGGCGACACGAACTTCGACACCGCCCTGTTCAAAAATATTCCTGTAGAGAACAAGTTCGTTATCCAATTTCGGCTGGAGACTTACAATACATTCAATCATGCTGAGTTCAATGGCGTGAACGACACTGCTACTTTCAAGAATGCAAACTCATCCGATTTGTCAGTGAATCCTCAAACGGATTCCACTTTTGGGCAACTAAACAGCACCCTCGATCCGCGCAGGTTGCAATTGGCTTTGCGCCTCAACTTCTAACTCATTTGCAGACTCCTGCTGTCGGCACTTCCTTATGTCCGGCAGCAGGAGTTTGATGTGTTCAGATGTCACACTCTACCGTAGAAAAGGAAGATTAAATTCGTGAATGAGACAGATCGCAATTTATTGACCCGGCGTCAATGGCTGGGTAGAGTACCTGCACCACTCATCGCCGCTTCGGTCGGAGCTAGTTTGTTAGGTCAAAAAGAGCTGGTCGCTGAATCGAGCAAATCTACAGCAGCTAAAAGTGACCTTGGCGCTCGCATCTATAACATTCGTGATTACGGCGCAAAAGGCGATGGCACAACCCTTGACACGGCCGCGCTTCAAGCAGCCATCGACGCTTGCAATCGCGATGGTGGCGGGACTGTCCTGGTTCCAGCCGGAACATTTCAGATTGGCATCGTCGAGTTGAAGAGTTATGTAACCCTGCACATCGCTGCTGCCGGAAAATTGCTCGGTAGTGGAGATGGAAAGCAGTATCACGCGGTTGATGCCATTCCGCTACACGGCGACACGACCCTGGAAGATGGTAACTGGGCGCTCCTCTTTGCGGTCAATGCAAAGAAAGTGACGATTGAAGGTCCCGGCACGATCGACGGTCAGGGCGCACAATTTCACTCCGCGATTCGAGGCACTCCCCCGCCAAGTGGAATCGGCGGCAGCCGCCGGCCATATCACATCCTCTGCTATCGTTGCGAAGACCTTATCGTCCGTGACATCTCTCTGCTGGACTGTGCGTTTCATAGCATTCGCGTCATTGAGAGCACTCGCGTCAATATGGATCACATTTACATCCATAACCGCGTCAACGGCAACAACGATGGGTTTCATTTCATCAGCGCGGAATATGTCACTGTCTCAAATTGCACAGTGAAGTCGCAGGATGATGCCTGCGCGATGTTCGGAAGCTGCAAATTTATAACAATCACAAATAGTTCTTTCAGCACGCGCTGGTCTGTCTTCCGTTTTGGAGGTGGTTCAGCGGAGAACATTACCGTATCCAATTGCCTGCTCTATCAGGTATACGGATGTCCCATCAAGTTTCAGGTGAATCCGGGATCGCGCCATGAGAATATCTCGTTTTCGAACCTGCTGCTGCAGGATGTAACTGGGCCAATTCATGTAGGAACTGGTCCGAGGCCGCCGCGAAACAATTCTTCCGAACCGGGAGCAGCATCGGCGCAGCCGAAGACTGTTCATCCTGCGAATTCACATCCCGCTGCTGGACCCGCCACCGTCCGCAATATCTCTTTCAGTAATATCCAGGGAACGGTTACAACAAGTCCATCACAGTTAGCCGAGGCTTCTGTTACGAGCGGTTACAGGCCAGGCGAGGGACACTCCTGTATCACACTTAATTGCGTGGGCGAAGCGGTGATGGAGAACATCTCTCTCGATAATATCCATCTCACCTTTGGGGGCGGGGGAACCGCTGAGGAAGCGGCTCGACGCGATCTGCCGGAGATTGCGGGTGAATACTTCATGCTAGGACCGATGCCCGCTTATGGTTTGTACGCCCGCAACGTGCATGGCCTAAATCTGCAAAATATACGTTTCCAAGTTAGCACTCCAGATTTTCGCCCTGCAATGATCTTCGATCATGTCGTAGATGCTGCCGTCAATAATTTGAGCGTTCAAGCGCACGAAGAGGCAGAATCGGCACTGCGGTTTATCGACACCAAGCAAACGTTGTTGACTGCGGCGCGACTTCTGACCCCATGCCCGACCTTTCTGCAGGTAGAAGGTGCAGCAAACGAAGGGATTATTCTGGACGGTGGAGACTTATCGAAAGCAGCTTCGTCGGTTGCGTTCAAAAATGGCGCGGGAGAAAAGGCTGTAAAGCTGCGAGTCTGATTTTATCCAATATCCACGAAGGCCGAAGGTTCGCGGATATTGGATGACCCATAGAAATCAATTTGCCGGGGGCTGGGATTCGAGCCGGATATCCATATCGTCCCGATTCAGCAACAAGATAGAACCGGAGAAATTTGTCTAACCGGCAGAAGAGTTACCGTCCAGATGAAGGTGCGCAACCCGGTCATGGTTTACCCGTCCGCATCTATCACTTAGTTGGTAACAGTAGTGCGTTCAATCCGAGCTATGAGGTCACAATGTAAACGATTTTGACAAAGAGCCCTAATGGAGGGTTGCGTTCATAAATTCCTTTAGGGAACATCGCTCGATCATCCTTGCTCGATCGATGCGGGTTTCAATTTGGGCAAGTTATTTTAAAGGCCGGTATTTATTTTGATGACGAAAGTTCGAGCTTCAATCCTCTCTCTTCTTTTTGGTGCTTCCTTGGTGGGCGTTCCAGCTATTTCTGCTGAACAACCCACGGACTCCGCCAGAGAGTGGACTGCCGTGCAGAACTTACTGGAGGGGATCCATGGCATCTCGACTGCGCCTCCCAATATGATCGTTACGCCGAAGTATACCAGTGGTGCGCTCATGGGGAATGGTGACATCGGCGTGGTTGCGGGGGGCACGACAACATCGCAGCGCTTCTATTTCGGAAAGAGCGACTTTTGGGGAACTCATTGGAATGTGCGCCACAACGCCCCGGAGGTCTCGATTATTTCCTTAGGGAGCCTTACGCTCTCTTCGCCAGCCGAAACAAGGCGTGCGGATACCGTCTATAGATGGACCAAGACATCCTCAACGCACAGGTGCTTACGACACTGAAGTTTGGAGACACGGTTGTTCATCTGCGTTCGTGGACGGCGGATGGAGAGAATGTTTTTGCTACCGAGGTTTTGAGTGATGCGGGCAGCCAGAATGTTCCTCTCCAACTGAATCTGGCGATGCCTGCGCCCGATTCTGTGGCGCATACCATATTCCCGGCGGCCGCTGGCGCACGTGAGGGAATGTTGTGGGCCAGCCGTGAGAACAATTTGACTGCACCGACCGATTACAAATCCCGAGCCGCAATCGCTGTGCGCCTCTTCGGTGCAAAGTTTTCAGAGGTGAAGCCAGCCCCTTATAACACTATTGGTAGCTTCATACTAAGAGCAGGACACCCGGTTTGGATCGTTACGGTGTTTAAGAGCGACAGTCGCATCGACCTTGATGGGCCAAGCTCCGCAACCCTGGTGCATTCTGCCCTGGGCCGCGCCCATCGATTGTCCTCTTCCGGTATTGCAAAATTGGAAGCTGCGCACCGCGCATGGTGGAAGCAGTTCTGGCTCAAATCCTTCGTTCAGCTTCATGACAAAGTATTGGAAGATTACTACTACGGAGCGCAATATGTGATGGGTTCCAGCAGCCGTCCAGGGCATCTTCCTCCGTCGTTATGGAGCAACTTTCTCACCACAGACAACGCAGGGTGGGGTGGGCGATATTTCATGAACTACAACGAGGAGGCACCGTTTTACGGCGTGTTTTCGAGTAACCATGCCGATCTCGCCGAACCTTATAACCGCATGGTTCTAGCGCAGATTCCCTGGCAGAAGAACAGAACGGCGGCGGCTGGTTATAAAGGCGTCTCCTTCCAGCGCACCTTCTCACCTTTTACGCTGTATGAGCCTCCTCCTGCGCCTATACCGGTCGCCGCTATCAAGAATTATAAAAAGCTCCCCTCCGACCAAAAATCAAACGCAACTTTCAGCCTTCTACCGGTGATTGAGTATTACGAGTACACGCAGGACAAAGCCTTCCTCCGCAAGCAGCTTTACCCAGCGTTGAAGGAGTTGGATGCTTTCTGGCGTGACTTTGCCGTACGCAATTCAGCAGGGACGCAGTGGATCTTCGAGCATAGCTCCGCTCATGAGGGTGGTGACGATATCAATCCAAACCTCGATCTCGGATTCGCTCGACGTGTCGCGCGGGAGTTAATTGAAACGAGCAAGGTTCTGGGCGTCGATGCAGAGATGCGGCCTCAATGGCAACAGTTTCTCGATCAACTCGCACCCTACCCCAGCGGCACGGTTAATGGCAAGACGGTGTATTACATCGCTGCGAACGTCAAAAACAAGATAAAAAATCAAGGCCTGTTCGAGCGTGGCGATCAGCCCATCAATCTCGAAGGGCTAGTCTATCCCGGTGAGAACCTTGCTATTGGCGGCAATGCGCAACAACTACAGATCGCCCGGAACTCGATGGAGGAGATGAACTCCTGGGGAGTGACGCGAGGCGGCAACACCAACAATGGCTTTTGCAAGATCTTTCCCATTGCCGCCCGCATCGGGTGGCCTGCCGATGACCTTGTCCTTAAATTGAAAGCCGCAATTTTGCACCAATGGCGTCCGAGTAACCTCACCGTCTTCCAAGGGGGCGGAGGCATTGAGACCTCTGGCTCCGTCGAGGCTATCGACTCCATGCTGCTACAGCACGAAGGCGGCGTGCTCCGAGTCTTTCCCGATTGGCCTGCAACGATGGATGCTTCCTTTACTCGCCTTCGCGCCAAAGGGGCCTTCCTCATCTCCAGTGGGCAGCATGGAGGGATAGTCAGCTACATCGACATCACCAGCGAGAAAGGCGGTACTCTCACGATTAAGAGCCCCTGGAACTCCCGCGGGGTACGTGTTACTGGCGTCAAGAACTCCGGCGGCTCTACCCTGCGGCCCGACACAGATGGACGGATCATGCTATCCACCATACCTGGAACTCACTATCACCTTATTGCTCAGTAACGATGATGGAGTATCTCTTATGTCGCGAGTATTGCGTATCTGTTTGTTGTTGGCTGTCTTGGTACTCACTGCATCCTTAGGACGGATCGTGACACGACAGGTCTTTTGCGCCGCCCCACACGGCCAACGTATCGTCTCAGCGAAGGTCGGTTCCGCCGCCGTGCAACATCGCTCCCAAAATAACGGCTCGGTCGAATTGCCCCTTCGGGTAGCTCAACCCTGTCACATCACCTTTACCACACCTGCAAGCGTAAAAATTTAGACGCCAACTATTGTCTACGCAGCTTTACTCGCAATCTGTGTATCACCAATGGATATTTATGAATTCCAAGATCGTTACCCTCTCTCGTACTCGCCATTATCGCCCTAGCGTTATGCTCATGCTCCTGATAGGGACATTCCTGTGTACAGGCTCTACTCGAGCGCAAGTTTATGTCTCTCCAAAAGGCAGCGATAGTGCGGCGGGCACCATAAACCATCCAGTTCAGACGCTCGCTCACGCCCGTGACCTCGCGAGAACGAAAGCACAAAAGAGGGTCTTGCTGGTTGGTGGCACTTATCGGCTGACACATCCGCTCAAGCTCTCCCAGCAAGATTCAGGAATAAGCTTCGCCGCGACCAACGGGGCGCACCCGATTATCAGTGGTGCAGTACAAATTACAGGATGGAAGCTGACCGATGCAAAACGCAATCTGTGGAAAGCCGCTGCCCCAGCCACCCTCACCAATAGTCGTCAACTCTACGTCAACGGAGTCCGAGCCCAACGGGCCAGAGGACCTGTTCCGGTTGCGCTCCAGATGACTCCGACCGGATATACCACCAGCGATGCCACCATGAGCCACTGGAAAAATATCTCCGATATCGAGTTCGTCTACACTGGAGGAAATTCTATCTGGGATCTGCCCTCTGAGGGCCTTGGCTCGTGGACGCAACCTCGTTGCCCCATCGCGTCCATCCATGGAACCACTATCACGATGGCCCAGCCCTGCTGGGACAATTCGACGAAGCGCGTTATGCTGCCCAACGGGGCACGCACAGCAAACCTCGTCGGGCCAATGAGCGTAGGCAAACGGCCCTCTTACGTTGAAAATGCCTTTGAACTTATGGGAACGCCCGGCCAATGGTACTTCGACCGCTCAGCCTCCACTATTTATTACGTTCCACGCCGAGGCGAAGATCTCAACCATGCAGACGTTGAAGTTCCCACCCTCGAATCTCTGGTCACGCTTAAGGGCACCGCATCCCAGCCCATCCACGACGTAACTTTCTCAGGAATCCAATTCTCCTACGCTACATGGCTAGGCCCCAGTACCCCCACAGGCTTCTCTGCGATTCAAGCGACCTACCAGGTCACAGGGAAAGATGGCTATGCCAAACAGGCACTCTGCAATTTCGTTCCTGGGGGTGAATGCCCCTTTGGCAACTGGACCAAAGCTCCGGGAAGCATCACGGTGGCTTTCGACCGCCACATCCAATTTCTCAATGACGTCTTCACGCATCTCGGCGCAGCGGGCCTCGACTTCGCCAGTGGTTCCCAGCAAGATGTCGTCGAAGGCTCTATCTTCACCGATATCTCCGGCAACGGGCTCCAGTTAGGCGGCGTCGAAGCACCGCTTGCCCCCATAGCCGACTTCACCAGCGACAACCGTATCATTAATAATCTCTTTCGCAATGTTGGATCAGAATACCGTGGTGGCATCGGAATCGTCGTCGGTTATGCAAGAAACACAGTCATCGCCCACAACGAACTGGAGCATCTCCCCTATGCCGCCATCTCCATTGGCTGGGGCGGCTGGCCCGATAAGATCAAGCACCCGGGCCAGGCCAACAACTCCGGCAACAATCTCATCACAGATAACTCCATCCACGACTTCATGCTCGTTCTCTCCGACGGCGGCGGCATCTACACCCAGGGCCGCACCGGCAAAACCCTCGTCGACGGCGAAAAAATTACCGGCAATGTCATTCGCGACCAGTACAGTTCCGGACATGGCATTTACACCGACAATGGGTCCGCTATGATCACCATTCGCCGGAACGTCGTCTTCCACACCGAGCACGATAACATCAATTCGCGCCATCGCGACTACTACGACGGCCAGCACGGAGAAAACTTCAATCCGCTCGATATCAGCGATAACTGGTGGCAGCAGGGCGACCGGGACTCAGATCAAGAACAGGTACGGGTCCAGGGCAATCGCATCATCTACGCTCTTTCGGAAGCTCCCTCTGTTCTGCTGAAAAATGCCGGTCTCCAGCCAAAGTTCCGTAATCTGCTGCAACGGCGATTCGGCGCATCAGCCGCTCCGGAGCCGCCGAGCCGCGTAGCCTCTTTCGGCATCGATAAAGCCGCCTATCTTACCTGGAGCCCCTCCGTCTTCGACGGAAGCTCTCCCATCGCCTCATACACCGTTGCCGCATCGAACGGCCGCAAAATAACGATTTCAGCAGTCACATTTATGCAGAAGACGTATGTAATATTCAACGGTCTCACTAACGGCCAGTCCTACACCTTTACCGTCAGCGCAACCAACGCACAAGGTACAAGTGCCCCATCGCTCCCCTCACGATCTATTACGGCCACAGATCGGAAGATCGACCTTCCAGGTCCTCCGGCCAGAGTCCAGGCCTTCATCGACCACGGCAACGCCAGTATCCACTTCCAAACCCCCTCATCTAGTTTGCCTAAAGCGCAGGAACCGCCCATTGTCGCCTACGCTGTCACCATCCACCCATCGGGTCGCAAGGTCTACTTCACCGGCAGAAACGTAATCGCATTGCAGGAGTCGAAACACGTCACCTTCAGCGTAATTAACCATCTTAGGCCCGGCCAGCCGTATAGTTTCAGTGTGTCGGCCGTCAACGCCGCTGGCGAAGGCAAACCTGTAACTGCCCAGGCAATCCCGGTTTCTCAATAGATGTTGGGAATCTCGCGAGCTATAAATTACCTCTTTATCGGGAAATTAGATCTCGTTCGTCGGTACCAAGGCTATCGAGATTCAGCGTTTAGATAGTTCCTTCGGCGCAAAGACGCGTGAAGAGGCATGACGCCGAGAGAGTTTTGAAGAAGCCGCTGGAGATTGCGGCGGTGTCCACCCGCATCGACTTGCTGCCGCCGGAGACAGAGGACAGCCGTCCTCATATCCCTCGACAGTTATCTGTGACTTTGCTCTATAGAGATGGACGTACAACAGCGAGAAGATCATGGAGCAGACCAGGAACGGGGTCGAATACAGGAACAGGTCATAGCTCCAAACGACGGTGTGAAGGGCAGGAGATCGCTCCAGGGCGATGAGGCGGAGCGCGTGCAGTTCCACATAATCAGTCATAGGTACCCTGCACGTACCAGTGCCGGGAGCGTGGGTCGAACGCGATACGGCACACGCGCTCGGCATTCTCGTTCACCAGCCGGACGTCCCACTCTTCGCGACACCAGTTCGCCTCCGACCACCACTGGCCACTGACCCGGTTTGGTCCCGCGGACTCGCGGACGATGTAGGCTTTCGCATCCCAGAAAACGCGCTCGGGAGTCTGGTTTGCGAGTTGCACGTTGATCGACTGCGGTGGCCGGCAGACCCGCAGGGCAACAGGTTTGGAGCGTCGCGGCTGTTCCGTAGTACGCGGTGTAGGCGGCGTAAATTTGGCCATACGAAAGGCGTTGGGCCGGTGGTCATCAGTCAGTTCCGGAGAACCAACACACTGTTCGCCAAGCAGTTTGCCGAGACGTGCGAGCAACACCTCAAGCTGTCCCGGCTCCGGAGCCTGGGGAAGAAAGAGACCATGTTGTGAGCGGTATGGTGATGCCGACGCCGCGTGCAGCTCAACGGCGAGGATCGCGGCGCTGGCAGGATGGGTCTCAAGGTCGAGATGCAAGAGTTTGAGCAACGTCGGAGTGTCCTGCAATGGCAGGGCTGGCCGAACTGTGCGCTCGCGGCGTTTGCCGCCTTCCAGGTCGAGAATCACGTGCAGGCGGGCGATCGCCCGTGCTCTCGTACGGACGCGATCAAGCAGTTCCGTCGTCATGCGCGAAAGCAGGAACAGCAACCGTTCCAGTCATCTATTGGGAAGTCGAGTTCCATCCGCTCGACCAGGCCGTCCTCAAAGGATGGCTCGATGGGAAACATCAGGTGAGGCCACTCGCCGCGGGCGAGCGCATGCAGCTTTTTCCCGGTTTGGCCGATCCGGGCGATCAGGTCCGTGACCGGCAGTGCGGCCAGTTCGCCGCAGGTACT
>Ga0157369_10001866_pt1 | contig 25414 bp, 23 predicted proteins | sample C25metaG_FD_113461 | JGI IMG/M metagenome (GOLD analysis project Ga0157369, IMG submission 113461) | Corn rhizosphere microbial communities from Kellogg Biological Station, Michigan, USA - C2-5 metaG | ecosystem: Host-associated > Plants > Roots > Rhizosphere > Soil | place: USA: Michigan... | reverse complement strand
CGATCCATCACCGCCACATGGCAGCGCGTCGGCGCACTCCTCGATCGATTCACGCCACAGGAATGCGCCAACTATCTTGCCAATGCCGGTTATGCTTCACCGTGAAACGATCACGCTCTAGCGCTCGAACCCTTCGGCGATCTTGAGCAACAGAGATCTTGTCTTTAGCCAATCTGGGGTGCTCGCCCTTCCTGCCGGCCGGTCCCCCAATTGGACCAGGTTGCGGTAATGGGCGGCACTGAGCCAGCAGCGCTCTGCATGCTCTCGCCAATGTTGAACAATGTCAGCAGTCATAGTGTTGTCTAATCAAAATGACCGATGCCCTTTCTAATAAACACCAACTCCAACTAAGAATGGAGTCAAATTAGCAGCATAGGCTCAGACTACTCCTATTTACCGTATCTATTACTATTTTCCGCATCGAATTTATTGAATATTATCTTCGGCCAACCACGACGGCCGGCAATAACCGATTCCGAGATGTACCGGAACGTTGCCTAAAGCGAGCCAAGGAAAGGGCTGTCAGGGGGCGCCGGTTCGAATCGCGCGGGCTCACTCAAACTGAGAAATTTGCTTCAGAAAGGCCCTGCCGCGTCCCGCGCACCTGGTGCCGCCCGCTCGATGGCACGATCACTCGCGCTACGGTCTATGCATGGCGGCGACGGTACCTGGCTCAACATCGCTCGAGGGATTGTCGCGACTGAAAACGATCCAGCTTCCTGTTTCGGTGCGGCGGAAGTTATGCGCGAGATAGTCACCATAGTGCCGCAGCGCCCCGCGCATAGAGGAACTATCGGCCGGAAATTTGGGGACCAAAACATAGTCCAGTGGACGGAGGAATTGCTCGGCGGGCGGCCAGGGAAAGGCACGGTCGAACCACAACTGCCGACCGCGCGGCGGCGGCAGGCCGAGCATGAACGGCACCGGGTTGACCGTATCGAGCAGCCCGACATGTGGAGCGCGCGTCGTTTTGCTCGACGCCATGAGATCGCGAACGACCCCTGCTGCTTCGAGAACCGTCCTGAGATACTCAGCCTGGGTGAGTTCATAGCGCGGATGCTGGAGCCGCGCCGCGTTGAGCAAGCCTGGGGCCATGCGCGGTCCGGAGAACTGAGCGATGAGATTTGGCTGCTCGGGCGGAACTGCAAAACCGCGCAGATTCGTATCCTCGACGACATAGTTATCCGTCGCCGCAACTTTGACGTGATAGCCGACAAGGCTCGCCATCATTGACACAACGTCGATAACAGGTGCGATGAGCACAGCGGCCAGCAGCAGCCCGCCTTCCAGCGCCGGCCACCGCATGCGCTCCTCGATAGCCTTGCGCGCGCTGTCGAACAACAGCAGGGCAACGACGATGTAAAGGGCGATGCCATCGGATTGTTGGTTCTGCGAGAGGATGACCGCGCCACATCCGATAATAAACAGGGCACTGGCGAGCCGGTCCCATGACATGCCGGCGCGCCGAAGACAAAGAAGGCAAATTAATTCGACGGCGATGATCGCGGTGTCCTTCGAGGTTGCAACGTTCTTCACTTGCGTAGCGAAGTCCTGGCGCATCGCGCCGCTCTGGAGCGCTGCGAGGATGTCCCGCCAGTAGCCCGCATTGAAAGGAGCTGCCGCGACGAGCCCAAGCGCGACCAAGACGGCAATCCATCCTGCAACCCGCCCGCGAATATGTGGCGAGAGCAGCAGGGCTGCGGCGATCGCTCCCATGGCGACGCCGAAATACGTGATCTTGAGATAGAAAAGTAAGGCGCTCAGGAGAAAAGCAATTCCCCTGTCGAGCCACGCACCCTCCTCGTTCCTTGGCTCAAGGAACAGCACGGCGAACAACAATGCGAGCGCACTCCAACCAAGCCGGTTGTAGGACATCGCGAAGGAATAGGTCTCGATAGGATCGCCGAGATTGACCGGCACGAGAACCAGGAGCACGACATAGAGTGTCGCAATAGCCGCCGCTGCCAGCGGCAGGCGACGCGGAAAGATGCATATTGATGCTGCCAACATCACGACGGCATAAAGCGCCTCGCCGACAAGAAACGCCCTCGGGCCAATGCCAGTGATACGAAAGCCGATCGCTGTAAGGCCGAAGGTCACTATGCCCAAAGGGTCGTGAACGTCGACATGCAGTTGTTGCCCGTTCCACAGATCCCAAGCCCCGTCGAGGTTGAAGAAGAGATCCCAGCTCATCTCGCGGGAGAAAACGGTCGGGGAAGCGAGCAAAAGCCATGCTGCGCCCAATAGAATGGGCGCAACGATGGTAAGCAGAACCAGCGCACGCGTTTCAGCGAAAAGAGCTTTCTTCGTCCACATACGGACCGCTTCCGCGGCCGTGATGCTTAAGCGCGGCGCTAGCTGAGATCGTTCCCAAGAAAAGATGGACGCTCTCCCCGAACACTTTGCCGAAGGCGGTCACGCCTAAACGTGCGATACTCCGATGTGTTCCGCCGTAGATGCCTAACGCGCGCTCGGTTCAATCGAGGCTGCAGAGCTTTCGCTACGGGGCCCACGGTGTCGTGGCACGCAAAAATTTGGGCTGTCGTCCAAAAGGACGCGCAATCGCAATAAAACTCCCGTGCCCGTCTGATCGTCGCGTCGGATCGATTTCGTGGATCCGCTCTCGAACCGCTCGAATCTTACACTCACAGTCGCCCGCTTCTCGACTTGGCGCGCAGGGAATCGCAGTTCGAAAAGCATCGTTTCCGGACCGAAGAAGCCCTATAATCGACGTCCACCTGCCTACCGCCCCCTCCGCTCAGAAAGTTCCCAAAGGACAGGCATATGAGGCACAAGCTGGTCCTCCTATCTGCGGCAATCGCTGTCGCCGGATTACTCGTCCTCGCTCCGCGGAGTGTCCCGTTGATTTCGGCAGCGCAAGCGGCCTGCGACCCGGGAACCCGCCTCGACAAGACCACCGTCGAGCAGGTCCGCGACCGTCTGATTAAAGCCGGCTACAAGAACCCACTTCACCTCCGCAAAGGCTGCGACAATACCTGGCACGGCACCGCTATGAAGGGCGGCCAGCAAATCAATGTCGCGGTCACAACGGACGGGCACGTTGTCGAAGAAGGCGACTGAACATGCTGCGCATTCCCTCTTTTTGTTTCCTTGCGATCGTTTTGTTGACAACGCTCGCGGCTTGCGGCACGAAGCTCGACCAACCGAAGAGCTATCTCGTTTATTTTGACACCGACAGCGCCGCTTTGACGCCAGACGGAACACGGGTCGTCGGCACAATCGTTGATAACGTGAACAACGTTTCACCATCGAAAGTCGTGGTGGCCGGCCGCGCCGACGGCAACACCGCGCATGACGCCACGCTTGCCGATGAGCGCGCCACGGCGGTGATGCAGGTCCTCGCGCAAAAAGGCGTGCCTGCCAGCAAGCTCGAGAAAGAGGCTGACGCCCCGCCCGGCGGCCGCACCGGCGTCGCTGCGCATCAGGTCGTCGTCACGCTCTTGCCGTGATCGAGAGACGGTGGCGAAATCCCACGCGGCGCAGGTGAGCGACGCTAAGAACATCGCCGCACCGCGTGACGGGGTCGACGGGCTCGTCGATCTCTATGTCGCTTTCATGCAGATCAGCCTCTCCGGCTTCGGCGGTGCGATCAATTGGGCGCATCACGCGCTGGTGCAGCAACGCCGCTGGATGAATGACGAGGATTTCGCCGAGACGCTGAGCCTCTGCCAATTCCTGCCCGGTCCGAACATCGTCAACTTCGCGATGTGCCTCGGCCAGCGCCAGCATGGTCTTTCGGGCTCCCTCGCCGCTCTCGCCGGCGTTTTCTCTGTGCCGCTCTTCATCTTCGTCTTGCTTGGCTTCTTCTATTCCGAATTCGGCCAGATCGCCTTCATCCATGGCTTCTTGAGCGGCATCTCCGCCTGTGCGGCGGGATTCATCATCACCATCGGCGTGCGGCTCGCGCAGCCGCATCGCAGGCGGCCGCTCTCGATGCTTTTCGGCACCGCGGCGTTCGTCGGCGTCGGCATGCTACGCTTTCCGCTGCTCGATGTGATGCTTGTGCTCGCGCCGCTCAGCGTCGCCATCGCATGGTGGCGCCAAGCATGAAGCCGGTGCCGTGAATACCGGTAGCATTCTTACCCAGATGGCCGCGCGCTTTGTGCTGCTGTCGCTCTTATCTTTCGGCGGCGTCAACGTCATTCTGCCGGACGCGCATCGCTTCGTCGTCGACACACAGCATTGGCTGACCGATCAGCAATTCGCAGATTTCTTCGCCATCGCGCAGGCAGCGCCGGGGCCTAATTTCCTGATCTTCGCTTTGATCGGATGGCAGGTCGCCGGCGCGCTCGGGGCGATCACCGCGACGCTGGCGATCATCGTGCCTGCCGGCACCGTGGCCTTCCTCGTTGGAGGCTTGTGGCATCGCTTTCGCAACGCGCCATGGCGGCGCGCGGTGCAGACTGGTCTCGCGCCCGTCACCATCGGCCTGGTCTTCTCCTCGGCCTTGGTCTTGGGCGCCGCGGCCGATCATGATTGGCTCACTTTCGCCGTCACTGTCATGACCGCGGTGGTCGCGCTCGGCACGAAGCTCAATCCGCTCTGGCTCTTCGCCGCCGCTGGCCTATTGGGCATCGTCACCATGAGCTGAAGGAAAACGCGATGGACACACTCTTGCCGCACGCCGAGAAAGCCGCCGCCTTGCTGCGCGCCAAGAAGCAGCGGATCGCTATCGCCGAATCATCGACCGGCGGCCTGATCTCGAGCGCGCTACTCGCCCTGCCCGGCGCCTCCGATTATTTCCTTGGTGGCGCGATCGTCTATACGGTGAAATCGCGGCTGGTTTTTCTCGGGCTTGGCGAGACTGATCTGACCGGCATGCGCCCCTCGACCGAGGCCTACGCGCTGCTGGCGGCCCGGCGCGTGCGCGAGCGTTTCGGCGCCGATTGGGCAATCGGCGAGACCGGGGCCACCGGCCCCACCGGCAATCGCTATGGCGATGCGCCCGGCCACAGCTGCATCGCTGTCGTCGGCGCGGTCGAGCGCGCGATTACGATTGAGACGCGACAGGACGACCGCATTGCCAATATGCGCGCCTTCGCCGCCGCCGCGTTGAAGCTGCTGGCGGAAGTGCTGGCGTAGCGTCCTAAGCGGCCGCGCCGGTCGTCGTTGTCTTCAAGAGCTCGCGCGATGCCGGATTGTCCATGCCGCGCACGCTGCGGTTCTTGATGCGCCAGCCTTCCGGTGTTCGCTGCAGCTCCCAGCGGTTGGCGGACAGGCGCAGGACGCGAAAGCCTTTCGACGTGCCATGCGCCGAAAGCTCGAACGGCTTGCCATCCGGATCGGCGGCAAGGATCTGGAGATAGGAGGTCGCGACCGCGCGATCGCCATCGATCACGATATGCGGCAGCCCGGTGAAATGACAGATGCCCTGCCGCTGCGCCTCGGCGAAGCCCGGCGTATTGAGGACGCCGATCATCGATTCATAACCTTTAGGCTGCCCCGCCATATCGACCGTGCCATCCGCCAGCCAGAAGGATTCCGCGAAATCGTGCGAGGCACTGTCGGCACCCGGCGGATGTGCAGCGATGAGATTGAGGATTTCGAGCCTGTCCTCGATCGCCTGTAAGCGTTGCTCGATGCTACGGTTCTTGCTCGCGTCGGTCATGGCCTCTCCCCTCTGATCTTTTGCGGGCGCACGGCGATGTTATGAGCCTTTTGCCGGCCGCGACATTATAGCGATATCGCCAGTCGTGCCGAGATCGGCCACAATGCGGCGGTGGATAAGAACGATGGATAAACCCACTCCCCGGCCGAATCTGAGCGCACGTACGCAGCGCGAAATACGCGAGGCGCTTGCCGGCCGTCGTCACGGCTGGCGTGCCTTTTTGCCCTTTCTGGGTCCCGCCGTGGTGACCTCGATCGCCTATATCGATCCGGGCAATTTCGCGACCAATATCCAGGCCGGCGCGCGCTACGGCTATCGCCTGCTCTGGGTCGTCGTGCTGGCCAATCTCGTGGCGATGCTGTTCCAGGCGCTCTCCGCCAAGCTCGGCATCGTCACCGGCAAGAACCTCGCCGAGCTCTGCCGCGACCGTTTCCCCAAACCCGTCGTCATCGCGATGTGGATCGTCAGCGAGATCGCGGCGATGGCGACCGACCTCGCCGAGTTCCTCGGAGGTGCCATCGGGCTCTCACTTCTCCTCGGCCTGCCGCTGCTCGCCGGGATGGTCGTCACCGGCATTATTGTCTATGGCATCCTCGGACTTGAGCGCTCGGGCTTTCGCCCGATCGAGTTGGTCATCGGCAGCCTCGTTGCCGTCGTCGCGCTGTGCTACGTCATCGAGCTTTTCATCTCACCGGTCGATTGGAGCGAAGCGATTCGCTCGCTGGCGCCGGTCCTGCCGGATCGTGCCGCGCTGCTGCTCGCGGTCGGCATCATCGGCGCGACCGTCATGCCGCATGCGGTCTATCTCCATTCCGGCCTGACGCAGTCGCGGGTCGCGGTCGACGACAAGACCGAGCGGCGCTTGCTGGTGCGTTTCTCGAATCGCGAAGTCATGGTCGCGCTGTCGCTCGCCGGCATCGTCAATATGGCAATGGTGGTGATGGCGGCGAATGCCTTCCACGAGGGGCACAGCGACGTCGCGGAAATCGAGACCGCCTATCACACGCTGGTGCCTCTCCTGGGTGGCGCCGCGGCGGCGGTGTTCCTCGCCTCGCTCATCGCCTCAGGCGTCTCGAGCGCCACAGTTGGTACCATGGCGGGTCAGCTCATTATGCAAGGCTTCGTTGGTTTCCGGATTCCCATCTGGCTGCGGCGCGCCGTGACCATGATCCCGGCTTTCGTGGTTGTTGGCCTTGGCGTCAACACGACCAGCGCGCTGGTCATCAGCCAGGTATTGCTAAGCTTGACGTTGCCGATTCCCATGGTCGCGCTGCTGCTGTTTACGGCGCGGCGCGATATAATGGGCGAACTGGTGAATGGGCGAATCACGACGCTCGCCGCAAGCATAGCCGCTGTCATCGTTTTGGCACTCAATGTCGTTCTGCTGTTGCAGAGCGTGGGGGTCACTTTCTAGACTCCCCGTATCGGGATCGATTGTCGCGGCTTTACGCGTGAATCGCGAATCGTCGCACCGGACGGGGAGATTTGGGCGCAACTGCGCCTAAAATTGCACGGCACGAACCGACGGCAAAGATCGTGACGTTTCCGCGATTTGCGCCGATCCCGCATGAATTTGCGGGTTTGTGTTCGGCTCCCGGCCCCTATGCGTTCTCGACAGCGGAGAGTTCCAAGAAAGCGGGAGCCCGATGCATGAGAATACGTTTATGATGCGTTGCAAAATAGAACAGGATCTTTGAGATGCGCGCGGCCCAATTCAAAGGCAACATCGTCGTCACAAATATGCCGGAAAACTTCACCGGCTCGGCGCTCGCAGCGCTGTTCGACGATTACGGTCTGGTCCTCGGCGCGGTGATCGAGCATCCGCACGGCGACACAGAGCGGCCGCCGCGCGGCCTTGTGAGCCTCGCGCCGCCGAGCGCTGTTGAGACCGCCATCCAATCACTCGACGGTCAGGTAATCGATTCGCGTCATCTGAAAGTGCGCAAGGCGCCCGAGCCAAAGAAACGCGCCCCCGGCCAAGCGAAGCCCGCTGCGCCGGGCCGCCGGCCCGCACGCCCGGCTATGCCGCGCGCCGCCGCACCGGCCGCCGCCGCCGCGATGGCGGACTACACGCCGACACCCGTGGTCGTGCGCCGCGCGCCGATCGTCGAGCGTCGCTCGCTCGGCGCACCCACGAAGCGCGTCCGCTTCTTCGATGAATCGAAGAACAGCCGCGGCTAGACTAGAGCACCTCGCTAATCCCGCAAAAACACATCGGCCCGGGATCGCTCCCGGGCCGATGCCGTTTCGACCTTCGGAATGTCAGCCGATCACATCGTGATCTCGACGCGGCGGTTTTGCGGCTCGCGCACGCCATCCGCCGTCGGCACGCGCGGGTTCTCCTTGCCGTGCCAACTCTCGTCGATCACCGACGCCGACACGCCGTCACGAACCAGCGCGGCTTTGACCGTGTCTGCGCGGCGCTTCGAGAGCGCGAGATTGTACTGCTGCGTGCCGGCAAGATCGGTATAGCCGGCGATCGCGACGCCCGACTTGCCGCTCTTGAACGCCGCGGCAGCCGCGTCGACGACCTTCTTACCGTCAGCCGTGAGCGACGACTTGTCGAACTCGAAGAACACGATGAACATCTGCTTCGAAGGCGCAGCCATAGCCGGCGGCGGTGCGGGCGGCGCAGCGACCGGAGCTGGCGGCGCGGGCGGCGGCGCGACGTGATAAGCCACACCGAGGCTGAAGATGTGATACTCGTTCTGAAAATTCGCCACGAGGCTTGTGCCGACGCCGGCCGGCCGCTCCGTCGGAGTAGCAGCGAGGGTTAGCTTTTGGCTGCCGAGATTGACGTACTGATACTCGCCACGGACCGTGATGTTATCCATGATCGCGTATTCGGCACCGGCGCCGAGCGTTCCGCCAAAATTCCAGTGAGACCTGGCCCCAGCGTAGAAATCGAGCGTGGTCGGAAAACTGGCATTACCCTTGTAGTTGACGTGTCCAACGGCTGGACCGGCATCGATGAATAACAGCAAGCGATCCATCGGCGTGACGCCGAGTCGGGCGCGCAGCGCCGTCATGAAATCCATGTTCTGCTTGACCGACGCGGTCGAAGCTACGAGGCCCCCGCCGCCAGCCGAGTTTATGGTTTTGGAGCCCGAGATGCTCGAGCCATCCAGATCGAGCTCGGCGCCGAATACGACGCTGCCGAATTGCCAATTATAGCGTCCGTTGATGCCGCCAACGACGCCGTTTTGGCTGTATTTAAACTTCGAGGGCCATCCGAAGCCGCCAATTGCTGATCCCACATTAAACGCCTGCGACGCGGGATCCGTACTCGGTACGAATGTTGTGTTGTTATTGCCGAAGCCATAGCCGACATCCGCCCCGACAAAGAGCCCCGACCAGTTGTATCCGGCAATCGGTCCGGTCTGTGCTTGCACCGAAGTTGCAGCGAACACTGACGCCGACAGTGCCGCAGCGGCAAAAATCGTCTTTTTCATATTTACCTACCCCCAAGGAAGATACTTGGGGCCAATTTAGCTACGTCCTGGCGCGGCCTGGAGCCTTTCCCTGGGGTCGAATATTTCTTTTTACGACTGTTGCGTTCGCGCAACAGCCGGACACTCTTTCATTGAAGCCCCCAAAACACATCGGCCCGGGATTGCTCCCGGGCCGATGGCCGTTAGACCCCCTTGGATCCGAGTATCACATCGAAATTTCGACGCGACGATTCTGCGGCTCGCGCACGCCATCCGCCGTCGGCACGCGCGGGTTCTCCTTACCATGCCAGCTCTCGTCGATCGCCGAGGCGGGCACACCGTCACGCACCAGCGCGGCTTTGACCGTGTCGGCGCGGCGTTTCGAGAGCGCGAGATTGTATTGCTGCGTACCGGCGAGATCGGTGTAGCCGGCGATCGCGACACCCGACTTGCCGGACTTGTATGCGGCAGCCGCTGCATCAACGACCTTGCGGCCGTCAGCCGTGAGCGACGACTTGTCGAACTCGAAGAACACGATGAACATCTGCTTCTGCGGCGCGACAGCGGCCGGCGGCGGCGCGGGCGGCGCGGCAACCGGAGCCGGCGGCGGCGCAGCAGGCGAGCCGAAATGCCAAGTCGCGCTGAGCAGGAAGTGGTGCTCGCGATTGGTCAACGTGGCTCCGCCAAACTTCACCTCATCGACGCCGTAGAGGTAGCGGTATTCGCCAGCGACCGAGATTTGCGGCGTGATCGAATAGGACACGCCGACGATCGGCTGGATCGCAAAGCCCCATTTATTTCCAATATTGGTCCTGAGCTCGGTGGCGCCAGCGCCAGCGCCGATATACGGCACAATCGGCATGCCGATGTTGATGTCGTAGAGGCCATTCAGCATGAAACTGAGATTTGCGGTATGGCCCATAAGCGTCGTCCCGCCGACTCTAATCCCGTCGACCCGATTCTGGCTGTAGTCGCCATTGAGTTCGGCGCGGAACGGGCCGAACTGATAGCCGCCCGCAAGACCGCCGATGAATCCCTCATCGCGGCTGACGTTGCTGCTAACACCGCCGACCCGCAGGCTCATGTCGCCCGGATGCGACAAGCCACCTTCAACACGGACGTATGGACCATTTGGACCAGTCTGCGCGAAGCCACTCGCGACCGTTGCGAGCAGGAACGCGCCACCAACGAGAGCGCCACGAATTGCCGTCATAAGGACCTCCAAACCAATGCTTGGCGATGAAAACCTGGGGAAATCTCATACCGGTGACAGCGGCTTAGCTGCAAGCTTAGATACTGATTTCGCGCCATTTCGCGACCGCCTGTTGCAGCGGAGCAACACAATGAACCGAGTCGATCCCTATCTCGTGCTTTTGCGTCGGGAATTGACCCGCGCCCAGGCGCGGTTACGGCGCTGCGAGCGCGAACGCGACGCCCTGCGCGACGCATTAGAAACACTTAAAGCGGAAAAACCTCGTCGCAAAGTGAAGAAGAGAGCTCGTGTTTCCAAATAATATTTCTTAACAAGCAAAAATACTTGTTAACGATCATTTATGAAGACCTACCCGAAATAGGCATTGAATTAACTAAAAGCCTTTTTTTATTTTACTTCTCGCAATAAGGGCGAATGCCCGTTTTGGAGGAAGGAGCTCGTATGTCCCGTACCCCCACCGGAGCGCAGTCGCGGCCGGGCTGGGCGATTGCCCCGGACGATTCACTGGAGGCGCAGCTTCCGCGCCGACGCTGGCGGATTCTGCACAACGCCAAGCCGCGCATGGAGCCGGTCGGCCCCATGCCGAATTGGATCAAGACGCCAGAAGATTTCGTTCGCTGGCTGGCCAGCCGCTTGAGCCTCAATGAGCTTTACACCTATTTCCGCGATCTCGAAGCCATCGCCAAGATGAGCTGCGACCTCGAATTGCTGCGCTTCGCGCGCCGTTACTTGGCGAGCGATTTGGCGCGGGAATTCGCCGACGATCGCGAACGGCTTTGATCAGGAGGCGTCGGCTGATTTGACAATCGGCCCTCCGAGTGCCGCGGCCATTTCTCCAAGTCTCTGATAAAACTTGGTTTTTGGAAAGTGGCCCGGCTCTTGCGAAGCATGGGACAGCAGCGCCAATCGCTCGTGCGTTTTCTCTTTCGCCTCCTGGCACGCGTTTTTCACGGTTGGCGGACAACTAGCGGCGGCATCCCGATGGGGGTCCGCCGCACTTTTTTTCTCTGTTATCCGCACGGCGAACCGCGCCCCACGGTATCGATTCCTTAGCCTTTTCAAGGCTATTTCCTGTTCATGGTGATCGAAACGGCGGCCTTGGAAGCGCGCCCGCCGGCGCTTGCGCGACGTGCGGCGCCTACCCCTGCCCTGCTGCATGTTCTGCCGAGCTTCGCGGTCGGCGGTGTGCAGGTGCGGCTCGCGCGGGTGATCAACGCGCTCGGCGATCGCTATCGCCATCGCATCCTCGCGCTCGACGGCAATCGCGGCGCTGCCGCGCTGCTCGATCCCGCGGTCGATACGCGTGTCGACACGATGCCGCGCGATCAGCGGGCATTGCCCGCGGCGCTCCTCGCTCTTCACCGCCGAATCCTCGCTGCCAAGCCCGATGTGCTGCTTACCTACAATTGGGGCGCAATCGAATGGGCACTCGCCAATTCTCTCTTCGGCCTCTGCCCCCACATCCATTTCGAAGACGGCTTTGGTCCCGAAGAAACCGACAAGCGCCTCTGGCGACGCTCGATGCTGCGCCGCCTTGCTTTGAGGCGTACGAGCACGATCGTCGTGCCATCGCGCAATCTCGATGGCATCGCACAACGTGAATGGCATCTGCCCGCGACACGGCTGCGCTACATCCCGAACGGCATCGCTGCCGATGCTTTTGCCGCGCCGACCAGCGACGCCCCGCTCTTCGCGCGCAAACCCGACGAGGTGATCATCGGCACGGTCGCGCCGCTGCGGCCGGAAAAGAATGTCGCGCGGCTGGTGCGCGTCTTCGCACGCCTCGACGCGCGGCAGCCGACGCGGCTCGCGATCGCCGGCGGCGGCGCACAGCGCGACGAGATCGAAGCTCTGGCGCGCGGTCTCGGCCTTACCGATCGCGTGATCTTCCTCGGCAGCGTCGCCGAGCCGCAGCGCGCCCTCGCTCTCTTCGATATTTTTGCGCTCTCCTCCGATACCGAGCAAATGCCGATGTCGGTGCTGGAAGCGATGGCGATGGGCTTGCCGGTCGCTTCGGTCGATGTCGGCGATGTGAAAGCCATGCTCGCACCGGACAATCGCGGCTATGTCGTCGCCAAGGGTGATGAGCAGGCTTTCGCCGATGCGCTCGACGCGCTCATCGCCGCCCCCGATCAGCGCGCCAAACTCGGCGCGCTCAACGCCGCGCATGTGCGGCAACATTATTCCTGGGAGACCATGGTCGATGAATATGACCGCGTCTTCGGCGCGCGCTGACAGCGCGCTACTTCTCGACATGCCGTTGCCGAGCGTGCGCGGTTTTGAGCCGCAGGACGAAGCCGCCTGGGAGGCTTTTGTCTTCGCGCAAAGCGACACGACCTTCTTCCATCGTGCCGGTTGGCGCCGCGTGATCGAGGCAAGCCTCGGACATCGCGCGCATTATCGCTGCGCTTGGCGCGGCGAAACGCTCGTCGGCATCCTGCCGATGATCGAGGTGAAATCGCGCCTCTTCGGCCATGCGCTCGTATCGCTGGCGTTCGGCGTTGCCGGCGGCATTGCCGCGGTCGATGCCGCATCGGGCACGGCCTTGGCGGAAGACGCCGCGCAGCTCGGCGCGGCGCTCGGCGTCGATTTCGTCGAGCTGCGTCATGAGACGCCGCTCGATATTCCTTGGATCGCGAAGCCCGAGCTCTATTTCACCTTCCGTCGCAATCTCAGCCGCGACGAAGCCGCCAATCTCAAAGCGATCCCGCGCAAGAAGCGCGCCGATCTGCGCAAAGCGATCGACAATAAGAGCCTCACTGTCGACACCGCCGCCGATCCGAAGGTCTTCTATCGGATTTATTCGGAGAGCGTGCGCAATCTCGGCACGCCGGTACTGCCGCGCCGCTTCTATGCCGCGATCGCCGAGGAATTCGGCAATGCGGTCGAGCTCTCGACCATCAATAGCCCGGAAGGCGCGGTCGCGGCGCTGATGACCTATTTCTTCAAGGACGTCGCGATGCCTTATTACGGCGGTGCGACGCCCGCGGCCCGGCCGCTACACGCTTACGATCTGCTCTACTGGCGGCTGATGGGACGTGCGGTCGAGCGCGGCTGCAATGTCTTCGATTTCGGCCGCAGCAAGCGCGGCACCGGCGCCTTCGATTACAAGGCTTATTGGGGCTTCGAGCCGACGCCCCTCGCCTACCAATTCTATTTGGTGCGGCAACAAGGGTTGCCGGAGATCAACCCGCTGAACCCGAAATACCGGTTGATGGTCGATAGCTGGAAGAAGCTGCCGCTGCCCGTCGCGAATACGCTCGGACCGCTGATCGCGCGCCAGATCGCGTGATGACTCAGACGAGCGCTTCGTCGAGCGCTCGCAACGTTGCTGCAATCCCGCTGGTGAGATCCATCTCGGCATGGAAGCCGAGATAATCCTGCGCGCGCGCCGGGTCGCCGACAAGGAAACGCGCATCGCCGAGCCGCCCCGGCGCGAACGCGATCTCCGGCTCGATTCCGCATTGGCGACCGATCTCGGCGATCAGCTCGAGCATCGTCACGCCGTGCCCGGTCGCAACGTTGAGCACCTCGGGCACGAGCGGCAGATGCTCCATCGCCGCCAGCAAGGCCTCGACCACGTCGTCGATGTAAACGAAATCGCGAATCTGCTGACCGTCGCCGAAAATCGTGATCGGCCGCCGATTCTTGACCGCGTCGCAGAACATGGTGACGGCACTGGCATAGATCGCTTGTGCCGATTGCTGCGGCCCGTAGACGTTGAAGAGCCGCATGCCGATCGCCGGCACGCCGTGCACGGCGCGCGCGATGCGCGCATGGAGCTCGGCGCCGACGCTGTCCGCGCCGTAGGACGAGATCGGCTTCGCCGGCAGCCACTCGGCGAGCAGCATGTTCTCATGATCGCCATAGATCGCGGCTGTCGAGGCGTAGACGACGGGTACCGGATTCGCCGGGCGTTCGCGATGGCTGGCATCGAGGACATTGACCGCGCCGGTGAGATTGACGCGGTGCGCGTTGAGCCATTGACGCTGGCTCTGCGGTACCGAGGCAAAGCCAGCCAGATGGAAGCAGCCCGCAACCCCCTGCATCGCGCGGCGCACGACCGCCGGATCCGCGATATCGCCCTGGAGCAATTCCACGCCCGACGGCAGTAAAGTGGTGGAGCCATTCGAGAGGTCGTCGAGCACGCGCACGGCCTCGCCGCGCGCCGCCAGCGCCGCGGTCAGCCGCGCGCCGATAAAGCCACAGCCCCCGGTGATGAGGACCGGCGGCCGCGCAGTCGCTTGGCTGCGCCGTGTCACGCCATTGGGGAAGGCGAAGCCGTCCGCCATCAGCGAGCCCTCGGGCGGGATGTCGAAGCCGCGTTAACCAAGGAATTTCCTCTATTTACCGGCTTATCCTAGCGCGGCGGCTCGCTTAGGGCCAGAACTCAGTTATTAATTTATGAAGATAATCAATTGGAATCACTAAGGTTTTTAACCTTAAAGACGCACAGCCAACCGTCGCCGGAGAGATTTAGAGCTTAGAGGAAACGGTGTTGAAGGTGCTGTTGATCGGCGGCGCAATCGCCGGTAGCGCGGCAACGATTGCCATGGCGATCAGCATTGCTACCAGCGCGTACTCAATGGCCGTTGCGCCGGCATTATTCTTTGAAAAACAATAAGCAAGAAGACGCAAGCGAAGCGCGGCGCGGATCTTTTGCATGCGCCGATGGTCTCATGCCGCGGATTAATCAGGCGTTAAGCTGGGTGTTATTTATCCGTTAGCTTATGCGCTTCGCGCTTGTTTTTAATCCAATTCGGATTGCGCGCGGTATGGGTTGGCGAGGCGAACGGCGCCGGGACGCCGAGATCGTCGCCGGCATGCCAGGCCCAGCGCGGATCGTCGATATAGCCGCGGCCGACGGCGACCATATCCGCCTGCCCCTCGGTGACGACCGCCTCAGCCTGTGTGCCGGTGAAGATCATGCCGACAGCTCGCGTCGGGATTCCAACCTCGCGCCGGATGCGCTCGGCGAATTTGACCTGATAGCCGGCGCGGATCAACGGCGGGACCATCGAGACGACTCCGCCGCTCGAGCAGCAGATGAAATCGCAGCCGGCTTCCTTGAGTGCCTTGGCAAAGACGATCGTGTCCTCGATCGTCGTGCCGCCATCGACCCAATCGACGCAGGAGAGACGCACGCCTAGCGGCTTCTCCTCCGGCCACACCTCGCGCATCGCGCGAAACACCTGCAGCGGGAATCGCATGCGATTTTCGATCGGGCCGCCATAGTCGTCCTCGCGCCGATTCGAGAGCGGCGAGAAGAAGGACGAGAGCAAATAGCCGTGCGCGCCATGCATCTCGCAGCTATCGAAGCCGGCCCGCGCCGCGCGCCGCGTTGCATCGACGAAAGCCGCGAGCACGCGCTCGAAATCTTCGCACACCATGGCGCGTGGCACGCCGTAACCCTCGCCGAAGGGAATCGCCGATGGCGCAATGGTCTGCCAGCCACCCTTCTCCTGCGGCAGGAATTTGCCGCCGCGCCACGGCACATCGCATGACGCCTTACGCCCGGCATGCGCGATCTGGATGCCGATCTTCGCCGCGCCGTATTTGCGGCAGGATGCGAGCACGCGAGTCATCGCCGCTTCATGCGCATCGTCCCAGAGCCCAGCGCACCACGGCGTGATGCGGCCGATCGGCTCAACATTCGTCATCTCGACGACGACGAGTCCCGCGCCGGAGATCGCAAGCGCGGGCAGATGCTGCGCGTGCCAATCCGACGCGACGCCATCGTCAGAGCTGTATTGGCACAGCGGCGGCACGACGATGCGATTATCGAGCGTAAGACGACGCAGTGTGATGGGAGTGAAGAGCTGGCTCATGGCGCGCGAGACTATCCTGCGGTCTCTGCGCGAGCAATCAATCAACTATTTCTCGAGGAGATGCCCCGAGCCGCCTCGCCTGCCATCTGGAGGATTGGGGGGTGCAGGCGAGACGGACCCGAGGGTCGAAAAAGCCCGCCAAGGGGGTCGAGCGGGCAGGCGGCAGAGCCGCTTGACCCGCATTACCGCGCAAACCACCGCGCGATCCAAGTTAAACTTATTTCACGAAGATGGGCGATTGAAACGCTCCGCCAATCGCTGAGCAACGCGTGCACTGACGAAGTGAGACACATCGCCGCCAAGCTGGCCAATCTCTTTCACAAATCGCGATGAGATGAACTGATATTTGTCCGACGCCATCAGGAAGACGGTCTCGACTTTCGGATTGAGCCGATTGTTCATACCAGCCATCTGAAATTCGTATTCGAAATCGCTGACCGCACGCAGGCCGCGGATGATGACCGAAGCGCTCACCTCGACCGCGAAATGCATCAGCAGATTGTCGAAAGCGCGCACCTCGATACGTTTCGCTGCAACGGGATCGAGATGCTGCAGCTCTTCGCGCACGATCGTGACACGCTCGTCCGTGCTGAAGAGCGGCCCCTTGCCGGCATTGCGCGCGACGCCGACAACGAGTCGATCGACGATCTTCACCGCGCGCAGAATGATATCCGCGTGACCGTTGGTGATCGGATCGAAAGTGCCGGGATAGACGCCGATTCGCTCGCTCATCAAGCCTCTCCCCCTTCGCCGGCGCCGACATTGCCATTCCCATTGCCATTGCCGACATCTTCGCCGGTATCGGGCAGCCGCGCCACCGACACGACGCGCTCACCCTCGTCGACCTTGAACACGGTCACGCCGCCGCTGCGCCGCCGCCGGATGCTGATATCGTCGACCGGCACACGGATAAGCTGACCGAGATTGGTGACCAGCATAATCTGATCGTCGTGATTGACCGGGAAGACCGCGACCGTCGCGCCTTGGCCGCGGCTCGGATCGTTGTTCTCGCGACCCTGCGCGCCACGCCCGGTGATCGGATAATCATAGGCCGAGCTGCGCTTGCCGAAGCCCTTCTCGGTCAGCACCAGCACGAATTCCTGCCGTGCGGCGAGATCTTGATATTGCTCTTCGCTGATCTGCGCGGCGACTTCGTTCTCACCGTCTTCGGCGCCGTTGCTCTCTGTCTCTTCCGGCTCGGCGCGCCGGCGCTCGGCATCGAGACGCAGGAAGGCGTAGCGCTGCGCCGTCGACACATCCTCGTGACGCAGGATCGACATCGAGATCACCGCATCGCCGGGCGCGAGGCGGATGCCGCGCACGCCGACGGAGCTTCGGCTCGAGAAGACACGCACATCGGCGGCCGGGAAGCGGATGCAACGGCCGTTGCTCGTCGCTAGCAGGAAATCGTCATTCTCGCCGCAGACCGCAACCGCGATAAGGCGATCATCCGCGTCATCGCCCTCGAACTTCATCGCGATCTTGCCGGTGGCGAAGACATTCGCGAAATCGGAGAGCGCATTGCGTCGAACATTGCCCTTGCGCGTCGCGAAGACCGCAAATTTATCGGTCCAGGTGCTCTCATCCTCGGGCAGCGGCATCACGGTCGAGATCGTCTCGCCTTGCGCGAGATTGGGCAGAAGATTGACCATCGCCTTGCCGCGCGCCTGTGGAGTACCGACCGGCAGCTTATAGACTTTGAGTTTGTAGACGCGGCCCGAGCTGGTGAAAAACAGCATCGGCGCATGGGTCGAGGCGACGAAGATCTGGTTGATGAAATCCTCATCGCGCACCGACATGCCGGCGCGGCCGCGGCCGCCGCGGCGTTGCGCGCGATAAGTCGAGAGCGGCACGCGCTTGATGTAGCCGCCGTGACTCACCGTCACGACCATGTCCTCGCGCTGAATCAGCGCTTCGATATCGGTCTCGAATTCGAGTTCTTCGATCGCGGTGCGCCGCGGTGTCGCGAATTGCTCTTTCGCCTCGCGCAGCTCCTGACGGATGACCTCCATGAGCCGCTGCCGCGAACCGAGAATCTCGAGATAGCCCTTGATCTCCGTGACGATGCCGCCGAGCTCTTCGGCGATCTTGTCACGCTCGAGCGCAGTCAGACGTTGCAGGCGGAGATCGAGGATCGCGCGTGCCTGCTCTTCGGTCAGGCGATAGGTGCCATCGGGGCCGGCGCCGCCCCTGCCCGCTTCTTCGATCAACGCGATCAGCGGCAGCACGTCTTGCGCCGGCCAGGCACGCGCCATCATCTCGGCACGCGCCGTCGCCGGATCGGGCGCACGTCGAATCAGCGCGATCATCTCGTCGATATTGGCGACAGCGACGGCGAGACCGAGCAACGTATGCGCGCGCTCGCGCGCCTTACGCAGCAGATAGATCGTGCGCCGCGTGACGACCTGCTCGCGGAAATCGACGAAGGCCGCGATGATGTCCCTGAGGCTCATCAGCAGCGGCCGGCCGCCATCGAGCGCCAGCATGTTGACACCGAAACTCGTCTGCAGCGGCGTATAGCGATAGAGCTGGTTCAGCACGACATCGGCCATCGCGTCGCGTTTCAGCTCGACGACGACGCGCACGCCGTGGCGATCGCTTTCATCGCGCAGATCGGCGATGCCCTCGATCGTCTTGTCCTGCACCAGCTCGGCGATGCGCTCGACCATGCGCGCCTTGTTCACCTGATACGGGATCTCGGTGACGATGATCGCTTCGCGGTCCTTGCGGACCTCCTCGATCTCGGTCTTGCCGCGCATGATGATCGAGCCGCGGCCGAGCGCGTAAGCCGCGTGGATGCCGGCGCGGCCGAGGATGATGCCGCCTGTCGGGAAATCCGGCCCCGGCACGATCTCCATCAGCTCTTCGATGGTGATCTCGCGATTGTCGATATAGGCGATGCAGGCATCGACCACTTCGCCGAGATTATGCGTCGGGATGTTGGTCGCCATGCCGACGGCGATGCCGGAGCCGCCATTGACGAGGATGTTCGGATAGCGCGCCGGCAGGACTTTCGGCTCTTCGCGGCTGCCGTCGAAATTCGGCTGGAAGTCGACGGTCTCTTTGTCGATGTCGTCAAGCAACGCATCGGCCGCGCGCGACAGTCGCGATTCCGTGTAACGCATCGCCGCCGGCGGATCGCCATCCATCGAGCCGAAATTGCCCTGGCCGTCGATCAGCGGAAGACGCATGGCGAAATCCTGCGCCATGCGCACCAGCGCTTCGTAGATCGGCGCGTCGCCATGCGGGTGGAAGTTACCCATCACCTCGCCGACGCTCGTCGCGGATTTGCGGTAGCCACGATTCCAGTCGTAGCCCGCCTGCTTCATCGCGAAAAGGATGCGACGATGCACCGGCTTCAACCCGTCACGCACATCGGGCAGAGCCCGCGACACGATCACGCTCATCGCGTAATCGAGGTAGGAGCGCTTCATCTCCTCTTCGATAGCAACGGGCGTAATGTCGAGCGGCGGCGGCGCGGGTGTGTCAGCCAAAATTTCAGTCCGAAGGCTGGCGCTGAGAAGGCGGGAAACGCGACGAATCGGCCAGCAGAAATCGTCAGAAAACCTTAGCCAATTTTGCGCCCTTCAGCAATGTGGGCAGGGCTGCTATTCGCGCGCGCACGAGTCCCTCGAATCGAATTTATTTTTCCGTAAAATCAGCTCCTTATGCGGAACCCCTGACATCGGATCGCGATGGGTTTGAAGGTGCCCGAAGGTTCTCTTCCGACGCGCCGATTCCGCAACGCAAAAACCCCATAAAAATGATTCGCCGCGGGCAGCGTTTACTGCCCGCGGCGGGTCATCCTGGGCGGTACGATTACTGGCTCAGCAGCGGGATGCTTGCCGCGGTTTGCGGTGCCGGCAGCGATTCGAGCCAAGCGTAGATATTCGCCACATCGGTATCCGACACGACCGCCGGCTCATAGGGCGGCATCGCGTTCTGCGGCACGCGCAGCTGCTGCATAACCGCAGCGAAGGGCAGCGCGGTATGGGCCAAGCGCGGGCCGGTGATCGCTCCGCCCTGTGCCTCCGAGCCGTGGCATTCCCAGCAACCGATCGAGAGGTAAAGCTGCTGCCCTGCTCTCGCATCGCCTCTCGGCGCCGCCTGCGGCCCGCCGTTCCCATTCTGCGCCGCTACGTCCCGCGCTGGCGCGACGGCGACAAGCAACCCCAATGCCGCCGCCGCGGCAACGATACCACCCCGCATGTGAGCCCCCTCAACGTCCTTGTGAAACCACGTCCACGAGCACCGGCTCGCCGCGCTTGGCAATGGCGACGGCCTGCTGCAGCACGCCGCCGAGCTTGCCCGGATCGGTGACCGTGAAGCTCTCGACGCCGAAGCTGCCTGCCATCTTGGCGAAGTCGATATTCGGATGCGCAATCTCGGTGCCGATATGCGCGGTCTTGGGATCGCGCATATGGCGTTCCGCCATCGCTTGGAGATGCATCACTTCCTGGAAGTAGAAGCGGTTGTTGTGCACCACCATCATGATCGGAATCTTGTGCTTCGCCGCGGTCCAGAGCGAGCTCGGCGAAACCATCAGATCGCCGTCGCCGATCAACGCGACCGAGAGACGGCCGTGCTTGCGATTGGCGAGCGCCGCACCGACCGCACCGCCGCCGCCATAGCCGACACCGAAGGCGCCGGAATCGCCGAGATAGTGGTAGTGCTTGTCCATCTTCCAGAGCTTGTGCGACCAGAAGCCGTTCGGCTGCGTCGCCACGACCAGCGAATAATCCTCGTTCTTGATGGCGTTCCACGTCTCCATGGCTAGGCGCGCCGTGCTGATCGGCGTGATGTCCCAGCCCGAAGCCGCTTCGCTCTGAGCGTGCTTGTAGGAGGCCTGGCGCGCCTCGGCGAGCTTCTTGCCGCGCGCTTCGAAGGCCGCCTTCTTGTCGTTCGGCAGTGTCTTCTTCACCGCTTCCAGCAGGAACGGCAAGGTCGCCGCGCTGTCGCCACTGATCTCGAAGCTGACATCGGTGAAGCGCTGGAAGTTCTGGTAGTTCGAGCGGATGAATTGATCCGCCGCGGTCACATGCACGGTCTTGGTGCCGGGCTTCAGGATCGGCCGCGACGTGCGGTGCAGCTGATCGCGATAGGCATGTGTCACGCCCCAGAAATCGGTCATGTCGAGACCGACCACGAGATCGGCCTGGCTCAGCATCGCGCCGCGGCGATCGCTCTGATTGAGCCCGTGCTGCGTCGGGAAGTTCATGCGCGCGCCGATATCGATGACCGGGCATTGCAGAACCTCGGCCAGCTCGACCAAGTGGTTCAAGACACCGTTCGGTCCTGGTACGCCGCGATCGGCCATGATCACCGGATGCTCGGCCTCGACCAGCATCTTCGCGAGCTCGGCGACGGCGCCGGAATCGCCCACTGCCGGCGCGAAGCGCGGCAACTTCGGAATCGACAGCTTCGCGTCTTCCGGAATCGGATCTTCTTGCAGCGCGCTGTCGGCGACGATGAGGGTCGGCCCTAGCGGCGGGGTCATTGTGATCTGGTAGCTGCGCACCGTCGATTCCGCGAAGTGCTGCAACCCGCCGGGATAATCATCCCACTTCGTGTAGTCGCGAACGATGACGGGACCGTCCTGCACCGTGTGATCGACTTCGACGCCCGGGCGCCGCAAGGTCGCGTCGGCAATATTCGCCGTGATCAGGCAAATCGGCACGCGATCGGCATAGGCGTTGTAGATCGCCATCGAAGCATGCTGCAGACCGACCGTGGCATGCACCAGATTGAGCATCGGCTTGCCTTCGACCTTGGCATAGCCTTGCGCCATCGCCACCGAGATTTCCTCGTGCAGCGTGGTCAGCCATTCCGGCGCGCTGTTCTTGCCGTAGTTGATGAAGGATTCCTGCAAGCCGCGGAAGCTCGAGCCCGGCATCGAGGCGATGTATTCGATGCCCAGCGACTTATAGGCATCGACCATGAAGTCGGAGCCGCTGGTCGGCGAGACGAGATGCTCGGCGCCTTTCGGCAGATCGGCGATTTGAACCGGTTTGCTGGTCTCGGCAGCCTTCTGGATCGCCGAGATGCCTTGCGGCGCTTTCAGCCGCTTCGGCGCTTGCGGTTGAGCAATCGCGCCGAGCGGCGCGACGACTGTCGTCGCGGCACCGGCGAGAGCTGCACCTTTGAGGAACCCACGACGACCTACTCCAGACGCGTCTTTGCGCTTCGACATCGCTCCCTCCCTCGGGAATGAATAACGTCGTAAGCCCGGTTGGCCCGGGCCAATGTTGTATTTAGCTCATAAAGAGAGCGGCCGTGCAACGGGCGGCCGCTCTTTAAACAATCTCCGGGACGAGTCGACTCAGAACGGGATTTCGTCGTCGAGGTCTTGTGTCGCCGGCGCGCGTCCGCCGCCGCGGCTCATGCCGCCCGAGGCCGCCCGGGGCGCAGGCGCCATGTCATCATCCGGGCCTCCGGAAAAGCCCTCGCCGCCGCTGCGGCCATCGAGCATTGTGAGCTGGCCATTGAAGCGGCCGAGCACGACCTCGGTCGTGTAGCGGTCCTGGCCTTCCTTGTCGGTCCATTTGCGCGTCTGCAATTGGCCCTCGATATAGAGCTTGGCACCCTTCTTCACGTATTTCTCGATGACCTCGACGAGCCGATCGTTGAACACGGCGACGCGATGCCATTCGGTCTTTTCCTTGCGCTCGCCCGAATTACGATCACGCCACGTCTCCGAGGTCGCGAGCGAGAGGTTGGCGATGCGCGTGCCGTCTTGGGTCGAGCGGATTTCCGGATCACGCCCGATATTGCCGACGAGAATGACTTTGTTGACGCTGCCGGCCATGGCCGATGCTCCCAAGGGATTGTTGTGGCTATTTGCACTCTAGAACAGAAATAGAACATTGCCAAGCGTGTTTGGCGCTCCTATTTTCCGGCATATGCAATACATCCGCGTTCGCGGCGCTCGCGAACACAATCTCAAAAATGTCGATGTGGATATGCCGCGCGACAGCCTGGTGGTCATCACCGGGCTCTCGGGCTCAGGCAAATCCTCGCTCGCTTTCGATACGATCTATGCCGAAGGCCAGCGCCGTTATGTCGAAAGCCTCTCAGCTTATGCACGGCAATTCCTCGAGCTGATGCAGAAGCCCGATGTCGATCTGATCGAAGGCCTTTCGCCCGCGATCTCGATCGAGCAGAAGACGACATCGAAGAACCCGCGCTCGACCGTCGGCACCGTCACCGAGATCTACGACTATCTGCGTCTGCTCTATGCGCGCATCGGCATCCCCTACTCGCCAACGACCGGCCTGCCGATCGAGAGCCAGACCGTTTCGCAGATGGTCGACCGCGTCATGTCGATGAAGGAAGGCACGCGGCTCTTGCTGCTCGCCCCCATTGTGCGCGGCCGCAAGGGCGAATACCGCAAAGAGCTTGCCGATCTGCAGAAGCGCGGCTTCCAGCGCGTGAAGATCGACGGCAAGATGTACGAGATCGACGAATCGCCGAAGCTCGACAAGCAGATCAAGCACGATATCGAGGTTGTGGTCGACCGCATCGTCGTGCGCGACGGCTTGGGCAATCGCGTCGCGGACTCGATCGAGACCGCGCTGAAGCTCGCCGACGGTATCGCCATCGCCGAGAACGCGGATAGCGGCGAGACCACGATCTTCTCGGCGAAGTTCGCCTGCCCGGTCTCGGGCTTCACCATTCCAGAGATCGAGCCACGGCTTTTCTCCTTCAACAATCCGCATGGCGCCTGCCCGGCCTGCGACGGGCTCGGCACCAAGCTGTTCTTTGATCCGGAGCTGGTCATCGCAAACGAGGCCAAATCCTTGCGCGAAGGCGTGATCGCGCCTTGGGCCGGATCGAGTTCGCAATATTACGCGCAGACCCTCGACAGCATCGCACGGCACTTCAAAGCCTCGACCAACACGCCGTGGAAGGATCTGCCGGAGAAAGTCCGCAAGACCGTCCTGTTCGGCTCGGGCGAGACGGCGAGCTCGATGCGCTACGACGACGGCACGAAGGCCTATACGACGACACGGCCGTTCGAGGGCGTGATCCCGAATATGGAGCGGCGCTTCAAGGAGACCGACAGCTCCTGGCTGAAGGAAGAACTCGGCCGCTACCAGAACACGACCGAATGCGAGACCTGTCACGGCCGCCGCCTCAAGCCCGAGGCACTGGCGGTGAAGATCAACAAGCTCGATATCAGCCAGGTCTGCGATTTCTCGATCCTCGAAGCCTGCGAATGGTTCGCTGCACTGCCTAAGGCGCTCACCGCCAAGCAGCGCGATATCGCGCAGCGCATCCTCAAAGAGATCAACGAGCGGCTCGGCTTCCTGCGCAATGTCGGTCTCGAATACCTGACCATGGCGCGCGCCTCCGGCACGCTGTCGGGCGGCGAGAGCCAGCGCATCCGCCTCGCTTCGCAGATCGGCTCCGGCCTCACCGGCGTGCTCTATGTTCTCGACGAGCCGTCGATCGGCCTGCATCAGCGCGACAATGACCGACTGCTCGCGACGCTCAAACGACTGCGCGATCTCGGCAACACGGTGATCGTCGTCGAGCATGACGAAGAAGCAATCCGCGCCGCCGATTATCTCATCGATATCGGGCCACAAGCCGGCATTCACGGTGGCAAAGTCATCGCGGCCGGCGCGCCCGCCGACGTGATGAAAGAGCCGGAAAGCATCACCGCCGACTATCTGACCGGCCGCCGCCGCATCGATGTGCCGGCACAGCGCCGTCCCGGCCATCTCGGCCAGCGGCTCGAGGTTGTCGGCGCTCGCGCCAACAATCTGAAGAACATCACCGCCGATTTCCCGCTCGGCACTTTCACCTGCGTCACTGGGGTCTCAGGCGGCGGCAAATCCTCGCTGGTGATCGACACGCTGTACAAGGCGCTCGCGCGCAAGCTCAACGGCGCGCATGAGCATCCCGGGCCGCATGATCGCATCGACGGCACCGAGCATCTCGACAAGATCGTCGATATCGATCAATCGCCGATCGGCCGCACGCCGCGCTCAAATCCCGCGACCTATACCGGCGCCTTCACGCCGATCCGCGATTGGTTCGCCGGCCTGCCCGAGGCGAAAGCGCGCGGCTACGGGCCGGGGCGCTTCTCGTTCAATGTGAAAGGCGGCCGCTGCGAGGCCTGCGAAGGCGACGGCGTCTTGCAGATCGAGATGCACTTCCTGCCCGACGTCTTCGTGCAATGCGATGTCTGCAACGGCAAGCGCTACAACCGCGAAACGCTCGAGGTGATGTTCAAAGGCAAGAGCATCGCCGATGTGCTCGACATGACGGTCGAGGAAGGCGCCGAATTCTTCCGCGCCGTGCCGGCGAT
>Ga0157369_10001865_pt1 | contig 25415 bp, 33 predicted proteins | sample C25metaG_FD_113461 | JGI IMG/M metagenome (GOLD analysis project Ga0157369, IMG submission 113461) | Corn rhizosphere microbial communities from Kellogg Biological Station, Michigan, USA - C2-5 metaG | ecosystem: Host-associated > Plants > Roots > Rhizosphere > Soil | place: USA: Michigan... | reverse complement strand
GCTGGTCGTAGCACCGCCGGGTCGTCATCCGGGGGTGAAATGCACTCCGGCAAAACTTTTTGCGAACGGCCGCAAAAACTTTTGTCTCCGCCCCCTCCTTCCTTCCCTTGCCGGCGCTCCTTTGCCCTTCGCCGCGAGAGAACTCACCAGGGAGATGGATTAACCATCGACGAGGAGAAAACCAGAATGCACACACGAAACGTCAACGGCAAAACCGCCGCTCCCGAATCTTCCAGGAAGATGGGGGGAAAAGACACGCCCCTGACGGATGCACAGGCCACTGACATTCTCTGCTGGGTTTTTGCAGTCACTGATGACATGCCTGGCGCGAAACGCCACGACTTTGACCCGCCAGCTGGCGCGGAGGAGATCGTCATATATCAGGACTATGTTCCGGACTTCAGCGTCATCTGGATTGTAAATGGCTGGCCAGTTGCAGCTGCCATGCCGCTCGATTCTTTATTTCGTGTTTTATCTGACTGATTAACTGTTGAGGAGAAAATTATGGTCCGCTTATCCACCCGTTATGCTGCCCCGAACACCATGCGTAATACCCGCCCGTTAACGAACGATGAATTAATGCGTGTCGTGCCGAGCGCATTTTCGGTTGAAAAACATGAGTCACGCTCTGAACGCTACACCTATATTCCGACCATTACTCTGCTGGATAAATTGCGTGAGGAAGGATTCGAGCCGTATTATGCCGGGCAGTCACGGGTACGCGATCCGGAACGCCGGGATTTTACCAAACACATGATTCGCCTGCGTCGCGGAAATAACGGCAGTGGGTCAGAGGTGCCGGAAATCGTTTTACTGAACAGCCATGATGGCTCCAGCAGTTATAAAATGATCCCCGGTATTTTCCGTCAGGTCTGCACAAATGGCCTGGTGTGCTGGAAATCGTTCGGCGAAATTAACGTGCCCCACAAAGGGGATATTGTTTCGCAGGTTATCGAGGGGGCATATGAGGTGCTGGGCGTGTTCGATGCCGTCGCCGACAATATGGAAAAAATGAAAAGCATCCAGCTCGACAGCGCCGAACGTCGCCTGCTCGGCGCGATGGCGCTGGAATATAAATATGGCGAGGATAAATCGCCGGTCACCCCGGAGCAGATAATTCAGCCCCGCGCCTGGTATGACAAAGAAACCGATTTGTGGACATCATTTAATATTGTGCAGGAGAATCTGATCAAAGGTGGAGTGCGTGGCAGAACGGCAAAAGGAAAAAGAACCACGACGCGACCGGTGACCGGGATTGATGGCGACATCAAACTTAACCAGGCGCTGTGGAAAATGGCGGAAGAGTTTGCCCGGCTGAAAAGCTGAATAAAAAACCCGGTTAACCGGGTTTTTTTACATCAGTCTTTCAGCGGCTCAGGCATTATTTTTGCCGTCAGCTGCGTTTCTTCCTGCTGCACAGAACGCTGCGCCAGTATGGATTTTCTGGACAGCAGAATGCGGTAAATATTTCTGATGTCCTCGGCATAGGCCCGTCGCTGTTTGATCAGGTTTTTTGACGGCCCGGTATTATACATTCCCACGCTGTCCCAGTTTTTTCCGTATGACCTGAAGTTATGCGCAAGAACCCATCCGCCGGTGTAAACGCAGACGCACGGATCATTAAGCAGATCCGATCGCGTAATATTAAACTTTTTCAGCTTACCGTAATGCGAACTGTTTATCTGCATCCCGCATATATCCTCCGAACCGTCATTGTTCGCCTTATTAACCGCAGCGGGCCTGAGTCGACTTTCTTTGATTGAAATTGACATCAGCAGCAGCGGGTCGATTTGGTAATCCCGCCCAGCCTGGTCGAAACACATTTGCGGTGCTGCGCTGCAGGACATTGAGACGCAGAGCAGAATGAGACCGAGTTTATTCATATTTATAACCTTTGCGTTTTGCGCGCGTGGAATGTCGCTTGAGCAGCGCAATAAAAAATACCCCCGCCGATCATTTAAATCAATACCCGCTCTTACAAACGCGCAGAGAGCGCTGCGGGTACGTGCCCGGAGTCAGTCCCTGATATTAAAGAGGCTCTGGTGTCGCTTATTATTGGCCGCTCTTTGCAAACATATAAAACATGACACCCCACGCAAGACTTCGTCTTGCAGATTTTTCCTTTGGAATCAGGTTATTGTTCTGATTATTTTGTGCGGTATTTGAAATATAAAGAAAAAGGTGTGTTATTCCCCACACATCACAGTGCCGTAACCGGCCACACAGCAGTGCCGGAACAGCACACCTGTTGGTGCCGCTGGCGGCACTGTAAGGTGGCCGAAAGGTGTGTACTACGCATATTCAGGAAGTTATAAAGCATAATTGGTTATACAGTGCCGGATTAACACACCATGAAGTGCCGCATGCGAACACCTGTATAAAAGTAATTTTTCATTGACAGGTGCCGGATTAGCACACCATATTACGCAAAATCATCCAGACTCATTTTTTAAAATTATTTCGCTTACAGTGCTGCTTCCGGCACTGTTTGAACAGGACGGAAAATTAATGCCGCGTAAAAATATCTACTTTAAAGATAAAATCGATCGCGAGATTGAAGGTATTCTTGAAATTGAAAGACAGAAGGGCGCAACAAGCAGCGATGTGAGTTATTCCAATCAGGTCAATGAACTCGTTCGCCTGGGTATCATGGTATATAAATCGCGGGAAGAACCTGCCAGTTTCGATCTCGAAGGGTTTCGTCGGGATTTAATCAGAAAAGCCAGCGGTGCCAGGGAAGGCACTATGATACTGATGACAATGATTACAGAAATGTATCTGAATTCTAAAGGTATAAGCCCGGAAGGTAATCTGGAAGAACTGCTCAGCCAGAATTTTACGGCAATGAACAATGCAGAAGACGAGGCCGAATCTCACCACTTCATATCTGAAGAAGAATAACAATCTGACCGGCAATGCTGCCGGCCAGACCCGTCACGTTTACTCCGGTTTATTCCACGGAAGCGGCACATCCTCCGCTTCCGATAATTTCTCCCTGAGATACCACTCAAATGACATGCACAGCACTTTAAGCGCCTGCGCATCCTCGTTCTGGTCGAGAAGACGCTGGGTTAAATAACCCATAGAATTCATTAACCTTGTCAGCATTTCGTCATTCAGGCTGCGTTTATGCACCCGCGCCATAATTCTTATTTCAGAGGCAAGATTTTCAGGAATGCGCATGCTGTAGCCTGACGTCTTTCCGGGAATTAAGACCCGCACACCTTCACGCCACATCCAGGCAGGCTCATCACGCGCCTTTTCCTTTCTGTTTTCATTTTCAGCTTCATTACCATTGCTTACTAAATCACACAGCCATTCTTCAAACTTCACCGCCAGAGAAATTAACCTTTCCCCCTCAACCGTTTTAATAACAGGTACATGCGGCTGATAATTCAGTGAAATAAGCAACCGCGCTATAATTTCATCGTTAACACTCCTCTCACTAATTCGTGCACACACCCTCAGTTCCATCAGCAGATTGTCCGGTGCACGCAGCCGCCACTCCACTGTTTCGCCCGCAGTGAACTTCCGTGGGCGACCACGCTTTCCCCACAGATTCTCTTTTACTTTCATATTCATAGATCCCTGACATCACAGGCGTCATACCTGCATGACTCAGGATATGTTGCGCCACTGCTCAGATAATTCCTAATGATGTTGAAAAGTGTGATGCAGCTCACAGTTTTTTTTTTTTTAGGGTCATGAGATACTTATGCCCGCGTAAACAAGCACTTACGCAAACACATTTTGTTTACTTCCGGAGAAACAAGCATGTTCACTGAGGACAATGCCCTTAAGGTCACAAAGGGATGGGCGGTAGCGTCTTTATTTCGCAAAGCCCATGAAAATATTCAGATGAGAAAGTATTTAAAAAATGGAGGATTAATCCTTCTTTCTCTTCTGGCCTGCAATTACGCATTTGCGGGTAGCACTGATTTACTGGCATCACAGTCTTCCACCGTTTCCAGCACTTTCGGTCACGGGTCGTCACTTGAGAAATACTTCTACTACGCGGAAATCTTTATCGCTTTATTCCTGTACATTAAAGCCCGCTCCCCTCTGGTATTTCTCGGTCTCGTCATCGTCATTATTTTTACCCGCATGGGCTTTGCCATCGCAGGCTAAAAATGAACGGGGAAGATGATAAATATTACTTCCCGGAAACCCTCAATCAGCAGGCCCGATTCTTCGGTCTTCCCCTCGACGAACTCCTCGTTATTGCTCCCCTGACCTTACTGGGTATCGTCTGCAATATGTCGACCGCCCTGGGGATAGTTTCGGGCGTGCTGTGGTTGATTGTCAGGTATCTGAAAAAAGGGCAGGGCTCGTTCTGGTTACTGAATTTCTGTTACTGGTACCTGCCCACCTTTATTTTCAGGGTGACCTTCCGGTCAATTCCTGACTCAGGTTTCCGTCACTGGAGGGCGTGAATAAGTGAAAATGGATATCAAGCGAAGCAGGGATAAATACCTGCGACTCGCCTTTATCGGGATGGGCAGTTTCGCTGTTTTATGTACCACAGCAACGATTCTGAGCAGCTCTCTTGCGTGGCATTTTTACAGCACGCAAAGAACCATCACCACGCCCATGTCTTACAACCAGCCTTTCAGCTCCGATGCCTCATCTGCCGATACCGCAGGCATGAATATGTTCGCCACTTCATTCCTGTATCTCAGGCTGAACGTCAGCCCCGAGAACATCGACAGCCAGCAAAAGATGCTGCTCAACTACGTGCCCGCGCAGAGCCGCGACGCACTGAAAAAAGCGCTCGATGTGGAAGCTGACCGCATTAAAAAAGGAGGCCTCACCTGGCGTTACGACGTCCGCGCGCTGCGCATGGTCAGTCCCGGCGTGATTGACGCAGACGTCGTGCTCCACCCCTCAACCACCAACGGCAATATCACCACCGAACTGAAGGAGCAGGCACGCACTTACCGGCTCCGGATGCGCTATGAGAACGGCATCATCAACCTCGATGAAATGTCCGAACTCATGCCGGTCACCACTAACTGAATCAGGACTGCCCATGAAAAAGCGTTTTTCACCGGCAGCTGCTGCTGTGTTAATGGCAACGGTAATGTTCACAGGCGGCCTTCGGGCCGCCACCGGACCCGTCGCCATACCGTTTGAGAATGACGCATCATTCAGCGTTAATCTCAGTAACACCAACCCCAACAAAATCATCATTGACGGGGAACTGGTGACCAGCATCAGCGGGCCTACAGGTGCCTACGACCAGGACCACACTGCCGATGGCGCATTACTGCTCTCGCCACTTGTCGGTCAGAATTTCACGATATTCATCCAGACTGCCGGCGGTGCGGCGCTGAGCCTCAACGTCACACCGAAACCCGGCACGGGTAAGACACTGCACTTCACCCCGCTCAGCGCACCGAAAGTCGCCAATGAGGATGCTAAAGCATGGGAAGAAGGGCAGAGCTACGAAAAAACGCTCGTCAGTCTCTCCCGTACCATCGCCCTCGGTGATGTACCGGAAGGATATAAAGAGTTACCCGTCAGCCGCATGCCGGCCTATAACCCGGCCGTCACCGTCAGGCTGACCCCGGAGCGCCAGTTCACCGGCTCCCACCTGCGCGTTGTGCGGTTTCGCATGACAAACCCCGGCGTGGTCACCACGCAGCTGCGCGAGCGTGACTTCTGGCGCAAGGGCGTCCGGGCCGTGATGCTGTCGCAGAACCAGCTTTACGCGAACCGGGAAGGGTATGTGTGGGTGGTGTTCTCTTATGACGGAGAGCCGCGCGCATGAACCTCAATGTGAAAACCCGCCGCACACAGCTCGCCGTACTCATCGGCGTCCTGGCCGCTGCCGGCGTCACCACCGCCCTGGTGCTGACCTTCGGCACCGAGGATAACAAAGCACAGCAGGCGCAGAACGCGCCCGCGCCCAACATGACCGGCGTCGTCACCGCCACCTTTGATGAGCAGGTCAATCAGTCTGCGATGGCACAACAGCAGGCCAGAACGTCTGCGCTCGAAGCGCAGCTGGCCCAGCTCGCGCAGTCATTTGAGCAGAGCAAAACCACTTTCAGCCAGCAACTGCAGAAGAAGGACGCTGAAATCCAGCGCCTCAGCGAGCAGATGCAGACGAAGCCGGGCGCCACCGGCAGCAATGAACAACCCTCCGGACAGCAGACACCACCTGCTGCCGCAGACGGCACACCACTGCCGGGTCCCGTTGCTGCCGGTCAGGCCAGACTCCCCCAGTACACTGTAACCCCTGCGACAGGCACACCGGCCGCCACCGGTCCCGCCACCACGCAGGGTGCCGGATTCTATCCGGGCGGCAGTGGTAATCGCATGAGCGGGGGAATGCAGAAAACGTCATTCAGTTACGAGAGCCTGAAAAAGAAAGCCACAAAGCTGCCCTGGATATCCTCCGGCTCCTTCTCGGAAGCCGTGCTGATTGAAGGTGTTGACGCCAACGCCAGCGTCACCGGTCAGCAGGACTCAAGACCCGTGACCATCCGCCTGCGGGGCAAAACCACCATGCCTAATAACAAACAGTATGACCTGGACGGCTGTTTTATTGTGGGCGAGGCCTGGGGGGATATCTCCAGTGAGCGCGGTAACGTGCGGACACGCTCCATCGCCTGCAACCTGAAAAACGGTAAGGATATCGACATGGAATTTGAAGGCCATGTCAGCTGGCAGGGCAAGTATGGCATCAAGGGCACACCCGTCATGCGTAACGGCAAGATTATCGGGTATGCCGGTGCGGCCGGATTCCTGTCAGGGATTGGCGAGGGCGTCAAATCAGCTGCCACGCCATCTGTCGGGCTGGGGGCAACCGCGAGCGTCAGCGCCGGGGATGTGTTAGGGCAGGGGCTGGGCGGCGGGGGAAGCAAAGCAGCTGAAACGCTGAGCCAGTACTGGATTAAGCGCGCCGAGCAGTATCACCCCATCATCGATATCGGGGCGGGTAACGCGGTCACCGTGGTGTTCCAGAAGGGCTTCCAGCTCGAAACCCGTCAGGATATGGAAGAAGCGAAAGTCCTGGCCGAAGCACAGAAAGCCGGCCAGACAGCACAGAGTGCCGTCAGCGGAAACACTGCCCAGGCTGTCCCGGCGTCCTCAACCTCCACGACCTCTGTCGGCAACATCGATCCGGATGAAGTCATGCGGCAGGCGCGAGGCCTGAAGATGGGTGACACCATTAACTGAGGCTGAAAGCATGAATGATGACTACAACATCACGATCCTTCGCAAGATTGGCAGTGATATTCAGAAATGGGAGCGCAACGCCTTTACCCCCCGCCAGGTGAGTTTTTATGTGGTGCTCTTTGTGATTGTCATGGCAGTCGCGGCGGGGAACGAGCATATCCCTGTGCTTTTAGGAATGGTTATCGGAGCAGCGACAGGCGTCATGTTCCTTATTCCTGGATGGCGGAATGATAACTGGCCGCGGGCGATACGCCGGCGACTGTCTCACTACCGGCCCCGTAACAAGGCAGCCTGGCAGCACTTTCAGGAGGCTATTGAACGGAAATTGCGTATGGCCCCGGTCGACCTGCGGACCTGGTATGAAAGCGAATGCATGACCGTCTTTCACCCGGAAAAAGCAACGCCGCAGACTCAGGCGAATACGCCGGATAAGGCAGAGGAGCTGCCATGAACCGTTATGCAATGCACACCCTCATGCTCGTTACGCTGGCTCTGCTCGTCTCCCTGGTGCTGATGATCAGCGCCACTAAAAGCGAGGCTGCTCAGAAAGACTACATAACGCCGCTGCAGTGCAGTTCCTGTAGCCTCAATCCGCCGGAGGGGTATTTCTCATCATGAGCTTCATCAAAAAAGCCGGCTTCTCCATGCAGTGGCTGTGGATACCGTTACTGATTTACCCGGCAGCCCTGAAGATATACGCATTGCTGATACCCAAAGGCCTGGCAGGTTTTGACTGGTCACTCTGGCGGGTTGCGCTGGTCCTTTCGGTGTTGAACCTGGTGTGTATGGCAGTGCATCTCAGCGACAGAAAAAGGCATTTATCCGTCATGACGGTAATCGGGTTAGGCCTTACCTGGCTTGCCTTCACTGCTGCCTGGCTCATTAAACTTTACGTAGACTGGACTTTTTCCTGGCCGCCCTCTGACTGGTTTCTGAAGGCTTTTCTCAGTACCTGTGCGCTCCCGCTTTGTTGTGGTGTCGCGCACGTAATCACTTCTCGCAACTGACGTCTCTTTTCCTTTTTTAACCGGAGTCATCCATGCATAAATTACTGGGTGCTGCACTGCTGTGCAGCGCGCTGACCGGCTGCGCCGGTATGAATTCAGATTTCGACTGTAATGCCACCGCCACCGATAAATGTCTGACCACCGCTGAGGCCAATGCCCTGGCCGCAAAGGGGAAAAGCATTAACGACATCGGTAAAGACGCTGCCGTAAAAAAGCCTGCGGGTGAAACCCTGCCGGCACTGCGTAACACGGCGCCGGCGGTCAGTTCTTCCCGCCCCGTTTTTGTCGCAGCAACCGGTGTCATCGCCCCGCGCCCGATCGCCACCGTATCGTCACCGGTACGCAGCACCCTGACCGGCCAGACTGCACAGACAACATCGTATGTGTCGCCGGCGAGCTCTGTCAGCGGCGCAGGGCGCGTGACCGCGCAGCGTATCCCCGACGCCACACAGCGACTGTGGATAGCTCCGTGGGTCGACACCGACGACAACTTTCATCAGCCCGCCGTCGTGGAGTTTGTGAAAAACAAATCTCACTGGGATGAGGGGTTCCGCGTTATCGGGGAGGGGGATGAATGATGAAACCACCCCGCCGCGATCCCCTGGACGGGCAGGGCTGGTATGCCACTGGCTGCAGTACCGGTGAGTTACCGGTACTGACAAACACCGTTTCCGGCAGCACACACGACCGCATGTATGGCAGGCCTGACAGCCTGCGGGCACAGCGTCTGGAACTGATAGGTGATATCGCTGCCCGCCTGCGCCACCGTGAGAGGACTTAAAAATGTCTGAATTTTTAGAAAGCATGATGGATTTGCTGAAAAAGGGGGCTGAGAAGGATGGCTCCGCGACAGCGAAAGCCAACCTGCAGCAGGCCTGGGATTATCCCTCCCTGACCGCAGCGCTTCCGTGGCGTTATTACGATGACGCCAACGACATGTTTATCAATTCCGGCACCGCCGGGTTTATCGTTGAAGCCGCCCCTCTGCCGGGGGCGAACGAGCAGGTGGTGGCCGCGCTGGATGACATGCTGCGCAAGAAGCTGCCGCGCAAAACGCCGGTGACCGTCATCATGGTTGCCAGCAAATGTGTGGGTGAACGTATCGCGCGCGGCGTCAGTACCGATATGTGGAAAGGTCCGATGGCCGCGCATCTCAACAGTATTACCCGCGCGTTCTGGGAAAAGTCAGCACTCGAGGGAATGGCCAACAAACGGGAATATCCCCTCTATCTGCGTAATTACCGGGTCTTTATTGTGTACGGCCGCAAGGCTCGTAACTTCACCCCAAAACTGCTTGATGAACTCAAGCAGATCCGTAACACCATCCGCGTATCACTGAACGCCGCGCGTATCGACTCAGTAAACACCACAGCAAACGACTTCCTCTCGCTCATGCGTGAACTCGTTAACTACCGCTCCGGACAGGTCATGCCAGCCGGGGATGAGTGGAACACCGAGGAGGAGATGAACCGGCAGGTGGTCGATCAGGGTATCGATATCAGGGTTCGCCCGTCACATGTCAGACTGTCGCTGCCTGACACCATCATTGAAAAGCAGATGCGGGATAACGCCGGTAACGCAACGGAAGTCCGGCAGACCCGCGTGGCGGCCTCATCGTGTCGCGTGGTGAACATGCAGCTGACTAAAAACCCGACGCGGTTTGCGCTCTGGCAGGGCGCTGACAACCTTCAGAACCTGCGCTTTCCTGACCTCGGCATTCCCTGTCCCTTCATGCTGACCTGGACCGTTGAGCTGGAAGAGCAGGCCCGGAGTCAGGGCGAGGCGCTGCGCAAGAACATGGATCTGAGCAAAAAAGCCAGTTCGGCCTACGCCATACTGTTTCCGGGGGTGAAAAAACAGGCGGAAGAATGGCGAAAAATGCAGGAGGAGCTGGGGAGCAATGAGGTGGCGATGTGCCGGTACTATTTTAACCTCACCCTGTTCACGCCGGATAATGATGAAGATGCGCTGTCCTGCGAGCTGGCTGCCATTAACGTCTTCCGTAAAAACGAGCTGGAGCTGACCACTATCCAGTATCAGCAGATGCGTAACTGGCTGGCCTCCATGCCGTTCATGATGCAGGAAGGGATGTGGGAGGATCTGAAAGCGACCGGTGCCACACTGCGCGCCAAAAGCTGGAATGCCGTCAACCTGATGCCGGTGGTGGGTGAGCGTCACCTGTCGCGGCGCGGAATGCCGCTGCCGACCTACCGCAATCAGACTGCCTTCTTCGACATGTTTGATGAAACGAACGGCAGTACTAACTTCAACATCGCCATCACCGGCACCTCCGGAGCAGGAAAGTCCTTCCTCACGCAGGGGATCCTGCGCGACGTCCTGAATGCTGGCGGGTACGCCTGGGTTATCGACATGGGCGACAGTTACAAGAACTACTGTAAGCAGGCCGGGGGCGTCTATCTCGACGGTTCCGATCTGCGCTTCAACCCGTTTGCCAACATACGGGACATTAAAGTCTCGGCGGAGGGCGTGGTCCGGCTTCTCACTGTACTGGCCAGCCCGACAGACCCGCTGGACGCGGTTTGTGAAGCTATCCTGCAGAATGCGGTTACATGGGCATGGGAGAGTAAAGGGAACAAGGCACGCATCGATGACGTTCATGCCTATCTCACCAGTCAGGAGGTCAACGACGCGTTTCACGACCGGCCAACGATTGTTGCCCGTCTCGCCGAGCTGGCTCTGCTGCTGGAAGCCTACTGCACCACCGGGTCTTACGGGGAATACTTCAACGCGGATCAGCCGACGCTCGATGGCGATACCCGCTTCGCGGTGCTGGAGCTGCTGAGTCTGGAAAACAAACCGAAGCTGCTCAGCGCCATCCTGTTCTCGCTCATTCTGGCGATTCAGGAAAAGATGTACCACAGCCCGCGTAACCTCAAGAAAGTGGCCATTATCGATGAAGCCTGGCGACTGCTCAGTGGCTCTAACCCGCATGCCGCAAAATTCATCGAGACCGGCTACCGCACCGTGCGTCGTCACCGTGGCGGCTTCATCACCATCACCCAGGGCATCAAGGACTTTACGGCGAGTAAAGAAGCCGAGGCTGCCTGGAACAACAGTTCCACCAAAATCACGCTGCTTCAGGATGCAAAAGCGTTCAAACAGTACGTGGCCGAATATCCCGATCAGTTCTCTGAGATCGAAAAAGAGGTCATCAAATACTTTCAGCCGGCACTCGACACGGGCTACAGCTCACTGCTGATCACCACCGGCGAGCGCAGTTCGTTTCATCGCCTGTTTGTCGACCCTGTCACGCGCGCCATGTTCAGTTCGCGTGGCGAGGATTTCGCGTTCATGCAGGAAGAGCAGAAAAAAGGGGCCAGTTCCGAAGAGGCAGCATACCGGCTGGCAGGCATCAAATATGGTCAGGAACTGGCGGAGCTTGAAGAATGGGCGAAAGCAGCATGAGTGATAACAAACCTTATGACGCGGAGGTGGTGCGTGACGGTGTGACGCTGGCAGGCAGTATGGCATCGCGCTGGCCGAAGCTTCTGGCGTGCGGGGCGGGCGCGCTGCTGATTGTGACCGGCATTGCCTGGGGCGTGGCCAGACTGGTGACCCCGCAGGTGGTGACGTTCGACATGAAGGGCACGATGGACATCTTCATCCAGCAGTCTGCGCAGCAGAAACTGGATGAGGCGAGGGCAAAAGCCCTGGTCAGTCGTTTCAACCAGGCCATGATCGACAGCCTGGCCGCGTGGCAGCAGAAGCATAACGCGGTGATTCTGGTGCAGCCGGCCGTGGTGAGTGTGCAGCCTGACATTACCACGGCCATCCGCAACGATATCGCAGCGCGGATGCAGTCTCCTGCCGGGGAGGTGAAATGAACCTGACCCGATGTCTGGCCGTGATACTCCTGGCGGGCATCACGGCAGGTGCCGGGGCAAAAGACCTCGGCACCTGGGGGAATGTGTTTGAGCCGCAGGAGCAGGACATGCTGGTTTTTATCCAGAAGCGCCTGCAGTCGATGGAGCAGAGCGGTGAGCTGAACCAGCTGCGCAACGAGGCGGTTGAGCGCGTTAAGCGTAACGCCGTCAGACCGCCGCCCGTTGCCGGCCTGTCGCCTGCCGAAAAGTACCGCGCCTTCAGTTATGACCCCACCTTCACCGTCAACGAAACCATCACCGATATGCAGGGCAACATCATTGCCCGCAAGGGCGATCAGGTGAATCCGCTCGACCGGGTGCCTTACAACCAGACGCTGTACTTTCTCGACGGCGACAGCCGCGAACAGGTGGCCTGGATGAAGCAGCAGCTGGACAGTGCGACGGATTTCAAAATCATCCTGGTGAAGGGAAACATCAAGGAAACCAGCGATGCCCTGAACGAGCGTATCTACTTCGACCAGGCCGGTGTCCTGACCACGAAATTCGGTTTTGAGCACACCCCGGCGCGTATCACGCGTGACGGGCGGGTTCTGAAGATTGAAGAAATACCTTTACCGGAGGTGAGTCAATGAATGGCAGTTATCTTCTTATAGCTGAAACAATGCTATTAATACCCCTTGTGGTATGGATTGTAGTTAGTATGTGCAGAAAAGAGGATGCACAGCTGGCTTTATGGGCCTCACTGATAACTCTGTTTTTTCAGTTTATTGCCTGTTTTATATTTATAAGACACATCCTTGCTGAGCCCTTTTTATTTTTTATGGCGTTTATCTTCTGTCAGGTATTAGTCGCCTTTCAGATGGAAACTGTAAAAGGGTTGCGTTCGCATTTTCTTTTTTTACGTTCGCAACCTTTAGTTATCTCTGTCGTATTTAATTCTCTGGCCTACACTGTTCCCTGGTGGTTTTTGACGGTTTGTTTGTTTAAACGGATTAGTGGACTCTGATTATGCCGGCAATCGCGCCGCCAAGGGTGTAAGCAAGGGACAGGACTAAAAAACATCCAGTCGCCGCCCAAATGATGCGCCAGCGATGAAAATATCGGGAGCCTTCGAAAACATTCTCAAGTACCAGTATGCTTCGGTTTATGGTATGCCCGTACCAGATTATAATTAATACACAAAACAGGAGAGACATAATCAGGAATATACCATCAAGAAAATCCGGATCGGGTAATATCTGTTTTATGGTAACAAATAGAATCATCATAATAGATGTTGCGGTAAGAGTATCCCTCAGTATATCCCTGAAGGCATCAAGAAAACGGTCGTCGCTGAATTCGGCCAGTAAACGCATGTAATGAACTCCATTCAATAATCACCTCAGTATCGTACCCGTACACCCATTTTATGTCGTGTTGAAAAGCGAAAGTCTCACCTTTTTGCCGGAGAAATAATGACAACAACCCTAGCAAACAGCAGTACCGGTCCGGTACCTGCTAAGCCGCTGCGTGTCAGCGGCAATCAACTGAAAGAAATCTACCCCGAACTTGATGGCTGGGCCAGTCATCTCGTGACCAAAGCCTTTGTGGGCTGGCAGCGTGCCACCGGCGTGATCGTTAAGGAGCCGGAGAAGCGCGATGAGCGGTTCACTGACTTTCTGATTAATGCTTTTCTTGATAAACACCGGGAGAGCCGCGCATGAGAATTCTTTTCCTTGTCGGCATGACCGTGATTCCATTTATTTACCTTTTACGCCTGCAGGCAGGAGGTGCTGATGTGAACTTTCAGCGCATCCTGATTATGTGGGGGATATTCATCGCGGGTTATTCACTGCTTTATTATTTTGGTGAAAGAAAGGGTAAAAAAACAAAGCAATGGCGCGTCGGCACCCCTGTTGAAGAGACGAAAAACGAGACGCTGACCGATCTCAGCACGGCCATTTATCTCTGGCAGGAAGGCGGGCTTAGTACGACAATCCGGATGCTGAAAAGCCTGGAGCGCGCGCTTGATGAGGCCGGTTATGCACTGACGAGGGCGACCGGGCAGCTGCCCGGCATACTGGCAATGCGATCCATGCCATTCACGGACCGGCAGCATATTGCCGCCGCCCTTGTCCGTGACCGGGAACGCCACTGGGCACCGAAGCAGACAGCGGAAATGGTGGAGGACGCTGTCCGGCAGAGTCAGAAAACCGGCTATGGCGAGATAATGCTGAAAGATCTGCTCGAAAGCCTGCGCAAGCGTGGCTGGCGCTTACAGCGGGTTGCGACACCGGAAAAAACCGCTGCGCCGATGTTCTGGCAGCTGATTCTGGACGTGGAGGCCGACGAAGGCGTGCCGTATGCCAGTATCTCCCGGGCGCTGGGCCGTATCGGCAGCACCTGGCGGGAAGACCGCTCACTCTTTTCGGTGGAGCAGCAGACGGTCACCGGCGGGTTTGAGCACAGTGGTATCGCCGGCAATGACGCCTCACCCGTCCGGTGGTCCGCCACTACCCGGCTCTGTACCGACGGCGCGGGCTTCTTCCCGCAGACCGGCATGATGGCGCTGCCCCCTGCGCTGCAGGAGATAAAGGACGCCGAGCCTGTACCTGAACATTTTGTTGCCCGGATCATCGTCCAGGGTACAGCTCAGGATGACCGGGGCACCATGGCGAACCTGCTGCAGAAGGCGGTTTTCTGTATGAACTGCGGGAGCGCGGAGAACGTCGACGTGAACGGTGATGCGGGTTACGCATTCGCGGCCCACGTCCCTGAACCCATGTACAAAACAGCCTGAAAAGGTGGACCCATGCTTAAAGACCCTGAACGGAGCGGGGCACACAGATTGATCATCTCTTCCGTCAGACATAACGCGGATTCCGATGCCTGCCTGAAAGAGATCCTCGGCGAAAACCCGCTCTACAAAACCTCTGTAGTCATCCGTGCCGCCATTGTGGGGCTGCGCCGGATGGACAAGACCGCGCGTGAGCAGCTGATTATCGAAGCCGCGCCCAACGACTGATTTCCCATTTATCCGCCCTCCCGCCGTCCGGTGGCCGTGGCATACCCCGCTGAGGCATAACATGAACCTTCCTGAATCTGTCGGGCCGGTGCCGGTTGTCCGCACACCTGACGGCTACTGGTGCCACCCCGCACTGACTGCATTTTACCGTGACCGGGACTGTGTCCCGCAGGCTGAATATGACCACTGGCTGGCGGACAACGGCCTGGAGGACACGCTGGTCTGTCTGGATACCGATGATGACACGCCGGCGGCGCAGGCATACGCCCGCAATGCCGATATTTCATACTGGACGCCGCCCGTACCTGCTGGTGAGGGCTGGTTTACCGGCGCGATATTCGACGACGAGGATTACGGTCCCGCCTGTATCTGGCTGCGCCGGCGGGAGGTGCCATGCGACGCAGGCTGAGGGCGGTCTTCTTTCTGCTCGGTATTGTCCTCGCCGGTACGGCACTGCCCGTGTCGTCCGCCAGTAATGCCGGGGAAGGACGCTGGGTGAACCCCATCACGGACGTGTGCTGGAAGTGTCTGTTTCCCATGACGCTCGGCAATATCAAACTGGCCTCCGGGCCACAGCCTGACACCAGTAACCCGTCCAGTCCGCTGCAGATATGCCCGGTCGGGGTGCTGTACCGCGTCGGGCTGGCCATTGGTTTCTGGGAGCCGATGGCCATGACGGACGTCACCCGTGAGCCGGGCGTGATGGTCAATATGGGCGGATTTAAAATCGATCTGGGGCGTACCGGGACCGGAACGGCCGGACAGAGCGACAGACCCGCTGCCGGCGCGTTCTACCATGTTCACTGGTACAAATACCCGCTGATATGGTGGCTGAATATCATCACCAGTATCGGCTGCCTGCAGACCGGGGACATGGATATCGCCTACCTCTCCGAGGTCGATCCCCTCTGGAATGACAGTACGCTCTCGATGCTGATTAACCCGGAGGCTGCGCTCTTCGGCAACCTGGTGGCACAGGCCGCCTGTTCGGCAGATGCCGCTGCCGCGTCCGCCGGCCTGCCACTGTCGCCGCTGTTCTGGTGCGCAGGGGCGCAGGGGTCGATGTATCCCCTGACCGGGTATACCACCGGGGAATTTTCACCGCTGGAGACGTCAGTTCTGGTGACCGAGCGCATGGCGTTCAAAATGCACCGGGAAGGGCTGGTCTGGAACTCGATCGGTGCCAACAACGCCGTCTGTAACCAGTACCCATCCCCCATTATTCCCAAAGAGCGCTGGCGCTATCAGATGGTGAACATGCTGCCGGAGGCGTCCAACTGCCACCCGTTCGGGGCCAGTACGCAGCTCTGGGGCACGTCCCACAACTCGCCGTCGTCGAAGAAAAACTTCGGTTATCTCCTCTGGCGTAAACGTAACTGCGTCTTTCTCTGAGGTCTTCCATGAAAAATACTCTTTTCCGGGCGCTGCTTGCCGGCAGCCTGGTGCTCTGCCATTGCGCCGCAGCCAGTGAGCAGGCTGACGTTTCCGCCCGTGACCGGGCGTGGATGAAACAGCAGCAGGATAATTTACAGGCATTCAAGGACACGCTGTCCGGGCAGACGATGACGCTGCCGGCGCAGCAGCAGGACCTGATGTCGCGTCTTCAGCAGGGGATCGCGGCAGAACATCCTGAAGGTGAGAAAAAGACCTTTCCGGCCATTTACTTTGTCAGCCTGGGGCTGCCGCGCGAAGGCCTGGTGCCGATGCTGAAGGATGCTAACCGCTTTAACATTCCGGCAACCCTGCGCGGGCTTCGCAACAATGATTTCCGCCAGACCGCGGCGGCCATGTTTGAGCTGGCCAAAGAGGACAAGGACATCGGCGTCCAGATAGATCCGACGCTGTACAGCGACTATCACATCACCGCCGTGCCGGCGCTGGTCGTCACCTGTCCGGGGCATTACGACGTCATTCGCGGCAGTCTCCCGCTGCAGCAGGCGCTGGAGAAGGTGGCGTCTGACGGCGACTGTGCCGCCACGGCACGCCAGCTGCTGGAGGCCGCACGATGAAACCGGTCATTTTTCTTCTGGCGCTGCTTGCCAGTGGCCTGGTCCGTGCGGATGCGAATCAGGATGCATGGAGTGCCGGGGCCGGCTTTGGTAAGGGACAGGCCTCACAGGGCACCTCGTCCCTGAAAAACCCCGGCACGGTGCAGGGCAGCATTCCGGGCTATACCGCCAGCCCGCCCGAAACGGGGTACTACGGCGGTGTGTCAGGCGGCGACGGTGGCCTGAACAGTAAAGGTCAGCAGGCGCTGCAGAACAGCGGGGCGGGGCAGGCCGTTATCGATGCCGGCACGAAAAACCCGCTGCCGGTGATTGACCCCAAAGCCCCCTTCATCACCGCCGGCAAGAACGCGGAAGGCGCTGCCGACAACATCGTCAACGGCACCGGTAATCCGCAGCAGTGTCAGCCTGGCACGGTCACGAAATCCGTGTTCGACAAATACACCTGCGAGCGGGATGTGTGGGTTAACCAGAGCTGTAAACGCAGCGCGACCGTTGAGGTGGATGGCAGCGGCACCACCTGGGAAACGAAAACGGTGGAGTACGAAATGAGTCAGCAGCCGGTGCAGGAGATCAACGGCATGAATATCGTCACCATTGTGCCGACCGTCAGTGGCGAGATTGTCCGCGCCACATACACCTGGTCAGACCGGTTAGGGAACAAGCCGCGCTTTTACATGACCATTTATGTCCTTGGGGCGGAAATTCCCTGGCACAACAAGGGCAGCGCGCAGGATGTGGCGTTCACACCGGTTCCTGCCACGCTGACGGCCGGCGTGGCGTTCACCTCAAAACATCAGCACAGCATTCACTCAGGATCAGGCAGCCAGACCTTCAAGAACCGGCATGTGCAGCTGAAAATTTCCCTGGTCATCCGGGTGAAAAAAACCAGCAGCGTACCGAAAGTGGTCTGGCATGAAACCTGCGGCTTCGACAAGAACGGTGCTGTGCCGGTTTCCAGCGTCTGCACCGTGCCCGGCGGTAACCGTCCCGTGGTAATCGACGGCGAGACGCAGCAGGTTTACAGCGACTGCTGGGAGTATGAAGACCAGTACCTGCAGAAAACCGGCTCGAACGGCACCTGCTCCTCACTGATGAATAACCCCGCCTGCACCGTCACAGGAACGCAGTGCCAGACCGGCACCGGCGCTTACTGTGAGCATGAGGTGGTGAACTACGAGTGCCAGCGCAACTTCTCCTCCACCGGGCTTATCTGCGGCGGGACGTACTTTTGCCAGTCCGGGAACTGCAGTGACACCGATGGCGCGGGTGACAGCGGGTTTGATACCGCCGTGGCCAAACTGGCCGGTCTCGCTTCTGCCGCCGCCGATGTGAAGGACGATCAGATAAATGTCAAAGCCTTTACCGGCAAGGCGATGAGCTGTCGTAAGGCGTTTGCGGGCTTCTCCAACTGCTGCAAGGACAGCGGCTGGGGACAGGATGCCGGGCTGTCCGCCTGCAATGACGATGAGCTGGCGCTGGGGAAAGCAAAAGCGAAGAAAATCACCGTCAGCGTGGGCGAACGCTGTGACCATGAAGTCCTCGGCCAATGCGTGCAGAAAAGCAAAGTGTACTGCGTGTTTGACGGCAAGCTGGCGCGCATCATTCAGGAGCAGGGACGACGCGATCAGCTGGGTGTCGGTTTCGGCAGCGGCAGCAGCCCCAACTGCGGCGGCATCACCGTTCCCCAGCTGCAGGGCATCGATTTTGACCGTATCAACTTCGCTGACTTCTACGAGGACCTGATGGCTAACCAGAAAGTCCCCAACTCGTCGGTGATGGTGCAGCAGGTGAAAGACCGCATCGCCGCGCAGGTGAAACAGACAGGAGGCACAAAATGATGCGCCGCTGTATTTCCCTGTTGCTGATGCTGATGGTACTCCCGGCACTCGCCGAGGAGATTGTCACGCCAGCAGCGCCGTTCACGGGCTGGTCCTGGTACAACGAGCCGAAAAAAGCCCCCGCGCCGCCGCCTGCTCAGCCCCAGCCTCAGAAGCCGCGCGTGCCGGACCTGAGCAAAATGACGGCGCAGGAGCAGGCGAAGGTGCTGCGTCAGTACACAATGGAGGCGCTTAACCGCGCCATCCTGTACCCGACGCGGGAGAACACGGCCACGTACCTCAAGTGGCAGAAGTTCTGGACCGACCGCAGCAGCATGTTCAGTCAGTCGTTTGCCGCCGCGCAGCTGACGCACCCGGAGCTGGACTACAACCTGGAGTACCCGCACTACAACAGCATGGCACCGCTGGTACAGTCCCGCGATCAGGAGCAGCGTCAGGAGGCGATTGCGAAGATGGGTCAGCAGTACGGGCTGTTTTACTTCTACCGGGGCAGTGACCCGATCGATGCGCAGATGGCCGGTGTGGTGGCCGATTTTGCAAAGATTAACCATCTGTCCCTTATTCCGGTCTCGGTTGACGGGCAGGTGGCACCGTCGCTCCCGGACAGTCGCCCGGACAACGGACAGATACAGGCCATGCGTATCACGCACTTCCCGGCACTGTTTCTGGTTGACCCGCGCAGCCGCAACTTCCAGCCGCTGGTCTACGGCTTCATGACCCAGGATGACCTGGCGAAGCGCTTCCTGAATGTGTCCACCGGCTTTAAACCCAACTTCTGAGGTGTCTCCCGTGAATAAAATCCGGATCGCCGGAAAAGTGTTGTCGGGGCTTCAGGCGATGTTTTTCTGCTTTATCACTGCCCCCGGCATCTTACTGCTGGCACTGGTGCTGTCCGTTCCGTCGCCGTCGGCGTTTTTCGTCAGCGCGGCGAGAACATTCAGCGAGACAGTGCCCGCGACCCCCGCACACCCTGTCCGCCATGACTGCGCGGTGGTGCCGCTGGACGACCCGTGGCCGCGACCGTGTCTGCAGCCCGCCACGCCTGAGTCAGATTTCATCCTGGAGGGCGATCGGTTCCTAGTGAAATTTTACCTGCTTATCGCGCTACTGAATTTTCCCGTGTGGTGCCTGTTAAACATGCCTTCATCTGTTAACCGGCATGAAGGTCACTGACCCTTTCTTCTGAGGATTACCCATGAGTACATACCGCGCTGCCCGTAGCCTGCGCACCTGCTGGCGTGCTGCCTGGTTCAGTTTAGTCACCGCGCCGTCACTGGTTCTGTTCTGCCTTTTTATGCTGCTTACGTTCAATAACTCTGTTACCGGTACGTTTCTGGATGCCGCCCGCGATCTGGTCGTGGACGCCCCGCCCGGAAAAATATGGGACTGTGCGCCGCCCCTCAGCGCGCCCGTTGAAAAGGTTATGCCCCCGGAAAACGGTAATCCGGCGGTTCCGCCAGCGTTCAGGTGTGAGCGCGCGGCCGTTGATGCCATTGCCTGGCAGAAAAATGTGGATCATCTGATACGCAATTTGTATGTGACCGTTGCGGTTGCCGGCGCGTTTTTCTGGTGGCTTTTCGGCAGTAAGCCTGGCGTTCCGGAGGCCGCTGAGTGGGCAGGCCGGAAGGTGAAATCATTGCGTAAGACTTTGCAGGAGAAGGAATAGCACCATGAAACCATTGTCCCTGTCTGACATTGTCGTCATTTTCTTTGCCGGCATCATGTTCAAGTGCCTCAGCGATATTTACGGAGCGTATCCCTGGCTTACCCAGTTAATGTGCCTGTGGGGAGGCTATCTCCTGATGGCGCTCTCCGCGCTGCTTCTGGCCTGTAACCGGTGGTGGTACTGGCGACACCGCCATGACGTTATCCCGGAGGTGCAGGATGAAAAGTAATGCCCTGACCTCGCTTTTACTACTGTTTCCCCTGCTGGCCAGCGCCGGTGTGCGGGATGAAATTGCCGCCCTCGATGCCGCTAAAATCACACAGCAGCAATCCGCGACGGAGACGCCGGCAAAACCGTCCGACCCGCAGAGCCTGATGCAGCTGCCTGACGGCCGTCGCGTCAACATGGCGGATTACGCCGTGGTCGTCTTCATGCAGGCGCACTGTCAGTACAGCGCGAAGTTTGATCCTGACCTGAAGCACTGGGCCGACCAGCACAACATCCGGGTGTATCCCTACACGCTCGATGGCGGTGGCGATGCCTCGTTTCCGGTGCCGCTGATCCCCCGCAAAAGCGATCCGGCATCTCCCCTGGCGGACGAAATCATGACTTTCTTTGGCAACGGGCTGCCCATTGCCACGCCGACCGCGTTCATGGTTAACGTCCATACCCTGCGGGCCTACCCGCTGACGCAGGGGGTGATGGATATCACCTCGCTGGAAAGCCGCTACGCCAGCCTGATTCAGGCTGATATGGACCAGATTGATCCACAGTCACTTCCCCCGCTGCCGGCAAACGCGCAGGTAACGCCTCAGTAATACAGACGGAAAACAGAATGATCACAACTATGTATGCACCGCATAAGGCGGACTGCTGTCCGCTCCCTGCCGGGCAGGAGGGCGTCCATGCTTAAGACACTGATAACGGCCGGATGCGTGTTTATCGCAGGGTGTTGTGCGCTGCCGGCACAGGCTGACGTAAACGGCGATCTCAACGGCTTCTTTGGCAGCCTCGGCTACAGCGGCAACGTCACCCAGGCGCAGGCGTGGCAGGGGCAGGCTGCCGGGTACTTCACCGGCGGGTCGGTTTACCTGCGTAACCCGGTCAAGAACGTCCAGCTTATCTCGATGCAGGTGCCCTCCCTGAACGCCGGCTGCGGCGGTATTGATGCCTATCTCGGCTCCTTCTCCATGATCAGCGGTGAAGAAATTCAGCGCTTCGTGAAGCAAATCATGAGCAACGCACAGGGCTATGCCTTCGATCTCGCGCTGCAGACGATGGTGCCGGAGCTGAAGCAGGCAAAGGACTTCCTGCAGAAGCTGGCCAACGACGTCAACTCCATGAACATGAGTTCGTGTCAGGCCGCGCAGGGCATCATCGGCGGTCTGTGGCCGGTCACCCAGGTCTCCCAGCAGAAAATCTGTCAGGACATCGCCGGCGAAAGCAACATGTTCGCGGACTGGGCAGCCTCCCGTCAGGGATGCACTGTGGGCGGCAAGAGTGACAGTGTGACAAGCCGTGCCAGCGACAAGGACAAGGATCAGGTCCTGAAAAACAAAAACCTTATCTGGGATGCACTCAGCCGCAACCGGCTTTTTGACAACAACCGCCAGCTGAAAGAGCTGGTCATGAGCGCTGTCGGCTCCATCATCTTCAACAAGGAAGGGCAGGTGACCATCCTGACGCCGCTGGTTGATAACCGCGACCTGGTCAAGGTGCTGATGCGGGGCGGCACGGCGAAGGTGTATGGCTGCGACGAAGAGTCGGTATGCCTGACGCCGGTGGTGGTGGATATCACTGTTCAGGAGCAGAACGGGCTGGTCACGCTGGTTAAAAACCTGATGCTCTCGATGCAGTCGAAACTGGTCAATGACACGCCGCTGTCGGATCAGGAAAAAGGGTTTGTGAACACCACCTCCGTGCCGGTGCTGAAGTATCTCACCAACGCCCAGAGTATGGGGCAGAGCGCGACGTATCTGCTGCAGGTCAGTGACTTCATTGCCCAGGACCTGATGATTCAGTACCTCCAGGAGCTGGTCAAGCAGGCCTCGCTCTCGATGGCCGGGAAAAACTGGCCGGAAGAAGCGGCCTCAAAACTGCGCGACAATGTACTCCATGCTCAGGGACTTCTGGCTGACATGAAACTCCAGTCAGCAGCTGACCAGAATGCGCTGGACGGCATCGACCGCAACATGCAGTACCTGCAGCAGCAGGTCTCAACCATCGTTTCCGGCTCATACCAGAGCAACTACAAGTGGGGGAACCCCTGATGCTTGAAATCTATACAATCTACGGTGGCGGGATGTGGAAGTCTGCGTTTGACGCAGTCGTCGGCATCCTCGGCACCGGGACGTGGAGCACCCTGCTGCGTATCGCAGGCACTTTCTCGGTGCTGGGCGTGCTGGCAACGTTCACCAAAAGCCGTAACCCGATGGTATTCGTGCAGTGGCTGGCGATATTCATGCTGATCACCTCCGTGCTGCTTGTGCCGAAGCGCTCGGTTCACATTATTGATATCACCGACCCGGCGGCCGTGTGGGTGACCGATAACGTACCGGTGGGACTGGCCGGCATTGCCTCGGTGACAACCGGGATCGGGTATCGGGTTGCGCAGCTTTACGACTACATGATGGCGCGTCCGGACTCGGTGACCTACACCAAAACCGGCATGCTGTTCGGGTCCGGTATCGTGGCGGAAAGCAGTGACATCCAGACGCAGAACCCGGAACTGGCGCAGATGCTGCCTGACTACGTGGAAAACTGTGTCATCGGCGATATCCTGCTGAACCACAAATACACCGTGAACCAGCTGCTGAACACCACTGACCCGCTGGGGCTTATCACCAGTAACCCCAGCCCGCTGCGGGGGATTTTCAAAACAACGTCCACGAACCGTGAGTTTCTGACCTGTCAGCAGGCTGCGTCGCAGATCCAGACGCTCGCAGGCCAGGACAGTCAGCTGACCAGCCCGACCTTCTCCATGCTCACACAACGAATCTTCGGAAACCGGATGAACGGGTCGGTGATGCTGGCCAACGCGATGAATGAAAGTTACGGCTTCTTCTACGCCGGCGGAATGAGTGCGGCGCAGATCATGAAAAATAACGTGACCAACAGCGCCATCCGTCAGGGCATCCGCGGCTTTGCGGCCCGCTCATCGGACACCGCGAACCTGCTGAATCTGGCCACCGAAAGTGCGGCCACCAAGCAGCGCCTCAGCTGGGCGGCAGGGAGCACACTGGCCACGCGGCAGTTACCGTTCCTGCAGTCACTCATGATGCTGATCCTGGTCTGCCTGTTCCCGCTGGTCATCGCGCTGGCGGCGGCAAACCACAGTCTCTTCGGGCTGAACACCCTGAAGCTGTATATCGGCGGGTTTCTGTACTTCCAGATGTGGCCGGTGATGTTCGCCATCCTCAACTACGCCGCGACATTCTGGCTGCAGACAAAAACAGGGGGAACCCCCCTGGTGCTGTCCAACCGGGATGCGGTCGCGCTCCAGCACTCCGATGTCGCCAACCTTGCCGGGTACTGCGCGATGTCGATTCCGGTGCTGTCGTTTTTCCTGACCAAAGGGGCGGCGGCAATGGGATCGCAGCTGGCAGGCAGCGTGATGAGCTCGATGGCGTTTGGCTCTGCTGGCGTGGCCTCCACCACGGCAGACGGCAACTGGTCGTTCAATAATATGTCGATGGACAACCTGAACCAGAACAAGATGGACACCAATATGGTGCAGCGTCAGGGACAGCAGACCTGGCAGGCAGATAACGGCTCAAGCCACACCCTGACTTCCAGTGGACAGAATGTGATCGACGGCTCCGGTGCCATGTCCAACCTACCGGTGAACATGCGTCTCAGCCAGCTGGCCAGCTCCGGCTTTCAGGAGCAGGCGCGCATGTCGCAGGTGCAGGCGCAGACGGCGCTCGATGGCTACAACCACAGCGTCACCAGTGGCTGGTCACAGCTGGAGCAGGTGACTAAGCAGTCGGGCAGCACGGAAAGTCTCAGCAATGGCAGCGAAAACAGTCAGGCTGCGAATGTAACGCGTGGCGCGGGCATGATGATGTCAGCAGCGGAGAACTATGCGAAAGCTAAAAATATTTCAACTCAGCAAGCTTATAACGAGTTGATGGATATCAGTAATCAGGGAGTCGTTAATGCCGGTGCGAAAGCTTCAGCTAGCGCAGGATTCAACGTCGGCTTCGCAAAAGCAGGTGGAGAGGTTTACGGTGGGGGTGAATTACGGCACTCCACAGGTAGCTCAAGAGGAATTCAGGATAGCGGCCTGTCTTCTAGCGAGCATCGCCATGATGAAAACAGCCAGGCTGTGCGTGACTTTAAGCAGGGCATGGATATGGTGGCCAGCAGCCGAGTTAACGAGTCTGCAAGCCATTCCGAAAGTGCCGGCACCAGTAACGTTCAGCAGCTTGCTGCCACGCTTAACGATGCGCAAAGTCAGTACCATCAGTTCACGACCAGTTCCACGAACAGCAACGAATTCAGCCGCATGGCCACGCTTGCTCAGAACGAGAGTGCATCGCTTGATACCAACTATACGCAGGAATTCGTGGACTGGGCATCCAACCGTTATGGTGACAAGGCGCAGTCCATGCTGACCAGCGCCCCAACTGCGCGGGAGGCAGCGATGGAATTTGTTAATGAACGCCTCAAACCTGAAATTATGGGCGACTATGGGCAGGGGCGCAGCGATCTGCAGAGCGGCAATGAGCACGCCGCCTTCAGCGGTGAGCACATCGTCCGCACCCCCGGTGAACCGCAGCCGCTTAATGCCGCAATGTCTTCGCACGGTGGACAGTCTGAAGGCGGTACATATAGCCCTGCATCCTCCGGCAATCAGCAT
>Ga0157369_10001864_pt1 | contig 25415 bp, 24 predicted proteins | sample C25metaG_FD_113461 | JGI IMG/M metagenome (GOLD analysis project Ga0157369, IMG submission 113461) | Corn rhizosphere microbial communities from Kellogg Biological Station, Michigan, USA - C2-5 metaG | ecosystem: Host-associated > Plants > Roots > Rhizosphere > Soil | place: USA: Michigan... | reverse complement strand
CCATCGGCCGGCTGAAGGGGCTTGCGGAATTGCGCGGCATCGTCACCGCGCTCTCGCATCCCGCCCTCGGCTGACGGTATGAACTCGTCAAAGCGTCCGTCATAGCTCGCCGATGTCAGCGGCGCTGGGCAAAGGCCGGCCGGCGTCCGGCCGTTTGCATTCACTGCTGCTTTGCGGCCGTTACCGAGAGCGCAAGTGGGATAGAACACTATGCAACCCGTTTTCCGCCGGTAGTATGGGCTCAAAAAGGGGGCCCCTTGTGAATAATGCCACCACCGCGCGCACGTCCTTTGCTCTCTTGTGGATCTGCGGCGTCAGTCTCCGCCTCACGGTGTTGTCGATTCCGCCGGTGATTTCGATCATTCAGCGGGATCTCAATTTGTCGGGCACGGAAATCGGCCTGTTGTCCGGCATGCCGGTCGTGGTGTTTGGGATTTTCGCGGCACCGGGCTCGATCCTTGTCGGGCGGATGGGCGTGCGCGGCGCGCTGGTGTCTGGTCTGTTGATTGCGGCAGGCGGGACGCTGCTTCGGACCGGAGCGGCGAATGCGTGGCAGTTGTACCTGACGACCATGCTCATGAGCGTCGGCATTGCCTTCATGCAACCGTCCCTGGCCGCCGCGGTGCGCGAGTGGACGCCGGAACGATCGGCGTTTGCAACGGCCGTTTACACCAACGGCTTGATCATGGGGGAGATGATCCCCGTCCCGACGATGCTGCCGCTGGTCATGCCCTATTTCAACGGGAACTGGCGCTGGGCGCTCGGCGTATGGGCCTTCCCGCTGATCGCCGCTGCCGCGACGGTTGCGATGCTCGGTCCCAGATCCGCGGCCGCCAGCCAAAAGCATTCAGCCCGTTGGCTGCCGCAATGGAATAGCGGGCTCAATTGGCGCATCGGCATGACGCTTGCGAGCATCACCAGCAGCTACTTCTGCCTCAACGGATTCTTGCCGGCGCGCTTGAGCGCCATCGGCCATCAGGATCTGATCAGTGTGACGCTGACGGCCCTCAACACGGGCCAGGTCCCTGCCTCCTTTCTCCTGCTGCTTACGGCCGACAAGTTGCAGGGCAAGCGATGGCCATATCTGGTGCTGGGCGTGTTGTCTTCGGTTTGCGTTGTCGGGATCATGACGACCGCGAGCGCCTGGACCGTGTTCTGGGCGGCCCTTGCCGGATTTTCGCTCGGCGCCGCTCTGGCGCTGGCATTGGCGCTCGCACCACTGCTTTGCGACAATCCCAATGATGTGGCGCTGACATCGGCCGCGGCCTCTGCCATCGCCTATGGCTTTGCGATGCTGGTTTCGTTCCTGTCCGGCGTTGCCTGGGATTGGGCGGGCAATGTCAACGCCGTGCTCTTCCCAATCTTGCTCGGGAGCCTTCCGATCCTGATCTCAGTGCCGAGGTTCGTGCGACAGAAAGAGCCGGCTAGCGAGAACTCGTAGGGTGGGCAAAGCGCAGCGTGCCCACCATCACGAGCCAAGCATTTAAAGGTGGGCCCGGCGCAAGTGCGCCTTTGCCCACCCTACGGCAGCGCGCCGGTCTGCTCGCTACCGCCATCGGCGTGAAGGTGCGAGTATTTGGATGTCGATGGCGGGCAATTGTTCGCAAGGAAGTGTCGAACCGTCATCGGATCAGCGCAAGCCGGACCGGTTGCGTCAGGGTGCTACGTCGGGGGTGACGATGGACATCAAGCAGCTCAAATATTTCATCAGCATTGCTGATCTCGGCAGCATGACCAGGGCATCAGAACAGCTGAATATCGCGCAGCCGGCCCTCACGCAGCAGATTGCAAAACTGGAAGGTGATCTTCGAACCCGTGTGTTCGACCGCGGCACATCCGGTGTCAAGCTTACGCCAGCGGGTGAGGTGCTATATCGTTACGCAAAATCGATCATCAAGCAGATTCAGGATGCACGTCTGGCAGTCTCCGATGAGGACGGACATCCCACAGGGAAAGTCACGATCGGAATCCCCGGCAGCGCAGGCAAATTGTTGTCCGTGCCGTTGCTGCAGAAACTGAAGAAGCAGGGTCGAATTCTGCTTGAGATCGTGGAGCGGCCGAGCGCAGAGCTCCCGCCTCTTGTTGCGAACGGGAAACTCGACGTCGCCGTGGTTGTTGACGCGGCGCCGTCCCGCGGCGTGGCATTGTCTCCAATCCTGCTCGAGGACCTTCTGGTGGTCGCGCCGAAGGATGCCGTAGGGACGCGACGCTCGCTGAGCTTAAAGGAAGTGGCGGCGGCTCCGCTTGTGCTGCCGAGCCGTCCAAGCACGATCCGCCAGCGCGTCGAAACTGCTCTTATGGATGCGCAGCTCACCTGCCGGCTCGCTGGCGAAGTCAGTGCCACCGACATGCTGGTCAGAGTAGTCAGGGCCGGGATTGGCTGGACGTTGCTGCCCTGGTCGGCGGTATCAGACGATATCAACCGCGGCGACATGGTTGCTCTGCCGATCCGGAACTTGAGGCTCAGGCGAGAGCTAGCGATCTGCGTTTCCGATACGCTGCCGCTCAGCAATGCGGCCCAGCTGGTGAGAGACAGTATTTCTGAAATTACGAGGCACCTGATCTCATCCAAGCAATGGATGCGTGTCGAGCTCGTAAGTTCGCGCTGAACCTGCAACATTTCGAGCCTCTTCTCCTGGAGTAATTCCCTGAAGGATGAAGGGCCAGACGCCCGCGCCGGAGCCAAGCAGGCAATATGAATTTCTTATGCAGGTATCGTTTCTTCATATTTTGTTTCGATGAATCCCGACGATACGTTTCTCTCTTGAGGCACGCGAAAAAGAACGTGCCTTGCAACAATACGTCCAAGGCATTCGCGGCGATCGTGAAGTGAGGGAGATCGAATGAGCAAGACTTCGCAAGTGCAAAACTTCGCGGAGTACAAGTCATCGCTGTCACAGAGCCTCGGTCTGTCGTCGCGGGTATGCGGGCGTTGGAAGTCAGCGCTAGACGATCAACAAGGGAGGAAGTGTCGTGCAGAAAAAATACGGCTCACGCCTGTCGCCGCTGCTCGGAGCAGCGGTTGTCGCACTTATGGCATCCCACCTGCTTGCTGGCTCCGCTCGTGCGGCGAGTGGAAAGGAATGGGCCGCCTATGGCGGCGATTGGGCGAACACGCGGTACAGCATGCTGAGCTCGATCAATACGAGCAACGTCAAGGACCTGAAGGTCGCGTGGGCATTTCCCCTTGGCGTGCTCGAAGGACAGGAGACGACCCCCCTCGTTGTCGACGGCACGATGTATGTGACATCGCCGCGTGGGCCGAAATACGTCTTCGCGCTGGATGCGAAGACCGGTGCCGTCAAATGGCGCTATGCGCCCGAGATGCCGGCTGACATCGCATCGGCCGTTTGCTGCGGTCTGGTGAATCGTGGCGTCGCCTACGCAAACGGGAAGGTCTTTGTCGGCAGGCTCGACGGGATGCTGGTGGCGCTTGATGCCAGCAACGGCAAGGAGCTCTGGAAAGTAAAGGTCGCAGACTACAAGGCGGGAGACGACATTACCTCGCCGCCCACGCTTGCGAAGAACCTCGTCGTGATCGGTTACGCCGGCGGCGAATATGCAACGCGCGGCGCCATCACGGCGTTCGACCAGGAAAGCGGCAAGGAGGTCTGGAAAACTTATACCATTCCGGGCGCCGGCGAGCCCGGCAATGATTCCTGGCCGTCCCCCGAGATTGCCATGCGTGGCGGCGCCGACGCCTGGCTCGTCGGCTCTTACGATCCCAAATTGAATCTCATCTATTACGGCACCAGCAATCCTGCGCCATGGGCCGCTCATGCCCGTGGCACGGACAGCAGCGATTACGGCAAATACACAAACCTTAACTCGTCGTCGACGCTTGCGCTCGACGCCGATACTGGAAAGATCGTCTGGACCTTCCAGCAGACGCCGTACGATGCGTGGGATTATGACGGCGTCAATGAGAAGGTGCTCACCGACCTTTCGATCGGCGGCAATACCGTGCAAGCGTTGATGAGCGCCGACCGCAACGGCTTCTTCTACGTGTTCGACCGCAAGAACGGAAAGCTGATCTCCGCGACGCCTTTCGTAAACGTCAACTGGGCGAAAGGCATCGATGCGGACGGCCGGCCGGTCGAGATTCCGGACAAGCGGCCGCGAAAGGACATCTGGGCGCGTGATGTGTGCCCCAGCTTCTACGGTGGCAAGAACTTCCCGCCGGTCTCCTACAGCTCGGATACGCATCTCGTCTATATCCCGACGTTCAACGTCTGCATGGACGAGGTCGGACGTGACGCCGGAGATCCGAAGAAGGGCATCTTCTTCCTCGGAACCGAGTTCGACGCCGGTAAATACGGTCCGGGCGGAAATGGCGGCGAATTCGTCGCCTGGGATCCCGTCGCCAAGAAGAAGGTCTGGGGTGTGAAGGAGCCGAAGCCGTTCGTCGGTGGCGCCCTGTCCACCGCCGGCGGACTCGTGTTCTACGGAAATATGGATGGCGAACTGAAGGCGCTGAATGCGAAGAGCGGCGACGTGCTGTGGCGCTTCCAGGCCGGATCGGGGATCAACCAGGGCCCCATCACCTATGAGGTCGGCGGCAAGCAATACATCGCGGTCGCGTCGGGACGCCTGGTCGGTCCTCCCAGCTTCATGGGTGAGACGGGCAAGAAGCTGCTCTCCGAGACAACCGAAGGGGCAACACTCTTCGTATTCGAACTGCCGAACTAGAAAGGCGCGGAGGCCGATGGGACCAGCTTGGGTGCCGTCGGCCTTCTCCCACACAAGGAAACGGCATGGCCGCGAATTCGTACACGAAACTCATGGCAAGCGTGCTTGCACTGCTGTGCACGATTTGCCTGGCCAATGCCGAAGAGAAGGGAGGGACACCGACGGCCGGTCCGTCGCCGGGCCCGGCTCAAGCAGCAGACAGCGCTCAGGTCCAGGAAGGGCATTCGCTCTTCAACCAAACATGCGCGCATTGCCACGGTCCTGATGCTGTTACCGGGCTGTCCGAGCGCAATCTCCGGCACCTCAAAGCGCGATACGGCGAGGACATGCACAACGTATTCACCTCGACTGTCGTGAATGGACGGCCGGACAAGGGAATGCCCGTCTGGGGAGAGGTGCTCGACGCCAAAACGATCGACAAAATCTACAGCTATCTCGAAACCATCCAGGAAGACGCGCAGTGAACCCGGAATGTCAGTTTCGGGCTCTCCACTATTCCAGCTCTCACCCTTTTTGTTGAAGGAGCTCTCGCCCCAACCCTTCTCCGCGATCGTCTTCGCCAAGGCCAGAAGGCGAAGATGGAGTGTGCCAAACCGAACGCCGCATTGGCGAAGCGCTCTCGGCAGCATCAACTCGGTCAGCCGCAAAGCTTAATTCGCGGTAACCCCGCGTCGTGGAAGCGACCTATCGGCTCGCTCGTGCGTTGCCAATGTGGGGCAGGTGCGGAGCGAGCACATGTCAGAAGTACCAGCAACCCGTCGTGACTTCCTGTTCATCGCCACCGGCGCTCTTGCCGGAGTTGGCGCGATCGCAGCGCTGGTTCCGATGATTTCGCAGATGGAGCCGGACGCGGCGACACTGGCTGCCGGAGGTCCGGTCGAATTCGATGCCAGCAAGTTGCAGCCGGGCCAGCAGGCGGTGGTGCGCTGGCGCTCGCGGCCGATCTTCATCATCAACCGCACGCCCGCCGCACTGAAGATGTTGCAGGACGAACGTCTCCTCTCCCGCCTGTCGGACGCCAAGTCGAACTCACCGCAGCAGCCGCCCTATGCGAAGAACTGGCATCGCTCGATCGATCCGAAATTCGGCGTCGTTGTCGGCATCTGCACTCATCTCGGCTGCATTCCGGAGTTCTTTCCCGATCCGAACGCGCAAACGCCTGCCGCGGGCTGGCTCGGCGGCTATTTCTGTCCCTGTCACGGCTCGAAATACGATCTCGCCGGACGCGTCTTTTCCGGCGTGCCCGCGCCGTACAATCTTCCGGTGCCGCCCTATCGCCTGATCAACAACACGATCCGCATCGGCGAAAATCCTCCCAAGGTGACCTGGGAATTCGACTCCATCGCGCAGATTTAGAAGCAGCCCTTCACCCGCCCTCTGTCCGAGATACGCCTCCGCCAGGTAAGGCGGATGCCAAGCTCAAATAAGGATGCGGACCCGCTTTGCGTCGTTAGAGCCCGAATGAATGCGTAATCTGCCGCAGTACGGCGAGCGCCGCATCAGTGTAGCGTCCCGCATAGAAATATTGGTCCAGCAGCGAGAGGATCAGCGCAATGACCAGGGCATTCCCAAGTCCTCGAATCATGGCCGTTGAAATCCGACATGGTAAAAAGACGGGCTTGATCCAGTCCGCTCGTTTTGCGGATCATTGGATAGACGCCAGGCCTTGGCTCCGAAATAGGCGGTCAGGACCAAGCTGATTGAAATGAGTAGGCCAAATGAAATTCGGGCTACCAAAATAAACCTCTAAAATAAGCTTTCGACGGCAGCTGATCATCTTTGATCGATTCGAAAAATGCAGGAGTGTTGACCTAGATCGATCGCCTTCGGCGATAGGGCGCGACGGCCAGTCTGGGTAACCTGGTAGCGGTAAAATCGCGGAAAATAGCGCCAAATCACTGGCCATGGCCGTCGCCATTCGCTGATCGTGCTTGACGCCGCCGCCGATCAAGTGGAATCAATCGATAAAAGCTATTGCATGTCATTCAAATAATAGCGGCCGTTTGGCCGCGCCAAATTTTACAATCGAGGCGATTATGCAGGATTTTCCGAAGCTCGCGGCGCAAGTCAGGGGCGCGCGCGCATTACTGGGTTGGTCACAAGCCTATTTGGCTGAAGGTATCAACGTTCGGCGCGTAACCATCGCCGATCTCGAGAGCTGCAAGCACGAACCCCAGGCGTCCACGCTGTTCGCGCTAATGAACGAGCTCACAGCCGCAGGCATTGTGTTTACCGAAACAGGCGTCGAGTTTCAAAGCTGGCCGCCGAGCCCGTATGTGCCGACAGGGTGCGTAAGGACGCGGAAGCGCATCCGGAGAAAACATTATTCGAGGCGTGATGTCGCGCACCATTCGAGCTCCACAACACCTGTTTGACGGGTGAGCTTCAGTTTCTTCTCGACCTGGCACGGAATACGTGAACTGGCGGCTTTCCGCGAAGAATGGAGAGAGGAGATGGAGCGAGCGACGTGCTCGGACCTCACCTCGCCCCGCTCACGGGGAGAGGGGGAGAGGTGAAGCGTGTGATCAGCTCACGCGCCGCTGGCTGCTTGGCCCATGATCGGCCCGAAGCGGTGCCAGGTCTGGTCGTTGAAGCGGATCAGCTGCAACTGCGCGATCGGAGCGAAATTGCTCGCGCTGGTGTTGATGGTGATCCCGGGTAGCAGCAGACCTGGATCGAAGTTCTTCAGGCTCGCTGCCTGCTTCATGACGTTGGCGCGGGTCAGGTCATTGCCGCATTGCTTGAGCACCTGGACCATGGTTCGCGCGACGGCATAGGCATAGACCGTCGATGCGTCGGATTTGTCGGCGTCAGGCGCGTATTTATCCATGAAAGCGCTCCACTCCTTCATGTCCTTGTCGCTCTTCCACTCGGGATCGGTCGCATCCTTCAGATAGGCCGCCGAGATGATGCCTTGCGCATGATCGAGGCCGGCGGGCTTCAGCACGCTGCCGACGGAGGCGCTGACATTGTTCAGGAAGAACATCGGATGCCAGCCGATCTCGGCCGCTTTCCGGATCGATTGCGCGGCGAATTTCGGGGTCGAGAAATCGACGAATACGTCGGCCCCGGACGCTTTCAGGTTGACCATTTCCGAATCGACCGCCGGCTCCGAGACATCATAGGCCTGCTCGGAGACGATCATGCTCTTGGCCTTGTCGCCGAGACCGTCCGTCAGCCCCTTCAGATAATCCTTGCCGTAATCGTCGTTCTGGTAGAGCACGCCGATCTTCGCATTCGGCTTGTTCTTCAGGATATAGCTCGCGTAGATGCGCGCTTCGGTCTGATAGCTGGGCTGCCATCCCATGGTCCATGGAAAGTGCTTCGGATCATTCCATTTGGTCGCGCCGGTGGCCACGAATAATTGCGGCACCTTCTTTTCGTTCATGTAGCGCTGGATCGCTGTGTTGCTTGGCGTACCCAGTGAATTGAAGATCAGCAGCACCTGGTCGTCCTCGACGAGCTTGCGGGCCTGCTCGACGGCTTTCGGTGGGCTGTAACTATCGTCGTAGGAGATGAAGTTGATCTTGCGGCCATTGATGCCGCCTTCATCATTGACCTTGCGGAAATAGGCGGCCTCGACATGGCCGATCACGCCATAGGCGGACGCGGGTCCGCTATAGGGCATGATATTTCCGATTTTGATTTCGGTATTGGTGGCACCGACGTCGTATCGGTTTGCAGCTACGGCGACTCCGGCAGATATCATCACGGCGACAGCCGACATCGCGGCGGCACGCCAGAACATGGGGCGCATCCTCCTGCTCCTGGTTGTTGTGCCTTCGAAAGCGAAGGTGAGGTGAGACGCCCCTGCGCAAACAACGCGGATCCTTCGGGCCGGTTTCAAGATTTGTTGCAGAGCATTGCTAGACTATCGGCTAGTGGTTTCGCGCGCCGCGCCTGTTCGCCCTTGAGCGGCCGGGCCTGCGAAGCCTACAAACCTTGGTATAGCTTCCGCATACCTTTCCATGTCGGGCGCTTACCTCGGTAGAATTGAGGCGTTCGTCCTTGCGGCTTACCTTCGCGGATTAATTGCAAGGCTCGTTGTGGACGCCGGAATAGTCGCGAACCCAAATCGGGACGCGCGCCGTTTGGATGATCCGGCTGCCTCGGCTGATGTACCGACATTTATGCGAGAGGTTACTGGCAGCATGACGGCTTCCTCCAGTATCGCGCTGTTCATCGATGGCGCCAACCTCTATGCGACGGCGAAGGCACTCGGCTTCGACATCGATTACAGACGCCTGCTGAAGGAATTTCAGAGCCGTGGCGTGCTGCTGCGCGCGTTCTATTACACTGCGATCATCGAGGATCAGGAATATTCCTCAATTCGCCCGTTGGTCGATTGGCTCGATTACAATGGCTATACCGTCGTCACCAAGATGACGAAGGAGTTCATCGATGCTCACGGCCGCCGCAAGATAAAGGGCAGCATGGATATCGAGCTCGCCGTCGACGCCATGGAGATCGCCGGTCATATCGACCAGATGGTGCTGTTTTCCGGCGACGGCGATTTCCGGCCGCTGGTCGAGGCGATCCAGCGCCGCGGCGTCCGCGTGACCGTCGTTTCGACCATCTCCAGCCAGCCGCCGATGATCGCCGACGAGCTGCGGCGCCAGGCCGATGTGTTCGTCGACCTTGCGGAACTGCGGACCAAAGTGGCCCGCGAATTCGTTGAACGCTTGCCGTCGCGCGAGCCGCGTCCGGCTGCGCCACTTTAGGCTCGGCTGCGGGCCGCAAAGCAGATGAGGTACAACGAGAACCGCATCTGTGGTAGGTCAGCGCGCGACCTCACATCCCGGCTTCGCCGCGGCCTGCCTCCAGCGCGGCTTCCAGACATTCGATCAGCCTGTGAACGGCGAAAGGCTTCGCTAGAAAGCAGGCGGCTCCGGCCTTCATCGCCCGCGCGCGAATATTTTCGTCCGGATAGGCCGTGATGAAGATGAAGGGAGCCGCCCGGCCCTTGGCTCGCATCTCCGTCAAAAGGTCGAGGCCGCTCATGGCCGCCATCTGCACGTCCGCAATCACGCACGACGTTTCATCGAGATTCGGCGAGGCGAGAAATTCCTCGGCGGACGCAAAGGTGTGGACGATGTAGCCGCGCGATCTCAGGAGATTATTGGTCGCAACCCTGACCGAGCCGTCGTCGTCAACGATCGAGATGACTGCAGACGCGGGCAAACGACCCTCCAGAGCCGGGAAGGCACACCGAAGCATTCCGGCCCGTTGCAAGGGTGGGCCTTCACGTGGAGCTTGTAAAATCATACTTAGGTTTGTAGAGCGCGTGGCGCGCCGGAAGCGCCGTCGCGCTCACGTCCTTGTTGTACAAGTCCTTTTCGAAGGTCTTATTGTCGGGGGCGATCGGCGGTCATGCGCCGGAGCGCTTGGCGGGACGAATTCCGAGCGCCTCCGTCATCCTGATCAAATCTGCGAGCGACTTCGCCTGCATCTTCTTCATGATGTGTCCGCGGTAGATCTTGACCGTGATCTCGGCGAGGCCGAGCTCGGCCGCGATCTGCTTGTTCATCAGGCCGGCGGCAACGAAGGCCAGCACTTCGCGTTCGCGGCTGCTCAAGGTCTCGAACAGCGCCTGCAGGCTCGCAACCGTCTTGTCGGCTTCCCGTCGCTTTCGATCCTTGTCGATCGCACTCACCACGGCGTCCAGCAGCTCCTGGTCGCGAAACGGCTTGGTGAGGAAATCGACCGCGCCTCCTTTCATGGCCCGCACGGTCATCGGGATGTCGCCGTGCCCGGTGATGAAGATGATGGGGATGCGGATGTTCGCTTTGGCCAGCTCGGTCTGCAGGTCGAGGCCACTCAATCCGGGCAGGCGGATATCGAGCACCAGGCAGCTCGCCGCCTCAGGCAGCTTGTTCTTCAATAGTTCGGAAGCCGAGCCGAATGCCTCGACTTCAAGCCCGACGGACTGCAAGAGATTAGTGAGCGCCCTGCGCATCGAGAGATCGTCGTCAATGATGAAGACGATCGAATCCCTGATCGGTTCCTTGCCGCTCGCGGGCTCGGGCGACGATTTCGGTCGCTCGGTCACGTCTTGTCCCCTTCGTGCTCCGGCAGGACGAATTGGAAGACGGCGCCGCCGCCCTCATTGCGGGAAGCCGATAGCCGCCCCTCGTGAGCTTCGACGATCGAACGGCAGATGGAAAGCCCCATGCCCATGCCGCGGGATTTGGTGGTGAAGAACGGAGTGAACATGCGCTCGGCCTCGCCTTGAGGGATTCCGATGCCGTTGTCGGCGACGGAGAGAAATACCTGTTTCGGGTCATGCCGCCCTGACCGGATCGTCAGCGTCCGCGGCCGATCGGCAATCGATTCCATGGCTTCAAGCGCGTTGATCACCAGATTGATGATCACCTGCTGCAACTGGACCCGATCGCCGAGGATCAGGGGCAGTTGGGGCGCGAGCTCCAGTTTCGCGGATACGTCATGGCTCGAAAGCTCGCGTTGCACCAGCGCCATGACGTCGTTTGCCGCGTCGTTGATGTCGAGCGGTACTCTCTCGATCTCGGTCTTTTGCGCAAGCGCGCGGACGCGGCGGATCACCTCGCTCGCCCGGTTGCCGTCTTCGACGATCCATTCCGCCGACCGGCGGGCGGCGTCAAGATCGGCGGGATTGCGGTCGAGCCAGCTCAGGCACGCTGCCGCATTGGCAATCACGGCGGCGAGCGGTTGGTTGATCTCGTGTGCAATGGAGGCGGTGAGCTCGCCGAGCGTCGTCACGCGCGTCACATGCGCAAGCTCGGCCTGGGCTTTGCGCAGCGCCCGTTCGGCCTGGTCGGCGCGAATGCTCGCGGTAATGTCGGTGCTGACGCCGCGATAGCCCAGAAACTCCCCATTTGCATCAAACACCGGCTTGCCGCTGGTGCGGACATAGATCGAAGATCCCATGCGGTCGTCGGTGCGATATACCAGATCGCGGAACGGCAGGTGCGCCTCGAGCGTCTCCAGATGCTGCCGCCACTTGTCCGCTTCCGTGTCGAAGTCGGAAGCAATCTCCCAGCGCAGATCGCCGGTCGCGGCGGGTGCCGGAATGTCGGCCGTGCTGGCGTGCTCGGACAGATGCGTGACGCGGTGGTCCGGCCCGGTCTCCCACAGCCAGTCGGAGGCCGTTTCGGCATAGTCGCGGAAGCGCTGCTCGCTCTCGCGCAGCGCAAGGACAGCCTTTTCCAGCTTCTCCTTCGCCGCATATTGCTCGGTCAGATCCATATGCGTACCGACGATCTCGCTGACGTTGCCATCGTCGTCGAGCACGGGATGCGCGACTGAATGGACGCGCCTGGTTGCGCCGTCGGGCAACAATATCCGAAAATCGAATTCGAGCTGTCCTTGTTTGGCTTGCAAGGCTTGCTGCACCACCTCCTCGAGCATCTGCAGGTCTTCCGCTGGAATACGTGACTGGATCTGCTCCGCCGATGCGCCTTGTTCCGGATCGAAGCCGAACAGACGATAGACTTCGGGCGAGCGATAAACGAAGTCGCGACCGCGCACGTCCCAGGACCAGCTTCCGGTATGGCTCAATGCCTGTGCATGGGCGAGATAGGCCTCGCTCTGGCGCAGGGCATGTTCGGTCTGCTTTCTTTCGGTGACATCTTCACAGGCAACCAGAACGATGAGCCTGTCGCCGGCGCGGCGCATCGCCTTGGCGTTTTCGCGCACCCACAGCAGCGAGCCGTCTTTCCGGATCTTCCGGATTTCCCAGGTATGCGATTGGCCGACCGTTTCCAGGCACACTGCAACGCATTTGCGGACGAACGGGCGGTCTTCGTCGAGAAACACGTTCAGCACGGAGCTTCCCACCAGTTCCGCGACCGTATAGCCGAGCTGCGCGGCCCCAAAACTGTTCACATTGAGGACGGTGCCGTCGGCGTCGACCATGAAATACATGACCGGATTGTGCTCGAAGACTTCCCGCCATTCCCGCTCGCTATTGCGCAGTTCGACTTGGCTTCGTCGGAGTTTTGCTTCGGCGTCCTGTGCGACATCCTTTTCCTGCCGTGCGGTTCCGATCAGCCACGCCACCATCATCGCCGTCACAAAGAAGGCGGCGACTACGACGATATGTCGCGGGTCGTCGACCACGAAGCTCAGGGCAGGGGACGCAAAGAAGAAGATCAGGCTCGCGACGGACACGAGGCAAAGCAGCACCGCCGTAGCGAAGCTGCCGATCAGCGAGAACAACAGAATAACAACCAGGTCGGCAAACGCGGTCGTGGCGAGGTCCGCATGAATTTGGTGAAAAATCAGCGTTACCAGCGCCAGCGCAATGCCACCGAGGAAGAACTGCGCGGCTGAACCTGCAAAGTTCCTGGTCTGCTTTGGGATCATCGCAAACCGCCTCCATCCCGCCGACAGAATAGAGCATTTTGCGCAAAAAGGCGGCAGCCCGCTCCGAAATGACATACGCCCTTAGAATAGGCCTTCGGCCAAAAGGGCAATTTTGCGACTGCGCGCGTGGGCTCAAGGTCGCAAGGCACCATACCTCGGTATAGCCCGTTCAACCCTTTCGATATTGCCTGATTACCTCCGTACAATTGAGCCGTCCCATTCGGCCGTCCTAGATTCCAGGCCATCAGGAATAGCCGATTGCAGTGATCGGAACGGCCTCAAGGCCTGTCGGCGATCGCGATGATAAAGGCCAGAACCGGATTAATTTGCCGGGCCTTCGACTGCATCCAATGAGCGAGCTCAGCTGCCCAGGAGGCGGCCATGCGAGTGAAACTGTGCGCCAGGTGCCCTTACACGCCGCGCGATCTGGCAGATCAGTACGATGCCGACGCCGCACTGTACCTTTGCCCGGCGTGCGACCTCGAACACGACCGGCGCAGGAGCCAGAGGAGACGGACATGCCCGACGACGACGACCAACACCACAGGCACCTCCGCGCAGCGCGCTGCGCCGTTTGTGAAGGCCGGTTCGGCCTCGTTCGCTATTATCGCTGCCGCACCGCCCTGTGTTCCCGAAAATGCGTCGAGCATTTCAAATGCCGCCGGGAGGACGACAGCCGTTGGCTGTGGCGATTTCGCGCCGCCTGAGGACGGCAAGGATCGCGGAGGGAGGCCTTGGAGCCCGATATTGCCGGACAAGGAGTCGGCATGCTGAACGTGCGATCCGCGCTGCGGTCTTGCTTCGCCCCGGGAGGCGCCACATGAACTTCGTGCTGGTCAATGGCAGGACGCCCTTCCGGCAAAGTTTCTGTGCACTTTGCTCCAAACCGATCGGCGAGAGCGGCTATCTGCGAGACATCCGGACGCGGCTCTGTTATTGCGGACTGGCGTGCTACGCACTCCATTGCAAAAGCGGCACGCTGCTTCTGGAAATTCAATCCAAGGCCTCGTGAGAAAGTCCGCAAAAAGGACTCCGGCACATTGAGAGCGATCGGCCCTCGTCATGAAGTTCGTGTTGGTCAACCACAGGACACCGCTCGAAAGCCCGACCTGTGCCGAGTGCTCGGGATCGCTGGCATCAGGTTATCTAAAAGCCGTGCCTACGCAGCGCCAATACTGCGACTATGACTGCTATGTCCGCCACGAGGCGAGGAGTCTCATGACTCCATGGCTCACCGCGCCCTACGAGGCTCCCCTGGAAATGATGACCTCGTTTGCGACCGCATGCTGCTGCTATTCGATTGCGATTGCCAGGGTGTCGCTGCGCGTCGGTGAACTGATAACGGCGGAAATTTCAAGCGGCGTCCGGAGCAAGAACTGACGGCTTGGCGGGCGTTGGGGCTGGTGGCCTGCTCAATGCATTCCCAATGATCTCGATCGGCGAGCGGCGGCCTCAATCTTGCCAATTGCCGCTTTTTCCGCAAAGCTTCACGCCAAGAAACTTAGCCGCGAAGACATCTCGCGGCGGGCGCTCTGCCGCGCTTAAGATAGATGAAGAGATCGCGCATGGGCCTGCCCACCACCAATTTCGATCCGCCCTTTCGTATCACGCGGGCGAGCCATGTCGTCCTCACCGTCCGCGATCTGGCCGCAAGCCGCCAATTCTACGAGAAGGTCATCGGCCTGATCCTGACGGCAGAGGAGGACGACACGCTCTATTTTCGCGGCGTCGAGGAGGCCTGTCACCATAGCCTGGTGCTACGCAAGGCAAGCGACGTCGCCTGCGCGCGGCTCGGCCTGCGCGTGCTCATGGACACCGATCTCGACGCGCTCGAGGCGTTCTTCGAAGCCCAGGGCTGTCCAGCCGCATGGGCTTCGGCGCCGCATCAGGGCCGCACGCTGCACGCGACAGATCCGGCCGGCACGCCGCTGGAATTCTGTGCCACCATGCCGGTGCTGCCGCGCATGATCACCAAATTCACGCGCCACGCCGGCGGCTCTGCACTGCGGCTTGACCACTACCAGATCCTGACACCTGATGTTGCCAGGGCCTGCGCGTTCTACATGGAAGCAGGTTTTCGCCTCAGCGAATACATTGCGCCAAAGGGGACCTTCGACCTGCGCGGCGTATTCCTACAGCGCAAGGGCAATCCCCATGATATCGTGTTCTTCAACGGTACAGGTCCCCGGCTGCATCATTTCGCATTCCTTGCGCCCGAAGCGCATTATCTCCTGCACGCCTGTGACCTTGCGGGCGAGCTCGGCTTTGGGGCATCCGTCGAGCGAGGCCCGGGCCGGCATGGACCGGGGCATGCGATGTATGTCTATATGCGAGATCCCGACGGTCACCGTGTCGAGCTGTTCAACACCCACTACCAGATCATGGACATCGAAAACGAGCCGATCGCCTGGGACCCGGCCGATCCCGACATCTCGTTCCCGTGGGGCTTGCCCGCGCGTCAAGCCTGGTTCGCGGAGGCGACGCCCTTTGCCGGTGTCGCGGCACGTGAACCAGAGATCAAGCCCATGCCGATGACCCTGGAGAAATATCTCGCCCAAGGCCGAACGCAGTGAACGAAGGTGCGAAGTATGACGTGGCGATCGTCGGCTATGGTCCTGTCGGCGCCATCTTCGCCAACCTTCTCGCCAGGTATGGCCTCCAGATCGCTGTCGTCGAGCGTGCCGTCTCGATCTATGACAAGCCGCGGGCGATCACGCTGGATCACGAGGCGCTGCGGGTGTTCCAGGCGATCGGCCTTGCCGACTACATGGATTCCGTGATCGCGCCGCACAACGGTTCGCACTATCTCGGTGTCGATGGCGACCTCATCAAGATCTTCGATCCGATGCCGCCGCCTTATCCGCTGGCCTGGATTCCAAATGCGACCTTCGTGCAGCCTGATGCAGAAGACGCGCTGCGCCAAAAGCTGTCCGAATATGATCACGCCGACGTATTTCTGACCGCAACCGGAGTGGCGTTGGCACAGGACGAAGACATGGTGTCGTTGTCCGTGCGTTCGGAGACTAGAGGCGAATTCACGATCCGGTCGCGCTATCTGGTCGGCTGCGATGGCGCCAACAGCTTTGTGCGCAAGCAGCTTGGCATCGGTATCGAGGATCTTGCTTTCGACGAATGGTGGATGGTCGTCGACACATTGACCAGCGAGCCCGACAAGCGGCCGGCGAAGAGCTTTCAATACTGCTGGCCGTCGCGACCCGGGACCTTCGTGCCAGGTCCCGGCCGGTTGCGGCGCTGGGAGATCAAGCTGTTGCCCGGCGAGGACCCGGAGGAAGCGGGAGCGGCTGACAATGTTCTGCGGCTCCTGAAGGGATTCACCGACACGTCCGATCTTTCGATCTGGCGTTCGGCGGTCTATCGGTTCCATGCCTTGCTCGGGCAAAGCTGGCGCGATCGTCGCGTCTTGCTGATGGGAGATGCCGTGCATCAGACGCCGCCGTTCCTGGGGCAGGGGCTGTGCGCCGGCATCCGCGATGCCGCCAATCTGGCCTGGAAGCTTGCGCTCATGCTGCGCGGCAACGCGGATGATGCGTTGCTGGATAGCTACGAGAGCGAGCGCAAGCCGCATGTTCGTGCCGTCGTCGCCAGTGCCAAGGAGTTCGGCACGATCATCGGAGAGCTCGACCCGGAGGCTGCAGCCCGGCGCGATGCGCGCCTGCGCGCGGAGCTTAAATCCGGCAAGGCCGTGACCATCAGGCAGAAGTTCATCCCCGATCTTGCTGACGGCTTGATCGCGCAGGACGCAAAACTCGCCGGTCGCTTGTTCGTGCAGCCGCGCGTACGGGCAGCGGACGGTCACATCAAACGCCTCGACGATGAGTTGAGGGCAGAATTTGCTATCGTTGCGCGGACACGAGCGGCGATGTCCGGCCTGTCCGAAGCCGCGCTCTCCTCCTGGCGGAGGCTTGGCGGTGAACGCATCGTCATTGCAGCGTCCGGCGAAGGTTCGAATGCGGAAGGAATCTTGACGGTCGTCGAAACCGAACGCCTGTTTTCGGACTGGATGAGCGATAACGGCGTCGAAGCCGTGATCGTGCGGCCGGATCGCTATGTGTTTGGCGGGGCTGCGAGCGCAGGCGAGCTGGACAGGCTGGTAGCGGACCTGGTTGGTAAGCTCCAGGGCCACCCGTAGCTAAGGTATCGATTGGCTGCTTGCTCGTGCCAATTCGCAAGGCACGACGACAAACGGCAGGCTCGTCGCATGCAAGATGTCCCATCTCGCATGTTCTGTTCGTAAAATGACACGCACTCTCTCGATCGTCCCGGCAAGCTAGTTTCGCCGTGCTGTCCAGTATCCCGAGCAATGTGCGCTTCCCGAATAACCGCTCCACGTGCCGCGGCCGAAATTGCGCGCGAGCCTGCCCGAACCGGAGGCGAATTTGTTCTGGACGGCCACGGAAGCGCGAACCGCGCCCGAGCGCGCGACATGGCCCCTGAACCGGACGAGGTTCGGATGCGTGACTATTCCGTCAGTGATGTTGACGGTGAAATTATAGGTCGGATCGCATGCTCCCCGTTGCGTGACGAAAACGAGGTCCCACGATCCGTCGTAGGCCGAACGCGCCTGCGCGAAGGAGGGTAGGGCAACAAGCAAGCCCGCGATCACTGCGGAAAACAAAACCCGCTTCATCATGATTTCTCCGGAGCATTGTCGGCGTTGCCAATGAGATATGATGATGAGCGGTGCAAGCGCTCGTTCACATCTGCTTGAATCGCTCGCGATCATGACGCAGCCCGCTCAGCAAGGTGATGTTTCCGGGACTCCGGCTTGGCTATCTCGTCGCGCCGAGCGGCCTAGTGGCGGGCTCTGTGCGAGCCGGCGTCGAGCGGTATTCCGGGCATTCGCTGGTGCAGCGGCAGGCCGTCGCCGCGTTCATCACCGAAGGCCATTTCGGCCGTCACCTGAAACGCATGCGCCATCCCCATGCCGCGCGGCGCGTGCGATGGCCGAGGTGCTCCACCCAATATTCCGGAACCGGATTTCGATGGAACTGCAGCCGGGCGGCTTGGACCTTGTGGTCCGCCTGCGTGGTCGCGCGCAGGACGAGAAGCTTGCCAGTCTCGCGCGGTCGAAGCCCTGTCGAATCGCGTCAACGAGCATTGACTGGCTTCGCCGATGATCGGCGATTGGACCGCGCAATCGGAAAATGCCTCTAAAATGGTTGGCAATCGCACAAGGAATAGAAGCCTATCGACGCCTCAGAACGGCCCGTGCTAAATTGTCGCAATGGAGCCGGTACCGTGCGACACCTCGATGTAGCCGTAATGTTCGCCAGCCTGTGGCTGCTGGCGTCGATGATGATCGACGTCATCACCCCGCCGGAACTTAGCGTCTACGTGATCGGGGCAACTATCGCGCCGGCGATCGTCGTTCTGGCCGTGCTGTACTGGAAACGGGTTTCACGCCTCGATTTCGCGGTCGCCCTGGCCTCGCTCTGGATGGCGAGCTGGATCGTGCTCGAGTTGGTCTCGCCAAAACCGTTGCCGTTGCTGCTCGCCGTGGCCGCAGTCGTGCCGTTGCTGGCCGTTGGTGCCGTCATCAACTTCCGTCGCTGGCGAGATTCGAGAGGCCGTTCGCGCTCGACCCGGCTTTCATCTTGAAGTGCCACGGGAACGCCGAGTCCTGCTCTCTCGCCGTCATTGCGCGGAGCCAGCGGGTCCGCGCGTTCGCGCGACCCGTTGGCTCGCAATGACGATATTCCTGTTGAACAAGCGCTACCCCACCTCCGTCAGCTCATCGATGACCGCGAGCGCCGAGGAGAAATCATCGTCGCGGAAATACTCGCTTCGGGTGATGAGCACGGGGATGCCGGCGGATGCGGCGGCCTTCAGGCCGTTGGCTGAATCCTCGATGGCCAGGCATCCGTCCGGCGATTGTCCCAATCTTGAAAGCGCCTCGAGATAGACGTCGGGCGCCGGCTTCTTGCGCGCGACCTCGTCGCCCGCGACCACAGCTGCGAACAGGCTTCGCCAATGGCGGCCAAGTGCGCGTGCCAGCAGATCCTCCACATTGCTTGATGTGGTCGTGGTCGCGATCGCAAGTGTCTGGCGGCGGGCGACCGCATCGTCGATGAAGGCCTCTACGCCCGGTCTCAAGCGGCAGGTATGCTGCGCGGTCAGGCGAGTATAATGCCTCGTCTTCAGCTGATGCAGCTCGGCAATCTGCGCATCTGACAACCGATGCGGCTGTGGTCGCGTCCGGGCATAGGCGCGCAGGCGCTCCTTACCACCGGCCACGCGGAGCAGCTTCTTGTAGGTGCAGCGGTCCCAATACCATTCTACGCCGCATTCGAGGAACGCGGCATTGAAGGCGCGGCGATGGATGCCCTCGGTTTCCGCCAGCGTACCGTCGACGTCAAAGATAAGGGCGCCGGCGCGCGCGATGCGTTCTTTGAGGCTGGTGGGCTGCAAGTGTGAAGGAGAGAATGCGATGTTCATGCTGGTGCCATCGGAGCGTCCGACCCTCCCGAGAAAACCCGACTTGCGAACACGTCGCCCGCCTCGATCGCCATCAGGTCATCGCCCGTGAGTACGCGGTCGAGATTCGAGACCAGCCGGTTGGCCTGCCGCAGCCTGATCCGGTCGAGCGCATTGCGGATCGAGCGGGCGTTGGAAAACAGCGGCTGCGCCTTGCGCAGCGCGATGTACTGGACGAACGCCTCGCGCGCCTCCGGCGAGAACCGGTAGTTCTGCTCGGCGAGCATCAGCTCGGAGATCGCCAGCAGCTCGTCGTCGGAATAGTCAGGGAAATCGATGTGATGGGCGATGCGGGAGCGGAATCCCGGATTGCTCTGGAAGAATCGCTCCATGCGATCGCGATAGCCGGCCAGCACCACGACGAGGTCCTCGCGCTGCGCCTCCATCACCTGGAGCAGTATCTCGATCGCTTCCTGTCCGTAGTCGCGCTCATTTTCGGGGCGATAGAGATAGTAGGCCTCGTCGATGAACAGCACGCCGCCCATCGCCTTCTTCAGGATCTCCTTGGTCTTCGGCGCCGTGTGACCGATATACTGGCCGACCAGATCGTCGCGCGTGACGCTGATGACATGGCCCCGGCGGACAAAGCCGAGCCGGTGCAGAATGTCGGCGATCCGAAGCGCCACCGTGGTCTTGCCGGTGCCGGGATTTCCCGTGAACGACATGTGCAGCGTCGGATAGGTGTTGGCGAGCGACATCTTGCGGCGGATGCGTTCGACCAAAAGCAGCGAAGCGATCTCGCGAATGCGGGTCTTCACCGGGACGAGTCCGACGAGCTCCTTGTCGAGCTGCGCCAGGATCGGCGCGATCTCGACCGCATCAAATTCACGCCGTAGGTTGATGGAGGAGGGGGCGAGTTCGCCCCCGCCCTCGCGCGCCACGGCCTGGAGATTGGGATGAGCCATGATCAACGGTCCGTCTCAGTTCTGGTAGCGCTCACCCTCCGGCCGATCGGCGGCATAGGTGCGCGTGGTGTAGCGCATGTTGCGGCCGACCGATTCCTGCCGGTCGAGCCGGAAGCCGGGCTCCTCTTTCGGCCGGTTCACGATGAAGGAGAGCCGCACCGACTCCCAGCCATGCGAGGAGTCAAAGGCGGATATCCGGATGTAGCGGTCGCCATAGACGCGCCGGCAGTCATCGAGCTCCTTCATGATGCCGGCCGCGTCGCGCAGATCGAACATCGGCAGCCCCCACATCTCCCAATAGGTGTTACGGGGATGCGGGTCGTCGGTGAACTCGATGTTCACGGCCCAATTCTTTTCGAGGCAGTACTGAATCTGTCGCGTGATCTGATCGTCGGTGAGGTCGGGAAGGAAGGAAAAGCAGCCCTGGGTGATACGCATGTCCAAAACCTCTCATATCGCCATGCTGGGGGTGGGGATGTAATCGGGCGAGTCCGTCGATTCGTAGTTGAAGGTGACATCCTTCCAGACCTCGAGCGCCTCGCGCAGCGGCGTGCAGGACAGTGCCGCCTTGGCCAGGATCTCCGGGCCTTCAAGCACGTAGTCGCGGCCTTCGTTGCGGGCGAGGATCATGGCTTCCAACGCCACGCGGTTGGCGGTCGCGCCAGCCTGGATGCCGCGGGGATGACCGATGGTGCCGCCACCGAATTGCAGCACCACGTCTTCGCCGAGGAGGTCGAGCAGCTGATGCATCTGGCCGGCATGAATGCCGCCGGAAGCGACCGGCATCAGCCTGTTCAGGCTCGCCCAGGGCTGGTCGAAGAAGATGCCGTGCTCGAGCTTCATCGGATTGAAGTCCTCACGGCAGACGTCGTAATAGCCGCGCGTGGTGTTGGGATCACCTTCGAGCTTGCCGACCACGGTACCGGCATGGATATGGTCGACACCGGCGAGCCGCATCCATTTCGCGATGACGCGGAAGGAGACGCCGTGATTGCGCTGCCGCGTGTAGGTCGAATGGCCGGCGCGGTGCAAATGCAGGATCATGTCGTTCCTTCGCGCCCATTTCGCCATCGATTGGATCGCGGTGTAGCCGATCACGAGGTCGATCATGACGATGTTGGAGCCGAGCTCGCGGGCGAACTCGGCACGCTCGTACATGTCCTCCATCGTCGCCGCGGTGACATTGAGGTAGGTGCCCTTGATCTCGCCGGTCGCAGCCTGCGCGCGATTGACCGCCTCCATGCAGTAGAGGAAGCGCTCGCGCCAATGCATGAAGGGCTGCGAGTTGATGTTCTCGTCGTCCTTGGTGAAGTCGAGACCGCCCTTGAGCGCTTCATAGACGACGCGCCCGTAATTGCGTCCCGAGAGCCCGAGTTTCGGCTTGATGGTAGCGCCGAGCAGCGGCCGGCCGAACTTGTCGAGGCGCTCGCGCTCGACGACGATGCCCGTCGCCGGTCCCTGGAAGGTCTTCACATAGGCGACCGGCATCCGCATGTCCTCGAGTCGCAGCGCCTTCAGCGGTTTGAAGCCGAACACATTGCCGATGATCGAGGCCGACAGGTTGGCGATGGAGCCGGGCTCGAACAGGTCGAGGTCGTAGGCGATATAGGCGAAGTAGCTGCCGGGCGAGTTCGGCACCGGATCGACGCGATAGCATTTGGCGCGGTATTTCTCCGCCGCGGTCAGGCGGTCGGTCCACACCACGGTCCAGGTTGCGGTCGAGGATTCGCCTGCGACGGCGGCGCAGGCCTCCGTCGGATCGACGCCCTCCTGCGGCGTCACGCGGAACAGCGCGATGACATCGGTGTCCTTGGGCTCGTAGCCTGGCTCGTAATAGCCCATGCGCTTGTATTCCATGACGCCGGACTTGTAACGATCCTTGCCGCGCACCGTGATCGATTCATGTTTCATCTGGCTCTCCTTATGTTTCGCGGACGGACGTCAGGCCGCCTCTGTCATGCGCTCGATTTTCGGATCGAGCGCGCCCGAGCGATAGCGACGCGCCATTTCGGCAAGCGGGATAGGCTTGATGCGGCTGGCTTTGCCGGCGGTGCCGAACTGCTCGAAACGTTCGCGGCACAGTTCGCGCAGCGCGTCCATCGCGGGTTTGAGGAATTTGCGTGGATCGAATTCGCTTCTGGACTGCGAGGCCACCTTGCGGAAGATCGCGGTCATCGCGAGCCGGCAGTCGGTGTCGATGTTGACCTTGCGAACGCCGTGCTTGATGCCGCGCACGATCTCCTCGACCGGGACGCCCCAGGTCTGCGGCATCTCGCCGCCGAAGGCGTTGAACATGTCCTGCAACGGCTGCGGCACCGACGACGAGCCGTGCATGACGAGATGCGTATTCGGCAGCCTGCGATAAATCTCTTCCACGACGCGCATGGCGAGGATTTCGCCGTCGGGCTTGCGGGTGAACTTGTAGGCGCCATGGGAAGTGCCCATCGCGATCGCCAGTGCATCGACGCCGGTCGAACGGACGAAATCGACAGCCTGGTCCGGGTCGGTCAGGAGCTGGTCGTGGCTGAGCGTGCCTTCGGCGCCGTGGCCGTCCTCCTTGTCAGCCGTGCCATGCTCGAGCGAGCCGAGCACGCCGAGCTCGCCCTCGACGGAAGCGCCGATCCAGTGCGCCATCTGCGCGACGCGCCGCGTGATATCGACGTTGTAGGCGTAGTCGCCGACGGTCTTGCCGTCGGCCTGCAGCGAGCCGTCCATCATGACCGAGGTGAAGCCGTGCTGAATGGCGGTCGCGCAGGTGGCTTCGTTGTTGCCATGATCCTGATGCAGGCAGACGGGGATGTTTGGGAACGTCTCCACCAGCGCGTCGATCATCCGCGTCAGCATGATGTCGCCGGCATAGGAGCGCGCGCCGCGCGAGGCCTGGATGATCACCGGCGCGTCGACCGCGTCGGCGGCTTCCATGATGGCGAGCCCTTGCTCCATGTTGTTGATGTTGAAGGCCGGCACGCCATAGCCGCGCTCGGCGGCGTCATCGAGCAATTGCCTCAAGGTGATCTTTGCCATCGTTCCACTCCAGATGTTTGCGTTGGTATCGCTCGCTCAGGCCGGCACCGCACGCGATTCGGACATGGCCCGCACCACCAGGCGCTCCGCGACCCCGGCTACCGTCTCGGCCGTGATGCCGAATTGCGAATAGAGCTCGCCCGCCGGGGCCGAGGCGCCAAAGCCCGTCATGCCGACGAATTCGCCGTCTTCGCCAAGCCAGCGCCGCCAATCGCCCTCGACCGCCGCCTCGACAGCGACGCGCGGCGCGCGGCCGAGGATCTTCGCGCGATAGTCGCGTGGCTGCGCTGCGAATAGCTCGAAGCAGGGCATGGAAACCACCGCCGCGTGCAGACCGCGCCGGCGGAGCAATTGCGCTGCCGCGACCGCGATCGCGACTTCCGAGCCGGTCGCGAGCAACGTCACGTCGCGCGGACCTTCCGCCTCGTTCACCACATAGGCGCCACGCGCGACGGAATTCTCGGCGGCGAACGAGCGATCGAGCACCGGCAGCGCCTGGCGCGACAGGCACAGCACCGAGGGTTGTCGCGCCGCGCGCAAAGCACAGTCCCAGGCTTGCGCAGTCTCGATCGCGTCCGCCGGACGGAACACCAACAGATTGGGAATGGCGCGCAAGGCGGCCAGATGCTCGACCGGTTGATGCGTCGGTCCGTCCTCGCCAAGCCCGATCGAATCATGGGTCATGACGTGGATGACGCGCACGCCCATCAGCGCGGCAAGGCGTATCGCCGGGCGGCTATAGTCGGAGAACGCCAGGAAGGTGCCGCCATAGGGAATGAATCCACCATGCAGCGCGATGCCGTTCATTGCGGCGGCCATCGCGTGTTCGCGGATGCCGTAATGGATGTAACTCCCGCCATAGGCACCGGGCCGGACCGGCTGCTGTGCTCGCGTCAGCGTGAGATTGGAGTGCGTCAGGTCCGCCGAGCCGCCGAGCAGCGTAGGCGCCACTTGCGTGATCGCCTCGAGCACCTGCTGCGAGGCCTGCCGCGTCGCGATCTTCGGCCGCTCGTCCGCAAAGCGGCATTCAATCTCGCGCAGCGCAAAGCCAATCTCATTGCCGGGCTCGCCCCTCAGGGCATCGATGAAATCCTCGCGGGCGAGATCGTCGAGCAGCTCAAGCCGTTCCATCCAGCGGTGACGGACGATACGGCCGCGTGCGCCGACCGCGCGCCAGCGTGCGAGCAGATCGTCCGGAATCTCGAACGGCGCGTAAGGCCAATGCAGCGCCTCGCGCGCCTTGCCGAGCTCGTCGCTGCCGAGCGGAGCGCCATGGGCTTTTTCGGTGCCTTGCCGGCTCGGCGCGCCATAACCGATCACGGTGCGGCAGGCGATCAGGGACGGACGGTTGGTCTCGCGCTCTTCGCCGATGGCTTGCGCGATTGCATCATGGTCGTGGCCGTCGACGCGACGTACCGACCAGCCCGAGGCCATGAAGCGGATCAACTGGTCGTCGGAGCAGGAGAGCGAGGTCGCGCCGTCGATGGTGATCTGGTTGTCGTCATAAAGCACGATCAGGCGCGACAGCTTCAGGTGGCCGGCGAGCGAAATCGCTTCGTGGCTCAATCCCTCCATCAGGCAGCCGTCGCCCGCGATCACGTAGGTGTAGTGATTGACCAGATCGTCGCCGAAGCGCGCATTCAGCATCCGCTCAGCGAGCGCCATGCCGACGGCGGTTGCGATTCCCTGGCCGAGCGGTCCGGTCGTGGTCTCGACACCCGGCGTATGCCCGTATTCGGGGTGACCGGGGGTCTTCGACCCCCACTGGCGAAAGCGCTTCAACTCATCGAGCGTCATGTCCTCATAGCCCGTGAGATACAGCAGCGCGTAGAGCAGCATCGAGCCATGCCCTGCCGACAGCACGAGGCGGTCGCGATCCGGCCAGGCCGGCTCTGCCGCGTCGAACTTCAGGAAGCGCGAGAACAGCACGGTCGCGACATCGGCCATGCCCATCGGCAT
>Ga0157369_10001862_pt1 | contig 25431 bp, 20 predicted proteins | sample C25metaG_FD_113461 | JGI IMG/M metagenome (GOLD analysis project Ga0157369, IMG submission 113461) | Corn rhizosphere microbial communities from Kellogg Biological Station, Michigan, USA - C2-5 metaG | ecosystem: Host-associated > Plants > Roots > Rhizosphere > Soil | place: USA: Michigan... | reverse complement strand
TGCTGATGCGCGGCAACATCGGTAAGCCTGGCGCAGGTATTTGTCCGTTACGCGGTCACTCCAATGTGCAGGGCGATCGCACGGTGGGCATCACGGAGATCCCGCCGCAGTCGCTGCTGGATGGCATAGAGAAGGTGTTTGGGTTCCAACCGCCGCAGAAGCATGGTCACGGCGCAGTTGAGGCGATTAAGGCGATGCGCGACGGCAAAGCTAAAGCGCTGCTCTGTCTGGGCGGCAATCTGGCAGAGGCGATTTCCGACCCACAGGTCACGTTCCCGGCGATGCGCAAACTGGATCTGGTGGTGCATATGGCCACCAAACTCAACCGCTCACACCTGTTACTCGGTAAGCACAACTATCTGCTACCAGTACTGGGGCGTACTGAAAGCGATGTTCAGGCTACCGGTGTTCAAAGCGTGACTGTTGAAGATTCAATGTCGATGGTGCATGCCTCACGCGGCTCGCTGGACCCGGCTTCGCCTCATCTCAAATCTGAACCGGCGCTGGTGGCCTCCCTTGCCAGGGCAACTCTGCCAGACAGCGTGGTTGACTGGTCAGCCATGGCGGCCGATTACAGCCGCATCCGTGATGCCATTGAAGCGGTGTTCCCGGCGTTTGAAAACTTCAATGAGAGGATTAAGCATCCGGGAGGATTCCGGCTTCATAACGCTGCGTCAGAACGCGTCTGGCTGACGCCATCTGGCCGTGCTCAGTTTAAGGTGATGCAGGGCATCAATGAAGATCCCCGCTCGCTGAAATGCCATGATCTGGTACTCACCACCCTGCGCAGTCACGACCAGTATAACACCACGCTGTACGGCCTGAATGACCGCTATCGGGGCGTGACGGGCCGGCGTGACGTGCTATTTATCAATGCTGAAGAGGCGGAAAAACGCCAGCTGCGGGTCGGTGACCGTGTCGATCTGATGGCGCTGGACCCGGATGGCAATCCCACTTCTCGCCAGATGAAAAACCTGACTATCGTGATTATCGATATGGCCTCAGGTTCGGTTGGCGCTTACTATCCGGAAGCGAATGTGATGGTTCCGCTCGACAGCCACGATACCAAAAGCGGTATCCCCGCTTATAAAAGCATTCCTATCTCCATGACGCGCGTCACCGACGAGACGCAGATGACCTCAGGCGTTCTACGCTAATCGGACATGTCAGAATATGAATGTTGTCAGCGTGGCCGGTGCACCGGTCACGCTTTTTTGTTTTTCCGCCCTGCAGAGATGTTTTTGCTCATCCTTTCTCTCTGCTTTATCCCCGTTAAAGCACCTGGCGTGAAGTAACCCTGACGGCAGCATCGTATACACTACAGTGCTGAAAACGGCTCTATAAACCCTTGTCTCTTTTTTGCCTGCGCGGATATTCAGCGCCCTACCGGAAAAATGCCATGTTTCACCTGATTTTCAGCTTACCCAGCTGGTATGTTATTGCGCGCGTCATTATTCCATTATCTATGCCTCTGGCCATCAAGATCCTGCTCTCCGCACTGGTGCTGCTGGCTTCACAGTATCTGCTGGTAAGCCGCTTTACCTCAGGCGGAATTTTTTCCGCCGAAATGCCCCGCATCATCATCATCCTGTTTAACTGGGCATACAGCACCGTACTGTTGCTGGCGCTGCTGCAGATGCTGATGGATGCGGTCATGCTGATTGCCCTGCTGTTACGGCATCCGCTGGAGCTGGTTCCCGGTATTCGCTATCTGGCCGTCGTGCTGGCAATGGCGCTGGCTGCCTTTGGTGTTCAGCAGGCGATACGGGTGCCCCCGGTCAAAGAGGTGACGCTGGTGCTACCCAACCTGCCTCCAGAGTTCGATGGCTATCAGCTGCTTCAGCTGACCGATCTTCACATCACCCGGTTATTTAATGCCGCCTGGACCGCCAGGATGGTTGAAAGAGCGATGTCTCTTAAAGCCGATCTGATTGTGGTGACAGGCGATGTGATCGATGGCAGCCTGGAGCATCGTCGGCATGACGTCGCGCCGCTGCGGAAGCTGGCCGCGCGCGACGGCGTATGGGCCATCACCGGCAATCACGAATATTTCTTCCATCAGGCAATCTGGACGGCGCATCTGGCCTCACTGGGGCTACAGCCTCTGCTCAACAACCATACCGTTATTGAGCGCGGAGCCGCAAAGCTGGTGATTGCTGGCCTGCCGGACGCCTCCGCGCCAGGCAGGAACGCGACCGGTCCGGATCTGGCCCGCGCACTGGAACAGGCACCTGAAAGCGCGCCGGTGATTCTGCTGGATCATCAGCCACGAAATGCCCGCCAGAACGCGGCGCAGGGGGTAGATGTGCAGCTCTCCGGCCATACGCATGGCGGACTGATTATCGGGCTGGACCGGCTGTTTGCTAAACCCAATGGCGGTTTTGTGTCCGGGCTTTATCAGGTCGACGGAATGCAGCTCTATGTGAATAACGGCACGGCACTCTGGCCAGGCATGGCGGTCAGGCTGGGTCGTCCCTCCGAACTGACCCGGATTACCCTGCGCCGCCAGCCCTAATCGCGTGACGAAATAGCCTCACGAAAGTGCGGTTTTCGCAGGTGTGCATAAGCTTGAGTGAAACAAAGGAGATCACTATGACGATGTTATGTACCGCCTGTGGAACCGCTTATCCCTCTGCTGCCCCTGATGAGCACTGTAAAATCTGTGAGGATGAACGCCAGTATGTTCCGGCTGCGGGTCAGCGCTGGATCGCATTTGATGAACTGCGCGGCAGCCACGCCAATAAGTGGACGGCCCATAGCGATGCGCTATTAAGCCTTAAAACTGTGCCTGAGTTTGCCATCAACCAGCGCGCTTTTCTGCTGCGTACGCCGCATGGCAACGTGCTATGGGACTGTATTGCCAACCTGGATGATGCAACTTATACGCTTATTGCCGCGCTGGGTGGCATTGATGCTATCGCGATTTCACATCCGCATTACTACACCACCATGCAGGAGTGGGCTGAGGTCTTTAACGCGCCTATTCATCTGCATGCCCGCGACAGGCAATGGATTGTGCGGCAGAGTCCGCATATCCAGCTCTGGCAGGGTGAGTCGCTGACGCTGATGCCCGGTGTGACGCTGTTACGGCTGGGCGGTCATTTTCCCGGCGGCTGCGTGCTGCACTGGGATGAAGGCGAAGGCGTGATGCTGGCGGGTGATATTATTCAGGTCACGCCGGGTGCGCATGGCGTGTCGTTTTTGTGGAGCTACCCGAATATGCTGCCACTGTCAGCCGCCACCGTGAGTGACATCATGCATCGGCTTTCCGGCGTGACGTTCGGACAGCTTTATGGCGCGTTCGAAGGTCAGGATATTCATCATCAGGCAAAAGAGAAAGTGATGCGGTCAGGAGAGAAGTATCTGGCCTGTCTGCAGGAACATCAGGCGTAGCGGACGATAAACACGGAGAAGAGAACAGCCGCCCACAGGTGGCGGCTGTTTTAACTCACTTATGCGGTCTGGAATACCGCGACCATCGTACGCAACTGACCTGCGCGCGAAGCCAGCTCCTCTGCAGAGGAGGCAGACTCTTCGACCAGCACGGCGTTCTGCTGCGTCACCTGATCCATCTGGTTCACCGCAATATTAACCTGCGAAATACCGCTGCTCTGCTCTTCGGATGAAGCAGAGATATCGCGCATCAGCTGAGAGGTCTGTTCAATCGCGCTGACGCTCTGCTTCACTTTGTCGCCTGCGTTCTGGGCCATCGCGATCCCTTCATGCGCATGCGTCACCGACTGCTCGATCAGGCTCTTGATTTCTTTCGCTGCACTGGCTGAACGTTGTGCCAGCGCACGCACTTCCGACGCGACAACCGCAAAGCCTTTGCCCTGCTCACCCGCACGTGCCGCTTCAACGGCCGCATTCAGTGCCAGGATATTGGTCTGGAAAGCGATGCTGTCAATGACGGAGGTGATCTCTTCAATCTGTCCAGAACTGCCCCGGATTTTCTGCATCGTCTGCATCACGGAATCCATCGCCGCACCGCTTAACAGTGCCGCCTGAGTGGCTGATTCTGCGCGATCAGAGGCAAAGCGGGTGTTATCCGCATTCTGCTGAATGATTGATGCCAGTTGTTCCATACTGGCCGCTGTTTCAGCCAGAGATGCAGCCTGCTGTTCGGTGCGTGATGAAAGGTCGCCATTGCCACGAGCAATCTCTTCAGAGGAATTGGCGATAGTGGCTGCGTTACCTTTGATATCCGAAACCAGCTGGGCAAGACGCTGCTGCATCCGCATCAGCGCATTCAATAGTTCAGCCATTTCATTGCTGCCGGAAACAGTCAGCGCTGCCGTCAGATCGCCGGCCGCAACACGGCTGGCAACTTCGACCGCTTCTTTGACCGGACGGGTGACTGAACGGGTGATCATGACAGCCAGCAGAATAGCCAGCAGCGCGACGGTGAGCAGGCCTGCCAGCAGCAGGTATTGCGCCTGACGACGTTCATCAATTTGAGATTGCAGTAGTTCCTGCAGTCGACCACTACTCTGATTGCCCAGCATGGCGTAGCGGTTAATCGCCTCGGTTAAGACCCTCACATATTCAACCGGCGTAATACTGACCTGTCCGGTTATGATGGCACCTTCAGCCAGCTGTAATGCACTCAGGGCCTGTTGTTTTGCATTCTGCGCAAGGTCACCAAAAGTCGCCTTTAGATCAGGTTCAATCATAAACACCTTATCCATATTACTGCTGAACTGCGACAGTACCGTTTTGCCATTATCAATCTGAAATGCCAGCCGGCTGCGATCAGCATCAGAGGCTTTACCGCTGGCAATCAATGAAGCACCATTTCCGCGAATCTGACCCAGCGTTTCAGTCAGCAGCGGCAGTCGGCCAAAAATGCTAACAATCAGTTGATAGGTATTTAAGTCAGCATCCAGCGACAGCTGATAGAAATCCAGCACATCCTGATTAGTGTCCAGCAGCACCTGAATCAGATGAGTGTGCTGCACCAGGCTGCTCGCCAGCGTCAGTCGGCCACCATTGAGCTCCTCTTGCAGCTGACGCCATTCCTGATTAACCTTCTCAAGTCGCTTTAATGGCTGTGCCTGCTCATCGCTTTGACGCAAATCGTCAGCAATGCTCTCAGACAAACTGTTAATCTGGGTCACCAACGCCATACGCGGCGGATTATCCGGTTTGTTCTGACCGATTGCGATTGCGCTTTCAGCCCGATGACGCTGTAGCAGGTTCAGTAACTGAAGGACTTTTTTCTCAACCGGAATACCGGTGAGCTCAACTTTTTTTGTATTGATAAGCTGATTGCCTGTCTGAATAAACAAAAATGTAGGTAATATAAACAGGACCAGCGCAAAAGATCCCAGTAACAGGAATTTCGCTGGCAGATTAATTCGGTCGAGTATTTTTTTCATTCTTTTCCGCTCTGATGTATGAGGCGTGCAGGTGAGCCCTGGACAAAATAAGGTTTGTAATTTTATTTTTACTTCTTCTTTTACATAGCCAGACGTGCTTCATGCAGCACAGTATTGGTATGAAGAGATGAGTTTTGTATGAAATTCAGAAACACATATAACAACAGAAAGGAGTATAGATTGCGTTCCGTTATTTTTCAGTGAATAAAATGACGATATTTACTGCAAGATTAACCTAACTCAAACTTAAAAATAACCATATTTATCATAAAGATAAAAAACAAACCCTTCGGCGGACACCTTAAGCCGTTAGCGTGTCTTCAGCATTATTGTTTTGAAAATAAAGAAATTAAAGTCGACTCGGAAATCGCCGATAACAAATATCCGCACCCTATCTGATTAATTATCATTACGCTATTAGCCGAATATAAAAACCACGAAAAAAACAAACCTAATCATATAACTCTAAAGAGTTACTTTTGTTTTAGTAATGAAATCGATTTCATTTTATTTAAAAGAAGTTATTTTATTGATTAATGCTAAAAAAAAGCCCCCACAGTGTGGAGGCCATTATGCTATTGGTAAACTGTTAAAAACTTTCCCAGTTCGCCTTCGTCATGTCGATGGCCTGGCGCTCAGGCTGCTTTGCCTGCAATACCGGACGACGCAGAGCTGCGGCCTGCTGCGGCTGAGCGACACGGTGATTGCTCTCCAGCGTAAAGGTCGCCACCAACCCTGCCAGTGTCTCTGCCTGCTCCTGCAGCGACTTAGAAGCAGATGATGCCTCCTCCACCAGCGAGGCGTTCTGCTGCGTCACTTCATCCATCTGGCCAATTGCCTGATGAACCTGCTCAATGCCTTTGCTCTGCTCAGAGGTTGCTGCGGCAATCTCATTGACCAGATCGGCCACCTGCTGAATCGCCTGGCGGACATTTTCACTGTTTGCACCAACGCCGCTGGCCTGCGCTAAACCGTGCTCAACCTGCGAAACAGACGTAGAAATAAGATCTTTGATTTCCCGGGCAGCAGAAGAGGAGCGCTGCGCCAGATTACGCACTTCTGAGGCGACAACGGCGAAGCCGCGGCCATGCTCACCGGCACGTGCGGCTTCAACGGCCGCATTCAGTGCCAGAATATTGGTCTGGAACGCAATGCCTTCAATCAGGCCGGTGATTTCAGAGATTTTGGCAGAGCTGCCGCGGATTTCATCCATAGTGCTGAGCATCTGCTTCACCGCTGACCCATTCTGGATTGACATGTTATTGGCATTATTCACCAGGCTGCTGGCCTGATGCGCACCTTCTGAGTTCTGACGCACCGTTTCACTCAGTGTGGCCATACTGGCAGACGTCTGCTCCAGTGAAGCAGCCTGTTCTTCCGTGCGCGCAGAGAGATCCTCATTGCCTGCGGCAATCTGCGTTGACCCGGTACTGACCGATTGTGCGGCATGACTGACCGACAGAAGCGTGCCAGAAACGCGTGCCAGCAGCTGGTTAAATGCCATTGCCGTTTTACCGATCTCATCCTTACTGCGGACTTCAGCGGTGTGGGTCAGGTCAAGCGTATGACTGACCTGGGTCATGGTATTCACCATGCCTGAGAGGCTCTTTTTGATGCCCAGAATCACCTTCGTGGAAAAAGCGGCCAGTATCAGAATAAGCAGCAAGGACCCGCCAGACATCATCCACAGCGTCTTGTTATAAACACGCTTATTCTCAGTTCTAAGCTGTTCGCCAATATCGATGTTCAGCTGAATCTGACGGGTGAAATCTGCCTCCATCTTACGCGCTGCAGCACCAATCCCATTCTCACTCTGTAATAACGGCAGTGTGACCGCATCATTGTGGGCGCGTGATGCAGCAATAAAGGCCGGCAATGCGTTACGGACTGCATCCAGATTTTTATCGGCCTGCTCAGTCATCGCTTTATCTTCATCGCTCGAGATGTCGTTCGCCATATAATAATCATTGAGTGACTTAATCTGCGAAAGCAAACTCTCAATGCGCTCTTCTGCCGCGGAGAATTTCGTCGCATCACTGGTGCTATGATGGCGATAAAGCGCAATACCTAGCTGATTGGTCACGCTGATTGATTTATTGAGATCACGAATGCTGGGTATCGCGTTGACCTGGACATATTCAAATCGCGACTGAAAACCCGAGATCACAGACAATGAGATAATAACCAGCGCAATCAGTGACATTGCCAGCAGTGAAAAAATCAGTACGAGACGCTGTGTAATAGTCATACGAGCCCTTAAAAAAGAGTAATTTGAATATATCGAAAGCTGGATCGTTCTTATCGGCTCTGGTCAGCAGTGCTTTAATTAATTGGGGTAAATATATTTTTTTAATTGTTCTGGCGAATCTCAGAGAATGCACTATCTATCAAAATGATGCTTACCATCAGGACATAAATTTTTACATTTAGTCGTATTTACATAATTTCCTCTTTTTCAGAATGGTGTTTTTTTACATGCAGCAAGGTCATCTTTGTTACATATCAGCCATTCATTTGATCCTAATGATTAGCGAGCTAATTCAACAGCCTGACTGACAATAATCATCTGTCAGAAGGAGGGCAACCCCAGAGAAATCTTGCTACAGACCCAGTAAAAATAGGAAAGGGATTACTAAGCGAAGACTGAGAGCCAAAATCACAACCTCTGTTTATCATCAGTGGCACTGATGTATGTGTTATTGACTGTCCAGAGGCTTAAAGGAGAAGGCATAGGATTTTAGCCATTCGTGGCAGGCCCAGATTAAATCAGTGAAATGACTGGCGGAATGCTGATTCTGGTCTATGCTCACTGGCCCGACCAGGCTTTAGTCTGTCGGATAGCAATATCGCTTAAAATAAAAAAGGTAGTGATCATGGATTTAGCCACATTTGAAACCAGAACGGGTCTTTGGCCACACATGCAGTTTACGGATGTTGAATATGACTTTTGCAGCGCTGGCGTTGAAATCTACGCCATTGACGTCAGCCGTCAGACTAAAAGCAAGCTGTTTATCTGCCGTGTCGCCAACGAGCAGCAGGCTGCGTCACTGACAGCCCAGTTCAAAGAGTGGCTACCGAAGTTAAAGCTTAAAAAACGCAAAGTTGCTTTGAATCTGGCTCGCATGGCGTGCGACAAAAGTTATTCCGCCAATCCTAAGTTTCAGGATCGGTCAGATTTGCGCCACAACACGTCAAGGCTCTGATGTTTATTCAGCCTGCAAGCGTTAACGCGGGCAGGCTTAAACGCTCTCTTGTCTGTTGTGTATAACGATTCTGCGGCACGTTTTAAGTGCGCGCCGCGGGCACCTGAAACAGCCGACAATCACCATCCTCAATCGAAATATCGCTGAAAGTGGTTATATGCATTTCAATCCAGGTGTTCGCGGCGCGAAATGTGTAAGAGGCATTTCGCTGTTCAAGCTCAGCGACAAAATCTCGGGTGCTTACTGTGCACTGACCGACATCATCCTGCCTCATCGCATCCCTGAATGCTGTCCAGACCTCATCATCCTGTGACATCACATTTACCCCGCTCTGGCTCAGGCCCAAAATAACTGTATATACAAACAGTACAATTTGTTTTTGATGCGGTCAAGTCTTCGTGAAAAGCCTGATTCAGACACTGTGAGACATCACTGTTCCGGCCACTTTTAGCAGAAGCGGCAGGTTTGAGGGGGACTTTAATCCAAATCTTAGAAATCGTTTTCACATCAGATTAAGTCATTGATAAAAAAAGCAAGTACCATAAGTAGCATTTTAATTATTTGATATCTAAATAAAAAAACTGTTAAACACAGCGGCATAAAAGTTGGTTTTGCCCTATCTTTAAATGGCTCTGTAATGAAATCCACTTCTTTTACAGAGTGATTTGACTCCTACCCTTGCCCCCTTTTACAGGGGGCACTTTTTCAGATAACACAGGTGACGACATTCGCGAGTTTATGCTGACGGGTAATATGCGTGTATTTAGCGAAAATGTGGTGACTACGTTAATGCGCTGTCTGGAAAAATGGTGTATTTGTAACCTGATGATTCATCAGCCGGGCTTAAATTATCAACACTTAAAAACAGTTGTTTGAATTTAAAGGTATTTTTTATGAAATATCTAAAGAACAACTCTTATCTGCTAAAAAAGCTCGCCAAATCACTATGGTAAGGAGAACAAAAAACGCGTAATAATCAGTCACTATTGTTTTGACCGGCGCCTCACCAGGGATGTCGTAACGTTATAATAATGCGCTATATCCGATATTCGCCCCCGCTTTTGCGGGGGCTTTTTATTTTACTCATTCCTTTATCACCTTCCCGCTCCTGAGCGATGCAATACGTCAATCCTCACAATCCTGACCACGCCATAAATTGATAGCCCGATTAATGCTGTAAGCAAAAGGTTATAATGGCTACAGTTGTGCCCTTAGCCATCAATTTTTCTGTGATATGGTTAATCAGTAATGTTTGGCCATATGAGTTTGCTTATGCTCTCCACCCTTATATATCGCAGCCAGCTTGTGGCTTCTGTCTCGCCAGAGAGATTACTGGCGCTGGTGGAACGCGCCAGTATTAAAAATGCCGAGGCTGAGGTCACTGGAATCCTGCTCTATGATGGGCAGTACTTTTTTCAGGTGCTGGAAGGAAAAGTCGATAATGTCCAGACTGTCTTCCAGCGTATCTGTCAGGATGATCGACACTTTAATCTGATTGAGCTGATGCGAGATTATGCGCCCGCACGTCGCTTTGGAAATGCTGGTATGGCCCTGTTTGATTTACGTGACTATCCGCAACATACCGTGGTGGATGCCCTGCTTAAGCGAGTGACTCTGAGTGATGAGCGCATCAAACAAGACCGGGTAGTAAAGTTCCTGCGTTCTTTCGTCGAAGGACGTGATAAAGCGACGTTTATTCAGATCGATCCCGCCAGTCTATGGACGCTGACTTTACCTCTTAAACAAGACGTTCAGCCCGCCGGGCAACAGACTTCCGGGCAGCGCTGTGAATTTGCGCTCCAGCCAATTGTCGATGCAACAAATCGTCAGATTGTTTCCTGTGAAGCCCTGATACGCGGCCCACATGGCGCCCCACCCGCCGACTATTTTTCACAATTGCAGGAGAACGAGCGATACCAGGCCGATCTGCACTCTAAAGCCTACGCTTTCAAGCTGGCCAGACACCTGGGATTGCGGGAGCTGACGCTCTCCGTCAATCTCCTGCCCATGTCGCTGGTCGTGATCGATCATGCGGTAGACCATCTTATCCAGCAAATCATTCAGCAAGGATTGCGACCTGAGCAGGTCGTGATTGAGGTGACGGAAGATGAGATCATTTCGCGCTTTGACGAGTTTCAGTCTGCCGTACAGCAACTTAAAGCTGCCGGAATCAGTCTGGCGCTGGACGATTTTGGCGCCGGTTTCGCAGGCCTGTCACTGTTAGCCGATTTTCAGCCCGACAAAGTTAAAATTGATCGCAAACTCATCACCGATATTCACCGTAGCGGCCCTCGCCAGGCGATAGTATTGGCCATTCTTAAATGCTGCCAGGCGCTGGAGATCACGGTCATCGCGGAAGGAGTAGAAAAAATTGAAGAGTGGCTCTGGCTGGAAGGTGCTGGCGTTCGCTATTACCAGGGGTTTCTGTTTGCCCGCCCGGCCCTGAATGCGCTGCCTGCAGTAAGCTGGCCATCGCGCCGCCCGGACTGACTAAAGAGGAGAGCGTTCCTTTTATCTCTCCTCTTTTACTCAGAGTTTGACCCGGCTCACACCTCCTCGCTGCAAAGTGCAAAAGCTGTGCCATGCTTTATTCATCTGGCAGCCAACAGGCAAAACAGATATTCATCACGTCCCTGGATAACAACCGAAATTGGGAGAATCACCATGAACGAAGATCGCATCAGCGGTAACTGGAAGCAGTTCAAAGGTAAGGTTAAGGAAAAATGGGGTGATCTTACGGATGATGATATGACCGTTGTCGAAGGGAAGCGTGATCAACTGGTCGGTAAAATTCAGGAACGCTATGGCTACGAAAAAGATCGTGCTGAAAAAGAAGTGAAAGATTGGGAAGACTCCAATAAGTATCACTGGTAATGCGTTCTGAATCGCCGGGCGTTACAGCGCCCGGCACCTGCTTTGATTTCCCTCAATCCTTATTCACCCGACTTAATGTCAACTGCGCCTGATGCGGGCAGTGATTATGGAAATGATTATTTCTTTATTTGCCGATGAAGCGCATACTGCGACTCTCGTCCCTGAACATGGGACCTCAAAATCGTCCGGATATTACCTATGCCTCACCACACTACCGACACCGTATGTGGCCTTGTCGGTGTTCTTCCTGAAACTCTGCGTCGCTGGCGCCGTGCCGGGCTAATCACGCCACCGGGTCCTGCTGGCTACTCAGATAATCAGCTCACGCGTGCGCTATGTGTGCGTGAAATGACGTCAGGAGGTCATACGTTGTTCGATATCCATACGGCAATTAACTGGCCCAACGTGGCACTGTCAGGCGGGTGGGCTTGTCGCGAAGAGGATATTTTGCAGTTGCTGGCCAATAATCCAGATGCTGATATCGATCGCGAACTTCAAATGATGAACACCGACTACTGTGGTGACGATTACGTTAATTGCTACCTGCGACCCCTTAACCTCTGGCTGCGCGCTGACCTGAGTGATGGAGCGGATATGCGTCTGCAACGCTTTCATGCCGCGGTTGTCGCGCAATGGGAGCGCCTGTCTCTGGCAGCCCGTCGACGCAGCACGGTTCCCTTGTTCCTGGAAGCGGTCAGCGTTACAGATGAAACAGAGATCTGGATGGAGGCGATACGGCTTAATGGACAGGGTTTTCGGGTTGAAGTGGCCGCAGTCGCTTCTGGTCAACCCGCCGTGGCACAATGTCGTTTTGAACATCATCTGATGTGGTGTGGTGATGGGATTAGTGCCTCAATGAAGGCGGCATTTAATGCCAGTCTTGAAGCGGGTAAACCCATCATGCTGACTGGCACTAACATCGATTTGCAGTCGCAAAATAATCTTATCTTTGCCAGCGCCTGAGCACCGTCACCTTTTCACCAGCCGGCACTTAAAAGGCGGAAACAGCCTTTGCCGTCTCCGCCCTGTTCATATTATTGATGTTCCAGCGTACGCTGACCGCCGATTGCAATCGGGATACGTCGCGGTTTCTCACTCTCTGGTATTTCCTGGAGCAGATCGATATTGAGCAATCCTTCCGCCAGGCTGGCTTCAGTCACTTTTATATGCTCCGGAATAGAAAAGCTCAGCTGGAAATCGTGCCGGGAAATGCCGCGATGTATCCAGCGGCCACTCTCTTTGCCGGCCTCATCGGATGCGTGCTGAGATGCTTGTTCTCTGTGCCCCGCGACTGAAAGCCGATCGCCACGTAACTCAATCTCCAGTTCATGCTCTTTCCAGCCCGGTACGCTAACGGTCAACGCATAGCGGTTTTCCTCAACATGCTTAAGATCATAAGCAGGAACAGAGCTTACCGGACTGTCGCCAGTAAGCTGACTAAACAGCTTATCGATGCGATTAAAGCGGTCTGAAAAAACTGAATCAGACAGGGAGGGGAAAACAGAAACGTGTTGTACTGACATAGTGATAATCTCCTGAACAGGTTCATCCAAAAGTTCATCTGACCGGTAACACACTTCCAGTCAACTTCCTAAATAGGGTTGTTCAGTCAGTTTTCAAGCCAGAAACTGGCTTTTTTTATTGTTATCATACAGCCGGTTATTGCAGGGAATAACACTAAGGGCGATAACACAGCGTCTATTTCTTACTCTGGGGTGAAAGAACGAAATGGGGATGGCGGCCAGCCAATAATAATAGCAACTCATATTCGCCCTGACTTAATAACGTTGGATTGCCTGCAGCTTCTTTGGTTTGCCAGACTCTCAGGCTAAGGTCAAAACGCTCAGCAGCACTCTGCTGCGACAGGCCGGCGGCAAGACGAAGTTCACGCACGTTACTCTGGACAACCACAGGCGACTGGGGGGGACGGTTAACCAAACAAAGACTCCTTCAACACGATGAAACGAAAACGCACAGCGCTTCGCGATTGACTGAGCGAAGCGATCTGAAAGCGGTGAGGACGACAAGACCAGAGAATAATTGACTATTTTGAATAAATGTCAAATTTTCAGACTTAAGATTCAGACATAAATTTTTTAAGCGAAGCGGCATATTTCAACTCATCGGCGATTTTTCTATTTCGTTAGAGTGCTTTATTCCTCCCGCCAGGAATTATCCTGTTATTTGCCTTAAGGTCCATTCAGGGATTAATCCGCTACCTCATTACGCCTTTCTTCATCAGGATAGATGCTTAGCTTGAGAATTATGTTCAGGCTGCTTCATTGAAACCAGAGGAGGATAATAAATGAAAAATCCTATCCAGCGTCGCTCGCCTGATGATTTGTCACAGGTGGAAATTCGCGAACAGTGGCAAATCACTTACTGGACCCAGGAATTAGGTACAACACAGGAAAGGCTGACGCGCGCTATCCGGGAGGGGGGGCCGCAGACAGAACAGGTCCGGGACTGGCTTGAGCAAAATCCGCCGCCACGCCGTCCAACATAATCCCAGAGGGCTAAAAGTTTAATAAATCCTGACTGAAGCGCTGGTTTTCCGCCAGCCATGCGGTGGGTTGACCTGCATCAGACAGCGTTATGCTGACAGGTCACATCTGCCGTTCAAAATCACATCCTGGCTTTTGCTTAGTGTTTTTATGCGGTTACCTGTCCTTCGACCCGCAAGTTGCGATTGCTCTGCATGTAAACGTTGTGCTTCGGTGTAAAATTGCCTTTTAAATAATATTAACCATCCTGAATGCTTATTCATCTCATGATGACAGATAAACATTAGCCCTTCTTAAAATTACCTTTTTTATTTATAAAATGAAGAAGCTCAAATAGTCTCATGCCTCTTCGATTAAATTTTCAAATCGTAAACACGCTTTTAATGCGTTAAAGAAAATATTAAGAGACACCCAGTGCATAGTCCCTTATCATTAAGTTGAAAATAAAAATCACACTCTATTTCCTGCCGCCCGAATCACATTTCGTTCCGGACAGTTTTCTTTTTTTCGCACTGTAATCAGCCGGTGCGGGGGTTCTACACACATGCTTAACAATCCAGACGGCGACAACGAGCGCCGAGGACGCGCTTTACAGGCTCTGCGCGCCCCAGATGAAAGCCGCGACGAGGTTCTGCGGAAGTTTGTCCGGCTAGCCAGTCAGGCCCTGGGTATCCCGGGCAGCTTTATCTCGGTGCTGGATGATGAATTTCAAACAGTACAGGCATCACACAATTTTGATCTGCAACGCTCAACCCGCGCAGATTCACTCTGCCGCCACGTGGTTGACAGTGACAGTGCCGTTATTGTGCCTGATACATATCATGACGCGCGTTTTGTCACCCATCCTCTGATTACGGGCTCGCCCTTTATTCGCTTTTATGCCGGTGTGCCACTGAAAACCCGCGACGGTATGATTCTGGGCACACTCTGTGTTACCGACACCCAGCCACAGGCATTTGCGAGTGAGCAAGTGACGATATTGACGTTGCTCTCCACACTGGTGATGTCATTCCTGGAAGCCTGGCACTCGGCGGGTTTTACCGATCCGGTGACCGGCCTGCCCAATCGTCAACGCCTGATACGGGATTTGCAGTATCTGGCCCTGGCCGGCGATACGACGCCACGCCGTCTGGTTCTGATTGACTGCATTGATATGTCACGCGCTTACGAACTGGCCCGGACCATGGGAATGACACCGGTCGAAAGTCTGCTAAAAGATATGGCTACCCTATTACCGCTGCGCCTGCGCCCGGCAGTTGGCGAGATGATCTATACCGTGGCAACGGGCCGGTTTGCTATCCTGACGCGAGCGGACAGCCGGCTCAGTGCTGCCTGGGTAGCCGGTCGTCTGGAGGGTATCAGCGCAGACATGGATGAAGGTCTGTCGGTCGCACTGACTCCCCATACTGGTGAAACGGGATTTGTTGCCGGTCATCTGCCAGCATCAGAAATATTACGTCGCGCGGTTAGTGCATTGAATGAAGCTGTTGGCCGTGGGCTGCCTTCTCAGTGCTTTAATATTGCATCGGAAACCCAGCGTTCAGAAGATTTCATGCTGATGACCGATCTTAAAACGGCGTTACGTGAAAATACCGGGCTTTACATGGTCTATCAGCCGAAAATTTGTCTGCAAAGTGGTAAACCGGTGGGTCTGGAAGCACTTATCCGCTGGCAACATCCCAGCCGGGGAGAGCTCTCACCCGCTGCATTTATCCCGCTGGCTGAACAGACCGATCTACTCTCTGTATTGACCATCTGGATTATCGATCAAGCGGTCGAACGTCTCAGCAGGCTGCGTAATAACTGTATCCAGTTGCCCTTGACCATAAACGTTAGTGTGCGCGACTTTGCGCGCGAGGGATTCGCTTCAGCGCTGGAAAGCAAGATGCTGAAATCTAAACTTCCGACTTCTCTGCTGGGCATCGAATGTCTGGAGACCGAACGTATTCTCGAAAGCCCCACCGCTCTGCGCGGGCTGGAGATGCTAAGGGAACGAGGATTCAAAATTTCACTCGACGATTTTGGCGCCGGCTACAGTAACATCAGTTATCTGCGCCGTATGCCGCTGGATGTGATTAAGCTGGATCGCTCCCTGATCAGTGAACTGTCCTCAGATACCGCTTCACGCATCATTGCCCGTAGCATTATCGCGATGCTCAAAGAGCTGGATTATACCGTGGTGGCTGAAGGGGTAGAGTGTCCGGACGCGGTGTCATCCCTGACTGAGTATGGTTGCGATCAGGCTCAGGGGTATTTCTATTCGAAGCCGCTACGCGAAGAAGCTCTCGATCACTGGCTTCACTGGAAGCTACGTGGCGAGTGTCATTAAACTGGCCTGAGCGCGATCTGATATCAGATCGCGTTTCGCACATCTGGTCCTCTCAAACACCCTCATATTCATTCATTCAAAATAATTGAATGATTTCAGCAAATATTAGCTATTTTAGTCCGGCATGATCTTGCCTATGATTCATTACATCGAGGCAAAACGCCTCTTCCTGAATGAAAATGCTGAGGATGCTGCCCATGAAAACAATCAAAAATTTCGTTGCTGTTACCGCACTACTGATTTCTTTTAGTAGTTTTGCAGAGAGTATTACCGCTACTGCTTCGACATTGGATGCTGCTGAAGCGAAAGTCGCGTCGCTGGCCAAAGATGCTGGTGCATCTTATAAAATCACCGGCGCACGCGTTGATAACCGTGCCTACGTCTCTGCTGAGCTGATTAAATAACGTTTATCAGGTTAATATGACGAGGCTGCCATTATGGCGGCCTTTTTTACTATGTAGCAGGCATGCAGTTGTCTGTTCAGTATCCGTGTCTTTAATACTGTCAGCGATTATTGAAATCGCTCCATCAATTTGCCGTTACGCTTACTGCCATCTGCTCTGGTGCAGTCTGTGCGACACTGAATAAGTAGTGATGAAACATTTATTGAACAATGTTAGCGTGTACCCAACATTCATATAAAGCTGAGCTGCACATGCTGACTACCATAATTTATCGCAGCCATATTTCTGATGATTTTCCGATCAGAACCATTCCCGCGATGGTCGACAACGCCAACAGAATAAATACGGCTCACGACGTGACCGGCATTTTATTATTTAATGGTACCCATTTTTTTCAACTGCTTGAAGGTCCGGAAGCGGGCATTCAGGCTGTCTATCAGCGAATTTGCGCCGATCGGCGACACCATAATGTAGTCGAGCTGATGCGCGATTATGCACCTTACCGCCGCTTTGGTAACGCGGGTATGGCGCTCTTTGACCTGCGTGAACACGATCGCTCATCACTGCTGCAGGCTGTGCTGGATAAAGGGACGTCAAAATATCGCCTGACCTATGATGATCGGGCACTGCAATTCCTGCGCACGTTCGTAGAGTCACGTGAAAAAGAGAATTACTACGAAGTTCTCCCGCCAGGTTACTGGGAGTTTATTTCCGAACACAATGATGTACCTGACTCCCGTCCCGAGACAGAAGGCGTCAGTTTCCGTCCAGTGGTCGATCCCCTGGCTCGTCAGGTCACGGCCATTGAAGCAACAACACTGAGGCCTGCGCATGCTGATGACGCAACAGGGGACCAGCTTTATGCTAACGATCTGGAAACCGTTAAAGCGACATTTGCCCATGCAGGGCTGGTCTGCCCGGACGGTATGACGCTTTACGTCAGTCTGTTACCGATGACACTGGTGGTGATACCTCAGGCTGTTGAGCAGATTGTAACCGCCATTCATCAGGCGGGGCTGGTTCCTGAGCAGGTCGTTATCGGCGTAAGTGAAACTGCAGTTATCTCGCAGCTGGAAGATTTCTCTGAGGCAGTACGCACGCTAAAAGCGGCTGGAATTAGTCTGTCCATCGACAATTTTGGTGACGGTTCCGCAGGATTGTCATTACTGACTCATATTCAGCCCGACCGCATTCGCATAGATGCTGGTATCACTCGTGATGTCCATCGCAGTGGGCCAAAGCAGGCCGTTGTGCAGGCGATCATCAAATGCTGTTCAGCACTGGAGATCAATGTGATTGCCGCAGGGATCGTACAGGCTGAAGAGTGGATGTGGCTGGAGGCCGCAGGTGTGATTAATTTCCAGGGCACGCTGTTCGCTGCTGCAGGCCGCTACGAAGCCCAGTCTGTCGCCTGGCCCGAATATCGGGAAGCGATATAGGGCAAGCTGCCTGAACAGTATCAAGCGGTGCGCCCGGGTGCGGCCGCTTTGATAACTGTCCTTTAAAGAGTCATTCAGCGCTTTAACCTCATCCCTCTGAACATGCCCTCCCCCACTGCCCTCCGTGTTGTGATATCGGGAAACCCGGCAACTTCTTACTGCAATTGTTGATAAATCTCTGGTCTCACTATTCATTCTCGCTAAGATCTCAGAGCAACCACTGTAGTGAGAAAAGCTCACCTTTTAACATCTGCATTGAGAAATCAGCGATAGCAGATCCTTATTTCGTATCAAAATCCATCAGCTAACCACTGTAGCGAGTAGACAGGCCTCATGCAGATTTTCGGAAACCACTATAGCGAGTAAATGAAAAAAGCATTCAGGGCAACTCAACCACTCTGGCTTTAAACACACCTCAACAGCACCCGTGCACGTCAGTCATGCCCTAACCACTGTAGAGAGTAAAAGACGAATCCCCTTCACAATAATGAAAGTTGACCCTTGATTGCATCAATTGTCGCAGTCTGCGGCCTTACAGAAGAGCTTTTAAGGATGCGATAAAGCATTTTGTCAGCGAAATTCTAAAGGTGGGTATCTTTATTAACGGCTGTAACGAGTAACAATTCAGGGAGAGGTTTAATTGAAGCTGTTAACAAAAACCTTACCTGGAGAGGCATTAAATGATAGTGAGTAATCACTTTAATCAGGGATTCATTGCCAGGCATAAAAGTCCCTGACAATAACAACCACTATGGAGAGTAAGCTAAACAATTCTGCTCCCAATTAATAACCACTGTAGCGAGAACATTTCATTATTGATCGTTGTTATCTGAGCATTAACTGGCCGTTTTTACGAAAAATTAGCCTGATAACCATTATAGCGAGTAAAGCCTGAGCGCGTCGGAGAGGAAAATCAGAGGATTAAGCAGAAATCAGGAGGGACTAACCACTGTAGCGAGTAACATAAAAACTCAAATTTTATCCCGGTAGCGCATCTGGTCTCTCTAACCCAGCGATCGCCAGTCTGAAGCAGACGTAGTAACCACTGTAACGAGTGAATAACAGGCCATTGTTTGGTTATCTGGCTTTAACAGATTAACAGACAGGTCCCTATACACAGTGAGTAACCACTGTAGCGAGCATGAAAATCACCGGACTCAGTTCAGAAAAAGAGTAAATGACAAGTGAGCATGCTGGCAGCGACGCTATTAAGACAAGATATCTGTTGTTAATCACTGTTCACTAACCACTGTAGCGAGTAGCAGTACTCGCTACAGTGGTTACCGTTTTAAAGAAGCCTATCCCTGCAAAATGGCGAGAGCGACACAGCGAATCTGTCACAGCTTCTTCTGCTTTCTGATTTTGTTGAGTAATTCTTTTTCCTCACGAGACACCATGACCAGTTCACTGTTCTCCTCTTCGATCATCGGTTCAGGCAGGCTGACATCAATAACGCCGGGGTCAAGATCAAGATCGTCATAATCGTCGATCTCATCATCGATCAGGTCAGAGTTGCTGAGTGGCAGTTCGGCCGGACGCAGCTTAGGATGACGATAATGCACCCAAAAGTAGACTGACGAGCCCCGCCGTGTTTCGGTGTAATCAAGATAACCAATCTCTTTTAACTGCTCCATGGCCTTTCTGACAGTCGCATTCTGGGTAATCACGCGTGACGTCAGGTTTAGTCTGGCACGCAGACGCGCCATTGATATCGGGGCAGGCTTAGGAGGAAGGCTTTCAATGAAGGTGTAGAGTGCCTGAGCGGATTCTTTGCGGGCCAGCTCATTGATAGCTTTCAGCTGCAGCAAAACCTTTCTGTCGAACTGATACAACTCAAAGATTTTGGGGTCAGCCTGCAGCGTTACTGTATCTTTCTTGATGCTGTATTTAGCCGACTGCACCAGATGCGTCGTGTAGTTTTCTCCACCTTTACTGGTAAAGGTCAGAGTATTCGATGCGATACGCGTCAAGGATGCGTCCAGGCGGCTCCTGAGCTTCGAGGAGAGTCGTACCGAAGGTATGCCACAGAGTTTTGCGAATTCAACGAAAGAGAGCGTTACAGTGTCTCCCAGACACTCATGCGTGGCGAATGCTCGAATGATCCCGACCCAGGTTTTAAAATCATTATCCATATCCAACCGGGCACCCAGAATCTTAATGTTGTCATAGCCTTCTGACCTGACCAGGGATAACTGCTTAAGATCCTGTGTCACATCCATGGCATTCATCTGGTTTTTCTGACTGCGCGCCGTAGATTTGAGCGTCGGAACAAATAAGCCGAGCCGCATCAGCGCTACCGGCTGCACGGTGTTGTTACTGTTGGGGGTAAGAGTAACAACTTCACCTGTGCGTTTGTCTGTTTCGCTAAACGCATCGGCTATGTTCAGGATATCTGGTTCTTTTCTTGGCATTAGGAAGATCCGTGATGTGAACAGGCGAAAGCCGCTGTTACTCGATACAGTGGATACTATCACTCACTACAGCGGTTAATCTACTCACCATAGTGGTTATTTCTCTCGATACAGTGGTTGTTCTACTCGCTATAGTGGTTAGTCACCTTACCCCAGCTCAGGCGTACCGTGGCCTGGAGCGCGTTGGGGATCTTTAAGGAACTTATTAGGATCTTATGAGGATCTGTTATTGGATCTATTCAGTGGATAACCCGGTAAAAAGAGGTTAACAGAACGGATAATTTGCCCTGCCCTCGACATGCAGCACTCGCTCTCATCGCACAGTGTCAGTGAAGCGACAGTAATGCCCTCTCAAAAGGGTTATACACACAATAAAAAGTCATTTACTCGCTACAGTGGTTGTTAAGTACTCGCCAGCGCGGTTGCTTTTCTCGCTACAGTGGTTATTCCACTCTCTATAGTGGTTATTCTTCTCGCTATAGTGGTTACTGACACCCTTCAAAGCCTTGTGCCACAAGCCCTCAGACGTTATGGGGATCTGTTTAGGATCTCAATTTGATCTATTAAGGATCGACCAATTGGATCTGGCCTGTGAATAATGAGGATAAAACAGAGAAAACATGGCAGAAGCAGCATGTCAGATAGATCTGATGTTTAAGACAGGCATTGAATTGTGATCAGCCGTCAGGTTTGGTTTAGCAGAGGATTTAACATGAAAGCCCTTTGAACAAAGCATAAGCAGCAAGACCGTGAAAGAAACTCTGATAACCACATTTTAAATAGGGCTTTGATGTAGATTGAGCATTTGTCGTGCTCTTCATACTTTAAAGAGTTACCACCCTAAAAAATAATCTATCATTATGATAAATAAGGAATTATTATGATTTTTTCATGATGAAAACACCATAATCAAATTCCCCTTGTAATTTTCTGATTCAATATCTTATGTTGATTAACTGAGAAAGCGAAGTCTGGTTTACAGCAGCGTTCAAAAAGGAGCTGAACAGAAATTCAGACTACTAAAAGCAACCGGAAACTCATTTTTTTAAAAGTTGAAGATTGTCAGACATGGAAGAAATGTTGTGCTGCCTCGTTTTCGAGTAAGTGAAGGTTCTCCTCAGAAAGAGAAACTGAGAGAGAGGTAAATATTTGCGGAGTTGAATACAATATTGAAAGGGCGATGATACATATTCGCAATCACTTAATCGTCAAAATGTCCGGTTAAGATTTGATACCTGCTTTATAAGTATGAGCCCTGCCCCCGGTCTGAAACGGGTACGGAAAGATCAGTGAATTCACAAAATTTATCAACCGGCATAACGACTGGATATGTTGTTCAAACGCAACCTGAGTAAGTAATAGAGTGTTTGTCAGACTTAAAATACTATAAAGCTTCGATGAAGCCCGGCAATCAAGAGTATGAAAAAGTCATGACACATGATGATTTAAGGAGAGTAAAAATTTCACATTTAAGCGTTGGAAATTGAAAGGACACCGCCATTAATCGACTTACCAGACTTGCAAGCCCTGTTGATAAAATTAATAAGCTGAAGCAATCATAAAAAGACTAAAAATCAAAGTTAGAGCTTATCTTCAACACGTTGCAACGCATTTTTTCACCATTCAATTTCTCTTTTATGTTGATGATTAATATGAAATTTATTTAAATTTTCATGCTGAAAATACCCTGGAAAACATATGAACTTTATAACTCTTTGCACAATAAACAGAATGGTATGCTGCAATATAAAGGGGTGAAACGACAGTTGAAAACGCCCTGAAGCCTCTTTAAGGAGGTAATCCTGAAACATCGAATTCATTTCAGCGAGAGAAACCGTCAATTTGACCCACCCTCTTCATAACTCTCCCATCCATCTCATCGTCATCTTAATGTCACTAATAAAAAATCCAGGTTTTTGTCATTTTTCTAAAAAATTGGCAGGTTTAGCCTTTTTGTGTAGTATGCAAAAAACAGTAAAGCAGAGGGGCTTATGAAGCGCGATTATGGTGGAGTGCTGGAAATGGCTACCAGAGCCAATTCCATGTTACATGGACTGAGTAGCCACATTGAACAACAACGTCAGGAGTTCAATCAGACCGGTTTTTACCAGACTTTCTCACGTAACGCCGTAGCCAATATGCCATTACTGAGTAAGCACGCTGTTGTTGCTGCCATTGGTGATATGGAAGAAGCAGGTTATCAGTTTGGTAAGAAACAAACCGGCAGTACCTCACAATACGCACTGACCATTCAGAACGTAGTCGACATCTATGAGCACCGTAAAGTCCCAAAATATCGCGATCGCCATGATGGCCCCTTCGTCGTCTTTGTTGTAAGTCTTAAGGGCGGTGTTTCTAAAACAGTCAGTACTGTCACACTGGCCCACGGTATGCGCGCTCATCCTTCTATGTTGCATAATGACCTTCGCATTCTGGTTATTGACCTGGATCCACAGGCATCAAGCACAATGTTCCTGAGTCACACTAATAGCGTAGGCTCCGTTCTTGAGACCGCAGCGCAGGCCATGCTGAACGACCTGGATGCCGACCAGCTTCGCGAACAGTTTATTAAGCCAACTGTCATGCCGGGAGTGGATGTAATTCCCGCCTCAATAGACGATGGTTTCGTTGCCAGTGACTGGGAAGAGTTGGTTGCTGAACATCTGCCTGGCGTTGCACCGTCCGAAGTATTGCGCCGCAACGTGATTGATCGTCTGGCCGGTGATTATGATTTCATCTTTCTCGATACCGGTCCTCACCTTGATTCGTTCATGTTGAATGCTATTGCGGCCAGTGATGTGCTGCTGACACCGACGCCGCCGGCACAGGTCGATTTCCATTCAACTATGAAGTATCTGACTCGCCTGCCAGAAATGCTCGAACGTATTGAGTCAGAAGGCATTGAACCGCGTCTTAAAGCAAATATTGGCTTTATGTCGAAAATGACCTCTAAACACGATCACCTGACCTCTCAAAGTTATGCTCGTGAAGTGTTTACCAAATCAATGCTGGACTGCAGCCTGCCAAGACTGGACGGGTTTGAACGCTGCGGTGAATCCTTTGATACCGTCATCAGTGCCAATCCCTCATCTTATCCAGGCAGTGCGGACGCTTTGCGCAAAGCTAAATATGAAGCCGAACAGTTCTCCAGGGCTGTGTTTGACCGCATCGAATATATCAGGAGCACCTTGTGAGCAAACCTATACAGCGCATTGGCCGCAAATTTGGTGATTCAGCTATCGCGAACATGATTGACAGTAGCAGTCAGTCACGCACCTTTACGCTGAAATCGGGTGCGAAGGCAACTTTCGTTCGCCAGCTCATCCTGCATGATGATATTGAGACCAGAACAACGGTTGATCCCCAAATCAACGGTCGTGACCAGAGCACACTGACACCGGAATCGCTGCAGGAGATCACCCGTACCATTACGTTGCAGCAGTTTTTCCCGGCGATTGGTCGCATCAACGGTGATCAGATTGAGATCATGGATGGTTCACGCCGCCGCGCTGCATGTATTCTTTCGGGGGCAAGCCTGGAGGTACTGGTCACCGCTGATGAACTGAGCATCAGTGATGCGCGTCAACTGGCCGCTGATATACAGACCGCTAAAGAGCATAACCTGCGCGAATTAGGGTTACGCTTTATGCTGATGAACGAAAATGGCATGAGCAAATCCGAGATTGCCAAAGCAGAAGGTATCTCTAATGCCAAGGTCACTCGTGCGTTCCAGGCAGCAGCTGTGCCAGCTGAGTTCATTGAACTCTTCCCGGTTGTCTCTGAGCTGACGCTTCAGGATTACCAGTTGCTGCTTGATGTCTGGGAGGAGGCTAAAGCGGAAGCGGTTGAGGTCTCTGCGCTGGTCAGCGAGATTCAGCAAAAGCTGAATGAAGATGATCTCCTGCGAATCACCAACCCGGATGATAAGAAGAGCGCTATCCTGAATGGCTTCAAAAGCGCGCGTCGTCAGTTAAAGAAACCGACACCCGTCAGCAAAACTGTGACGGAGAAACTGGCAACATTTACCACGGCTAATACCTATGCACGACGCAAAACCAATGATGAGAAGCGGACCGTGCAATATGAATTCAGTCGTCTGCCAAAAGAGATCGCTGAGCAGATTGACGCATCAATACGACAGATTCTTTCTACATTGAATTAATCGTCACCCTGTATCGCCTTCGAAACCGGCCACTGCGCCGGTTTTTTTATCTGCTATCCACCCAGATGCATACCTGCCTTATCCACATTTTCTTCTTCGCCTGAAGAGATGTTCTGTACGACGCGCCTCATTTCAGCAGTATTACGCTTGATCCTGGTACAGTTTAACGCTATAGCTAAAACGGTTTAGCTTTTAAATCCAATCACAGGAGTTGTTTATGTCTGTTCGCGTATGGTGTCTCGGGGATGCCGTGGTCGATTTGCTACCCGAAAAGCCGGGCCACCTGATGCAGTGTCCGGGCGGAGCACCGGCTAATGTCGCCGTTGGCATTGCACGTCTGCAGGGAAACAGTGCTTTTATTGGTCGGGTAGGCGCTGATCCTTTTGGTGAATTTATGCGGCAGACGCTCAGAGAGGAGAACGTTGATACTCGCTACATGATCGCTGATTCACAGCACCGCACGTCAACGGTGGTGGTCGGGCTGGATGTGCAGGGCGAACGCTCCTTTACCTTTATGGTGCGCCCAAGCGCCGATCTGTTTCTTGAACCGTCGGATCTGCCTGAGTTCCAGCGCGGTGAATGGTTGCACTGCTGTTCGATCGCCTTAGCAGCTGAGCCATCACGCACCGCCACGCTTACCGCCATGAAGCAGATTCGTGCTGCAGGCGGCCATGTCAGCTTTGATTTAAATCTGCGTGAAGACCTCTGGTCCGATCCGGCACTGCTG
>Ga0157369_10001861_pt1 | contig 25436 bp, 24 predicted proteins | sample C25metaG_FD_113461 | JGI IMG/M metagenome (GOLD analysis project Ga0157369, IMG submission 113461) | Corn rhizosphere microbial communities from Kellogg Biological Station, Michigan, USA - C2-5 metaG | ecosystem: Host-associated > Plants > Roots > Rhizosphere > Soil | place: USA: Michigan... | reverse complement strand
CTCGGCGTAGAGCGTGGCGATGTCGAGATCATTCGGATACTTCTTCGACAGATCGCGCATCGCGACGCTGTAGTCGACCGCGAGTTTTTTCAGATCGGCGCCGGGGTCGTTGCTGTAACGCTTCGCGAGCGTCGCGATCATGTCCTTCTCTTTCTGAGAGGCGTGATCGCTCTTCGACATTGCGGTGTGCACCGCGTCGTATGCCTGCTTCTCGCGATCGGGATCGACGTCCATGTTGATGTTCGGTCCGAGCGCGAGGGCGGCGCCCCAGTAACCGATGGCCAGGTTTGGATCGAGTTGCGTGGCGCGGTTGAACGACGCGACGGCCGATTCGTGATTGAAGCCGTAGAGGTACTTCATCCCCTGATCGAAAAAGCGCTGCGCTTGCGCATTTTTCGTCGAGACGGCCCAGTGAAAGTTGCCGAGGCCCGACTCGAGGACGACAGGCTTCGCAGGTTGCGACGGCATGTCGTGCTGTGCGAATGCCGAGGCGGCGAGGGATGAGGTGACGAGGAGCAGACGGAAGATGCGCACGGTGGCCTCCATACGTTCGAGAGCTACGGGGGCAATGACGGAGCGGATCGGCGGATCATACAAAGAAAAACGGCGGCTTGCGCCGCCGTCGTTCGAGTGCTCGATGGTGCGTGATTACGCGTTGGTCGTCTTCTGCGTGAACCCTTCCGTCGAATCGCCCGGTTTGTAGAGCGAGTAGCCGCGGCGGACGCGTTTCGGATCGAGGCGGTTGCCGAGCTTTTCGTTCAGGCGGTTCTCGAATCCCTTGACGCCATTCTGGTCGGTGCCGCTGAGGATGGCTACGAACTCGCCGGCGCGGTTGTGGCAGACCACGTCTTCCTGACGGCAGAGCTGCGCGAGCGAGCGATTCAACTCGGCGTCGTCATCGTTGGACTTGAGCCAGTAGAGCGCAAAGGGCTGATCGAACTTCGAGACGGTGTCGACGTTGCGCTGCAGGCGTTCGTTGAATTCGGGATCGAATTGAACGCGATCTTCGCCGGTGGCCTGCATGATCGGACCTTTGCGCGCCGGCGACGCCTCGCTGGCGTTCATCAGCGACGACATCTCCTCGGGGCTGACGGCGGCCATGTGCGAGTCGCGAAGATTGAGGCGGCGTCCGCTGCGGCGGATGAGCGCGTCGACGCGCGCGCGCAGTTCGGCGGGCGTGAACGGCTCGGTGATGAAGTCGTCGGCACCGGCGCGGAGGTAGAGGACTTTGTCCGCCTGGCGGTTGCCGGACGGCGATAGGAAGGCGATCGACGAGCTGGCGTTGCGCGCCAGATCGAGGATCGCGCTGACCGAGCCGAGGGCGCGGGACGGCGAGACGAGGACGAGGCCGGGCTTCTCGCGCGTGGCGCGCTCGACGCCGGCTTTCAGATCGGATTCGGCCTGGACTTGATACTCGGATCCCAGCGCTTCTTTCACGCGGCGGATCGTCTCCGGTTGCGCGCCGAGGAGCAGGACCGTGCGGCTGACGGGCGCGGTCTCCTCCCACGGCTTGGTGACGTCGGCGACCTTCTCGCCCTCGCCGCGGTAGTTGATGAGACCGCGGCCGTTGAGGATGCGGTAGTGCGCGGAGAGGTTGTCGTTGCTGGCGTAGCTCAGTTTCGAAAGGCGCATCAGCCGTCCGCCGGTGGCCTGGTCCTGCGAGAGGTCGATGACGCCGAACGCGTTCTGTTCGAGCTGGCGCGTGATGGGATTCAGCTCGGCATTTTCATCGTGCGAAGCGACCAGCAGCGTCGTCACCGGCAGGTCTTCGAGCGCGTTGATCAGCGACTGCGTGATCGAAAGCGCGAAGTGGCTGGAGTACGACGTGTTGATCAGCGTGAAGACCGGATCGATGACCAGACGGCGCGCGCCGATCTTCTTGATGTAGTCGCCGAGCTCTTCGACGATGGCCATGACGTCGGCCGGACTCTCGACCAGCTCGAAGTAGCGCTGACTCGGATTGAGAATGGCCAGTTGTCCGCGGCGAACGGATTCTTCGATGGCGAAGCCGATCGAGTGCGCCTGCGCCAGGACGTTCTCCGGCTTCTGATCGGTGATCAGCACGCCCGGCTCCTGCAGTTCGAGGCCGCGGGTCAGATACTGCAGCCCGAGGAGCGACTTGCCGACGCCGGTGCCGCCTTTGATCAGGTAGACCTTGTGCGGCATCAGTCCGCCGGCGCCGTAGTCGAGCAGATCGATGCCGCTGATCATTCGATCGCCGCGATTGGCGGTGCTGCCGCCGGAGCTTTCGCGCGCAGTCGTGCCCGAAACTTCCTGGGCCGGGGTGTCGAGTGGGAGGGGAGTGTCTGTCTTGGAGCTGCGGGAGGGGTTGTTCGAGGTGGTGCTGTTCGACCGAACGTCCGTCGATCCGTTCATATGGGGGTCCTCTTCTCTCAATGAGGCTGAAGCGTCAACAGCAGCGGCGGCCGCGTGCCGGCCTGCCGGACGGGAGAGATAGCAACCTCCGTTCCACCGACGAGAGCGTCGGTGCCACATCACCCCGCGGCCGGTTGCGTAGCGCCGTCGTAGAGGATTTCGTAGCGCAGTTCGGTGGCGCCGATGCGGATCATGTCGCCGTTGTGCAGCAGCGCGTGGAAAGTGCGCGCGCCGTTCAGCCACGTCCCGTTCCTGCTCTTCAAATCTTCGATCGCATATCCCTCGGGGCCGCGATAGATGCGGACGTGATGGCCGGAGACGCCGAGGTCGGCGAGCGGAATCTGGTTGTCGCGCTGCCTTCCGATCAGGTACTCAGCCTCGGTGAGCGGAAACATGAGGCCGGTGTCGTCGCCGCTGGTGATCGTGAGCTGGGCGATGGTTGGCTTGACGACGTCCTTGTACGAGAGTTTCGCTTCGACGGAGACGAGCAGGTTGGTGTCGTCGCTGACTTCGCGGACGGTGGAGTCGGCGCTGAAGGTGGCCGGCTTCTGCCGCATCGTGCTATCGAGAACCTCGGTGACCGGAACACTGCCGCTGCCGGTATCGTCGGGCAATGTTTTCCGGCTCACGGCTTCGATCAGCTTGTTGCCGTAAAGGCCGTAGACGACGCGATAGACCTGAAGCGGAGAGTCCGTCGAATCGTCGACGAGGTCGCCGAGCGAACGCCTGCCGTTGATAAGAAAGAGGATTCGCCACTCGTCGAGCGTGAGCGTGATTTTCTCGGCGTCGGGATTCGAGACGACGCGGAAGACGACGCTGCTGTCGGGAAGGAGACGCTCGCATTCTTCCCACTCGGCGATGCGCCGCGCGCCTTCCATGATCAGGTTGGCGAGATCGACGGAGATCGTGACGGCGTAGGGCGGAACTGTGGTGCCGTCGATGAAGGTGAAGTCGCCGCCGGGCCAGACGAAGCAGTCGTAGATGATCTCGGAGACCTGCACTTTGAGGAAGTCGCGCAGCTGTTCGTCGGTGAGCAATCCCTGCTGCACGGCCAGCTGTCCAAATCGTCCGCCCTCGGCTTTCATCAACGCGTCGATAGCGTCGCGCTGCGTGGCAGAGATGTGTTTCTTGCGCAGCAGGACGGCGCCGAGGCGGAGCGTTTCCTGATTCGAGCCGGCGAAGATGACGGCGCCGTCGTCGAAGTAGACGATCGCTTCATTCGATCCGTTCGTGAGCGTGAGCGTGCCGCTTTTTTTCGCCGAGGAGACGAAGGAGAGGACGTCCGGCAGCCGGAAGGATGCGAGGCTGCCGCGTAGGGACGGCTCGGTCATCAGTGCGCGGATTGTAGCGCGCGGCTACAATCGCCCGCCGCATGCAATCGAACTCGCGCCACGCCGTCGCCGCCGGATTTCTGGGATGGACGCTCGACGCGTTCGACTTTTTCGTCGTCGTTTTCCTGCTCGATACGCTGGCCGCGCAGTTCGGCGTCCCGAAGTCGAAGATCATCATCACGCTGACGGCGACGCTGGCGCTGCGTCCGGTCGGCGCGATCATTTTCGGGATGCTGGCCGACCGCTACGGGCGGCGCATTCCGTTGATGGCGAATGTCATCTACTTCTCGCTGATTGAATTGTTGTCCGGCTTTTCGACGACGTTCACCCAGTTCCTGATCCTGCGCGCGCTGTTCGGCATCGGGATGGGCGGCGAGTGGGGCGTGGGTGCGTCGCTCGCGCTCGAAAACGCGCCGCGGAAATGGCGCGGCGTGCTGTCCGGCATCCTGCAGAGCGGCTACTCGATCGGCTATCTGCTCGCGGCGATCGCGTCGCGCGCGGTGCTGCCTCATTACAGCTGGCGCTGGATGTTCTGGCTCGGCGCGCTGCCGGCGCTGCTCGCGCTCTACATCCGCACGAAGGTTCCGGAGTCGGCGGCGTGGAAGGAGCATCGCGTCGGCAGTTTCGGCGAGATGCTGCGCGCGGTCCGCGGCCAGACGCGCGGCTTTCTCTATCTCGTGCTGCTGATGACGTTCATGATGTTTCTGTCGCACGGAACGCAGGATCTCTATCCCGATTTTCTCAAGCATGCGCACGGAATTCCGGCGACGACGGTGCCGTACGTGGCCATGCTTTACAACGTCGGCGCGGTGATCGGCGCGATCATCTTCGGCCAGCTCTCGCAGAAAATCGGACGGCGCTACAGCATGATCGCGGCGCTGGTGGTGTCGCTGCTGGTGATTCCGATGTGGGCCTTCGGCGGATCGCTGGTGATCCTCGCCGCGGGCGCGTTCCTGATGCAGGTCGGCGTGCAGGGCGCGTGGGGAATCATCCCGATCCACCTCAACGAGCTGGCGCCGGACGCCGTTCGCGGATTGATGCCGGGCCTCGCGTACCAGTTCGGAATCCTCTTCGCCTCGCCGACGAACACGATCGAAGACGCGTTACGCGACCGCTTCGGCTACTCCTGGGCGCTGGCCGGCTTCGAGCTATTCGTCATGGTCAGTCTCACGATCATCCTCCTCCTCGGCCGCGAGAATCACGGGCGCTCGTTCCATTCGGGCGATCTGCTGATCGAGAAGGAGTAGCTTGCGGGGCGCATCGCCCCGCCGGCGCGATGCTCCTGAAGCGGAGTAATCGCGCGGTCAAAGTCGTTACGCTGCTCCATGATCGAAAGCTTTTCCCACCTCGAACAGCTCGCTGCCGGACGCGACCTTGCGGATGTTTTTCTGGAGAGCGACGAACAGGAGCATGCCGTTCCCGCGGATCAGATCCTCGAAGCGCTGCGCCGCCGGCGCGCGGTGATGCGCGATTGCGTCGAGCGCGGGAAGGGCGGCGGAACGTCGATGGGGAAGCTGGTCGGCAACGAGGCCAAACTTCTCAATGACGCCTTTCTGGCCGGCCGTACGTTCCTCGATCCTCTGACGGTGAAGGCCGAGATTTACGCGCTGTCGGTGATGGGGGAGAACTCGCGCATGGGCGTCATCGTCGCCGCACCGACCGCGGGCGCGGGCGGCGTCGTGCCGGGCATGCTGCTGGCGCTGGAAGAGGAGCGCAACATCGATCCGGAGAAGACCGTGCGTGCGCTGGTGGTCGCGGGCGGGATCGGCTCGATCATCGCGCTGTCGGCGAACATCTCCGGCGCCGCGGGCGGATGCCAGAACGAAGTCGGCGTCGCTGCCGCGATGGGCGCGGCTGCCGTCGCGTACATGATGGACGGATCGCCGCGCCAGTCGATTCACGCCGCCGCGATCGCGCTGAAGAACACGCTCGGACTGGTCTGCGATCCGGTCGGAGGACTGGTCGAAGTGCCCTGTGTCAAACGCAACGCGCTCTTCGCCGTGCATGGACTGACCGCCGCGCAACTCGCACTGGCCGGCGTCGAGTCGGTGATCCCGATGGACGAAATCGTCGAAGCGATGGTGCGCATCGGACGTGCGCTCCCGCGCGGCCTGCGCGAAACCGCCGAGGGCGGACTGGCGACGACGCTGACCGGATGCTCGATCGGCGATCGCCTGAAGCAGGAAGCAAATCAGCGTCGCGCCGAGCGCGCCGCGGAACGCGAGCGCACAGCGCAGGAGCGCAAGGAATCGGTGCAGTAAGATTTAAACGTGCCGGAGATTAGCCGTTTCTTTGGAATTGTGATCGCGATGTATCACGATGAACATCAGCCGGCTCATTTCCACGCGCGGTACGCGGGCAAAGACATCCAGGTCGGAATTGATGACGGTCGCGTGCGCGGCAGTTTTCATCCTCGTGCTCTCGGTTTAGTCCTGGAGTGGTGGAGTCTTCATCAGCGTGAGCTGGCTGATAATTGGAAGCGAGTAAATGCGGGCGAAGAGCCGACGAAAATCGAACCTTTGGAGTAGCCATGCCTGACGTCATCGAAGTTCGCTATGTTCGTGACTACACCGTTTGGATTAAATTCGACGACGGTGTCCAGGGCGACGTCGATATCTCGCGATCGTTCAAGGGCCCGGTGTTCGATCCCTTGCGCGAGCTGGCGTTCTTCAAACAGGTTCGCGTGAACGCGGACCTCGGCACGATCGTTTGGCCGAACGGCGCAGATGTCGCGCCGGAGACGCTGTACGAGCGGGTTCAGGTTCCGGCGTAACGTTTACGGGTAGTAGCCTCGAATCGTCTTCGCCTTCCCGTCGCTCACCTGCACGTCCACGCTCCGCCACTTCGTGCCGGGCTTGACGCCTTCCGGCGGGTAGAAGCCGAGGATGTATTGGGAGCGGAGCTCGTTCTGGATGTCGGTGTAGATGCGCCCGAGCTCTGACGCCGTCTCGATGTAGTACGCGTTGCCGCCGGTCTCGCTGCAGAACTTGCTCAGTTTGTAGCGGGTGTCCACTTCGCTCATGCGTATGCCGATGCCGATGGCGTAGATCGGGACGGCGGCGCGGCGGGAGTATTCGATGGCCTGATCGAAGGAGAACTTCGACGACGTGTCCTTGCCGTCGGTGACCAGCACGAGCGCGCGCTGCCCTTTCACGCCGAGGAAGTTGTAGAGCGAGTAGACGACGGCGTCGTAGAGCGAGGTCGACTCCTCGGCGCGCAACTTCGCCAGGCCCGCGTTCATGTCGGCCAGGCGCGGCGACCAGCGCTGGATCAACTGCGGCTGCGAATCGAACGACACCAGGAACGCGCGATCGCCTTTGCGCATCACGTTCGTGAAGAACTGCGAGGCCGCTTTCTGCGCCTCCGACATCCGCGGCTGCATCGACGCCGATGTGTCGATGGCCAGGCCGAGGGAGAGCGGGAGATTGTTCACGTGCTCGAACTTCGCGACTTTGACCGGCTTCCCTTCGTCGATGACCTTGAACGCGTTCTCGGTGAGGTCATTGATCGGATGGCCATTGCGAAGGACCGTGGTCGGCAGCTCGACGAGGTGAACGTTCACCTCCTCCATGAACTGCGGCGTGTTGATCATCACCAGGTCTTCGACGGGCGGCTGCGGATCCTCTTTCAGCGAGGCCACGGCGCGGATGTAGCCGACGCCTTCCTGCGCCGGGATGTCGATGGTCTGGACGTACGGAGGACCAAACAGCGACGCCATCTTCGTATCGTTGAGAAAGAGATCGACGTGGTCGAGCTTCTTCCCCTCGGGGACATTGACCGACATCTCCACGCGCGTGCGGCCGTGCAGTTTGAACGCGATCCGCGGCGAGATGATGCGCACGCGGAACGGATCGTTGCCGGTGTTGAGCATGATTTCGTCGCCCGTGATCGGCTCGTTGTTCGCGTTCAGCGCCACGGCGCGCACGCGGCGCACCTGCGGCACGTTGCCGAAATCGAGATCGAGCGTGTACGGCGGCTGGCGCTTGGTCATCACCTTCTTGCCGTCGAGATAAAACTCGACTGCCTTGATGTCTTCGCCGAACGCGATCGTCTCGATGTGCTGAATGCCGCTGAGCAGATCGTCGGTGAGCGGCACGATGCGTAGCCGCGTGGTGTTCGACTCGATGTCGTCCTTGAGCTGCGACAGCGCGGTGGTCGCGCTTTCCTTCGCCTTCTGCTGCTCGGGCGTATCGAACAGCTCCGGCACGGTGATCGGCTTCTCCACGATGGCCTCGGCGCCGGAGTTGATGTCCTGCACGCGCACGCGAGCCATGTAGTCGGCCGGACGAAGGAAGCGGTCGATGACCACGGCCACTTTGTCGTCCTTGATGTCGCCGGGATAGTCGAAGCGGTAGCGGTAGTTCTCGAAGAGCTGATCGTCTTTCAGCACTTCGCCGGTGACGTCGAGGCTGTAGAGCTTCGTGTTGTTGACTTCCTTCACCGTGAGCTGCGAGCGCGGCACGAGGATGGTGATCTCGGCGTCGGTGCGGCTGCCTTGTTTGGCCGGATACTTCACGCTCACTTCATTCGACAACTTCGGCGCGTTCGGCGTGGCCAGGACGACGGAGCGGAGGATCTTGTGGACGTCCTCCTCGTTCACTTGCGGCGGCTCGAAGACGCGCAGCAGCTCGTACTTGTTCATCTGCGACTGGTACATGGCGCGCAGATATTCGTCGCCGTTCATGCAGCGCAGCTCGAGGTTGGTCATGGTCGTGCTCGGACCGGCCGGTCCGAAAACGCGCGCCACCGTGCTGGTTCCGGTGATGTCGGTCCCCATCTCGTCCTGCGAAACGAGGTCCTTGATCTCGTCCGGATTCATGGCCTGAAAAAGTTTGTAGTCGATGCCGTTGCGCGCTTTGTAAAAGAGGAAGCGAACGTTGTGGCCCATGCCGGGGACGAACAAGTACTTCCAGATTTCGGCCGGCTGCAGGAGGCGGCAATCGATCTTGATGCGCTCGTCCGGCTGGCCGTGAATCAGGAAGATGCGGCCGCGGTCGGAGGAGGCATTCGTGAACTCCTCCTTCACCGTCTCCAGCCGCTCGTAGTACTGCTCGCGAAAGGCCTGGTTGGTGGTGCCGTGGGCGACGTCGCGGCGGCGCCAGAATTCGGTGATGTAGATGTCGCGCTGCGGATCGGTCTCGAGGACGAGAAACGTATCCAGCTCGGCCGGATTCATGATCGGATCGACGTCGTTGAGGAACTGGCGATACTTGTCGCCGAGGTTTTTGATGCGGTCTTTGCGCTCGCGGCGGGAGAGCTTGCGCACGCCTTGATCGGGTTTGGCTTTGGCATCGGGCGGCGGCGCGGGCGCGGCTTGCGCCGGCTGCGGATCGGGCGTCGCGGGCGGCGTCTGCGCGAATGTTGTCGCGGCCACCATCGCGGAAATCAGAAGGGCAACGATCTTATTCATCGGGGAACCTCGCGCGAACCGAAGGACAATAGGCGAATCGCATGCGAATCTACCTCGACAACAACGCGACCACGCCTCTGCATCCAGCGGTGCTGGAAGCGGTGGAGACGTCGCTGCGGGATGTCTTTGGCAACGCATCGAGCATTCATAAAGAAGGCCAGACCGCACGCCGCGGGATCGAGGATGCCCGCGAGTCGGTGGCGAAGCTGATCGCCGCGGAAGCGCGGGACGTCATCTTTACGAGCGGCGGCACGGAGTCGAACAATGCGGCCATCTTCGGCGCGACCGGCTCCGATGTCCGTCAACACATTGTCACAACCGCGATCGAGCATCCCTCGGTACTCGAACCGATTGCCGAGCTGGAGCGGCGCGGACATGCGGTGACGATCGTTGCGCCGTCGCGCAGCGGCGTGGTCGATGCCGATGCGGTGATTGCCGCGCTGCGTCCCGAAACGCGCCTCGTGTCGATGATGCTGGCGAACAATGAGGCGGGCGTGATCCAGCCGGTCGCGGACGTGGCGCGCGTCTGCCGCGAACGATCGATTCACATGCACTGCGACGCCGTGCAGGGCGCGGGCAAGATCGACGTCGACGTGAACGCGCTCGGCGTCGACACGCTCGCTCTCTCCGCGCACAAGTTGCACGCGCCGAAAGGCATCGGCGCGCTCTACGTCCGCCGCGGCCTTTCGCTCTCGCGCCACATCCTCGGCGGCGCGCAGGAACGCCGCCGCCGCGCTGGAACGGAAAACGTGCCGCTGGCCGTGGCATTCGGCGTCGCGGCGGAAATCGCACGCGAGCGCCCGGACATCGGCGCGTTGCGCGACGCGCTCGAACGCGGATTGCGCGAGTTCGACATCGTCATCAACGGCGCCGACGTTCCGCGCATCCCGAACACCAGCAGCGTCACCTTCCGCGGTGCCGACGCCGAGGGAATCGTGATCGGACTCGATCTCGCGGGAGTGGCCGTGTCGACCGGCGCCGCCTGCTCCTCGGGACGCGTCGAGCCAAGCCACGTCCTCCTGGCGATGGGACTCACACCCGACGAAGCGCGCGGCACGATCCGCTTCTCCCTCAGCCGCTTCACGACGATGCCGGACATCGAACAGACCATCGCACTGCTGCGAGACATCGTCCCGCGATGCATCCGCGTTTCCTCTGCGTGACATCCGTGAAATCTGCGGATGAATAAACCCTTGCCCGATCGCGGTTTGTTTGGCACAGTTGCGGCCGGTCCTAAGTCCTAATGCCTAAGAATCACATCCTCGAGGGCGATCTCTCGCGCATTCAACTGCCGGACGTCCTCAGTTTCCTCTCCATGATCCGCGGCACCGGCAAGCTGGTGCTCGAACACGAGCGCATGGAGCGCTCCATCTACTGGAAGGACGGCGAGATCGTCTTCGCCTCCTCCAACTCGCCCGAGCACTCCCTCGGTATGTTCCTGCTGCGCAACGGCAAGATCACGCAGCAGCAGTACGACGAGTCGAAGCGCCGCGTCACCGCCACCACGCGCCACGGCAAACTGCTCGTGCAGATGGGCGCCATCTCGCCGAAGGACCTCTGGTGGGGCGTGAAGAATCAGGCGCTGGAAATCATCTACTCGCTCTTCAGTTGGAAAGACGGCAGCTTCCTCTTCGGCGACACCGCCGACGAGTTGGTGAACGAACGCATCGTGCTGTCGATCAACACGTCGACGGTGATCATGGAAGGAATCCGACGCCTCGACGAGTCGGCCATGATCCGCGAAAAAATCACCAGCCTGGACATGGTCTTCATGAAGGTGCCGGGCGCGGAGCCGGATTTCGGATCGCTCGACATGAGCGAGCACGAGATCGCGCTCTACAACACGCTCGACGGCAAGCGCTCCATCCGCGCCCTCATCGGCGGCTCGGAAATGACGGAGTTCGAAGTCACGCGCATCGTTTTCCAGTTGCTCTCGGCGCGCCTGATCGAAGTGGTCGCCGACACGCGCTCGTTCCGCCCCGTTTTCCTCGACGTGGAAGACTCGCCTGAGCTTTTGCGAGTGATCTCGACCTACAACGATATGTTCGGCCGCCTCTACGCCGCGCTGCTGAACGCGGTGGGGGAGGAGCCAGCTCGCGACATCGTGACCACCGCGATGCAGAACGCCGAAAGCGATGAGCTCTGGAGCGGCGTCTTCTTCGATCAGTACGGCCGCTTCGACGAGAACATGCTCATCGCCAACATCTCCGAGCTGCCATTCGAACGCCGCAAGGCGGTGCTCGATGAAGGGTTGAACACGCTGCTGTCCGTCCAGCTTTTCGAGGTCTCGCAACATCTCGACTCCGCCGGCAAGGTCGACGTCTTCCGCTTCATCAGCGACCAGAAAGCGGGGCTCGACTCGATCCTGACGTGAGCGAGCGGATAGACTGAGCCGGCATGTATCCAACGCTCATCAAACTCGGCTCGTTCGAGATCACCACCTTCGGCCTGATGATGTTCGCGGCGTTCATCGTCGGCGGCTGGGTCCTGACGCGGCAGTTCCGCCGCTACGGTCTCTCCGACGACGCTGCGTCGTCGATCGTCATGGCCGCCGCCCTCGGCGGAATCGCCGGCGCGAAGATTTACTACGCGATCCTCTTCCGCGACTGGCACCTGCTCCTCGATCGCGCCGGCCTGGTCTGGTACGGCGGCCTGATCGGCGGCTTCCTCGGCTGCAGCGCCTATCTGCTGTTGAAGAAAATCGATTACTTCACCGCCGCCGACGCGGCCGCACCCGCCCTCGCCATCGGCTACGCCCTCGGCCGCATCGGATGCTTCTTAGTCGGCGACGACTACGGCCGCCCAACGGATTCGTGGATCGGCATCGCCTTCCCCAAAGGTTCCCCGCCGACCACCGCCGAATCCCTCCGCCAGTTCGGCGTCCACGTCGACCCGTCCATCCCACCCGATCAGGTGCTGCGCGTCCACCCAACGCAAATCTACGAATCCGTCTCCGCGTTCGTGATGTTCGCGATCCTGATGTACGCGTCGAAGCGCCCACACGCGAAGGGGCGGATCTTCGGACTGTTCCTGGTTTTGATGGGGATCGAGCGATTTCTCGTGGAGATTGTTCGCGCGAAAGACGATCGTTTCCTCGGCCCGTTTACCGTCGCTCAACTAATCAGCGTGATCATTTTCATCGTGGGAACCGCTCTCGTGCTGAGAACGAAATCGGCGGACTACGCATAAATCTGCGTCTCATCTGCGTGATCTGCGGATGAGCTTTTAGTACGTTGTTATCCGCGTGAGATATGCGTCGAAGTTCGCACGCATCTCGCCCAACGAATCCCCACCAAACTTTTCCCGCATCGAATCCGCCAGCGTAATCGCGAGCATCGCCTCGCAGACGACGCCGCAGGCGGGGACGGCGGTGACGTCGCTGCGCTCCCATTGCGAACGGTGCGGCTCGCGCGTCTCGATGTCGACCGAGGGAAGTCCGCGGCGCAGCGTGGAAATCGGCTTCATGTACGCGCGGACGACGACATCCTGTCCATTCGTGACGCCGCCTTCCAATCCGCCGGCCCGGTTGGTCGTGCGGTGATAGCGCTGCTCCTCGTCGAAGTAGATCGGATCATGCACCTCGGAACCGACGCGTTGCGCGGCAGCGACACCATCGCCGATCGCGACCGCCTTCACCGCGTGAATGGAAAGGATCGCCTGCGCGATGCGGCCGTCCAGCTTCTCGTTCCATTGCACGTAAGAGCCGAGGCCGATCGGAACGTTGTGCGCGGCCACGACGATCGTGCCGCCGAGCGTTTCGCCCGCTTCGCGCGCTTTGTCCACTTCCGCGACCATCGCTGCCTCGGCATCCTTGTTCACAGCGCGCAGCGGCGAGTCATCGTCTACGGCTGCCAACTCGTCCCACGTCGCCGCGTAATCGGGATCGCCGGCAGCGCCGAGCGAAACGACGCCGGATCGAAACTCGATTCCGAAATTGCGGAGCAGCTCTTTCGCGATCGCGCCAGCGGCAACGCGCGACGCCGTCTCGCGCGCCGAGGCGCGTTCGAGGATGTCGCGAAGATCGCGCCGGTCGTACTTCATCCCGCCGATCAGATCGACATGCCCGGGACGCGGTGCATGCACGCGGCGTTTCTCCGCTTCTGCGGCGTCAACGTCCCAAACGCCCATGGCGCCTTCCCAGTTCTTGAAGTCGTCGTTGCGGATCATGATCGCGATCGGAGATCCGATTGTTTCGCCGCCTCGGACGCCGCCGGCGATCTCGGCTTGGTCGTGCTCGATCTTCATCCGCCCGCCGCGTCCATAGCCGTGTTGACGGCGAGCCATGTTGCGATTGATCCGCTCGCGATCGAGCCGAACGCCGGCCGGCATCCCGGTGACGATGACCGTCAGCTGCGGCCCATGCGACTCGCCAGCGGAGAGAAAGGTGAAGCGCGACATGGTGGGAAGTCTACTGTCATCCAGAGCCGCCGCAGCCGCGCAGCGAAGCGAGCAGCGGAGGACGGCGAAGGATCCCCGCCTGAAACCGCGGAAGGGAGGGGGCGTAAGTGCACCGCCGCCCGCCCGTTGTTATCAGCCGGGGATCCTTCGCCGTCCTCCGGCGCTCCGCCTTGCGGCTATGCGCCTCCGGCGGCTCTGGATGACAGGTACACTCCTATTCGATGGACAAATCCTCCCTGCGCGAGCTCTTCCCGGTCACGAAGAATCTCGTGTACTTCAATCACGCCGCGCTCGGGCCGCTGTCGACGCGTGCGTACGAGGCGATGGAAAACTTCGTGCGCGACCAGCGCGACTTCGGCGCGTTGCATTGGAAGGAGTGGTACGCCGAGTACGCGCATCTGCGCGCATCCGCAGCGAAGCTGGTCGGCGCTGAGCCGGGTGAGATCGCCATCCTCAAGAACACCTCGGAGGGGTTGTCGTTTGTCGCCGAGGGGTTCCGGTGGCAGGCGGGAGACAACGTCGTGACCACCGATCTCGAGTTTCCTTCCAACTCCACACCGTGGAGAAAACTTGACAGGCGAGGGGTGGAAGTGCGTGTGGTGCAGAGCCACGACGGCGCGTTTACTGTTGATGACGTCGAGCGCTGCATCGACGACCGGACGCGCATCGTCACCGTCTCGGCGGTCGCGTTCCACAACGGCTTTGCCGCCGATCTCGATGCCATCGGCGAGCTGTGTGCCGCGCGCAACGTCCTCTTCTGCGTCGATGCCATCCAGGCCGTCGGCGTTCTTCCGATCGACGTGAAGCGATCGAAGATCGCCTTCCTCGCCGCGGACGGTCATAAGTGGATGTGCGCGTCCGAGGGGGCGGCAATTTTCTACGTGGCAGCGGAGCATCGCGACAAACTCGAAGTGCTCGAATACGGCTGGACCAACATCGAGCGCAAGGGGAAATTCATCGATTGCCCCATCGACCTGCTTCCTGACGCGCGGCGCTTCGAGGCGGGATCGCTGAACAGCAGCGGCATCTACGGGCTGCGCGCGGCCATCGATCTGCTGCTCGAAATCGGCATCGCCGACATCAGCGAAGAGACCACGCGCATCGCTGCATTGCTCGCCGACCGGCTCGACGACATCGGCTTTCGCGTCGCCACGCCGCGTCCGATCCGCTCCGGCATCGTCGGCGCGATTCCGCCGCCCGGCGACGCGACGCTGCTCAAATGGCATCGCCTGCTCGAGGAAAACGGCGTCGTCTGCGCGCCGCGCGAGGGGATGCTTCGCTTCTCGCCGCATTTCTACAATACGGAGAGTGAAGTCGACCGGATCATCGATGTCCTGAGGGGCGCCGCCCTACACGCTTGACCGCCTGCGGTCAAGACCTCATCATCCGTTCATGCCTGTCATGACGATTCTTCTCAGCGTAATCGCGCTGCTCATCGGCGCGGTTGTGGGGTGGGTGGTTGCGAGCGCGAGAAAAACCGGCGCGATCCAGCGCGCGCTGGCCGAGCGCGATCTCGCGCGCGCGGAACGCGAACGCGCCGAGGCCGTCGCCGTCGAAGCGCGGCGCGTCGCGAACGCGGAATCGCAAGCGCGCGTTGCCGCCCAGACGCAGTCCGCATTCCTCGGCGATGCGCGCAAGCAGATGGAGGAGGCGTTCGCCGCCACCGCGCAGAAAACGCTCGCCACCATCAGCAGTTCCTTCCTCGAACTGAACAAAGCGCATCTCGACGGTTCGAAAGGGGAGATCGTCGCGTCGCTCGACACGAAGAAAGCCGAGATCGACACGATGCTCCAGCCGCTCCGCGACATGCTCGACCGCTACGCCGGCGAGCTGACCAAGAGCGAGCATCAACGCAATGCCGCGTACGGCGGATTGCAGGAGCAGATCCGCTCGCTGCTCGCAGCGCAGGAGCTATCGCAGCGCGAAGCAGCGCGCCTCGCCAACGCGCTCGACTCGCCGGCGGTGCGCGGCTCTTGGGGCGAAAACTCGCTGAAACGCTGCATCGAAATGGCCGGCATGAGCGAGCTGTGCGACTTCGATGCACAGCAGACGTTCCTGACCGAGGAGGGACGCCGGCTGCGTCCGGACGTCGTCATCCATCTGCCGAACAAACGCGTCATCGCCGTCGACGCGAAAGTTCCGCTCACCGACTACAGCGTGGCCGCCAACGAGACGGATGAGTCGCGCAAACGCGACGCGCTCACGCTCCACGCGCGCACGCTGCGCCGCCACATCGAGTCGCTCAGCCGCAGGGACTACCAGGCCAGCGTCGGCGAGAGCCTCGACTTCACGGTGATGTTCCTCCCCGGCGAGCACTTCCTCTCCGCCGCCCTCGTCACCGACCCGATGCTCTTCGAGTACGCGGTCGAGAAGAAGATCTACCTCGCCTCGCCGACCGTTCTCCTTCCGCTCCTTCGCGCCGTCGCCGCGGGATGGAAAGCGGAACGCACGGAAGAGAACGCGAAGAAGATGCACGACGCGGGCGTGGAGCTCTTCAACCGCTTCGTCAAAGTCATGGACCTCATCGCCGACATCGGCGGCGCGCTCGCGAAGACGGTTGATCAGTACAACAAAGCGATCCGCTCCATCGACACGCGCCTCTGGCCGAAAGGCCAGGAGATGCAGCGCATGGCCGGCAGCGGCAAAGAGCTCGAGCCGCTGTCGCAGGTGGACACGGTGCCGCTCGAATCGTCGAAGCTGCGCCTGACCATGCAGAGCGAAGAGCCGGCGGAAGTGCTGCCGTTCCGGGAGTGAGCTGTTCACGCGGAGACGCGGGGACGCGGAGAAAAAACGCATTCACTCCGCCCCCCCGCGGCTCCGCGTGAACCACCTGTGCTATTCTCGCGCGCCATGAACGCCCCCACGCGCGAGGTAAACGAGTCGACGGTTTGTCCGGTCGGCTCGTCGCTTTGGCTGTAGCCGCCCGTCCTTAACCTCGCCTCGATGGTGTAGCGCCTGATCCCGTCTCTTCCGCGCGCGACGTTCAGGAGCTCCCATGATCACCGTTGTCGATAACTACGACTCCTTCACCTACAACCTGGTCCAGCAGATCGAGCGCATCTCCGCGTTCGAGCTGCAGGTCGTTCGCAACGACCGCTTCGACGTCGATGCGCTGCTCGATCAGGAGCCCGAGGCCATTGTGATCTCGCCCGGTCCCGGTACGCCGGCGCGCGCGGGACGAATCCTCGAGCTGATCCGCACCAACGAATCGATTCCGCTCCTCGGCATCTGTCTCGGCCATCAGGCCATCGGCGAAGCCTTCGGTGCGCGCATCGTGCGCGGACGCGTTCCGGTGCATGGAAAGCTGAGCGACGTGCTGCACGAAAAGCGCGGCCTCTTCACCGGCTGTCCGACGCCGATGCAGACCGCGCGCTATCACTCGCTGGTCGTCGATCGCGAATCGATGCCGGACGACCTGCGCATCGATGCCGAGACCGACGATGGCGTGGTCATGGCCATCGCCCATCGCGATCGGCCGATTTACGGAATCCAGTTTCATCCCGAGTCGTACGGGACCGAAGGCGGCGACAAATTGATCGCGAACTTCCTGGCGGAGGTGCGCCAGTGATCGAGATTGCCATTCGCCGCATCGTCGACGGCCAGGATCTCGGGCGCGACGAAATGCACGAAGTCTTCGGCGAGGTCATGGACGGCCGAGCGTCCGATGTTCAGAAAAGTTCGCTGCTGATCGCGCTGCGAATGAAAGGTGAAACAGCAGATGAGATCACCGGCGCGGCACTGGCGATGCGCGAACGCGTTACGCCGCTGACCGTCGATCGCGATCGCATCATCGACACGTGCGGCACCGGCGGCGACGGACGCGGGACGTTCAATGTGTCGACGGTGGCCGCAGTCGTCGCCGCCGCCGCCGGCGCCTCAGTGGCCAAGCACGGAAATCGTGCGGTGTCGTCGTCCTGCGGCAGCGCGGATGTTCTCGCCGCCCTCGGCGTGAACATCGACCTCGACGCCGCGCGCATGAGCGACGTGCTCCAACGAACGGGCATCTCGTTTCTCTTCGCGCCGAAACTGCATCCCGCAATGGGCGCCGTCGCCGCAATCCGCCGCGAGCTCGGCGTGCGCACGATCTTCAACGTCCTCGGCCCGCTGACCAACCCCGCCTTCGCTCGTCGTCAGGTGCTCGGCGTCTATTCGCTCCATCTCGTCGATCTCCTCGCCCGCGTCCTGCTGGCCCTCGGCGCGGACCACGCCATGGTCGTACACAGCCGCGACGGCCTCGACGAAATCTCCATCTCCGCTCCCACGCACGTCTGCGAAGTGATCGACGGCGAAGTGCGCAGCTATGAGCTGACGCCGGAAGAGATCGGACTCCGACGTTACTCACTCTCTGACCTTGCTGGCGGCGATGCCCGCGAAAACGCCCGCATCGCGCGCGAAATCCTCGCCGGCTGCAACGGCGCGCGGACCGAAATCGTCGCCGCCAACGCCGGCGCCGCGCTCTACGTCTCTGGTGCTGCGGACTCGATCCGCGAAGGCGTAGCGATGGCCCGCGAAGCGATCGCCACCGGCGCCGCGATGTCCAAACTGCAGGAGCTCGTGGCGGTGACGAATGAGTAGCCGCCTGGGAACGCTGGCGTCTCGCCCGCAACGGCGCGCAGCGCCCGGAACGCTGGCGTCTCGCCGGCTGGCCGGGCTGCGTCTCGCTGCCCGGTTTCGCGAAGGTTGCGCGCCATGACCATCCTCGACGACATCGTCGCGCACACACGCGCGCGCCTCGGTAGCGAACCTCCGCCCGACCGCGCCGCCGCGGAGATTGCCGCGCGCAATCGTCCGCCGTACGCGCTGACCGCCGCGCTGCGCCGCGACCGCATCAACGTCATCGCCGAAATCAAATCAGCCTCGCCCTCGGCCGGAACGATCGTCGAAGAGCCTGAGGTCGAGGCCATCGCCGCAGCCTACAAACAAGGCGGCGCCGCAGCGATCTCCATCGTCACCGAACCCGATTTCTTTCGCGGATCGCGCGAGTGGATCGCGAGAGCAGCCGGCGAGCTCCCGGTTCTGATGAAAGACTTCATCATCGAAGAATCGCTGCTCATCCGCGGCGTCGCCGCGGGCGCGAGCGCGATTCTCCTACTCGCATCGCTGCTGGATGCGAGTCAGATCCGCGATTTCATCCACTGCCTCGATGAATACTCCTGCGACGCAGTCGTCGAAGTGCACGACGAAAAAGAACTCGAGCGCGCCATCGACGGCGGCGCACGAATCATCGGCATCAACAATCGCAACCTCCGCGACTTCTCCGTCGACCTCGGCGCATCCGAGCGGCTCGCGCAACAGATTCCGGACAGCGTTCTTCGCGTCGCCGAAAGCGGCATCAAAACGCGCGACGACATCGATCGCCTCCGCACCGCCGGGTTCGATGCCTTCCTTGTGGGCGAATCGTTGCTGCGTCAGACCGATCGCGCCGCCGCGGTGCGGCAACTGGTGTTCGGATCATGACCAAAATCAAAATCTGCGGCATCACCAACGAAGCCGACGCGCTGTTCTGCGCGGAGGCCGGCGCCGACTTTCTCGGATTCATCTTCGTCCCGTCGTCGCCGAGACATATCGAGCCGGAGAAAGCGGCGGAGATGGCGAGGCGGGTGAGGGAGCTGCCGAATCCGCCGAAGATCGTCGGCGTCTTTCAAGATGCCTCGGCCGATTACATTAACGAGATCCGCAATGTCGTTTCGCTCGATCTCGTGCAACTGCACGGCAGCGAGAGCGACGAGGACATTAGCGCGCTCGGCATCCCTGCGATCAAAACGCTCCACGTCGGCGGCGCGCTGCCGGACACGCATGCTACGCTGAACGCGGCCTGGCTGCTGTTCGACACGTTCGACGAACGGCGCAGCGGCGGTACGGGCCGGCGATTCGACTGGTCGCTGCTGGCGACGTACGAACGTTCCAAGCCGTTTTTTCTTTCCGGCGGACTGACGCCCGACAACGTCGTGGCCGCGGTCAGCATGGTGCGGCCCGATGCCATCGACGTCGCCAGCGGCGTCGAAGCGTCGCCGGGAATCAAAGATCACGACAAAGTGGCGCGTCTGTTCGAGCGCGTGAGGAGAGCATGAAGACGGCCACCGTGCCCGATCGCCGCGGCTACTACGGCGAATTCGGCGGCAAGTACGTACCCGAAACACTGATGGCCGCGCTCGACGAATTCGAGTCGGCCTACAAAAATCTCCGCCGCGACCGCGCGTTCCGCGCGGAGCTCGACGACGTCCTGCGCGATTTCGTCGGACGTCCCACGGCGCTGACCGAAGCGAAGCGATTCGCCGAGTTGTGCGGCGGGATGCGGCTGTTTCTGAAGCGCGAAGACCTCAATCACACCGGCGCGCACAAGATCAACAACGCCATCGGCCAGGCGCTGATCGCGAAGCGCATGGGCAAGAAGCGGATCATCGCCGAGACCGGCGCCGGCCAGCACGGCGTGGCCACCGCCACCGCCTGCTCGCTCCTCGGCCTCGACTGCGTCGTCTACATGGGCGAGGTGGACATGGCGCGGCAGGAGCTGAACGTCTTCCGCATGCGCCTCCTCGGCGCGGAAGTCGTGCCGGTGAGCAGCGGCAGCCGCACGCTGAAGGACGCCATCAACGAAGCGATTCGAGACTGGGTCACGAACGTGCGCACGACGCACTACATCATCGGCTCCGTGCTCGGTCCGCATCCCTATCCGCTGGTCGTCCGCGATTTTCAATCGGTCATCGGACGCGAGGCGCTCTCGCAATTGCAGAAGCGCACCGGCGCGTTGCCGGACGTCGCCATCGCCTGCGTCGGTGGCGGATCGAACGCGATCGGACTTTTCTACGAGATGCTGAAACACGAATCGATCCGCTTCATCGGCGTCGAGGCCGGCGGACGCGGACGCAACCTCGGCGAGCACGCGGCCCGCTTCAGCGGCGGCGCGCTCGGCGTGCTGCACGGCACGCGTTCGATGGTGCTGCAGGACGAATTCGGCCAGATCGCCGAAACGCATTCGATCTCCGCCGGCCTCGATTACCCGTCCATCGGCCCCGAGCACGCGTACCTCCAGCAGATCGGTCGCGTCGAGTATTACGACTGCAGCGACGACCTCGCGCTCGAGGCGTTCCACAAACTGAGCGAATGCGAAGGCATCATCCCCGCCCTCGAGTCCTCCCACGCCCTCGGCTGGCTCCTGCGCAACGGCGCCTCGATCGGCCGCGAGAAGATCGTAGTAATCAACCTCAGCGGCCGCGGCGACAAAGACGTCCCGCAGATCGCGGCGCTGGAGGGGAAATGATGGCCGCCCCAAGCATTAGCAGCACAGACAAGAGTGTCTGTGCCACATGGATCGTGCTCTACTCGAACAAATGCTGGTGCACGGGAGAGCGAGTGTGGCACAGACACTCTTGTCTGTGCTTTGGCAAGGTGGCGCGGCTCGACCTGCAAACCAGGACGGCCGCATGAACCGCACCACCAAACTCTTTCGCCGCTTGAAATCCGAACACCGCTGCGGCCTCATCGCCTACGTCACCTGCGGCGACGGTCCCACCGTCGACATCATCCGCGCGCTCGAAGACGCGGGCGCGGATGCCATCGAGCTCGGCGTCCCGTTTTCCGATCCCATCGCGGACGGTCCCGTCATCCAGGCCGCCGCGGGGCGTGCGTTGCAGAACGGAACGAAGATCAGCGACATCTTCACCATCGCGCGCGCCGTTCGCGAGCAGAGCGACATTCCGCTCATCGCATTTTCGTATTTGAATCCCGTTCTGCGCTACGGCATCGATCGATTCGCGGACGACACGAAAAACGCCGGCATCGATTCGGTCCTCTTGACCGACTTGCCCGCGGAAGCAGCAAACGAAGTCAAGCCGGCGTTCAAAGCGAAAGGGTTGGGATCGATCTTCCTGCTCGCGCCGACGTCCAGCAACGCCCGCATCGCCGCCGTCAGTCGTGCCAGCGACGACTTCGTCTACTACGTCTCCACGACCGGCGTCACCGGCGCGCGCAGCGATCTCGATCCGGCATTACTGACGCGCCTCGATGAAGTCCGTGCGAAGGTCACAAAGCCGCTCGCCGTCGGCTTCGGTATATCGAAACACGAACATTACGAAGCGCTCAAAGACCGCTGCGATGCGATCGTGGTTGGCAGCGCTATCGTCCGCTCGGTCGCTGATGGAGATCGAGATGGTGCCCCGAACCGGGCAGCGGCGGTGGTGGCGCGTGTTCTGCGCGGTGATTCGATTTCTACCTCTGTTACCATCCGTCACTAAATCGGTCCAAAACAAGTAGATGGAGGTCCCCAATGATTCCGAAAGTGACTCTGCTGGCGGTCATGGTGTGCGCGTCGGTCGTTCCCATTGCGAAGGCACAAAACAACACGAACCCGTGGCCTGCAAGTGGAAATGTTGGGATCGGTACTACCAGTCCCGACGCGAAACTGCAGGTGGCCAATGGCTCGGCATTCGTCTCCGGTGATTCCGGCGCGCTTACCACAACTGCCGGTGCAGGCCTTGTGTTGAAGTACAACGGCGGCAACGCACTCATCTTCGGCTATGACTACAGCAACTCCGTCTTTAAGAATCTCTCTCTTCAGTCTCCCGGGGGAAGCGTCAGTATCGGTATGATCGGTCCCCTCACAAACACCAACGCGCGGCTGATCGTTGCCCAGGGAGACAATGCCACGGGTCTGGCCATTGGCAACAATTCCGGAGTCGGAAGATTTGCCTTGAACGGCAACGGAGACGGATCGTGGACTGCGTACGACAATGCGACCGGAAATTGGTCAGCTGGAATCACTCAGAAGGCTGGAAATGTCGGAATTGGTACTACCGGTCCCGACGCGAAACTGCAGGTGGCCAATGGTTCAGTGTTCGTCGCCGGCGATTCCGGCGCGCTTTCCGCTAGTGCCGGTGCCGGCCTTGCGTTGAAGTACTCCAGCGGCAACGGCGGCAACGCACTCATCTTCGGCTATGACTACGGCAACTCCATCTCTAAGGACCTCTCTCTCCAGTCTACTGGGGGAAGCGTCAGTATCGGTATGATCGGTCCTATTACAAACACCAACGCACGGTTGATCGTTGCCCAGGGAGACGGTGTCACGGGTCTGGCCATTGGCAACAACTCCGGCGTCGGAAGACTCGCCTTGAACGGCAACGGAGACGGATCCTGGACTGCGTACGACAATGCGACCGGAAATTGGTCGCTTGGAATCACTCAAAAAGCGGGACGTGTCGGAATCGGTATGAGTCCCGGTACTGGGTATTCGCTCGACGTCGCAGGATCAATTCACGCCACGCAAGTTATTGGAGCCACATACCAGGACGTCGCCGAATGGGTTCCCGCCACTGCGAAGATGTCGCCGGGCACAGTCGTTGTCGTGCAGCGGGGAGCGAAGAATACCGTCATGCCGTCGGCCAGCGAGTATGCCACCAGCGTCGCCGGCGTCGTCTCTGAAAAGCCGGGCGTAATCCTTGGCGAATCGAGTGAATCGAAAGCGATGATCGCCACGACCGGTCGGGTGAGAGTTCACGTCGATGCGAGCAGCGGCGCGATCGAGGCCGGCGACTTGCTCGTTACTAGCAGTAAGCCCGGGATGGCCATGAAGTCTCAGCCCGTCGACCTCGGAGGAGTGAAGATTCACCGCCCGGGAACACTGATCGGCAAAGCTCTCGAATCGCTACCCAGCGGTGAAGGGGACATCCTCGTGCTGCTGTCCCTGCAGTGATTCGGGCGGCCCGGGTGGCGTTTCGCCTGCGGGAAGAGCACTGGCCGGCTCGATCATCGCCCGCTGCACCTCGAGCGCGCGCGAGCAGATGCGGCCGTAGACCTCGCGCGCGCGGCGCTTGCGAAGCGAGAAACGCATCACCGCTTTCGACCGGCGGCCGAAGACGGTGACGAAGTCGACCCTGGTCGCCAGCCGCACGGCGCAGGCGATGAAGAACGTCAGCGCGAGGATGCCGAAGAAAATCGCCATGCCTTCCACGCTCCGGCTGAAGAACGCAACGACGGCAAAGGTGACGGTAAGCGCCGCCGTCAGCGTCACGTAAAGCACACCCAGTTCGCGGTGGATGGTGACGAGGAGGATCTCCTCGAAGAGCACGCGTTTCCGCGTCACGTCGTAGCCTTCGCGCGACTCCGTTTCGATCGCGTCCACCGTCTCGAAAACCGTTTCGCGCGTCATCGTCCCAACGTTGCGGCCGAGGCGCTTGCGTTTGCCCGGAGTCATTTCTTCGTCACCTTCGTCAGGCTGACGATCATCAACGCGATGAGTGCGATGCCGGCGAGGATCTCGAACAGCGCCATGATGATGACGACGATCAGGCCGATCTTCGAGCGATCTTCGTCGCGCAGTTGTTTGAACGCCTTGCGCGAGTAGTAAAGCGACACCAGGGCGAAGGGGATACCGAGGAGCATGAAGGAGAAAAAGAGGCCAGCGATCATGGCGATGCGCGCCATCGACGCGTAATCGCGATAGCGCGTCGCCGCCGGCGCCAGCGCGTCATCGGCGCGCAGGCGGTCGAAACACGAAGGGCAGTGCGGTCCCGTGCCGACGTCCATGTTGCAAAGGGCGCAGATGAAGAGTCCGCAGCGAACGCAGTTGGTGACGGCCGCGTTGCGCTCGTGGTTTGCGCACGCATTCGCCCGCTCGGGCGTCAGCGCCGCGGCGACGCTGACCACCTCCAGCCGTCGCTGCGGAGGACGGAAGGCGGTCGCCTCGAACGGCTTGTTGCAATCGGGACAGATGACGATCCCGCTGTGAATCCAGTCCGCGGTCAGCCGCGCGCGGCAGCGCGGACACGATGGCCCTTCATAGGTGTGCGCGTGCAGCGGGGCGGGGTCGGCCATCGCAGGTCAGTGACTCAGACGTGGTTCACCACGCGCGTATGCGCGAGCATGTCGTGAATCCCTTTGCGCTCATTGTTGAACAACGCCACGAACTGCGCGAACGGAATCATCTTGCCCAACGCCCGTCCCCACGCCTGCCCGGTCGTCACGTCGGCGCCGGTCTCGGAAACGACCTTGATCCGGAGCGCTCTCTTGCCCAACGTCTGGCCGGTGCTGGCGACGAGAACCGCGTCGTACGTAATGCTGGTGACGAGGCTGATCAGAATGCTGACGCAGCCGAGGAAGGGCGAACCGCCGGCCTTAATCGCGACGCCGACCGCGAATCCGATGGCCGTGTTGAAGATGTAGAGAATGATGCCGTCGATGAGCACCGCCCAGAACCGGCGCCCGATCGTTGCGAGATCGAGCACCCCGCTGACGCCGGATCGAACGTCGAGCAATTGCTCGGTCTTGCATGTCGCGCAGTACGGATGCCCGCCAATTTCGACCAGGCAATCGCGGCAGAACGTCGATCCGCACCGGCTGCACCGGCGCACCCCCTCCGACACATCGACATGATTCCGACAGATCATCGCAACCTCGGGCTAAGGTGGATTTTGGATTTTGGAAGCCGTAATCCTACCGTGAAAATCACTCCCGCGGAGGCAACAACCGATCGCGATCGTACGGCGCGTTTGGTTTATAGGACGTGTCGTTTTGCTGGCAGTTCGTAGGTCGTGTCGATCAGCCTCATGTGCATGCGAGTCGCGACCTCAGACCACATTCGCTCCTCGGCGTCAGCGACGGAAATGTGAGCGGCACGCGCGTCTTGCTCCAGCAGTTGTGCGAGATGACGCCGAACCGCGTCTTCCTCGCCGGCGGCGCGTGCACTCGACTGGAGCTCGCTGAACAGATCTTTGTTCAAATCCTTCTCTGCTGCCTCGCGTGTCGGCAGCAAACGCAGCGCCTCGTCGAGGCGTCCGCGTTCGATACCCTGCCGCGCAGCATCTGCATAGACATCCGCTTGCGGTTCGCCCTGCCGAATGCGCAGCGCAAGCTTCGCCAGCTTCTTATAGAGCGCAGCCGTCTTCATGTGAAAGTCGCGATTCGCGGCAACTTCCGCCGCGATGCGG
>Ga0157369_10001860_pt1 | contig 25437 bp, 19 predicted proteins | sample C25metaG_FD_113461 | JGI IMG/M metagenome (GOLD analysis project Ga0157369, IMG submission 113461) | Corn rhizosphere microbial communities from Kellogg Biological Station, Michigan, USA - C2-5 metaG | ecosystem: Host-associated > Plants > Roots > Rhizosphere > Soil | place: USA: Michigan... | reverse complement strand
TAGTAGAACGGCTTGCCGGGCGTCACGTTGCGCGCGGCGAGAATCGACAGCGGAAAGGCAAGCAGCACGCCGAACACGGTTCCGAAAATGGCCAGGTCGATGGTCTCGAGCACAGGCATCAGTGTCGGCTTGAATTGATCGAAGGCCGGCGGCATGGCGCGCGAGATGATATCGGCCATCCCGTGCGCGCCTGTCACCAGATCTTGCGGCCGCGCCTGCACGACGATCCACGCCTGCACGAAAAGCGCCACGGCGAGTAGCGCCGCAGCCAGGGTCAAGACGTTGCGGAGCGCGGATGGGCCGCTGGGCAAGTGCGTTTTATAAGCGGTGCTCATCATGCGTCCGCCATGTAAAGATCGGCAATCTCTCTGTTCGAGACGGCGGTGGCGGCTCGATCTAAGATCGTGTGCCCACGCCTCAAGCCGAGCAACCGATCGGCGTAGCGCAAGGCCAGATCCGGTTGATGCAGCACGCACACGACAGCCAAACCGTCTTCGCTCGCAAGGCGGCGCAAGAGCCGCATCACCTCGTCGGCGGCTTCCGGGTCCAGGCTTGCAACCGGTTCGTCGGCAAGCAGCACCTGCGGGTTCTGCGCGAGCGCACGAGCGACGGCGACGCGTTGAGCCTGGCCGCCCGAAAGCGTCCCGGCGCGCTGCCCCGCAAGCTGTGCGAGCCCGACCTCGGCAAGGTGATCGAGCGCGGGCGCGACTTCGTCGCGAGGCATGCGCCCGAGCGCGGTCGCCAGTGTGCGATGGCGTCCGAGCGAGCCGCAGCACACGTTGGCGAGCACGCTGCGGCGGCGCACCAGATTGGCGTGCTGCGAGATCAGCGCAAGCGGAAGCCGCGCCTCACGTAGCGCTTTGCCGGAGAGCGAGCTGAGATCGCGGCCGGCCACTTCGACGCTGCCCGCGCTCGGTCGATTCAGGCCGACGACGCACTTCATGAAGGTGGATTTGCCGCTGCCGTTGCTGCCCAGCACGACCACCAGCTCGCCCGCTTGCACCGAGAGGTTCATATCCTGTAGGGCGACATGACCATTCGGATAGCGCATCGTCAGATCGCGTACGGCGAGCTTCACGCCCGAGGCGAGCGCGACGCCGCGCGACACCTGCCGCGTGGAGGTCTGAGGCTGCCTGGCGGCGTTCGAGTCGAACGCCGCGGCGCCCGTGGTGCCGAAGGTCGCGTTCACAGTTTGGCCAGATCGACGTGCAGTGTCTTGACCAGATCGCGCACCTGGTCGTACGCGGCGTCGGTTTGCGGCGTGGTCTTGAGCGCGGGGTTCTCGTTCGCCGCGAGGAACTTTTGGTCGGCCTCAGGCAGTTCGTGCAGATCAAGCGAGCTCAACACTTGCGCGAGCCGGGCCTTGAAATCGGCCGGCAAGTTGCCGCGCACGGCGATCGGATCGAGCGGAATCGGCTCCGATTGCCACAGCGTCACGTAGGCGCTTTGATCGAATTGGTTATGCAGCTTCGCGCTCGCGATTTCTTCGCTGTTGAGCTCGCCCGCTTGCACCTTGTGATTGCGCAGTGCTTCGAACGATGCGGTATGGCTGCCGGCGTAGAGCGCTTTCACGCCATGATCGGGATCGATGCCGTTCTTGCTCAGGCCGTAAGCCGGAAACAGGTGGCCCGAAGTCGAGCTCGGATCGGAGTAGGCGAACGATTGTCCTTTGATGTCGGCGAGCGCCTTCACGCCGGATCCCGGCCATGTCACGATCGAAGCCGTATAGGTGGCCGGCTGGCCGTTCTCGCCAGCGAATGTGGCGACGGCTTCGGCATGGGCGACTTGATGCGCGAGCACGTAGCCGAGCGGCCCGAATTCGCCGATTTCGAGCTTATCGTTGCGCATCGCTTCGATTTCCGCGTTGTAGCTGGTCGCGACGAAGAGCTCGACCTTGCAGCCGAGCTTCTTGCCGATCAAGGCGGCGAGATCGGTATACACGGGCAGCAGCCGTTGCGCCGATTCGTACGGCTCGACGCCGAAACGAACCACGCCGTCGTTCGGGCAGGTTCCGGCGGCGTGCGCCGCTCCAGAGGCAAAGCCGGCGACGAGCGCGGCAGCAGCGAAAAGCTTCGATACCTTCATGTCATCCTCTTCCCGTAGTAAACACCGATGAAATGCGACGATCCGCAAACGCCTAGGATTGCGTTTCAGCGCATTGTGGGTCGGGTTGATGATGAATTTGTGAAGGTGCAACGAGGAGTGGAGGGGCTACGCGAAAACCCTGACGATCGGACGTCGAGACGTCTATACGTCTCGACACGTCGTGAGCGTGGTGCGGGGAAGCAGATCGACTTTCAGGCCGGGTTTAGGCCGGATGTATGCCGAATTGAGCGTGGGCTCGGGCGCGTCACGTCGCCTTCAGGGCATCGATAAGCGCATATCCGGCGTGCTCGAGCGCGCCGGAGTTGTCGATCTCGGTAATTTCCAGGCGTGCGGGCAGCGCTAGCGGCACCTTGCGCGCGAGGCGCGCGCGCACCTCCTCGATCGTCTCGCGTCCGCGCGTCGCGAGTCGCTCGGCAAGCACTTCGGTGTGGGCGTCGATCAGCACGGCTTTGAGTGTGGGATAGCGCTCGGCCGCGCGAGACAGATACTCGCGTGAGCCGTTGACGACGACGCTAAAGCCGCGCGCCATCCAGGCTTCGATCTCGATTCCGATGCCATAGCGCAACCCGTGGCTCTCCCACTGCAGTGCGAAGAAGCCCGATTCGGCGCGCGCGCTGAATTCCTCGTGGGTCAGATAAATATGGTTTTCTCCGCCGGCGTCGGCTGGCCGCGTGATGTAGCGATGCGCGAACGCCACGCGCGAGCCGCTCAGGCGCGTACGCGCAAATGCGAGCAGCGTATCCTTGCCTGCACCTGACGGGCCCATGACATAGATGAAGCGCCCCGTCATTGAGCATCCCCGAAGGGCAGGCGCTTGGCGAGAACGAACGGCTCGCCGGGGCGTGGTTCGACATACAGCGCGGCGCCATCGATCGGTAAAGGGCCGAGTTCGGTCAATCGCGTGCGCCACCAGTCGATCATGGCTTGCCGCTCGTCGGCCTCGATCGAATCGCTCAGTGTCATGTGGAAACGAAACTCGTCGAGCACATAGGGATAGCCCCATTGATCGAGCAGCTCGCGCTGGCGGGCGGTTAGATTCGTTTGGAGCCGGCGGCGCCGGTCCGGCTCGTTCGGCTGGGCACGCCAAGGAGCGAATGTGCGCAGCGCGTCCGCGGCGAGTGCGCGTATGGCGTTCGCTCCCTCGATCGTCGCCGGCCGGATGGCGACGAAGCGCTCGAGCGCCGCCACCTCGGCGGCGAGATCGAATGGACGCTGCCTACGAGCCCACTTACGCGCGTGATCGACAATCGCATCGAACGAAACACCGTTAACCGCGCGTGCAGGGGCGACCAAGGTGCCATGCCAGCCGTAGCGCTTCGGCGAGCGAGAGAGAGCAGGTACGTCGAGCGAGCGCTCGGCGAGCGCCGGCACGACGGGCGGCGTCAATGCCGCGCCCGTTTCCGGATCGCGCGAGAGCCAGCGGCATCCGGCGCTCCACCATAGCGAAGCGGCAGGGGGCGCGTAGTAGACGGCAAAGCGGCTTTCGGCTGCCCAGGCGAATGGTTCGCAATGCCGAGCGTCGGTATTCATGTGTCTTGCTCGACGTAGAGCTGCACGCGGTCTGCCGCGAAATAGGTCACGCCGTACTTGATAGGCGCGCCTTCGCCGTCGACGTCTACGTTCTCCACCCAAAGCACCGGTTGTTGACGGTTGATGTTGAGCCGGCGCGCGGTTTCCGCATCAGGCAGCATGCTGCCGATCCGGCTCCAGCGTCGCGAGTAGTCGGTCACGCCGTATTCGGCGAGCGCCGCCGAGAAGCCGCCGTTAGTGCGATCGAGCGCTTGCGGCAATCCGGCGAAGCGCGCCGCCGGATACCACGCGATCGCATAGGTAAGCGGGATGTCGTCGGCCGCATGCAGCGATTCGATGCGATAGACGAGTGTGCCGGCGCGCAGGCCCAGCGCTTTGGCGACTTTCGGTTCGGCCTTGACCGATGCCGTGGACAGCACGGCGCCGTGCGCGGAATGGCCTTGTTCGCGCAGATTTTCCGTAAACCGCGTGCGTCGGCCGATCGTGTAATCGATAGCCCCGGGCTGGACGAACGTGCCGCGTCCCTGTTCGACGCTGACCAAACCTTGCGCGGCGAGGCCAAGCATGGCGCGACGCACCGTGTGCCGATTGACGCCGAAGCGCTTGGCCAATTCGCCTTCGCTCGGCAGACGGCCGCTCTCGCCGAAGCCGCTCGCGGCAATCTCCGCGGCGAGCACCTGCTCGATCTGTCGCCAAACGGCGACACCCGCGCCGCGTTCGACCTCGCCCGCGGGGGCGAGGACGATGCCGGCCTGCGCGGCCGCGCCGTTGTTACTGCGTTTCATCATCGTGTCATTCCGGTCCGATTGAATGTCTCTCGCGGTGAGGCTGCATTGTAGGCGCGCGGCGGTGATGCGATTGTGAAATGCGAGCTTTGGCGATTTCGGATTGTTGAACGCCGAGCGCACACCGTTGGTAGGACAATATGCTAGCATGCGTTCTATAAAGTGTAGACGTCTAGACGTTTAGACATCAAGGAACCGAGTCATATGAAAGAGGATATGACGCTCGATCGGCGGCGCTGGCTGGGCCAGCTTGCGCGAGCGCCGCGCGCGATGCTCGAATCGGCGCTGCAAGCCGTTTGCGAAGGCGCGCCGCTGCCGGCATTCGATTGGCTGCGGGCCCCGGAGACGGGGCTCGCCATGGTGCGGGGGCGCATCGGCGGCGCCGGCGATCCATTCAACGTCGGGGAGGCAACGGTGACGCGCGCCGTGCTGCGCCTGAGGGCGGGCGATAGCGCGGGTCGCAGCGCGGGCGACGGCGCGGGTGCGGTTGGCGTCGCATATCAACTGGGCCGTGACAAGCGCCGAGCCGAACTCGCCGCGCTAGCCGATGCGATGTTGCAATCGCCGCATTGGCGTGAGGCTGTGAAAGATCGGTTGCTTGCACCGCTTGCGCGCACACTTGACGAAGCGCGTGGTGAACGCGCTCGGCAGACCGCGTCGACACGAGTCGATTTTTATACGATGGTGCGAGGCGAATGATGAGCGACAAGGCTTCCTCGCTGGACACGCTGGTGCGTGGCTTCTCCGATCCCGTTCATGATGCCCAGCGGTGCTTTCGTGTGCTGCTCGACGCGCTTGCTCGGCCTGGCGAGATACGCTCGATCGATGTCGCGCTCGATCCCGACGCGCAGCGCCAGTGGCCCGCCGCGGCGTTCGCCGCGCTTTTGACGCTCAGCGATTTTTCGACGCCGGTTTGGCTGCAGCGGTGCGACGAAGCGCTCGCGCAAGCCGTGCGCTTCCATACGGGTGCGCCGCTGACGGATCGACCCGAGGAGGCGGCGTTTGCCTATATTGCCGATGCCGCCGCGGCGCTGGCCCCCGATATGTTTTCTCTGGGTACGCCGGAAGCGCCGCAAGGCTCCGCTACGCTGTTGATTCGCGTCGATGCGCTTAAGGGCGGACGGCCGCTGACGTTGAGCGGGCCCGGCATTCGCACGAGCACGAGCATCGCACCGGCAGGCATCGCCGATTCTTTCTGGCTAGGGCGGGCCGCGCTCGCGGCCCAGGCGCCTTGCGGCATCGATTGTTATCTCGTCTGCGAGCGGTCGGTGATCGGCATCCCGCGCACGACACGAGTGGAGTTCAACTGATGTATGTCGCCGTCAAAGGAGGCGAGCGCGCGATCGAGGCGTCGTGGCGCTTGCTCGAAGAAGCTCGGCGCGGCGATCGCGCCGAGAGCGAGCTGACGATCGCGCAGATCCGTCAGCAGTTGCGCCTCGCCGTCGCGCGCGTGATGACCGAAGGCTCCGTGTACGACGAAGAGCTCGCGGCGCTGGCCATCAAGCAAGCCGCCGGTGATCTGGTCGAAGCGATTTTCTTGCTGCGCGCGTATCGCACGACATTGCCGCGTTTCGGCTACACGCTGCCGGTCGATACGGAGCGAATGGACGTGCAGCGCCGCATCTCCGCCACGTTTAAGGATGTGCCTGGCGGTCAATTGCTCGGTCCGACCTACGACTACACGCAGCGGTTGCTCGATTTCTCGCTGTTGGCGGAGCGGCAATTCGAAGCGAGCGTGGATGCTCGGAATACCCCGAACGCGCCGCAAGGACACACCGACGAAGAAGCGCCTTCGATGCCGCGGGTCGTCACACTGCTCGATGCCGAGGGTTTGATCGAGCAGGAGCGTCCTTCAGAGAATGCGCCGGAGCCGACTGATCTCGCGCTCGAGCCGCTGCTCATTCCGGCCGAGCGCCCCGTACGGCTGCAAAACCTGGCACGGGCTGACGAAGGCTTTTTGCTTGCGATCGGCTACTCGACGCAGAGAGGTTACGCGGGCAATCATCCATTCGCGGGCGAAATTCGCTTCGGCAAGGTCGCCGTCGAGATGGACATTCCCGAACTCGGCTTCTCCGTGGAAATCGGCGAAATCGACGTAACCGAATGTCAAATGATCAATCAGTTCTCGGGCAGCCAAGCCGCGCCGCCGAGCTTCACGCAAGGCTATGGGCTCGCATTCGGTCATTCGGAGCGCAAGGCGATGGCCATGTCGCTCGTCGATCGCGCATTGCGTGCGCAAGAACTCGGCGAAGCGGTGACGGCGCCGGCGCAGGATCCCGAGTTCGTGCTCTATCACAGCGATAACGTCGAGGCTTCCGGGTTCGTGCAGCACTTGAAGCTACCGCATTACGTGGATTTTCAATCCGAGCTTGAATTGGTGAGGCGCCTGCGCGCGGGTTACGCGGCGTCGCAAACGGGCGAGCCCGAGGAGGATGCAGCATGAACGCGCGGCACGGGGCTGAATCGCCGGACGGGACCGTCGCAGGCTACAACTTTGCGTATCTCGACGAGCAGACCAAGCGCATGATTCGGCGCGCGCTGTTGAAGGCCGTCGCGATTCCGGGGCATCAGATTCCGTTCGGCTCGCGCGAGATGCCGCTGCCCTATGGCTGGGGTACGGGCGGCATTCAAACCACGGCCGCCATCATCGGCCGCGACGATACGCTCAAGGTTATCGACCAGGGATCCGACGACACCACCAATGCCGTCAACATCCGGCGATTCTTTGCGCGCACGGCCGGCGTCAAAACCACGACGCGCACGCTTGATGCGACGATCATTCAAACGCGCCATCGGATTCCCGAAACACCGCTGAGGGAAGGGCAAATTCTCGTCTACCAAGTGCCGATGCCCGAACCGCTCTATCGTCTCGAGCCGCGCGTCGCTGAATGCCGCAAGTTGCATGCGTTGTCGGAGTACGGGCTCATGAACGTGAAGCTCTACGAGGATATCGTTCGGCATGGCAGCATTGCGACGACGTACGATTACCCGGTCATCGTCAACGATCGCTATTTGACCGCGCCGTCGCCGATTCCCAAATTCGACAATCCGAAGCTGCATATGAACGCAGCGTTGCAATTGTTCGGGGCCGGCCGCGAGCGGCGCCTCTACGCCATACCGCCCTATACCCGCGTGCGCAGTCTCGATTTCGACGACTACCCATTCGAGATTCAGCGATGGGAGCATGCCTGTGAAATCTGCGGATCGCGCGAGAGCTTTCTCGACGAAATGATCGTCGACGATAAGGGAAAACGCATGTTTGTCTGTTCCGATAGCGACTATTGCGCGCAGCGGGTGGGAGGAAATGAGGCAAGCACCGTTCACGCGACGCTAGACGAGGCCGCCGATCTTTCGATGAACGAGCGAGCCGATGAAACGGAAAGGGAGCGCGCATGACGCCCTTGTTGAGCGCGCGCGGGCTGACCACGCGCTACGGCGCGCGGATCGGCTGCGAGGACGTGAGCTTCGATCTCTATCCAGGAGAGGTGCTCTGCGTGGTCGGCGAATCGGGCTCCGGTAAATCGACGCTGCTCGGTACCGTGGCGCTGCGCGTACAAGCAGCGTCGGGCAGCTTGACCTATGTGACGGCCCACGGGGAGCCGCTGAATTTGCTGACGTTGTCCGAGCCGCGCCGTCGCCTCTTGATGCGCACGGAGTGGGGCTTCGTCGAGCAAAACCCGCGCGATGGATTGCGCATGACTGTGTCAAGCGGTGCGAACATCGGCGAACCGTTGATGGCGGTGGGCGCTCGCCACTTCGGAAAGATTCGCGAGACGTCGAGCGATTGGATGCGGCGCGTGGAACTCGATGCCGGGCGAATCGATGATTTGCCTGCATCGTTTTCCGGCGGGATGCAGCAGCGGCTGCAAATCGCCCGCAATCTCGTCACGGGGCCGCGGCTCGTGTTGATGGACGAGCCCACAGCCGGTCTTGACGTGTCGGTGCAAGCACGCTTGCTCGATTTGCTGCGCACGTTGACGGCCCAGCTTCATCTCGCCTGCATCATCGTCACGCACGATATCGGCGTGGCGAGGCTGCTTGCGCATCGATTGATGGTGATGCAGGGCGGGCGCGTGGTAGAGGCGGGCCTGACGGATCAAGTGCTCGACGATCCGCAACACCCCTATACGCAATTGCTAGTCTCTTCGGTGTTGCCCGTTTGAATGCACGCCATGACGACCTATGACATCGCGCTAAGCGCGAACCCAATGCGGAGCCCTCAATGACGGCTGCACCGATCGATACGGGCTTTATAGACGATGAGCGCTTGATGCTGCGTGCGCGCGGCGTGTCGAAGACGTTCGTGCTGCACGCGCAGGGGGGGCAAGCGATCCCGGCTTTGCGCGGCGTCGATCTCGACGTTTCGCGCGGCGAATGCGTGGCGCTTGTGGGTCCGTCGGGCGCTGGAAAGAGCACGCTTTTGCGCTGCCTCTATGGAAACTATCTCGCGAGCGCCGGCTCGATCGAGTTGCGCGATGAGGCGCAGGCAGCCAAGCGGATCATGCTGACCGGTGCGAGCCCGCATGAAATCATGCGCGTTCGCCGAGACGTAATCGGCTATGTGAGCCAGTTTTTGCGCGTGATCCCGCGCGTGCCGACGCTCGATCTCGTCGCGGAGCCGCTCATTGCTCGCGGGATCGACGCCGACAGCGCGCGGCGGCGAGCAAGCGAATGGCTCGTGCGCCTCAATGTGCCTGCTCGGCTCTGGCAGCTTGCGCCGGCCACGTTCTCGGGCGGCGAGCAGCAGCGCGTGAACATCGCCCGCGGGCTAATCGCGGAGCATCCGGTGCTGTTGCTGGACGAGCCGACGGCATCGCTCGATGCGGACAATCGAGCAGTCGTGGCGCAAATCGTCGTCGAGGCGCGCGAACGCGGCGCGGCGATTGTCGGCATCTTTCACGATGAAGTTGCGCGCGGGCAGGTGGCCACGCGTAGGCTCGAACTCGCGCCGGTGGCGCTGCCTGCGGCAGCGTGAATGGATCGCAATGCATCGCCGATTGTCGACAGGCCAGGCGTGGCTCTCCTAGAGCGAACACATATAGATACGTAGATACGTGAAGCGGAGCAGCGCAATGTTGATCAAGAATGCACGGATCGTTACTCGGAATGAGGAATTCATCGGCGTCGTAAGGGTCGAGAACGGGCTCATCGCGGAGGTCGCGCCTGGCGCGACGAGCGCACCCGAAGCGCAGGATTGGGAGGGCGACTATCTGCTGCCTGGTTTTGTGGAGCTGCACACCGATAACCTCGAAAAGCATTTGGCGCCGCGGCCTGGTGTGACGTGGAATGTCGAAGCCGCCTTCGTGATACACGACGCGCAAGTAGCCGCGGCCGGCATCACGACCGTGTTCGATTCGCTTGCGATCGGCTCGCGTGCCGATGCGGGCTTGCGCGGTAGCGACGTGCATCGCAATGCCATATCGGCGCTCGATCGATTGGCCCAATGCGGCTTGCTGCGCGCCGATCACTATCTGCATCTGCGCTGCGAGGTCGGCACCGAGGACGTGATCGATCTGTTCGATGAACTCGGTCGGCATCGCCTCATGCGGCTTGCATCCGTGATGGACCACACGCCGGGGCAGCGCCAGTGGCAAGACGCGGCGAAGTGGCGTCAATACCAAGAGCGCAACGGCAAGTGGAGCGACGAGAAAATGGAGGCGGCGCTCATCGAGTTATCGGATTTGCAGGCCCGCTTCGCGCAAGTTCACCGGCGCCGCATCGTCGAGCGTTGCGAGGCCCGCGGCATCGCGGTCGCGAGCCATGACGATACGCTCGTTGCGCATGTCGAAGAAGCCGTGAGCGAGGGGATCGCCATTTCCGAGTTTCCGACGACACTGGCCGCTGCGAAAGCCGCACGCGGGCACGGGCTCGCCACGATCATGGGCGCGCCGAACATCGTGCGGGGCGGCTCGCATTCGGGCAACGTGTCGGCGTTGGAGCTGGCGAAGGCGGGGCTGCTCGATATCCTGTCCTCCGACTACGTACCGTCGAGCTTGATGATGGCCGTGTTCCAACTTGTGCGCGAAGCGGGGTGGTCGTTGCCCCGCGCGGTTGCGACTGTATCGGCTGCGCCCGCTCGGGCGGTAGGCCTCGAAGACAGAGGCGCGATCTTGGCCGGACTGCGAGCGGATATCGTGCGCGTGAGGCTATGCGACGCGTTGCCGGTGCCCCATGCGACATATGCGGCGGGTGTGCGGGTGGCGTGATCGAAGCGTGCGCGAATTGCTGTCAGCCAGCATATCGACTAGCTGCAATCATCGAACGCGGCCGGGACCCGTTGATTTGCGCAGAGCGGATTTGTCTTCGATCGCCTCGACGAATTGCGCGATGAGCCGCGCTACGTCAAGCGGCGCCTCCAGCGGCGACAAATGCCCTACGCCGGGCAGGACATGCATTGCCGCGTGCGGGATGCGGGGCAGCAATTCCTTTTGAAGCGTTGCGATACTGTCCACCTGGTCGCGCTCGCCCGAGATGACGATAGTCGGTACATCGATCGATGAAGTAGCTGCGGAAATGTCCTCGCGCATAGCGACGTTGGGCCAGCCCGCCTTAGCCTGCGGCGCGCCCCTAAGGCTATCCTCGATAATTTGCTCGCGGCGGGCGGGGTCGAGCGGCTTTGCGGTCAAGACATGATCGATGACGAATTCGACCGATTCCCGCGTTTGATAGGCGCCCGTCAACGTCGCTCGTTGCTCGTCGGAGAGCGGCATCGACGACGGCGGCGACGGCGCGACGAGCACCAGACCTTCGAGCCCGCTCGGCCGGCGCGATGCGATCAGCTGAGCGACCTTTCCGCCCATCGAATGCCCGACGAGAACATACCGCCGCAACCCTAGCGCTTCGATCACGCCTTGCGCATCGGCGGCGAGATCGGCGGTGCTATAGCCGTCGGCGGGCGCCTCGGAATCGCCCCATCCGCGATGATCCGCCGCGACGATTCGATACCGCTCGGGCAATGCGCTTGCTACCTGATCCCATGTGCGCGACGAACCGCCGTAGTAGTGCAGAAACAGCAGCGCCAAGTCGCCGGTGCCCCGCTGCTTGATGTGAATTCGCGTGCCGTTCGATTCGATGAACATTTCGATTCCCTTCTCCGTTAGCTGATGACCCAATCGTAAATTCAAGCGCCCTGGTTGATAATTACCGGATTAGTGTGCGCAGTCGATAATGTCGTTATCGAATAGGGAGCGGTATGGACCGGCTAAGAAGCATCGAAGTATTCGTCGCCGCGGTCGAAGAAGGCAGCCTTGCCGCCGCGGCACGGCGGTTCGGTTTATCGGCGGCGATGGCGGGCAAGCATGTAGGCGCGCTCGAATCCGAACTCAATGCACGGCTCCTCCACCGCACCACGCGGCGTTTGAGTCTGACAGACGTTGGCCAAACCTATTACGAACGGTGCAAGCGAATTCTCGAAGCCTTCGACGAGGCGAGGCGAGAAGCGAGCGACTCGCAAAGCACGGCGCGCGGCGTGCTGCGCGTCGCGGCGCCGGTCACATTCGGCGCAATGCACCTGGGCGAGGTGGTGGCGCGCTACATGGAGGACCATCCGCACGTCAACGTGGAAGTGTTGCTCGGAGACCGCTATGTCGATCTCATCGATGCGGGCGTTGACGTCGCCATCCGCATCGGGCAGCTAGACGATCCCGCGCTCGTGACGCGTCGGCTCGCGCCGTGCCGCATGGTCGTATGCGCATCGCCCGCCTATCTCAAGCGTCATGGAACGCCGCGCAAGCCCGCCGATTTGATGCGCGCACAACGGCTTGCGTTTAGCGAGGCGGTTTCGGCCGGCGACTGGACGCTTTACGACGGAAAAAACCGCGCATACGCGATCGATGGGCCTTGCCGGATGACGGCCAATAACACGCAGATGCTGCTCGCCGCCGCGATTGGGGGAGCGGGCATCGCCTACGGTCCCACGTTCGTGTTCGGGCCGCATATCCGACGCGGCGAACTCGTCGCGCTATTGCCGAGTTATCGCGCGGCTGAGTTGACGATTCAAGCGGTGTATCCGAGCGCGCGGCGCATTCCGCTCAAAGTGCGACGATTCGTCGATTACCTTGCCGAGACATTCGGCGATGAACCGCCTTGGGATCGTCATTAATCCGCATGTGCAAGGCGTGTTGCGCGCTCGGCCTCTCGTACGCTCGAACACCGAATCCCAGTAGTGGCGCCGTGTGAAACTACGCTTTTCTACGAAATTGACCGTCATTGTCCCCTTTAGACACGTGAGACACTTTCAGGCCTCGTTACCTTCCTTAAAACCCGCATTTAACGTGAGGTGTACTGATGGCGATGGTGTCTCCTACTTCTCAGTCTCCTTCTCTTCCCGATCAATACACGCTCGTGTCGGGTGACGGAACGCTCTGCTTCAATACATCGATGAGAACGCTGTTGGTTAAGAACGACCATCATCAAAACGTGCTCTCCATCACCGACGATCCCGAGGTAAATGCCGTCACGGTCAGGGAACTCGATCCGGCCACCGGCAGGCAAAAGAGCATGGATGTCTTCGGCGTGAGCGATGGTCGACAATTCCATGAAATATTCGGCGCGATTCCCACGAAGGAAACGTTGGGCGGCATCGGTCCTTTAGGCGGGCCGGCTCTCCCAACTTCGCACGAATCGATGAGCGTCGGCGGCTATAAGATCGACATTCAGGACAATCGCAAACCGGATACCTTCTTGGGCCTTTTTGCCGATAGCGCCCCTAAGGATCGCCTCAGCATATCGGTTGCATCCGATACGAGCGGCACGGTTTCCATGAGCAGCGTTGGCGGCGAGAGCAACGTATCGACTTCATATTCGCCCGCACCGCAAGGCTTCGATCTTTTTCATCCTTCCTCGTGGTTGTCGTGGCTGTGAGCCTTTAAGGGCTGACGGCGCTTTCTCCATTCCTCGGGCGAGGCCCTCTGCCTCGCGAAATCCTATACGTCATGTTGGCGCGACGGCTGGAAGCCGAGCGCGGCGGTCGCAATTGTATTGAAGGAGTACGGCAGTGATGAGATTGGATGGCGGGCCCGTGCCTGTGGCCCATGCGTTGTCGTCCCCGCCTCCCATCGCCCTGCCGCCGCCAGCGCAGGAGGTTGGCGCGGCGTATCAGGTCATCACGCAGCACCTGCAGAATCAGCCGCTGAACGCCGATACTTTGAGCCGCGCGATAGCGGCGGCGTCCGCGTACTCGACGCTGAGCCGGCAGGCGGTGTTGGAGGCGGCGCTGCAAGTACAAGCGGAATATGACGCGCAGGGTGGTGTGGCGAAGGCGCCTCAGGCATCGTCGGCGGCTTCGAATCCGGCTCCCGATGTCTATGCACGGGCAGGAGAGGAGCTAGGGCGCGAGCTTCGCAACAACGACGGCATCGACGCCGCTACGCATGCGTTGCAAGCGGGCGCGCTGCCGGATGCCGAGGGTCGGACGTTCGCCGCTTATAACCCCGCGCCGATGTGTACGGCCGCCGATCCTGCGCCGCCGCCGCCATTGCCGGCTGCGCCGGCGGCTCCCACGCTCGAGCATGCGATCTCAGTGCTCGGGCAATTGCAGCAGCAAGGCATGGCGCTGACCGAAGCCGCTGAAGCGGCGCGTATTCGCTACGGCGGCGCGGCTTCCGCGGACCTGGTGTTGGCGCAGGCGACGCTTGCGCAGCTGGCGCCCGGCATGGTGGGGCAGTACGCACAGCAGATGGGCGGCGCCGATCCGGTGCAGCTTGCGTCGCAGCAGCTTGCGGGGATGCACGTGTTCGATGACACGACGCTTGCGCAAGCGACGCAGAAGATGACCGTCGCGCTACCGACGGACAAGCTGCGCGCGCTGGACTCGGATCCGACGACCCCAGCGACCCAAACGACCCAAGCCGCGCAGCGAGCGATCGCCAAGCTGCTGCAGGATGTGCCGGACAGTGCGCAATCCACGCAAGACATGGCCGCACTGCGCGGCGCACTGCTGCCCCAGTTGCAGCAGGCCTCGGCGCGCGAGGGCAGCACGTGGTACAACGATCCGTCGCAGATCGACGCCTGGCTAAAGAGCGAAGTAGCGCTGCTCGACACTGACCTCGCGCCATGGGCGCAAGGAACGGCCGAGACCCCAAGCCTGAACCGCGCAACGGATTTGCTGAACCAGGCGTTGGTCGAAGCGCAGGCCATCGCAGCGGTGACGAATACGAGCGCCGCCGGAGAAGCCAAGCCATCATCCGCCGCGGCTCATCAGAACACGCTGCTTGCACAGGCGCAGGCATTGACGACGCAACTCCAAGGGCTGCAAATCCTTGCACCGGGGCGCGTGCCCACGCCCACGTTCGATAGCAATGGAAAGCCGCTGCAGGGCGCCCCGCAAGACGCTGCGTCGATCTATGCGGACATCATGGCCGATCCGGCGATCGCGGCCCTGACGCGCGATGTGACTCACTCGCTTACGGATGCCGCGGGACCCAACACCCCGCGTTCGCAGGCGGATGCCGAGGCCGACGTGCGTCGCGCATCAGGCGAACTCGCCGCGTATCAGGGCACGGCGCTGTACGGCACACTGCGCGATGCGTTGATCCATTCGCAGCCGATGCAGCAGCGTTTCAACGACCTCGCGGCTTCGGTTCAAGGCCAGACGGCCCCCGATGTGTTGCACCAGCAAGCGCAGGTCGTCAACGCGGTATCGCTGCCGGCCGATACCGATGTCGCCGATGCGCTGTATCAGCAGAAATTCCAGAAGAGCGTGCAATACGCCGTGGCACACGATCACTGGGACGTGAACGGTTCGGCGATCGCGCTGTTTAGCGGCAAGCCTAACGAAGTGCTGCAGTACGACGCGGATACGGCCAACCTCTATGCCGCGCTCGGGCCACAGGCAGGCGCCGGGCTGCGCACGGCCGTCCAACAGCGTATGAAAAAGGAAGATTTTCTTGGGACGGAGGACACCAGCAACGGGCAGACCACTCGGCACTACTTCGTGAATTTGATCGGCGACGCCAATCCGCAGCTCTACGTCGACATCGAAAACGCTGAGAAGGCCAATGATAGTGCGTCGCCTTTGGCGCGAGAATTGGCCAGCGAGCTGCATCTGTCGCCTCCTTCCGGAAAATCACCGGAGGCCCCGGTTTATCAGTCGCCGAATTTGCCGTCCTCGGCAGCCCCTATAGGACCGCAAATCGTCACATCGCGCACTCAGTTGCTCAATGTGCTTGGCAGTGCTAACCATCTTCAGCCACGCTCGAACGTGGCGCCTGGCGCGGCGCAGTACGATCCTCACGACGTGATACATGGCGCGACGACGTTGAACGATTTGGCCGATGCGGCGCTGGCTTCGCAAGGGCTAACGAACGTGAGCGCGCTAACGCCGCTAGAGTTGACCTTTCTGCCGGTGCTGTACTGGCGAGAAGACCAAGACCCGTCCAGAGATGCGCCGCAGCAGGCTTCGCTGGCGCAAGTCGATGGCAGAGCGGGACGACGCTATGTGGGGCCTGCCGGTGGTCGCTCGTTCGCGACGTACGAGGCGTGGCGTGCGAATAGCGGTTTCGAGGCGGGACTGATGCTCTCGCAGGCCAACTTGTTGCGTGGTGCTGACGGACAGAGCTTGAACCGTTGGGATCAAACGCTAACCGGCCCGAAGCCGACCGAAGCGCAGGTGCTCACGCAGGCCGCGCAGGGCCTGCTGATGTTAGGTGCGATGGCGGCGACCTCGTTCATCGGGCCAGAAGCGAGCCTGCTGTGGCGAGCCGTGTTTTGGGCGGGGTCAGGGTACTTCTTCCAAGACACGCTCAGAGATGCGATCTCGACGGGCGAGACGCTGTACACCGGCTCGGCGACGTGGAGTGAATGGGTGGAGGGTGTTTGGCGTTTTGCCGGCGATGCCGTGCTGGATATGTCGCACGTCGGGCACTTGGGCCTCATTTCGCTGACGGGGCGGCTCGAACGTGGGTTGCAGGCGAGTATCAGAATGGAGCAGGGCGAGGCCGTTAGTCTCGGCGCTCGATGGATGGCGCGGGTGGCTGACAACGCGGTTGGGGTGCGCCTGTATGCGGGGCTCGCCGGCGCGCCGGATGGTGTGCTCAATGCGTTGACGTGGGCTCAGCGCGGTACATCCGTTTCGTTCGGCGTAACGTCGCTTGCGCAGGGCGCGCAGATGGCGGCTGCGATGATCAACGGCCAGGCTGTGTCTCCTTCCGCTTTGATGCAGTTGATTACGCCGCTAGCGATGGCGCAGTTCGGCCGCGCGTTCGGGCATCCGCTAGCAGCTAGCACGCCGTCGGCACACAGCGAGCCGACGACTGTGATCGAGCAGACGTCGTTCGCGCAGGGTACTGGGGCCGATGTGTTGCCGCAGGAAACCGCCGTGCAAGCGCAGCCCTGCGAGACGGACGCTGCCGTCATCTCCACCCTGCTCGATACCATTCAGGCGCGGCCGGATCCGGCCACCTTGCCGGATAACGAAGAGCCGGCATCTATATTGCCGTGGCGGCCGAAATCGAAACCAGGTCGGCCTAATGAGCCCGATCCCAAGGCGAGCGCGATGCCGTTGGTGCTTCCGGTAGCTGCGGGAGCGGAAGCAGACGAGATACCGTTCGGCGACGACTATCGAGGCGCCGGCGGGCGCGCGATGGCGCTAGGCGGGGAATCTACCTCGCGCCCACACCCGGTACAACAGATGGTCGCGCGAATGGGGGCAGGGGCAGGCCCGGACGATTCATCGAACGCGGAGGCGGCATCGCCTGGAGCGCCCGGCGCCGAAGGCGGTGCGTCGCCACAGCGATTGTCGTCGGGAGACGAGCGCGACACGGGCGGCGATGCACGCGGCGGGGACGATGCATGGCTCGCGCATGGGGACGACAACAACGACGCCGTGGACGTCCCTCCGGAAGGACTACCGCTACCGACGAGCCTAGAAGAACTGGAGGCGCTAGGCGATAGGCGCATGGAGAATCTTGATCGCCTGCTTGAAGACTCGGCGCTCGGCGACGCGGTGACGCTCTCCGACGACCTCATGATCGCGCTGCACGAACAATCGCCGCATCAAGTCGTGCTGAACGACGATTTTTACGTGCAGTGGACCTTGGGCGATCGTCCTCCCATCGAAATACCGTTTCTGCGGCCGAACGCCGCGGGACGCGAACGTGCGCAGGCCATTGCCGACATTACGGGTAGCTGCGTGCTGATGCCGCGCCCCGAAGCGCCCGCCGAATGGATGACCTTGACGCCGCGTCCAATCGACACCGATCTAAACGGCGCTGTCGAATTCGACGCGCAAACGAACACGTTCTATGTGAAGGATGCAGACGGCGATCGCTTGCCGATCGATCCGAACGAGCACCTCGGCATGTTGCTCGGCGCGGGTGGCGAGAAAACCGCGATACAACTGGGCAATAAGACACTTGTCGTCTACCGCGAAATCAACAACGAGGCGGTGCTTAAGAACAACGAGCTCGATACGCCTGAGCGCCGGCTTGCGCTAACGGAGCAGTTACAGGCACTCGGTGCGCCGCATCTCGCGCAAATCGATGGCGTCACGCGCCTATTCGGCCGGCCCGCGCTCGTCATGAACACGTATCACGCGTCGGATCGCGAGCTCGAATTCCGGCTCAGTATGCGCCGCGGCGGACCGACACCGGTATATGACACGAGCCTATTCACGCAGCGAAGCATTGACAGCTTGGCCGCGACGCGCGCTTGGCTCATCGAGCGCAATGTCTCGATCAAGGATCTACAGTTCCTCGTGTGTCCTGACGGCACGTTCGATATCGCCGACGCGCAAGCGGTCATGACGGATACACCGCCATCGGAGCACAACATCAGCGTGCTCGATCATTTGATCGGGCTCGCTCGCGAACACGTGGCGCGCCGAGGGCGGGACGGGCGGTGTGCCGCTCCTGATAAGAAAGCGGCCGACGAAGCGATGCCGACCGCGCAAACTGACCACGCCCAAGCCAGCGATGCCACGAATATCGTTCCCGAGGGGCTACCGTTGCGGACGAGTGTCTCGGAGCCACAGGCATCGGGCGATAGGCGAACGGAGGATCAGGCTTTCCTGCGCGAAGTCTCCTCTTTCCGCGATGCGATGATGCTTCCACGCGATCTCACCTCCGTGCTTGAGGAGGACGCGCCGCACAGAGTCGTGTTGAACGATGAGTTTTCCGTGCAGTGGACGTTAGGGGATCGCCCGCCGATCATGATTCCGTTCGTGCGGCCGAACGCCGCCGCACGCGAACGCGCGCAGGCGCTTTCCGACATCACCGGCAGCTACGTCCTTATGCCGTGGCCAGAAGGCCCCGGTGCTTGGATAACACTGACTCCCCGTGCGATCGATACCGGACTCTCCGGCCCCTTGGAATTCGATGCGCAAGCGAATGCGTTCTACGTGAGGGACGCAGGTGGCGCTAGGACTCAGATCGATCCGCAAGCGCACCTGGGGATGTTGCTCGGCGCGGGTGGCGAGAAAACGGCGGTGCAACTGGGCAATAAGACGCTCGTCGTCTACCGGCTACTTCCCAAGGGCGCAGTGCCGGAAAGCTACGACATGGACACGCCTGAGCGCTTGCTCGGGCTGACGGAACGGCTGATGGCGCTCGGCGCGCCGCACCTCGCGCAAATCGATGGCGTCACGCGTCTATTCGGCAGGCGCGCGCTCGTCATGAACACCTATCATGCGTCGAGCCAGGACCTCGAAGTTCGACTACGACTGGCTCGCAGTCAATCGATGCCGATGTACGATACAAGCCTCTTCACGCAGCGAAGCATCGACAGTTTGGCCGCCACGCGCGCTTGGCTCATCGAGCGCAATATTTCCATCAAAGATCTGCAGTTCCTCGTACGCCCGGACGGCACCTTCGATTTGGCCGACGTGCAAGCGATCAAGACCGATACGCCGCCATCGGAACACAATCTCAGAGTGATGGACCAACTGAGCGAGCTTGCGCGCGAAAGCGTGGCGCACCGTGAGCAAAGGCGGCACCATGTGCCCGTAGCCGAAGAAGCCACGTCAACAATCCCGAACGACGGCCCGCGGCCATCGACAGACGCGCCCACGTCGGGCCCCGACGACGATCCCGATCCCGACGGGCCAGCGGGCGGAACGCCGGTGTCACCCGATCCTAAGCCTCAACCGCTAACGGGCCCTGAGGCAGGCGGCGGAACACCGCCCAACCATGACGCAGAGGCGAAACAAAGCACGGCAAACGAGAAGGCTGTCGGCGCAACGACGTCACCCGCTGTCCCGGAAAAACGACCCGACGCATCGAGCGTCGATGCGCTCCCTGAGCCATCTCCTGCGATGCTGGCGCACGCCCTCATTGTCGATCATGCAAGCGCGATGGCGCGGGCGGAGAGGGCCTCGTCGGACATGCCGCCGAACGAAGCGAATCTTCCCGTCTTCTTTCCCGTGGTCCAGCGACGCACGCTGGCCGACCTCGTTCATCGAGGCGACAAAGCACTCCCGCGTGATGCGATTCCGCCGCACGTGATCGACGAAAGCGCGCCGCGGCCGGTCGAGCCGGTCCTCATTCGAACCGAGCGCGATCTCGACGAGTTTCACGATCGCCGACAGACGACCGAAGCTGACCAACGCGCGCTCAATGCGCTACGTCTTCTGCAACTGGTTCAGGAAAAGCTCGCGTTGTGCGCGCCGAAGCCCCTCGGTGCCGTGACGGGGATCCAACCGGTCGATGCCGATACGGCTGCGGCGGGGAGTGGCATGGCTGAACTCAGCGCCGCTTGGCGCGAGCACACCAAAGCGGTGGAGCAGGCAATCAATACGATCCAGCGCGGCGATACGCCGGACGTGGCGCCGCTTGCGGTCGGCCGCCGTGCGCTAGGGCAATTGGTCGGGAAAGCGCAAGGGCTCGTCGAGCGGATTGGCGGCGCGAGGCCCTGGGATCTCGATTGGTTGATCTCGCACGATCGTGACGGTAATCATCGCGCCCCGATCCTCGCCGCTACCGGTTATCGACTCGCACGGCGTGCGCAAGTCATCGATGACCTCATGAGCAACGTCGCCACGCGGCGCGCCAATCTCGAACGAGCGCACCAACAGCTGTTTCGATTGCAACGCGATCTCGCGACCGTGGGCCGCTACATGGAAAGGCATGAAGGCGACGCAGCACCCAGCCCTCACGCGCAGACATTCTCAACGCTTTCGAAAGAAGTGGACGACTTGCAACGCATCGTTGCCGGTGCATACGCCGGCTGGGTGCAAGCGGATAGGGCGCCCGAGAAGCGACTACAACGCGCGGACGTCGAGCGGCTGGACGAGGCGTCGGCGGAGTGGCGTCTGCGCATGCTCGCGGGGCGCCTGCGCCGCATCGGCGGGGAACTGGTGCGCCAAGCGGGAGATTCGCCTGGCGTGCGCACACTGACTGAGCGGTTGACGTTCTGGAAAGAGAGAACGGAAGCTTGGCCGCCTCCCCCTCCATCGGCGGCAAAGCAGAAGAGCATGCGTCCCGACGAAGGGCGATCAGGGACGGACCGAGCTGGCGGATCCGGGGAATCCGTTGCACGTGAGGGAGCGTCGCTGTTGCAGAGGAACCGCGATGAGCTTAGGACGTTCATGCGAATCCTCGGGCGGTATGACCCGACTGTCGCCGGTGATGCGCCCAACCGTCCCTTCGGCTATGCCGACGATGCGGACGCCGCTGGTTTGCTGCGCGGTGCGAAGGAGCGCGTCCGGGCGATCAAGAAGAATGAAAACCTACCCGAACGGGAACAGTTCCTATCCGATGCCGAAGCGGCGCAACTGCAAACGAGCGTTGTCTCGCGCGTCGATTGGGCGCTGTATCGGCTCGAAGAATCGCGCGCATTGCTGGGCTTGATGGTCGAACGCCATATCGGTGGGATTCCCGCCGATGCGCCCAGCCAAACCAACCAGCAACACCAAGCTATGGGCGCTACGCGTCGGTATATCGGGCCGGCGCTCGCCGAACTCGATGCGGCCATGGCGACGCTTGTCGCTCAGCCGTATGCGGACATCGACTTCGATCTCGCATTGGCGCATCTGCGCAGCGCGCACCACAACCTGGGCGCGTATTGCCGCGAAACGGTCATGCTTCCGGCGAATTGGGATCATGATGCCGGAGCCGGCAAGGGCGATGTCGACCGAATGGTCGTCGAGTTGAAGACGAAGATCGAGCGTCAATCATGAGCGCGGCAAGGCGCGGGAAGCGCGCGTGCCTTGGGAGTAGCCGGTATGCGTCACGCCGCAGGCGGCGGATCAATCTCCATATCGAGCACGATGGAGCTGACCGACTTGCCGTGCGCATCGATCGCAAGCGAGCGAGTGACGCCGCCACCGAGCGCATTGTTCAGCACAAAATTCAATGCGGCGAGATTCGGCAGCTCATAACGCACGACATCGCCCAACACAAAATCGGCAAGCCACGCCTTCACGCGCGCCGCGGTCAACACAGTGCATACATGCGCATAATGCTTCGGGTCGCGGCAGATGACCGAGACGTTCAAGGTATTGCCCTTGTCGCCAGTGCGCGAATGCGCGAGTTCTCGTAACTTCATCTTCAAGCCTCTACGAAAGCGAAGGCAGGCTTGACGGCCTCGCGCGGCAACAACACCGATTGCACGGCAAGCACCTCGCGCGCGGATTTCGTGACGCCGCCACCGCCGGCCGGGCCGTTCGTATACAACGTTTCGACTTCGTTGCCGATGCGCTGCGCGTCCTCAAGCGTATTCGTACGCCCGGCAACACGTATCCGCACTTCGGCAGGATCCGAGCGCATGGCCGCCCCGGTTTCGCCATACAGCGAATCGACGCCGATCAGATCGAAGCGCATCTCGCTCGTCGCAACATGGCCGAGCAAGAGCCGCTCGCGCACGATATCGAGCGCCAGACGCGCGCGCGCGACGGCGCCGGGGCCGCCGTACGAAATCTGTCCTTCACCGATAAAACCATCGACATAGCCCACCGATACCTTCAGCGTTTCCGTGCGAGGGCTCCCGCGCCCGCCCGTGACGCGCACGCGGTCTGGCGCTTCCTCGATCACTTGAACTTGCGTGAAATCCGCGACGACATCGGGCTGAAAATATCGGCTCGGATCATGGATTTCGTAGATCAATTGTTCCTTGCAGGTGGCTGTGGAAACCAGGCCGCCAGCGTGAGGCACCTTGGAGATGACAACGGCGCCATCGGCGGAAACTTCGCCGATCGGGAAACCGAGCCGAGCGAGATTCGGCACGTCCTTGTAGCCGGGATCGCAGAAATAGCCGCCCGTGACCTGCCCCGCACATTCGAGCAAATGGCCGACGACGGTGGCTTGTCCCAGCATTGCCCAGTCGTCCATGCGCCAACCGAATTCGTGAATCAAAGGGGCAGCGAATAGCGATGGATCCGCGACGCGCCCCGTGAGCACGATGTCGGCGCCAGCGGCGAGGGCCTCGACGATCGCAGCCGCGCCTAGATACGCATTGGCCGACACGATCCGGTCTTGGTAGGCCGCCACCCGATCGCCCGATTCCTCGAAATGGAAGTCGCCCTTTTGCACGAGATCAAGCACGTCGTCGCCGCTGACAGCGGCAATCTTGAGCCCGCTCAGGCCGAGCGATTGCGCGAGTTGCGCAGCCTTGCGCGCCGCCGCTTGCGGATTGGCGGCGCCCATGTTCGAGATGATCCGGACGCCGTTGCGCGCGGCAACGGGCAGGACGGCGCGCATGCGCGCCTCGAGTAGCGGATCGTAGCCAAGCTCCGGGTTGTTGCGTCGCGCCTGCTGTGCAATCGCAATCGTTCTCTCGGCGAGACACTCGAATACCAGGTAGTCCAGCGCGCCATGCTCGACCAGCTCGACGGCCGGTTCGATGCGGTCGCCCGAGTAACCGGCGCCCGCGCCAATTCGCACTGGGCGCCGCGGCGCTTCCCGAGGTTGACTGTTCTTTTGACTCACGGTCATTCCCACGCTGTTGCTCCGTTGACACTCACACCGCAAAGATGCCCAAGACGACGCAGGCGATCGTCATCACGATCGATGCCCCGAATAGCAGCGGAAATGTGAATTTCTGATGCTCGGCCAGATCGATCCCGCACAGCCCTACCACCAAAAACGTAGCGGGTGTAAGCGGACTGACGGGAAAGCCTGTCGTCATTTGCCCGAGCAGCGCCGCCTGGCCCACATGGACAGCGGGCACGCCCAGTTGTCCCGCCACTTCCGCGACCACGGGCAATACGCCGAAATAGAACGAATCGGGATCGAACAGCAGGCTGAGCGGCATCGAGAGCAGGCCGAGCGCGACAGGAATATGGCTCGCCATCGACGGCGGGACGAAGCCCACGGCTGCCTGCGCCATCGCCTTGAGCATGCCGCTGCCCTGCATCACGCCCGTGAACACGCCTGCGGCCAGCAGAATGCCCGCCATCATCAACGCGGCGCGCGCGTGCGCGTCGATACGTTTTCGCTGCATGTCGACATTCGGATAATTCACCATCAACGCGATGCAGAGCCCCACCATGAACACGATCGCGGGCGGGATCTTCTCGCCCATCACGACCATCGTCCCCAGTACGATCAACGTCAGTACGATGTTGAACCAGAAATTGCGCGGCCTGCGCAGCGCCTGTTCTTCGGGCGTCAACTCGCGTCGAGGCGCTGCGATTTCCCCGGACGATGTCAGCTTGCCGAGCCGCTTTTCCTCGCGGCGCCCCAGCCAATACGAAGCGCCAAACACGAATACGAGGCCGATCGCTTGCACGGGGATGAGCGGATTGAACAGCTCCGAGACGGGCAAGTGCAGCGACGCCGACGCGCGAATCATCGGGCCTGTCCACGGCAGGAAGTTGATGCCGGCCGCCATGGAGGCTGACGCCGCCAACACGCGCTTATCCATTTGCAGCCGCTCGTAGAGCGGAAGCATCGCCGGAATCGTCACCAAAAAGCAGACCGCGCCGGATCCATCCAAGTGGATCAGGAGCGCAAGCAACGTCGTGCCCATGACGATGCGCGTGGGTCGCGTGCCGACTGCACGGAGGATGCGATCGATGATCGGGTCGAGCGTACCCGCATCGGTGATCGTGCCGAAGTAGAGGATGGCGAACACGAACATGCCGACGACGGGAGAAAGGCTCTTTATGCCGTCGACTACGAACTTGCTCGTGTGTAAGCCGAAGCCGCCGATCAGCGACGCCGCAATGGGCACGGTGATGAGCGCCACGAGCGGCGACATTCGCTTCGAGAGAATCGCCCCGAGCAACACGGCGATCGTAAGAAGCCCCAGTAAAGGCAGCATGACGTTCGTCTCCGATCTTGTTTTATGAGGACTTTGAGCGTAAGTTCGTCGGCACGATTAAACAATTGAAATAATGTGATCGCAGCAATCGGAAACGGTTATGGATCTAAACCTTCGTGAAATCCGCGCGTTCGTTACCGTGGCCCATGCAGGCAACTTCACGCGCGCTGCCGCGCAGTTGCACCTGTCGCAGCCCGCGTTGACCGTGCAGATCCGGCGCCTAGAGGAAATCGTGGGCGCGCGCTTGTTCGATCGCAACAGCCGCAGCGTGGCGCTCACGCAGACGGGGCGCGAGCTGCTGCCGATTCTGCGGCGCTCGCTCGATGATATGGAACGCGTGCTGCGCGATGCCCGCGCGCTCGGCGAGGGGATGGGTGGCACGATTCGGCTCGCGTGCTTGCCGACGTTCGCGGCTAGCGTACTGCCCGATCTCATTCGCGCGTTTCGCGAGCAAGTCCCGCGAGCGGGGTTTCAAGTGTGCGATGCGGTCGCGAGCACGGTGGTTGATCTCGTGCGCAACGAGGAGGTCGATATCGGTTTGACCGGCGGCGATGTGATCGATGCTTCGCTCGAGATACTTCACAGCGGTTCGGACCAGCTCGTCGTGGTCTGCCCGAAAGCCCACCCGCTTGCCCGCAAACGGCGTATTGCGGTGACGGATCTCGCGCGTTCGCCGCTCGTGTTGACGGCATCGGGCACCAGCGTGCGTGGGGTCGTGGATGCGGCGCTCAATGCGGCCGGCTGCGTGGCCGATGTTGCGTGCGAGCCGACCTACATGATGACGGCGGTGGCGATGGTGCGGGGCGGCCTCGGCGTGACGATT
>Ga0157369_10001858_pt1 | contig 25461 bp, 21 predicted proteins | sample C25metaG_FD_113461 | JGI IMG/M metagenome (GOLD analysis project Ga0157369, IMG submission 113461) | Corn rhizosphere microbial communities from Kellogg Biological Station, Michigan, USA - C2-5 metaG | ecosystem: Host-associated > Plants > Roots > Rhizosphere > Soil | place: USA: Michigan... | reverse complement strand
GCGACTCGTCCGTGCCGTCGCCGAGTCTGATCACCCATGACGACGAGTGCCGCCAGTGATACGCGTTCTCCTTGACCGCCTTTTCCGCGACACCGCGCACGTCGGCATCGACGTCGGGGTCGGCGGCCAACGACGGCCAGACCTCCGCGAACCATGCGTCGGCGAACAGCTGGCGCACCATCGTGTACGCGAAGTCGCCATTGGGCAGCTCGCACAGCAACGGGTTGCGGAACTCCTGCGGCTCGCGGAAGTACGCCAGTTCGTCTTCTTCTCCGAGCTGTTGCAACAGCCCGCGCGCTTGGCCGAGCAGGTCGAGCGCGATGTTGCCGAGCGCGATGTCCTCTTCCATCGTCGGCGCGTGGCTCATCCACTCGGACAGCCGGTGCGAGAGCACCAGCGCGCCGTCGGCGTAGGTGAGAAGTTCCTCAGATGTTGGCGACACCATCGGGAATCTCGTAGAACGTCGGGTGCCGGTAGATCTTGTCGAGCGCCGGCTCGAACAACTCGCCCTTGTCGGCCGGATCGCTCGCGACGATCGCCGCGCTCGGCACGACCCAGATGCTCACGCCTTCACCGCGGCGGGTGTAGACGTCGCGCGCGTTCGCGACCGCCATCTCGGGGTCGACGGCGTGCACGCTGCCGACATGCTGGTGGTGCAAACCGTTGCGGCTGCGAAGGAAAACCTCCCACAGCGGCCAGTTCTCGGTGCTCATCGCGACTTCTTCGCGGCGTGCGCCTCGGCCGCCTCGCGCACCCACGCGCCGTCGTCGTGCGCGCGACGGCGGTGCGCAAGCCGTTGCGCGTTGCACGGACCCTCGCCGCGCAGCACCGCCTTGAACTCGCTCCAGTCGGGCTCGCCGAAGGCATAGTGCCCGGTCGTCTCGTCGTAGCGGAGATCCGGATCGGGAACGGTAAGGCCGAGGAAGTCGGCCTGCGGCACGGTGACGTCGACGAACTTCTGCCGCAGCTCGTCGTTGCTGAACCGCTTGATCTTCCAGCGCATCGACGTGTCGCTGTGGGTCGACTCGGAGTCGTGCGGGCCGAACATCATCAGCGACGGCCACCACCAGCGGTCGAGCGCGTCCTGCGCCATCGCCTTCTGCGCGTCGGTGCCGCGCGAGAGCGTGACCATGATCTCGAAGCCCTGCCGCTGGTGGAACGACTCTTCCTTGCAGATGCGCACCATCGCGCGGGCGTACGGACCGTACGAGCAGCGGCACAGCGGGATCTGGTTCATGATCGCGGCGCCGTCGACCAGCCAGCCGATCGCGCCCATGTCGGCCCACGTCAGCGTCGGGTAGTTGAAGATGCTGGAGTACTTCGCGGTGCCCTGGAGCAGTTGGTCGACCAGCTCCTCGCGCGAGACGCCGAGGGTCTCGGCTGCGGCGTAGAGGTAGAGGCCGTGGCCGGCTTCGTCCTGCACCTTGGCGAGCAGGATGGCCTTGCGGCGCAACGACGGAGCGCGCGTGATCCAGTTGCCCTCCGGCTGCATGCCGATGATCTCGCTGTGCGCGTGCTGGGAAATCTGCCGGATGAGGGTCTTCCGGTAGGCCTCGGGCATCCAGTCGTTGGCCTCGATCTTCTCCTCGGCCGCGACCCGCGCCTCGAACGCGGCGTTGACCGCCTCGTCCGGCTGCGCGTCGCGTTGGTCCAGCGCCTGCGAATACACGAGGTCGAATGTAACGCCGCGCCGCAGAACCGGCAAGTAGCCGTCACACCCTTGCCCGCCCGGAGCATCGGTCACTTCACCGCCCACTGCCGCTGGCTTCGGGTTGTGAACTGACCGTGGCGTCCACATCTTTGCGGCCGTCAGGCTCGCGCCCGACCGCCGAGCGCATCGTCGGATCATGCGCGCAGACCTGTTGGCCGCCGCCCGTGCGCACGGCGGCCTGATCACCCGGGCGCAGGCTTTGCAGGCCGTGCCGGTCCACGTGGTCGACAAGGCCGTCCAGGCAGGCGCTCTCGTCCGCGTCTACGCGCGGGTCTACGCCCTGCCGGACGTCGCCGCCGATGCAGACGTACGCCGCCGCGCAGCGCTGCTCACCGTCCCCGGCGCGGCGCTCAGCCACACCGACGCGCTCGCCGTATGGCGGGCGCTGCCGCGCGGTGCCGAGGCGCACGGACCGGTGCACCTGACGGTGGCGGACGACGGCCGTCAGCGTGGCCGGCAAGCCGGACTTGTCGTTCACCGTCGAGCGGACTTTCGGCTTCGTGACTGCTACGAGATCGGGAAGCCGCCGTTGCTCACCGTCGGCCTTCCGCATGCGCTGGTCGACACATGGCCGCTGCTCACGGTCGACGACGCGCGGGCGGCGGTCATCGACGCCGTACGGGCGGGCCGGGTGTCGGCCGCGAGGATCGCCGACGAGGTGCAGCGGCGACCGCACACCGCTCGCGTCGCCGACCTCCGCCGGTTGCTGCAGCTCCTTTCCGACGGTTGCCAAAGCGAGTTCGAGATCTGGGGCGCTGAGCACGTCTTCGACCATCCGAGCCTGCCGCGCGCAGCGGCCCAGCACCGGTGGATCTCGGCGGGACGTTCGCATTCCTCGATCGTGCGTACGTCGAGGAACTGGTCGCGGTTGAGCTCGACGGCGCCGAGCACCACTTCGCCCCAGCCCAGCGCGAGCGCGACATGCGCCGGGACGAGCGTCTTGCCGCCCTCGGCTGGGTGGTGGTTCGGCTGAGCTGGCGGCGCGTGCGGAGCGACCCCGAGGGAGTTCGGCGAGCCCTCCGCGAACTGTTGGAGACCCGGCGGGGACAACTGCGGGGCGGTGGCGCGGTCACTTCACGACCCGGACGGGCCGCCACCGGGCCGTAAACCGACCAATGATCAAGCTCGGGGATAGGCGTCGAGCAGGGGCAGGACGCGGGCCGGCACCTCGGTCGCGAGCACGATCACGGTCGATGCGCGTACGACGGACGGCGACGCGACCACTTCGTCGATCACCCGCTGCAGGTCGGCGTTCGAACGGGCGACCAGGCGGACCATCAGGTCGGCGCCGCCGGTGATCGTGTGCGCCTCCAGTACCTCCGGAATTCCGCGCAGATGCTCGGAAACCGGCACGTGACCGTGCGCCTGCGTGATCTCGAGGGTCGCGAACGCCGACACCGGCCAGCCCAGCGCCGCCGTGTCGAGCGACGGCCCCCACCCGGTGATCACACCGGCGGCCTCCAGCCGGTCCAGCCGCGACTGCACGGTCCCGCGCGCGACGCCGAGCCGGCGCGCGGCCGACAGCACGCTGACGCGCGGCTCGCTGACAAATAGCTGCAAGATTCGCCGGTCTAGCGCGTCATAGCTAGGCATATTGCACAGTCTAGGCGCGGATACTTGTACAGACTCGCCATCGACGGCACCCTGACACCCATGACCAGCGCTCCCGAGGATTTCCCCGTCGAGGGCATCGACCACGTCCACTTCGTGGTCGGCAACGCCAAGCAGGCCGCGCACTACTACTCGACCGCGTTCGGCATGACCGTCACGGCCTATCGCGGCCCGGAGACCGGCAGCCGCGACACCGCGTCGTACGTCCTCGAGTCCGGCGCCGCGCGGTTCGTCTTCACCGCCGAGGTGCACAGCGGCACCGACGCCGGCCGGCACGTCCGCGACCACGGCGACGGCGTCTGCGACATCGCGCTGCGCGTCCCCGACGCCGCGCACGCCTACGAGCTCGCGGTCGCGCGCGGCGCGCGCGGAACCATGGAGCCCACGTCGTTCGAGGACGAGCACGGCAAGGTCGTCGTCGCGCAGATCGAGACGTACGGCGAGACCAAGCACTCGCTCGTGCAGCGCACCGACTATTCGGGTGTTTTCATGCCGAGCTTCGTCGCGCGCGGGCCGATCGTCGCGCCGCAGCAGAAGCGGTGGTTCCAGGCGATCGATCACGTCGTCGGCAACGTCGAGCTCGGGCACATGGACGAGTGGGTCGGCTACTACCACCGGGTCATGGGCTTCACGAACATGAAGGAGTTCGTCGGCGACGACATCGCGACCGAATACTCCGCGCTCATGAGCAAGGTCGTCGCGGACGGCAAGCGCAAGGTGAAGTTCCCGCTCAACGAGCCGGCCGTCGGCAAGAAGAAGAGCCAGATCGACGAGTACCTCGAGTTCTACGGCGGACCCGGCGTGCAGCACATCGCGCTCGCGACCAACGACATCGTCCGCACGGTGCGCGAGATGAAGAACGCCGGCGTCGAGTTCCTCGACACCCCCGACACCTATTACGACGACCTCGGCACGTGGGTCGGCGACACCCGAGTGCCGCTGGACACGTTGCGGGAGTTGAAGATCCTGGCCGACCGCGACGAGGACGGCTACCTGCTGCAGATCTTCACCAAGCCCGTGCAGGATCGCCCGACGGTGTTCTTCGAGCTGATCGAGCGGCACGGATCGCTGGGCTTCGGCAAGGGCAACTTCAAGGCATTGTTCGAGGCGATCGAGCGCGAGCAGGAACGTCGCGGCAATCTGTAACCCATGACCAACCCTCGACTGCGGCCGGCGATGTCCGCACTGCCGGCGTACGTTCCCGGCCGCAAGACGCCGGGCGCCATCGTGCTCGCCTCCAACGAGTCGCCGTACGGGCTGCTGCCGTCGGTCGCGGCAGTGCTGTCCGAGCAGGCGAAGGGCGTCAGCCGCTACCCGGACATGGGCGCGACCCGGCTGCTCGACGCGCTCGCGGCGCATCACGGCGTCGAGCCCAACCGCATCGCCGTCGGCGCCGGCAGCGTCGAGGTCGTCGGGCAGATCGCGGCGGCGACCGTCGATGCCGGCGACGAAGTCGTGTTCGGGTGGCGCGCGTTCGAGGCCTACCCGATCATCACCGCGGTCGCCGGCGGCGACGCCGTCAAGGTCCCGCTCGACGCCGGTCACACGCACGACGTCGACGCGATGGCGGCCGCGGTCACCAACCGGACCCGGCTCGTCATCCTGTGCAACCCCAACAACCCGACCGGCACCGCCGTCGGCCGCGACGCGTTGCTGCGCCTCGCCGACGGCGTACCCCCGGACGTCGTCCTCGTCGTGGATGAGGCCTACCGCGAGTACGTCGATCCGGTCGCGGTGCCGGACGCCTTCGAGCTGCTCGGCGACCGGCCCAACGTCGTCGTCACCCGCACGTTCTCGAAGGCCTATGCGCTCGCCGGGCTGCGGGTCGGCTACGCGCTCGCGGCGCCGGAGGTCGCGGCCGCTGTTCGCAAGTGCCAGGTGCCGTTCAGCGTCTCCGCGCTCGCGCAGGAGGCGGCGATCGCCGCGCTCGGCGATACCGACGAGGTACGTCGGCGGGCCGCGCTCACCGTTGCCGAGCGTGCGCGGGTCACGGCCGCGCTCCGCGACGCCGGGTACGACGTGCCCGACTCGCAGGCCAACTTCGTCTGGCTGCCGCTCGGCGAGCGCTCCGCCGACTTCGCCGCCGCTTGTGCCCAGGAGGGCGTTCTGGTGCGCCCGTTCGCGGGCGAAGGCGTGCGCGTGACGATCGGTCTTGACACCGAAAACGACCGGCTGATCGAGGTCGCGTCCGCGCTCTCCCTTGCTATTGGGTAAATTTCGCTCGGTGCGTGCACTGCTGCTGGAGAACGTCCACCCCGACGCCGTCGCTTTGCTCGAAGGCGCCGGCTGCGACGTCGAGGCGCTCGACCGCGCCCTCGATGACGCCGACCTCGCCGCCGCGCTCGACGGCGTACAGCTCCTCGGCATCCGGTCGAAGACCGAGGTGCCGTCGGCGGTCCTGAGCAGCCCGCGGGCGAGCGACCTGGTCGCGATCGGCGCGTTCTGCATCGGCACCAACCAGATCGACCTCGCGGCAGCGACCGGCCGCGGCGTCGCGGTGTTCAACGCGCCGTTCTCCAACACCCGCAGCGTGGTCGAGCTGGCGCTCGCCGAGATCATCGCGCTGACCCGCCGGCTCACCGAGAAGAACGCGGACATGCACTCCGGCGTATGGGACAAGTCGGCCGCCGGCGCGCACGAGGTCCGCGGCCGCCGCCTCGGCATCGTCGGTTACGGCAACATCGGCGCGCAGCTGTCCGTCCTCGCCGAGGCGCTCGGCATGACCGTGTCGTTCTACGACACGTCCGACAAGCTCGCGCTCGGCAACGCGCGCCGCTGCGGATCACTCGACGAGTTGCTCGCCTCGTCCGACATCGTCACGCTGCACGTCGACGGCCGGCCGGGCAACAGCGACATGTTCGGCGCCGAACAGTTCGCGCTCATGAAGCCGGGCAGCCTGTTCCTCAACCTGTCGCGCGGCTTCGTCGTGGATCACGGCGCGTTGCGCGCGTGCATCGACAGCGGGCAGATCGCGGGCGCGGCCGTTGACGTGTTCCCGGTGGAGCCGCGCGGGCGCGGCGAGGAGTTCACCTCCGAGCTGCGCGGGCTGCCCAACGTGATCCTCACGCCGCACATCGGCGGATCGACCGAGGAGGCGCAGCAGGACATCGGCCGCTACGTCGCCGGCAAGCTGCGCGATTTCGTCATCGAAGGTACGACGACGATGAGCGTCAACCTTCCGCACCTCGCGCTGCCGCAGCGCAACGACCTGCACCGCGTCGCGCACATCCATCACAACGTTCCCGGCGTGCTCGCGCGGATCAACGGCGTGCTCGCCGAGCACAAGGTCAACATCGAAAGCCAGCTGCTCGGCACCCGCGGCGAGGTCGGCTACGTGCTTACCGACATCGCGGCCGACGACCCCGCCGCGCTGGTCGCCGAGCTGTCGTCGTTGGAGGAGACGGTTCGGGTCAGGCTGCTCTCGTGAGCCTGGCCGACTCGCTCGCGACCATCGTCGGTCCCGAGCACGTCATCACCGATGCGTCGATGCTCGCGTCGTACGAGACGGACTGGACCGGCCGCTTCACCGGCCGCGCGCTCGCCGCGGTGCGCCCGCGCGACACCGCCGACGTCGCCGCGGTGATCGCGCAGTGCGCGGACGCCGCGATCCCCGTCTGCATTCAGGGCGGCAACACCGGCCTCGTCGGCGGCTCGGTCCCGGTCGACGGCGCCGTGCTCCTCTCGCTCTCCCGGCTCGACCGCATCGGCGACGTCGACACGGTCGCGGGGCAGGTCACCGTCGGCGCGGGCGTGACGCTCGCGCGGTTGCAACAACACGTGCGGCCGCTCGGGTTCGACTTCGGTGTCGACTTCGCCGCGCGCGAGTCGTGCACGATCGGCGGGATGGCCGCGACCAACGCCGGTGGCGAGCGGGTGCTGCGATACGGCACGATGCGCGCGCAGGTGCTCGGCGTCGAAGCCGTCCTCGCCGACGGCCGCGCGGTCTCGCGGCTGCAAGGCCTCCCCAAGGACAACACCGGGTACGACGTCGTCTCGCTGCTCGTCGGCGCGGAGGGAACGCTCGGCGTGCTGACGAAGCTGCGGCTGCGGCTCGTGCCGCTGCTCGCCGCGCGCGCGGTCGCGCTGATCGCCGTCGACGACACCGCCGCGGCGGTGCGGCTGGTGCAGCAGGCGCGCGACACGTTGCCGAATCTCGAAGCCGCCGAGCTGTTCTTCGCCGACGGCGTCACACTCGTGCGGCGACACACCGGCCTGCCGGCACCGTTCGCCGACGAGCACCCGGCGTACCTGCTGCTCGAATGCGCCGACCGCAACGACCCGAGCGAAAACCTGTTGGAATTGCTGGAATCCTCGGCCGACGTACGCGATGCGACGGTCGCGAGCGACGCGCGCGGGCGGCACGCGTTGTGGCTCTACCGCGAGGCGCACACCGAGAGCATCAACGCCGAGGGCGTGCCGGTGAAGCTCGACGTCGCCGTACCGTTGCGCGCCCTCGCGGACTGCGTCGCGAAGCTGCCGTCGGCGATCCCGACCGGGCGCGCGATTGTGTTCGGCCACGTCAACGAAGGCAACCTGCACGTCAACGTTCTCGACGCACGCGACGACGCGCACGCGGTCACCGATGCCGTGCTGCAACTCGTCGCGTCGTACGGCGGCAGCATCTCCGCCGAACACGGTGTCGGCCGGGCGAAGCAGGCCTGGCTGGGGCTGTCGCGGTCGGCGGAGGAGATCGCGATGATGCGCGCGATCAAGGACGCGCTCGATCCGCGCGGCCTGCTCAACCCCGGGGTGCTGCTGCCGCCGGCCTGATGACGCCGCGTACCTCGCCGAGCGACAACCGACCGCCGCCGGCGCCCGGTGCCGAGCCACTGATGACGACCTCGTCGCCGTCGCCGAGGAACTCGGTGTTGCCGTAGAGCTCGATCAACGAGCCCCACTGCGAGCGGTCGTCGCCGCTCACCGTCCCGGACGCGAACAGGTCGCCCGTGCGCACCGATGCGCCGTTGACCGTCATGTGCGCGAGCATCTGCGCCGGCGACCAGAACATCTCGCGGTACGGCGGCCGCGACAGCACCTCGCCGTTGCGGCGCAGTTCGAGATCGAGGTCGAGCCCCCACGGTGCGTCCTCGCGGAGGTACGGCGCGAGGTCGCGGCCGGCTGACGGGACGGCGACGCGCGCGACCGACAGCGCGGCGAGCGGAACGATCCACGGCGACACCGAGGTCGCGAACGACTTGCCGAGGAACGGCCCGAGCGGCTGGTACTCCCAGGCCTGGATGTCGCGCGCGGACCAGTCGTTGACGAGGCATGCACCGAAGACATGCGTTGCAAAATCGCCGGTCGGCACCGGGCTGCCGTGCCGGCTCGGCGCGCCGACGACGAAGCCGACCTCGACCTCCACGTCGAGCCGTTGCGTCGGACCGAAGTCACCCGCGCCGCGCTGCCCCTGCGGCCGGATCACCGGCGTACCCGACACGACGACCGTGCCGCTTCGGCCGTGGTAGCCGACCGGCAGGTGGTGCCAGTTGGGCCGCAGCGCCGGGTCGCCCGGACGCAGGATGCGGCCGAGGTTGGCCGCGTGCTGCTCGGAGGCATAGAAGTCGACGTAATCGCCGACGGTGAACGGCAGCCGCAACGCCGCATCGTCGCGGGCCCGGAGGCACGGCTCCACGGTCGGGCGGTACGACGCGTCGGTCAGCCACGTCGTGACCTCGGCGCGCACCGCCGCCCACGTGTCCGGGTCGGCGGCGAGCAACGCGTCGAGGCTCGGCGCCGCGACGAGATCGGCGTACGGCGAACCGGTCGCGCGCGCGGCGGCGGTCAGGTCGAGAACGGCGTCGCCGACCGCGACGAGGACCGCGTTGTCGTCGACGCCGTACGGCAGGTTGTCCAGGCCGAATCCGCTGTCCGCGGCGATCGGCAGCCAGGACGTCACCCGCGCGACATTAGTCGGGTCTAGTGGCCGTCGCCCGAGCCCGAGCTTCCGGACCCGGAAGTGCCGCCGGAGCCCGAGGTGCCGCCGTCCGAGCCGCCGGATCCGGAGCCGCCCGAGCCCGAGTCGCCCGACCCCGAGCCGCCGCCGTCGGAGCCGGAGGTCGACGTGGGCTCCGGGCTCGACGTCGCGTGGTCGTCCGAGCCCGAGCCGGAGCCCGATCCTGAGCCGGACCCGTCGGGCGAGGACGTCGTGCCGCCGTCGTGGTGGTCGTCGCCGGGCGAACTGTCCCGCGGCTCCGGCTCGGTCGAGGCCGGAGCAGGACGCGTCGCGGTGGGCGTCGGCGTAGGAGTGGGCGTGACGTCGGGGGAGGGGGAGCCGAAGCCGCGCGGGTCGTGCCGCGGCAGGTCGTGCCCGGGCGAGTCGTGCGACAGCTCGACGGCGGTGGCCGCGCCACCGACGCCGGCGACCGCGACGCCCGCAGCGAGCATGACCTTCGCGAGCAGGCCGAGGCCGGCCACCCGGGCGCCGGCGGCGCGCAGCCGGCCGACCGGCGCCGGGACACCGCGCGCGAGCAGCATCGACAGCTCGCGCGAGGGCACCGGCGGGTGGTCCGGTACGAGGGCGCGCAGGTGCTGTGCGGCAGCCGCCAGCAGCTCCTCGTCGGACCGGGTCACATTGAGGTCATCGTCGGGACCGGTCACAGGGATACGGCCTGGTCGAGCAGGCGGCGCAGCGCCGCGAGCGCCCGGTGCTGCAGCGCCTTCACCGCGCCGACCCGCTTGCCCATCGCCGCGGCGGTCTGTTCGAGGCTGAGGTCGCCGACGACGCGCAGCAGCAGGACGTCGCGCTGGTCCGTGGACAGCTGCTCCAGCAGCGCGTGCACGCGCTGGGTGTGCAACGCCGCGAGCGCCTCGTCCTCCGCACTCCCGGAGATCCGGCTGTCGGCAGCGGCGTCGTACTCGACCGTCGTCCCGCGCCGGCTGCGGCGGCGCAGGTCGTCGACGAGGCGGTGATGGGCGACGGTGAAGACGAAGGCGCGCAGGTCGGACTCGTTGCCGCGAAACGACCGGATGCGCTCGAACACCGCGACGAAGACATCGCTGGTGAGGTCCTCGGGTTCGGCGGCGCCGCGGCCGCGGAGGTAGCCGGTCACCGCCGGCGCGAACCGTTGCCAGATCTCGGTCAGCGCCCACGGCTCGCCCCGCCGCGCCGCCTCGATGAGCATGCCCACTACCTACGGCGTCGTGGCCGTGCGGGTTCACTGGCAGTATCAGCGGATGGACATCCTGCGTACTCCGGACGACCGCTTCGCCGACCTGCCCGGCTTCGGCTACGAGCCCGGGTACGTCGAGGTCCCGACCGGCGACGGGAGCGGCTCGCTGCGGGTCGGGTACGTCGAGGCCGGCCCGGCCGGCGGTCCGGTCGTGGTGTGCCTGCACGGCGAGCCGACGTGGAGCTTCCTCTACCGCAAGGTGATGGCGGTGCTCGCCGACGCCGGCTGCCGCGTCGTCGCGCCGGACCTCGTCGGCTTCGGCCGGTCGGACAAGCCGGCCGCGGTCGCCGACCACAGCTACGCGTCGCACGTCGAGTGGATGCGCACCGCGCTGTTCGACGAGCTCGACCTGCACGACGTGACCCTGCTCGGCCAGGACTGGGGCGGGCTCATCGGGCTGCGGCTGCTCGCCGAGAACCCGGGCCGGTTCGCCCGCGCGGTCGCGGCCAACACCGGGCTGCCCGACGGCCGGCACGAGATGCCGGAGGTGTGGCATCAGTTCCGCGCGGCGGTCGCGTCCGCGCCGGTGCTCGACGTCGGCCGCTTCGTCGCGTCGGGTTGCCAGATCCGGCCGGACGCCGCGGTGATCGCAGCGTACGACGCGCCGTTCCCGGACGAGACGTTCAAGGCCGGGCCGCGGGCGATGCCGCAGCTCGTCCCGATCACGCCGGACGACCCGGGCGCGATCGCGAACCAGAAAGCCTGGGAGGTGTTGACGACGCTGAAGACGCCGTTCCTGTGCGCGTTCAGCGACGGCGACCCGATCACCGGGCCGATGGCCGAGATCCTGCCGAAGCTCATTCCCGGCGCGGACGGTCAGCCGCATACGACGATCCGCGGCGCCGGGCACTTCCTGCAGGAGGACCAGGGCGAGGAGCTGGGCCGCGTGGTCGCGGAGTTCGTCCTGGCGTCATAGCTACGACGGGCCGGCGAAGTAGTAGCCGAGGGCGGCGCGGAGCAGGATGACCTCCGCGCCGATGACGCTCGCGGCGGCTTCGCCGAGCGCATCGAGGACGACGACGAGGACGACGGTGCCGGCGAAGATCCCCAGCAGCACGTAGACGATCCGGGCGCGCATCCGGTCGAGGTTTGTCGGTGAGATGCCAGACGACTTGGGCATGTGGCGAACGTACGGCGTCGCGGTGGCAAACTAGCCGGTTTGCATGTGGCGGGCAGCCGACATGGCGGATCAAAGACAGCTAATGGATCTTGCTGGCATCGACGTGCCAAGGGAGCAGTGGCCGCACCGTCCGCGCCCGCACGCACCCGGCCCACACCCCGGCGCCGTACGCGAGGTCGTCGACGAGGTCCCGGCGTACCAGCACGGCCGCGAGCGCGGCACCGGCGACCGGATCCCGCCGGCGTACCGCACGGGCGGCCAGCCCGCCGAGCACCGGGCTCCACACCTGGGTGAGCCAGCGGGCGGCCCGGGCCATCGAGCCCGCGGTCGCGGCGGCGGCGGTCGCGGTCGCGGCCCGGGTGGGTACTCCCGCCGAGCGCATCCGGCGGGCCGGCCCGGTGGCCGCGCCGAGCGCGACCGCGGCGGCCAGCCGGGGCCGGCCGGACCACGCGAGCAGGACGGCGGCGACCGGGGCGAGCGGCGGCGACAGCGGCGCGGTTGGGTGGCGGCGCGCGAGCGGGCCGGCCGACGTGCCGTACCGGTAGCTGCGCCGCAACCGCGCGAGCGGCGCCGGCGGCTCGCGGTGCACGGCGGTCAGCTCCGGCGCGTACCGCACGGCCCAGCCCGCCGCGACGAGCCGCCAGATGAGGTCCACGTCCTCGCCGACTCGCAGCGACTCATCGAACCCGCCCACGGCATCGACCGCCGCGCGCCGGACGACGAGAACGGTCGACGGAACGTACGACGTCCGCGCGCCGGGCCGCACCGAACCCGGGCGGGCACCGAGGTCGAGCCTTGTGCCGGCCGGAAGGATGCGGGGCGCGGCTGCCGCGATCGCGGGGTCGGCGTCGAGGATCGCCGCGAGCCGGCCGAGTGTGTCGGGCGAGACCTCGACGTCGGTGTCCACGAACGCGATGATCGGCGCGCTCGTCGCGGCCAGCCCGGCATTGCGCGCCGCCGCCGGCCCGCGGTTGACCGGCAACCGCACCGCCGCGCCGGGCAGCGGATCCGGTGAGCCATCGTCCACGACCACAGCGCCGGGCAGCTCCGCCATCGGCCGCTCGGCATAGGCCGGCACGACGATGTCGACGCCCGACAGCAACGGCGCCGGCGAGGTGCCGGGATGGGCGAGACCGGCGTCCAGCAATCGGCGGGCCAGCGCCGCGTCGACGTCGTCGGCCACGGCACCACCGCCGAGCAGCGACCGGGCCCGCGCCGCGCCGCGGTCGGTCAGCCGCAGCACCCGCCGCGGCGAGCCGCCGAGCAACACGCGACCGCCGTCGTACGACGACGTGTTCGGGTCGGCGACCAGCCTCACCCGGGCAGCCCGCGGCAGATCTCGAGGACCGCGAGCGCGAGGCCGACACCCGCGCGGCCGAGCTCGTCGCCGTACGCGTTGAGGATCTGGTTCTCCCGGCTGTGCTCGATCCGCGGGCCGCCGGCGTCGCGGCGTAACCGTTGCACCTGCTGGGAAACTTCGCGTCTTGCGCGGACGAGGTCGCGCAGCTCGGCGTCGATCGCGTCGAGGCGCGCGCGGCCTTCGTCGACCGAGGACACCTCGAGGGCGGTGGAGGCGGTGATGGCGTTCATCGAGACAGCTCCTGGTGGAAAGGCTCCCGGAGCTCGTCGCCCCGGCGAACCGGGGCGGATGTGGGCGGGCGTCAGCAGCCGAGCCCGGACCGAACCCCGGTCAGGGCATAAAAGAAACGGCGGCTGCGAAGCACGTCGCCATCCTAGCCGCCGTGATCATCGCCGTCAGGCCGACATCTATGTCGCTGTGACGGCGCGACGATCTCGAACCGCTAGTAGCCGACCGCGGCGCCGATCACCGCGCGCGGATCGGCCGCCCCCTCCAGCCCGTCGCCGGTGACGCGGATCGCGTGCGCATGGCCGAAGTTGTAGCCGGCCGGCGGGTGCCGTACGACGTCGTGCCCGCGCGCGGTCAAGCCCTCGTCCCATGCGGCCGGCGCCTCGGCCTCGACGTGCACCTGCACCGGCCCGCGCGCGTCCCAGGTGTCGAATCCGTTGCCGGCGGGTGGCCGCCCCGAGAGCACCCAGCGCGGCGCGGCGATCGCGTCCTCGACCGAGGCGCCACCGGCGAGCAGCCGCGCGAGCAGCTGCAGCACGACCTGCGGCTGGGCGTCGCCACCCATCGTGCCGACGACCATCTCGAGCCGGCCGGCCGCGTCGGTGACCAGCGCGGGCGACAGCGTGTGCGGCGGCCGCCGGCCGGGGCCGTACTCGGCCGGATGCCCGGGCCGCAGCGAGAAGCCGATGCCGCGGTTCTGCAGGAAGATGCCGGTCGACGGCTCGACGATGCGGGCGCCGAACCCGGCCGCGTTCGACTGGATCAGCGAGACACCCATGCGGTCGGCGTCGACCGCGCACAGGTAGATCGTCCCGCCGCCGCCGTACGTCTCCGGCGGCAGCGACGCCGCGCGGTCGGCGTCGATCAGCGCGTGCCGCGGCGCGAGCCGGTCCGCGGCCAGCAACGCCGCGCCGTCGGCGTGCTCGTGCAGTACGTCGACCCGGTCGTACGACGCGACCCGCGCGGCCTCCACGAGCAGGTGCGCCCACAGCGGATCGGAGGGGTCGGCGGGCAGCGGCAGCCGGTCCGCGATCCAGGCCGCGGCGAGGCTGAGGTAGCCCTGCGAGTTCGGCGGAACGGTCCACACCCGCGAGCCCCACGCGTCGACGGCGAGCGGCTCGACCCAGTCCGCCATCACCGTCGCGAGGTCGCTCGCGTCGTACTCGTCGGGGCCATCGGAACGGCGGCCGAGGGCGCGCAAGCCGTCGCCGAACTCGCCGCCGTAGAAGGCGTCCCGGCCGTCGCGGCCGACGGCCTCCAGCGTCCGGGCGACGCCGGGCCGCCGTACGACGGCGCCGGGATGGGTCGCGGCGCGGAAGTCCTCGGCGCCGGGCAGGTCGGCGACCGAGGGCGCGGCCCGCGCGAGCAGGGGCGACGCGGGGAAGCCGTCGCGGGCGAAGCCGGCGGCGGGTTCGAGCACCTGCGCGAGCGGCAGCCGGCCGAGCCGCGTCGAGAGCGCGACCCACCCGTCGACGCACCCCGGCACCGGGACCGCCCCGATCTCGCCGGTCATCGGCATCTCGCGATGCCCCGCGGCGCGCAGCCGGTCCGGGTCGGCACCTGAGCCGGCCCGCCCGCTCGCGTTCAGCGCCAGCGGAGTCGCCTCGCCGGGGACGCTCACCAGCGCGAAGAGATCGCCGCCGAGCCCGCACATGTGCTGCGTCGTCACCGCGAGTACGGCGTTCGTGGCGATCGCGGCGTCGACGGCGTTGCCGCCGGCGCGCAGAATCGCGACGCCGGCCTCCGCGGCCAGGCGGTCGACGGCGCAGACGATGCCCGACGTCGAGGTGGTCACCGGCTGCTCTCCGGTCGCCCAACGGCCCGGATTCGCCGCCGTCGGGCGGTGGAGTGACCGCGCCGGCGTGGCCGATCGGCACCCGATGTGGCGGATGTCACGTTGCCTCCGCGCCATATTCGTCGTTCACTGATGTGACATCACTTGATGTCATGTTCCGCCTCGTGCGGCCGGGGGTACTCCTGACGAGTACTCCCGCCCCGTCCCGGCTCTCCCGGAGGTCTCCCCGGATGGCGTCGTACTCGATCCTCGCGGCCGGCTTCGCTCCCGCCCGCGGATTCCCGCCGAACCAGGTCATCCCGGCGTCGATCGTCGCGGTGCTGATCACCGCCGGCGTCGTGCTCGCGGCGGCCCGCTACCGCCAGGGCCGCTTCGCCGCGCTCGACCGGCTCGCGGATCGATCCGAGCGGTTCAGCGGCCTGCCGCGATGGGCCGCGCTGCCGATCGCGATGACGACGGTCAGCCTCCTGATCGCGGTGTTCGGCTTCTACTGGGACGTGGCCTGGCACATCGACAAGGGCCGCGACGACGGCCCCTTCTCGACGCCCGCGCACTACCCCATCATCATCGGCCTGCTCGGCATCGCCATCGCCGGTGTCACGTCCCTCACCCTCGACACCGACGACCACCCGCACGGGATCCGGTTGCCGAAGCTCGGCCGGGTCAGCATCGGCGGCGCGCTGCTGACGTTGTGTGGCCTGGTCGCGCTGGCCGGCTTCCCGCTGGACGACGTGTGGCACACGCTGTTCGGTCAGGACGTGACCCTCTGGGGTCCGACCCACATCCAGATGATCGGCGGCGCCTCGCTCGCCACGATCGCGGCGTGGATCCTGCGCGAGGAAGGCAACCGGCGCGCCCCCGAGCTGCACCGCAACGCGCTCGACCGTCCCGGCATCTCCGGGCGGCTGACCCGGTACGCCGACATCGCGGTCGGCGGCGCGGTCCTCATCGGGCTGTCGACGCTGCAGGGCGAGTTCGACTTCGGTGTGCCGCAGTTCCGCGCGGTCTACCACCCGCTGCTCATCATGCTCGCCGCCAGCATCGCGCTCGTCGCGGCACGCATCCGCACCGGCCGCGGCGGCGCGGTCGCGGCGGCCGTCGTGTTCATCGCCGTACGCGGCACCCTCACCGTCCTGATCGGTCCGATTCTCGGCCGTACGACGCTGCACTTCCCGCTCTACCTCGCCGAGGCGGCGCTGGTCGAGCTGGTCGCCCTGGTCGTCTCGACCCGTCGCCAGATCCTCTTCGGCGTCGTGTCCGGCCTGCTCATCGGCACCGTCGGCCTCGCGGCCGAGTGGGGCTGGAGCCAGGTCTGGATGCCGCTGCCGTGGCGGTCGGCGATGTGGCCGCTCGGCGCGATCCTCGGGTTCGTCGCCGCGGTCTGCGGCGGTGCGATCGGTGGCGCGATGGGCCGCGCGCTGCTGCCGCCGGGGGCGGCCCGGCAGCGCACCCCGCGCCTCGTCCTGCCGCTCGCCTGGGCCGGCGTGCTGGCGACCATTGCGATCGCGATGCCGATGAGCGCGCACGACTACAAGGCAACGATCACGCTGCACGACGTCGGCTCCGGCGCGCAGCGCAGCGTCCTCGCGACGGTCAAGCTCGACCCGCCGCAGGCCGCCGACAACGCGACGTGGTTCAACCTCACGTCGTGGCAGGGCGGCAACGGCATGTTCCAGAGCTCGATCGTCGGCCAGTGGGTCGTGCCGCTGCACAAGGTCTCGCCCGGCGTCTACCAGTCGACGACGCCGGTCCCGGTCTACGGCAAGTGGAAGACGCTGCTGCGGCTCGCGACCGTGAACAGCCTGCAGGCGGTGCCGGTCTTCATGCCGGCCGATCCGGCGATCCCGGCGAAGAGCGTGCCGGCTCCGGCCACGACGTTCACCCGGACGTTCGTGCCGGACAAGCAGGTCCTGCAGCGCGAGGCCGTCGGCGGCTCGATCACGCTGCAGCGGATCGCCTACGCGTTGCTCGCCCTGATCGGGTTGGTCTGGGTCACCGGAATCGCGCTCGGGCTGCGGCGCCTCGACCGCTCCGCGGCGCGCGATCCGCGCGACCCGCCGAACAACGCGCTGCTGCCCGGCGGTGGCGTCAAGACCGGCCGGCGGCTTCGTACCGGAACGGCTTCGGCGGCGGTTTGAGGTCGGCCCGCGGGCAGCTCGCCAGCGTCAGCGCGCCGTACTGCAACGCGTCGTCGCAGAGCTTCTCGACGGTCCAGCCCGCCTCGCTGCCGACCCGCGTCACCGTGGCCCGGAAGATCGTGATCTCGTAGCGCGTCGGCACGCCGTACGCGACCTGAATGCTGCCGAGCAACTGTGCGGAGGCGTCCTGGTCGTGGTCGCCGGACCATGAGGAGTCGAACCGCCGCCACAGCGCCGGTTCGGTGTCCCAGACGCCGCCGAGCCGTACGTCGCGCAGCGCGAGCTGCATGAGCACGGCGCGTGCCGACTCCTCCGGAAGTACGGCGGCCGGACGGATGACCTCCGTGATGACGCCCTCGTCCTGGGTCTCGGCGACCAGGGACTCCCACGCGTCCAACGTTTGACTCCTTCGTTGACAACTCTTTCCGGAGTCTCGGCCGGGGCTGGTGGGGCCTCGATAGTCATTTCCGGCTAGGGCGGCATGCTGGCCTGCATGACAGAGGAGCGCTTCGGGCCGTTGCACGGCCTTCGGGTGATTGAGATGGCCGGCATCGGGCCGGCGCCGTACGCCGCGATGATGCTGGCCGACATGGGCGCGGACGTGATCCGCGTCGACCGGCCGGGCGGGGTCGCCGACGCAACCGCCGCGGCGCGTGACGTCGTCAACCGCGGCAAGCGATCCGTCGCGCTCGACCTGAAGAGCGAGGACGGGATCACGGCCGTACGACGGCTGCTCGCGGAGGCCGACGTCGTCATCGAAGGCTTCCGGCCCGGCGTGATGGAACGGCTCGGGCTCGGACCGGACGAGTGCCTGGCGGCGAACCCGCGCCTCGTGTACGCGCGGATGACCGGCTTCGGGCAGAGCGGCCCGCTCGCGCCGGTCGCCGGCCATGACATCGGTTACATCGCACTGACCGGAGCGCTGTGGGCGACGGGCCGCGCGGACGAGCGGCCGGTGCCGGCGTTGAACCTCGTCGGCGACTACGGCGGCGGCTCGATGTTCTGCCTGTTCGGGATCATGTGCGCGCTGTTCGAACGATCGTCGAGCGGCCGCGGTCAAGTGGTCGACGCGGCGATGGTCGACGGCGTCTCGTCGCTGACGACGATGTTCTCGTCGTTGCGCGCAATGGGGGTGTGGCAGGACGCGCGCGGCGTCAACCTGCTCGACAGCGGCGCGCCGTTCTACGAGGTGTACGCATGCGCGGACGGCAAGTACCTCGCCGTCGGTGCGCTCGAGCCGCAGTTCTACGCCGAGCTCGTCCGCCGTACCGGCTTCTCCGAGTCGGTCGACCAGCCGGCGCCGGCGCAGTGGGCTGCGTCGAAAGCGGAGTGGGCCGCGCTGTTCGCCACGAAGACGCGCGACGAGTGGGCGGCGTTGCTCGCGGACAGCGACGCGTGCGTGCAGCCGGTGCTCGACTGGAACGAGGCGCGCGCGCATCCGCACCTCGTCGCGCGCTCGACGTTCATGGACATGGCGGGGATCTCGCAGCCGGCACCGGCGCCGAGGTTCAGCCGTACGCCGGGTGCGGTGCGCGGGCCCGCGCCGTACGCCGGGCAACACAACGAAGAGGTGTTCGGTCCGTCCTAGCCGAGGACGGTGTGGGTTGACGCGTCGTTCACCGCACGCTTCCGGGAGAACGCCGCGAGGTCGATGCGCAGGCCGGTGTGCTCGCCGACGTACTCCTGCGCCCCGGGGGAGTCGATCAGCTGCGCCATCAGCCGGCCGACGACCGGAGCGTTCTTGAACTGGTTGCCGCTGGTGCCGATCGCGACGTAGAAGCCGTCGAGCGCGGTGCGGTCGTAGATCGGTGTCCAGTCGTCGCTCACGTCGTAGACGCCGACGACTCCGGTCGGGCGGTTCGGCACGGTGAGCCCGGGCATCCGGCGGGCCGCGCGGGTGACCTGCGCGGCGAACACATCGACGGTGGGCTCGGGAGCGGCGTCGTCCGGATTTTCCAGCCATTGCAACGGATCGCACGCCGGTTCGGTGCCGCCGACGAGCAGCCCGCCGCCCGGCGTCGGGCGCGTGTAGACGCCGAGGTCGAGGTCGGCCACGACCGGGAGGTCGCCGGCCGGCGCCGGCACCTGGTGGACCTCCTGCCGCAGCGGACGAACGCCGACGGTGAAGTCGTCGCCGACCCCGGCGAGCCGGTTGAACTCGCCGGACCACGGCCCGGCCGCGTTGACGACGACCGGCGCCGCGATCTCCTCGCTGCCGTCCAACACCACCCCGGTCACTCGCTCACCGTCGCGCCGTACGGCCGTGACGTCGCGATGCGTCATGAGCCGCGCGCCGTGCCGTTGCGCCGCCGCCATCAGGTTGGCCGCGGCGAGGCGCGGGTCGTCGACGTACCCGGCGTCGGGGGTGAAGAAAGCGCCGATCTCGCCGCCGGCCGGCGCCCAGAAGGCGTCGTCGTCGAGCCGGCGCGGCGGCCAATAGCGGCCGGGGTCGATCCCGGGGACGCGCCGCGCCAGCTCGGCTGGCGACCACGCCTCGTATGGGACGCCGGCGCGGTCGAACAACGCGAGCGTCGGTTCCCTCGGCGCGACGTCGACGTCGAGCATGACGAGACCGGTACGGCGGAACCGCGCGAGCGGCTCGTCGCCCGGCGCGTCAAGGTGTGCGGGCCAGCGTTCCCAGCAGTGCTTGGCCTCCCACGACAGCGCGACGCCGGCCCATGTCGAGTAGTTGAACCGGATGATCGCGCTCGACGCGCTGGTCGAGCCGTGACCCGGGCCGCCGCGGCGGTCGACCACGACGACGTCGTGGCCGGCGCGGGCGAGTTCGTAGGCGATCGCGGAACCGATGACCCCGGCACCGACGACGACCGCGTCGGCACCGGTGGCGGAGCTCATCCCCGGAACTCGGCGAGCAGCAACGCGACGTCGTCGCCGAGCTCGGCGCCGACCGCGTCGTGCAGTGCGGCGAGAACGGCGTCGAGAACGTCGCCGAGCGACGCCGCGCCGACGCGGATCGGCTCGATCAGCGGCGTGATGCCGGCGAAGGCGCCGGTGCTGTCCCGGGCCTCGATCGCTCCGTCGGTGTAGAGCAGCAGCCGGTCGCCGGTGCGGAGCACACCGGTCGCGAGTTGCGGCTGCGCACCCAGGCCGAGCGGCAGCGACGGCGCGGTCTCGATCTCGCTGACCGTCCCGCCGGATGCGACGAGCGCGTGCGGGTGGCCGCACGACGCGATCGAGAACGAGCCGTCGACGCGGATCTCGGCGAGCAGTGCCGTGACGAAGTCCTCGTCGCCGAGGTACGGCCGCAGCCGCCGGTCGATCTGCATCGCGACGTCGACAAGGTCGTCGAGGTCCGCCGCCGCGCCGCGGAACTCACCGAGGACGACGGTCGCGGTGCGCACCGCCGCGAGGCCCTTGCCGCGTACGTCGCCGATCAGCAGTCGGACCGCACCCGGCCGCTCGACCACCTCGTACAAGTCGCCGCCGACGCGCGCCTCGGCGGCCGCGCTGACGTAGCGCGCGGAGAGCGCGACCGGGCCGATGCGTTTCGGTGGCGGCGCGAGGATCGCGAGCTGCGCGGTCTCCGCGATGCGGGTGACCTCTGCGAGCCGGCCGGACTGCTCGCGGAACGCATGCGCCGTCTCGACCGCGAGCGCCGCTCGTCTTGCGACGTCCTCGGCGAACACGATGTCGGTCTCCGAGTAGCGCCGGCCGGATTCGGCGTAGATCAAGGTGATCGCGCCGAACGTGCCGAGCCGCCCGGTGAGCGGTACGACGAGCGCGCTCGACATGCCGACCGCGCGGAGCAACTCGAGGTGTTCGGCGTCCACGGCCGCTGCTTCGAGCAACTCCGCCGGAATCTCGGCATACAGCTCGCTGCGGCCGGTGCGGATCACGTTGGGTGGGCCGGTCGGCGCGTCCATGTCGGTCGGGTAGCGACCGGACATCTGCTCGGCCCACCGCACCTTCGCCGGATCGAAGTGCGCGAGACCGACGTTGGTGAGCTCGCCGCCCTCGAGGGCCTGGATGACACACCAGTCGGCGAGCCGCGGCACGAGCAGCTGCGCGACGGCCGACAGCGTCTCGCGGTAGTCGAGCGAGCCGGACAGCGCGACGGACGCCTCGGCGAGGAACGACAGTCGCTCGTTGGCAGCGCGCGCCTCGTCGAGGGCGGTGGCGCGTTCGAGCGCCTGCGCGAGTGCGCCGGCGAGCGACGTCACGAAGTCGGCCTGCGAGTCCTCGCCGAGCTGGCCGCCGCCGGGGAAGGTGAGGCTGAGGACGCCGAGGGTGTGGTCGCCGACGATCAGCGGCGCGACGTGCAACGTGCGGTCGGGCGATCCGTCGTACATCTCGGCGAGGAGGGGGAATCGGTCGACGATCTGCGCGACGTTGCGCAACAGCAGGCGTTCGCCGCTGCGGACGACGACGCCGCCGGGCAGGTCGGCGCTGACCGGCACGTGCGGGTACTGCGCCTCGAGGGTCGCGTCGGCGCCGTGGGCCGCGAGCGACTCGAGCATGGCGCCGACGAGCAGGTAGACGCGTGCGGAGATCGCACCGAGGTTCTGCGCGCTGTCGACAACCACCGCCGCGATCTCTTCGACGGTCCGCGCGCTGGTCAGGTCGCCGGTCACTTTTTGCAGCAATTGCAAGCGATCCCAGGCGTCTCGGTAGGTCGCGAGCTCCTGCACCTCGTCGGCGAGACGTTGCGGGAAGGTGCGCTGCGCCGGCGGCTCCTCGCCGCGCGCCTGCGCGCGAAGCTGGTCCACCAGCGACTGCACGTACCACTGCCGGAACACCCGGTGGGCGGGCGGCGTCGCGAGCGTCAGCAACCGCGCGGCGCGGGCATAGGCGTCCGCCTCGTCAAGCGCCACCAGGTATTTCTCGCCGGCGTCGGCCGCCGACAGCGGGAGCGTCAACACCAGCTCGGTCTGGGCGTCGCCGCGCCCGGCGGCCTCGACCGCTTGCCGCTTGATCTCCGAGCGCGCGTCGGCGAAGCCGCGGGTCACCGTCTCGATGAGCTCGGCGAACCGTTGCTGCATCTCGGGATCCGTGTGGCCGTCGTCGCCGGCCCGGGCGAGGGTGAACTCGCGGACGACGTTGTCGATGTGCGCCTTCGCGGCGAGCAGCAGGTCGGTCGGCACGGCGCCGAGCCGGACGGTGTAGCGCGTCACCCCGTCGTCGTCATCGTCGTCCGGCCACGCCGCGAGGAACGCGTCGAGGTCGACCTCGGGCGCGGTGTCGGTCGGGAGCGCCGCGGCCGACTCGGCGGTCAGCTCGGCCCACACCGCCTTGGCGCCGCCATGCCGCGCGTCGACGCCCCACGCCGCGGACAGCGCCGCGACGAGCGGCAGCCCGCGGCCGGTCATCGCCTCGGTGGAGTGCCGGACGGTGACCGGCATCTTGCGACCGGCGTCCTCGACCTCGACCCGGATGCGGTCGTCGAGATGGATGACGCGCAGGGTGACCGGCGGCTCGCCGTGCAGCACGGCGTTGGTCAGCAGCTCCGTGACGATGAGCGCGGCGTCGTCGACCAGCGCCTCGGGCTGGTCATCGAGTGCGTGGACGGCGAACCGGCGGGCGCGTGGGATCGCGTCGGGCTCCGAGCCGAGCCGAAGCTCGCCCAGCGTCTGCACGAAGACCCCCCGACGGACCGGACAACGAGACGGTCGAATTATGCCGCCTCCGGCCCCGGACGGGGAGCAATCGCGCGCCGGCCGTTTCTAGGCGAACATCCGCGCGATTGCCGCGGATCGGCGGCGGCTGGTCGCCACGGCGCCGGCGGCCATCGTGCTCAGGGCCGCCGCGCCGACGTACAGCGTCGCCCACGGATCCGTCGTACGGCGACTCATCGCCAGCTCGACGGTGTCCTGCGCGCGGATCCCGTCGAGGTACGCGAGCGCGAGTTGCTGCTGTTGCTGCTCCTGCTCGGCCACCGCGCCGTTGACGTTGACGTTCGGATTGGGCTGCGGGTTGGGCTGCGGCTGCGGGTTGACGTTCGGTGCGGGCTCGGCCGGAGTCGCCGGCCCGGCCGCGCCGATGCCGGCGACCGGAGCCGCGAGCAGCGCGGACCCCGGGGGCGCGCTGCTCGCCGCACTGACGCCGAGGCAGGTCAACGAGACGGCGTCGGTCGCGACCGCGCGGGCGGCGACCGCGGCCGCGAGACCGATCGAGACGGTGTGCGTCTTGTGCGCGACCGGGCAGGACAGGTGCACGACGTACCCGAGCTCGTTGTCGGCCTTCACGTTGACCGCGGGCAGTGTGGGCACCCGGACGGTCGCGAACGGCCGGCCGCGGGTCACCTGCAACGCCACCGGCTGGTAGTCGGGCAGCGCCTCGGCGAGGCCGACCACGGCACCGGTCAGCGGTACGGCGCCGCCGGACCCGCCGCCGACACCGCCGCCGTCGACACTCACGCCGACACCGACGCCGACCGGAGCGGTACTGCTGACGAGGCCGCCGACCGGGCAGACGAGCGGTGTGCCCGCGGCGAGGTCGACGGTACCGTCGCCGTTGCAGTCGACGCCGCCGGCCGGCGCGAACGTACGCGTCCCTGCGGCGACGCGAGTGAGGTCGGTCACCGAGTCGCCGGATGCGGCGAGACCGACTTGGTAGACGTGGTGCTTGCGCAACGCGGCGACGGTCTGCGCCATGGTGGGGCCCGGATACGAGATCGGGTTGCCGGTCGAGTTCGTCGTACGCTCGCCGCCCTCGTGGAACGGCGAGTCGGTCGCGGTCACCGCGAGCCGCAGCGCGTCGTCGCGGTAGCCGGCCCACTGGCCGCGCGGCACGAACGTGTGCCCGCCGACGGAATCACCGGCGCCGGTCGTCGACTGGTAGAGCGCGGTGAGGCCGCTCTCGGGACCGTCACCGCCACCGGTCGCGGACAGCCCGGCGATGGCCGCCTGCAACGCCGGGTCCGGATGCTGCACCCGCGCGTCCCGGCGGTACGGGTAGTCGCCGGGCGAGCCGCCGCCGTACGGATCCTCGTAATCCTTGAAGTCGCCGAGACCGATCTCGACGTCGAGCCCGCTGACGTCGAGGGCGTTCGCGATGGCGACGAGGTCCTGCCGCAGCCCGTCGATGACGTTGCCCATGCTGCCGGTCGTGTCGATGAGGAACATCACGTCGAGCGGCGTCGGCACGCGCGGCAGGAACAACCGGTACGGGACGTCGACGCTCGCGCCGGGTCGCAACGTCACCGAATGCGGGCCGGGCGTCAGCACCGCCGGGAACTGACGCACGTCACCTTCGGGAAGCAGCCGGACGGGTGTCGGCGAGGTCGCGGGAATCGGCACGCCGGTGCCGACCGAGAACGTCGCGCGCACGACCTGCTTCGCCGACAACGCGGTCATCGCGTAGCCCTTGGCCGTCGGCGCCGAGAACACCATCTGGTCGACCGCGCCGGTCGCCGGGCTGACGTCGTGGGGTGCCTTGCCGACCGGCTCGACGAACACGCGGTCCCCGCCGGCGACCGCGACGATGTCCTGCAGCGGCGCGTACGCGACGTCTTCCGCGACGGCTCCCGCCGGTCGCGTCCGCCAGCCGGCGCCCGCGGCGTACGGGTTCGCGACGTCGACCGTCTCGTCGTTGGCGTGTGCGGCCGCGATGCGAACGCCGCCGGCGCCGGCCGCGAGCGCCATCAACGTGATCTGCCCGCTGCCGGGAGTGCGTACGGCGGAGAACGTCGCGCCGCCGTCCTCACTCACCTGCACCGACTGGCCCTCGATGGCGAAGACCTCGGTGTCGCGCGTCGGGCTCGCGGTCAGCGACTTCCCGCCGTACGACGAACCGAGTTGTGTTCGCACGGTCCAGGTCTGGCCGCCGTCGGTGGTCGCGTAGACCGCGCGGCCGATGTCCGTGCCGGTCGACGGCGGTGTGACGACGGCGAAGCTCGTCAGCGGCAGGTCCGAGGTGGCCGTGACGTCGCTGACGCTGCCGACCGCCGGCAGGCCCGAGCTCGGTCCGGCGTAGATCCATGTCGCGCCGCTGTTGGCGCTCGCGGCGACGACCGGGGTGGACACGCCGGCGACCGTTGAGTCGACGCCGACGTAGACGTAGTGCGAGGAGTTGGCCGAGCTCGGCGCCGCGATCGACGTGATGGTCGCCGTAGTGGGCACGACGCCGCCGGCCGCGGCCGCCGCGTTGGCCGCCTCGAAGACGGCCCGCCAGGTGCAGCCGCCGTCGGCCGAGCGGACGATCTCGGTGCCGTTGCTCGCGTAGATCGTGTCCGGCTGGAACTGCGGCGACGTGACCAGCGTGACGTCCGGGCCGCCCTGAGCGAAGCGCGGTGCGAACGCGAGCCAGCCGTACCCGGCCATCCTGATGGTGGCGCCCGAGCAGCCGCCGGCGCTCGATGTACTGCGGGCGG
>Ga0157369_10001856_pt1 | contig 25507 bp, 27 predicted proteins | sample C25metaG_FD_113461 | JGI IMG/M metagenome (GOLD analysis project Ga0157369, IMG submission 113461) | Corn rhizosphere microbial communities from Kellogg Biological Station, Michigan, USA - C2-5 metaG | ecosystem: Host-associated > Plants > Roots > Rhizosphere > Soil | place: USA: Michigan... | reverse complement strand
TGCCGCCTTTCGTGGTCGGTGCGGAGCATGAATTCCAGCAGAGAGAGCCGGAACCGTCAACCTCAGGTTAAGGGTTCAGCTCCGCGCGCCGATCTCCTCCCCCTCGATCACATCCGTCAGTAGGTTGCGCAGCTCGGCCTCGAGCTCGCGCGAGCTCTCGGTCGTCTCGCCTTCCGCGTAGATGTGGACGAGCGGCTCGTCGGGGTCGGGCAGCACCTGCACCCAGCCCCGGTCGTCGAAGACCTTGATGCCGTCGCGCAGATCGACGTCCGCCTCGGCGAAGCGCTCGTTCAGCACCCGCATCACCGTGCCCTTCATCGCCCACGGGCACGCCAGCTGCCGGTGGACGAGCGTCGGACGGGGCAGGCCGGCCGCGAGTTCGGAGACCTTCTGGGGCGGCGAGAGTGCAAGCAGCTCGAGCAGTTCGCAGAGCGACGCCATCGCGTCGTAGACGGGCAGGAATTCCGGGAAGGCGTAGCCGCCGCCCATGGCGCCGGCGAAGATCACACCGTGCTGCGCCGAGACGCGCGTCAGCTCGGTCAGCGACGCCGGCGTGCGCACGACCTCGAGCCGCTCGCCCGCGAGCTCCTCGACCTGGCTCGTCGCGTTGATCGGGACGACGATCCGGCCGTGCTTCTCGGTGCCCGCCAGCAGCTTGACGTACAGCAGGAGCGCCTGGTCGGGCGCGATCTCGCGGCCGTTCTCGTCGATCAGGTAGATCCGCTCTGCCGAACGGTCGAAGACGGCGCCGAAGTCGGCGTTGATCGCCGACACGAGACTCTTCGCCCCGTCGATCGTCTCTCGAAGCCGCGCGGGAACGTGACCCGAGTCCGATTCGAACGCGTGCGACGTCACCGCCTCGACGCCGAGCGGGCCGAGCACGAGCGGCAGGACGTTGCTCGCGGCGGAATAGCCGTAGTCGACGACGATGCGGAAGCCGCGTTCGGCGATCGCCTCGGTGTCGAGGGCCGAGAGCAGGTCGCTCGCGTACGTCTCCCTCGCGCGGGCCGGATAGGAGATGTCGCCGACCGCCGCGAACGGAACCCGGCGCAGCTCCTGCCGCGTGTAGTGCTTCTCGATCTCCTTCTGCAACGACGACGAGAGCGCGATTCCGGGACGCTCGAAGAGGCGGATCTGCACGGCTTCGGGATCGTGGGAGGACGCGCCGACATGGAACGCGGCGTCGTAGCCCTGCGTCTTCAGGTGGTGCTTGCCGACCGGCGCCGGCAACGTCCGCAGGTCGGCGACGTGAATCCCGGTCGAGTGCAGGCCGGAGATGATCGCCCGCTTGATCATCTGGTACGCCGGCGCGCTCTCGCGGCTCGCGACCACCCGCGCACCGCGCTTCAACGCGGTGCCGAGCGCTGCGCCGAAGCGGATCGCGACCTCGGGTGTGAGATCGACGTTGACGAGTCCGAGCACACCGTCCTTGCCGAACAGTCGCGTCGTGCCGCGCGACTCCCAGATCAGGCTCTCGTGGATCTGCGCGCCATACTCGACCTCCTTGTACGGGTAGATCCGCACGCCCGGGTAGATCACCGACTGGTCGCCGAGCGTCACCTGGTCGCCGATCGCGACGCCCTCGTGCACCCGCGCGTGCGCTCGCACGTCGCAGTTGCGGCCGAGGATGGCGCCCTCGACCGACGCGCTGCGCCCGATGTAGGCCGACCCGTCGATCACGCTGTGGGACACCCGTGCGCGCTCGCGCAGTGTGGTGCCCGGCCCGAGGACGCTGTACGGGCCTACCGACGACTCGGGCGAGATCGTGCAGTAATTGCCGATGAACGACGGGCCCTCGACCCCTTCGACGTCGTCGATCTCGACGCCCTCCCCCACCCATACGTCGCCGCGGATCTTCAGGCCGCCAATATCGAGCCGCACCTTCTCGTCCAGCGCGTCGAAGTTCGCCTGGCGGTACTGGTCGAGGTTGCCGATGTCCTGCCAGTAGCCTTCGCAGACGTAGCCGTAGATCGGGCGGCCCATCTCCAGGAGCAGCGGGAACAGCTCCTTCGAGAAGTCGTACGGCCGGTCGGTCGGGATGTGGCGCAGCACCTCCGGCTCGAGCACGTAGATGCCGGTGTTGATCGTGTCGGAGAAGACCTGACCCCACGACGGCTTTTCGAGGAAGCGCTCGACCTTGCCGTCCTCGTCGGTGACGACGATCCCGAACTCGAGCGGGTTTTCGACCGACTTGAGCCCGATCGTGACGGCGGCGCCCTTCTCCTTGTGGAACGCAATGATCTTTCCCAGGTCGATGTCACAGAGCGCATCGCCCGAGATGACGATGAAGGTGTCGTCGAGGCGGTCGCTGGCGTGGCGTACCGAGCCGGCGGTGCCAAGCGGGCTCTCCTCGACCGAGTACTCGATCTGCAGCCCGAGGTTCTCGCCGTCGCCGAAGTACGAGCGGATCGCCTGCGGCAGGAAGGCGACCGTGATCACCACGTCGGTGAGCCCATGCGTTCGCAGCAGATCGAGGATGTGCTCCATGCACGGTTTGCCGACGATCGGCACCATCGGCTTGGGCTGGTTGGAGGTGAGCGGGCGCAGACGCGTTCCTTCGCCGCCCGCCATCACGACGGCCTTCATAGGACGAGCTCTCTCCGTGCCTTGCGCGCGTACTTGATCAGCGACACGACGGCGAGCAGGAGCCCGGCCCAGAAGATCCAGAGCGGCCACGCGGTCGACGGGTGCGTCACCATCGAGCAGCCGACCCCGAGGTAGAGCAGCCAGGTCGCCGCTTTGCCGAGGGTGTTGACCTCGAACCGGTACCCGCGCCGGATCATCAGCGGCGTGGCGGCCATCATCGCGACGTCGCGGAGCGGGATCGCGAGCGCGACCCACGGCAGCCGGCCGGCGTGCCACTCGAGCAGCACCGCGATCCCGATCATCAGCCGGTCGGCGAGCGGGTCGGCGATCTTCCCGAAGGCCGACTCGACGCGCCAGCGGCGAGCCAGGAACCCGTCCACCTGGTCGGTGATGCCGGCGATCAGGAAGATCGTGCCGGCGTACCACGAGCGCCCCTCGCTGGACATCAGGATCAGCGCGATGAACGGCGGGATCAGTGCCAACCGCATGAGCGTCAGCGCATTTGGCAGCTGGGCCAGTGGTGCCGATACGGTGCGAGCGGCCACGCTGACAGGATACGGGCGTGCCGCAGCTTTCGATCCCCGGTTTTGTGAATGCGCACTGCCACGCGTTCCAGCGCGCGCTGCGCGGCCGCGCCCCCGGAGGGGACTTCTGGGCCTGGCGCGATTCGATGCTCGAGCTGGCCGGCTCGATCACCGTCGCCGAGATCCGCCGCGAGTACGTGGCCGTCTATCGCGAACTGCGCGCAAACGGCTACACCGCGGTGGGCGAGTTCCACTACCTCGGCCATGACGAGGCACGGGCGGCCGCTGAGGCGGCGGGCGAGGCGGGAATCGCGTTCGTCTGCCTCTACGCGTGCTACTTGCGGGGGGGCATCGACCGCTTCCGTCAGGAGTCGGTCGCCGACTACCTCCGCCAGCTCGAGTCGCTTCGCGACGCAGGGATCCGCGTGGGCGTTGCCCCCCACTCCGTCCGTGCCTGCCCGCCGGGTGCGCTCCGCGAGCTCGGCCGCTACGCCGCCGCCGAGAACCTGCCGCTGCACGTCCACGCCGACGAGCAGCCGCGCGAGATCGACGAGTGCCTGGCCGAGACCGGACTGCGGCCGATCGCGCTCCTCGCACGCGAGGGGTGCCTCGGCCCGCGCTCGACGGTCGTTCACGCCACGCACGCCGACGGCCACGAGCTCGACCTGCTGCGCGACGCAGGCTCGCGTATCTGCGTCTGCCCGACCACGGAAGCCGACCTGGGCGACGGGTTCCTGCCCGTCGCGCGCGTCCGCCATCGTCAGATCGGGCTCTGCATCGGCTCCGACTCGAACATGCGCATCGACCCGCTCGAAGAGTTGCGAGAGCTGGAAGGGATCGCCAGGAGACAAACCGGCGTTCGCGGCGTCATCCCGGTCGAGTCGCTACTCGCGATCGGCGGCGCCGAAGGAGCTGCCGCGCTCGGACTGCCGGAGTGGCCCGACGCAACGGTCGACCTCGAGCACCCTCAGCTGCGGGGCGCCGAGGGAAACGGCGTCTTCCCCGCTCTTCTCTTCGGCAGCACCGGCGACGTGTTACGCAAGACGTCCACCCAGTAGCGCGTCCGTGCGAGATAGGCATTCGGCGCCGCAACGCCATGGATGCCCCAGGCCCCTTCGTACGAGAGGTAGCGGTAGGCGCCTCGCCGCGCCGGCGCGTTGGCCGCCGGCTCGATCTGCGTGCCCTCGTGCCACTCGTTGTAGGACGTGATCGTCACGCGGTCGGCGCCGGCGGCGATCGCCGCGCGCCACATCGCGTCGTAGGTCGCTCCGTTGCGGCGCGGCTTCATCGTCGGGTCGCCGCTGCCGCGACGCGCGTCGTAGCCCGGGCCGACCGAGGGGGCGCAGAGCAGGTGGCGCGCGTGCGCCTCGGTGCAGTAGCGACGGAACATGTCGCCGTCATACGTGACGATGTCGTAGGTGTAGACGCCGTCGAACCCGGCGGCAGCCGCCTGCCCGACAAGCCCCGTCTGTGCAAAGAGCAGGTTGCCGCCGAGGTGGAGGGCGCTCATTGCCGACGCCCACTCGGCGACCGGCATGTCGAAGGCGCGGTAGACGTAGAACGTCGTGATCCCGAGCGCATGGAGGTATTGCACGTCGGCGACCGTGCTCGCGACTGTACGGCCGGGATACGGCTCGAGGTGTGCGGCGACGGCTATCCCGTCGGCACGCGCCGCGCTCGCAACGCCGGGCAGGCGGGAGTCTTCCTCCGAGCCGCGCCCCCACCACGAGACGGCGATCTCGTCGATGCCCGCGCCCTTGATCTCGTCCATCTGGGCGGAGACCACGAGGGGGTCGGACGACGAATAGAGCCCGCGCGCCGGGTAGTACGACGAGGCGATGTTGTTCGGCGGTGTGTGATCGCGCTGCGACCAGTGCTGGTACCCACCGTCGTGGTAGCTCGTCGCATACCAGGGGTAGTAGAACGCCGAGACGCGCACCTCTGCCTGGGCAGAGGCGGGCAGGCACAGCGCGATCAGCAGGCCGAGAAGAAGTCGCCGCATGACGGGGCCTCCGATCATGAACCAGCCGCCGGCTGCGCACAATGGCCATTCGGCCCTCTTCGGTCAAAGAGAGTGTCTAAACGGAGGCGCTGATCGTGATCCCGCCGCGGGCCTTCTGGCGGAGCCGCACGTGCACGGCGGACGCGTCGAGCTCGAGCGCCGCCGCAACCTCGTCGCGGATCTGCACGGCGAGCGCCTCGCAGAAGACGCCCTGGTCATGAAAGCGTGCGAGGTAGATCTTCAGCGACTTGGATTCGAGGCACAGTGCGCGCGGCCGGTATTCGATCGCCACCGTGTAGAAATCCGGCTGGTTCGTGATCGGGCAGACGGCGGTCAACTCGTCGCTGACCAGCTCGACCACCTCGACGCCCGGGCTGGGAAACGTCTCGAGGCCTGCGTACGCATCGCTGCCGGCATGTCCGAGTGCGACGAAGTCGTGTGCCATCCCGCAGTACTGTAGAGCGTCATGGCGCGCGTCTACCTGGCAGGCCCGCCCTTCGCCGAGGAGTACCGGCGCCGGGCGACGGAACTGGCTCGCGCGGCGGGCTGGGAGCCGGTCGACCCCATGCGTCGCGACTTCCGCGGTAACACCGCCGGCCACGAGGCGGAGATCGTCGACGGCGACCTCGTCGACATCGATTCGTGCGACGCGGTACTGGCTGCGTTTACCGCGCCGGACGAAGGCACGGCGATGGAGTCGTGGTACGCCCATGCGGCCGGCGTGCCGGTCGTCGTCTACACGGGCGGCACGCCCGCCCATCCCTGGGCCGTGTATGTCGCGGCCAGCGTGCATGGCGAGCTCGAAGCAGCCGTCGCCGCTCTCGGCGAAATCCGCTCGCAGGACTGAGAGGTACGACAGAAACGACAATCGAAGGGGGAAGCAATGAGCATTCGGCGTTGGCAAACGCAGGTCTTCGTCCTTGCCGCAGCTGCACTTGCAACGAGTGCAGCGCTCCTTGCCGCCAGCGGCGCGTCGCAGGCGGATGCCGGCCGGCCGTACCTCGCGCTCGGTGACAGCGTGTCGTTTGGCTACATCACCCAGGCCGGGTTCGAGTACCGAAACTCCGACAACTTCATCGGGTTTCCGCAGTACGTCGGCCAGGCCCTCGGCCTCACTCCGACGAATGCGGCGTGCCCGGGAGAGACGACCGCCGGCTTCTCGTCGGCCACCGGCTCCGACAACGGCTGCCGTCCGTTCAGGGCGAACTTCCCCTTGCACACGAAGTACAGCGGCACACAGCTCGCGTTCGCGACGGCGTTTCTGAAGGCACATCCGAACACGAAGCTCGTCACGATCCAACTCGGCGCCAACGACGCCTTCCTGCTCGAGAGCCAGTGCAAGAACGATGCGACATGCATCGCGGCTGGACTGCCGGCGCTGCTCACCACGATCGGCACCAACATGGACCGGATCTTCCGCACGCTGAGGGGATCCCACTTCCATGGGCGGCTGATCGTCGTCAACTACTACTCGCTCGACTACGGCGATCCGGCCGCGACTTCCACGACCGGCCTCCTGAACCAGGCGATCACGAGCCACGCCCGGGCCGACGGCGCGATCGTCGCCGACGCGTTCACCGCGTTCCAGCATGCGGCTGCCTCCGCAGCGGGCCACACGTGCGCCGCAGGCCTCCTCAACGCGAGCCCGCAGAGCCAGTTCACCTGCGACGTCCACCCCAGCCAGTCGGGCCAGGAGCTGCTGGCGAAGGCGGTCGAGAGCGCATACGCCGGGGCGTCCAAGAAGTAGCGTGCGACGAGTTGTCGAAGTGCCGAAGGGGCCGTGAGGCCCCTTCGCTTCAGTCGGGGTGGCGAGATTTGAACTCGCGACCTCTCGGCCCCCAGCCGAGCGCGCTACCAGGCTACGCCACACCCCGACGCGCTGACCTCGCATCCTATCCGGCGCCGTGCCGGCCGGGTCACTCCGATCCCACGGACTACGCCGGCTCTCTGGCGCTGGCGAGGCGGCTGTCGATGCCCGATCCCCCGCGGGTACGCGACACGTAGACGACGAGAGTCATGATGGAAAGCGAAAGAACGAGCGCAACCGGGCCGTCTCCGACGTTCAGGCCGCCGGCGGCGTGCGCTTTGCCCGCCCAGTCGGCGAATGACGCTCCGAGGGGCCGCGTCATCACATACGCGAGCCAGAACGCGAGCACCGCGTTGAGCCTGAAGAGCCGATACGCGATTGCAGGCAGCACGAAGATCGCCGCGAAGAGCACGCCGGCAGACAGAAAGCCAAGGTGTGCGGTGTAGGCGGCGAGGTCGCCAAGTGCGGTGCCCATCGCGAATGTTGCAAGCACGGCCGCCCAGTAGAACGCTTCGCGCCTTCGCGTAGAGATGCTGTGAATAGAGAGCGTCCGCTCGCTCCCGTACCACGCAACGAACACACCTGTCAGCGCGATCGCAAACAGCACCGACGAGGCGACATACGGGACGCCAAAGCCCACGTGCAGAACGTCGGCCGCCATCGTTCCGAAGACGGCGACCATGGCCACCGCGAGCCAGTAGACCCAGGGGATGTACCTCGTCGCGGCAAACTGGACTGCAATCGCCACCGCGAACACCGCGAAACCTCCGGCGACGGCGACGTAGGGGTTGAATCGGTGGACGAGATAGTCGGAGACGGCCTCACCGAGCGCCGTCGTCAGGATCTTGATGATCCAGAAGGAGCCAGTCACCGCCGGCACCTTGGTCCGAGCGGCGACCAACAGGTCAGGCAGTTGCACGTGTCTTGTCGACGTCAGGCCCGGGACCGAGCCGCAGGAGTCCCATCGCCGCCAGAGCGAGCGGCATCCGGCGGGTCGGCCACATCTCCGCCGTGTGACGCCAGGTGCCGACGTACTGGGTCACGTGCGCATACGGATTCAGCCGCCTGATCGTCCGGTAGAGGAGTCCCGACTCGCTCGCCTGGTCGACGACGACCTTGTCGCGCGTGCTCCACCAGATCTGCAGCGGCACGTGAGACGTCGCGAGCTTCCAGGCATAGTCGATCGGGCTCCGTTCGCGCCACGCGCGAGGTCGGCTCCACGGGGTCCCGCCCACCTCCGCGACAACGCGCTGCTGCAGCCAGAGACCGCGCCGAAGCTCAGGAAAGGCCTCGAAGCGGGCGGCAAGATTCGTGTCGGCGTCGAAGGAGATCGCGCCTGCCAGCAGGCGTGGGTGCTTCGCTACCAGCAGCAGCGACTCCTGCCCGCCCATGCTCCCGCCGATCGCGTAGATCCGATGAGGTGCGATCCGAAGCCACGGGAGCGCGTGCCGGACGATCTGTGGCATCCGTGCAAGATCGGCGATCTGGCCGGGCGCGCCCCACGTGTAGGCGTTCGGGCCGGCGGGATTGACGACGGCGAACCGCCCGAGCTCCGGCATATTGCCCCAGAGCCGCACGTTCCCCTGCGGCGTGATGCCGCGACCGTGCGGAGAGATCACGAGTGGGATCGGCGGATGATCGCGCGGTCCGTACCACCCCGGCAGAACGACGACCGCCGGACGCCGCGCCCCGGTGTAGGTGCGGTAGTCGATCGTCAACCGCCGAACGAGGACAGCGCGGCCCCTCAGCGCAAACCAGTGCCGGCTCCGCCACACGGCGAACGACTCGTCGCTCTGCGCTGGCCCCTGCTGTGGCGCGAGCGGCGCCGGCTTCGCCGCGACGCCCGCCTTCGGCGCCCAGAGGAACACCGTCATCGCGCCGCTGAGCAGCCCAACGATCGTGAGGGCGGTCAGCGTGCGACCAAGCCCACGTCTGCTCGTGCATGGGCTCTGGCGCATGAGCGCGACGGTAACGAGCCGGACCTGAACAAAAACTGAACTTCTCTTTGGGCCAACCTGACCTTAGCTCACGCTTCACAAAGCAACGGTCCTCACCGCCGGGAACGCAGTCTGAACGCCTCTGTACCGCAGAGGCGTATCCTCAGTCGCACGATGGTGTTCTTTCCGATTGCCTTGCTCTGGATCATCGGCGTGATCATCTGGGTGATCCGCAACAACGTCAGCGAGGAGCCGGGAGCAGCCGAACCGCGGGACTGGAAGCGGTGGCGGCCGCGTCCCCCGCGCCGCCCGTGGAACACCGGCCCAGACCGCTCGGGACGGCGGGCCGAGAGCTCGCGCGGCGAGAGCGCCGATCTGCGCGAGCGCCGTCTGCCTCGTAGCTGACCCCGATCGCGGCGCAGCCCGAGAAAGGTGCGGTGGGGCCCCTAACCCCCCAGTGGTCGCTTGCCGGGACCCCACCGACCACTGGATAAGACGTTCGCGGGCCGCCGGCGGTTAGGTGTGCCCGCGACGACCAGGGCGCGGACCGCTCACATCCCGTTCGGTACCACTCACGCACCGCTCCGCTGATTCCCGGTCGACAGTGCGTCATCATCGGGCGCCGTTGCGGCGATGCGCCGCTTCGACGACCGTTCCCCCGAGGGCCTTCCCAAGGAGACGAACTGATGAAGAAGCTGTGGATCCTGGCGGCAGCCGCCGGTCTGGCGATCGCCACGGGTATCGGGGTGAGCACTGCGCGCAGTGCTTCCGGCACCCACCAACTCACCCATCTCAGATATGCGACCTCGTTCGGCAACTTCGGACGTGACGCATACGTCTACGTCGCGATCGCGAAGGGCTACTTCACGGCTGCGGGCTTCGACGTCACCGTGACCGCCGGCAACGGGTCCGAGGACGACATGAGGCTAATCGCCGCAAACAAGATCGACTACGCGCCGGTCGACTTCACAGCGGCCGTCGTGGCACGCGCCAACGAGAACCTGCCGATCAAGGTCGTCTCACTCGTGCATCAGCACACGCTGTCGGCGGAGTTCGCGGTCGCCGGCGGCTCGATCAAGGCGGCCAGGGATCTCGCGGGAAAGAAGATCGGTGACTACCCGGGCTCGACCACACAGGTGATGTTCCCGCTCTTCGCACAGAAGGTCGGAATCGCCGCGAAGAGCGTCACGTTCGTGCCGACAACACCGCAGGCCGAGCCGGCGCTCCTCGCCGCAGGGAGGCTGGACGCCGTCGGGCAGTTCACCGTCGGCGTGCCGCTCTACGAGGCGGTGACCAAGAAGAAGATCCTGGTCTTCCCCTACGCGAAGTACTTCCCGTCGCTGATGGGCATCGGCATCGCCGCCTCCGACGCGAAGATCAAGAGCGACCCAGCGCAGGTGAAGGCGTTCGTCGCCGCGCTGAACAAGGGCCTTGCCTACTCGCTCGCCCATCCAGCGGAAGCCGGCCAGATCATCCACAAGGCCCAGCCGCTCACCGACGCCACGATCGCCAGTGCCGAGCTGCGGATCATGAGGAGCTACGTGCTGACCGCGCAGACCCGCGCACATGGGATCGGCTACATCGACCCGAAGCGCGTTGCATCGACGATCGGAATCGTCGATGCCGGGTTCCACCCCAAGCGGCACATCACGGTGTCCGAGGTCTACGCCGCAGGCTTCGCCGGCCATTAGCCGTGGCTCAGCCCGACGTCCTGATCCGGCTCGACGGCGTCTCGCAGCTCTTTGCTGCGGGACGCCGCCAGCCTCCCGTCAGGGCCATCGAAGACGTGACGCTCGACATCCACGAAAGTGAGTTCGTAACTCTCGTGGGCCGTTCCGGTTGCGGCAAGTCGACCCTGCTCCGCATCGTCTCCGGTCTGCTCCAGCCGACGAGCGGACGAGTCGAGATCGACGGGTCGCCCGTGCGCGGCACACGCCCGGACGTGAGCTTCATGTTCCAGCGGCCCGCCCTGCTGCCGTGGCGAAACGTGATCGACAACGTCCTGCTTCCGGTCGAGATCCTCCGCCTCGACCGGGCCAACTACCGCCGCCGAGCGCACGACCTCCTCGAGCTCGTCGGGCTCGACGTGTTTGCGGAACGGTCGATCTGGGAGCTCTCGGGCGGCATGCAGCAACGCGCTGCGCTTTGCCGGGCGCTGGTCACGGACCCGCGCATCCTGTTGATGGACGAGCCGTTCGCCGCGCTCGACGCACTGACGCGCGAAGACCTGAGCCTCGAGCTTCAGCGCATCTGGAACGACGACCGAAAGACGATCGTCTTCGTTACGCACAGCATCGAGGAGGCGGTGCTGCTCGCTGACCGCGTCGTCGTGATGAGCCCACGGCCCGGCCGGATCACGAAGATCCTCGATGTGGATCTCCCGCGTCCACGTTCCCTCGGAGCTAGTCGGGGGTCCGAGGAACTGCGCCGGTGCAGTGCCGAGCTGCACGAACTCCTCTTCGCGCGCGAGGCGGCATGATCGGCTCGCGCCGGTTCGTGTCGGTCATCCTTCCTACGCTGGCGCTCGCTGCCGCGATCGGTATCTGGTGGCTCGCGAAATGGACGTTCCGCTGGCCGTCGTTCGTCGTCCCGTCCCCCGGCGAGGTAGCCCGCGAGCTCTGGAGCCGCCGTTCCTACTTCCCGAGCCAGTTCTGGACGACCCTGCTCGAGACGCTCGAGGGCTTCGGCCTCTCGGTCGTGATCGGTGTCGCCTGCGCGATTGCGATCGCCTACTCGCGGACGCTGGAGCGGAGCATCTACCCGCTGCTCGTCGCGCTCAACGCCGTCCCGAAGCTCGCCCTCGCTCCCATCCTCGTGCTCTGGATGGGCTTCGGCGCCGGGCCGAAGGTCGTGATGGTGATCCTGATCTGCGTCTTCCCGATCGTGTTGAGTACCGCCACCGGGCTCAAATCGACCCCTGCCGAACTCGACGAGCTGATTCGCTCGCTGAGCGCCTCCAGGTTCCAGACGTTTCGGACTGTTGGCTTCCCGGCGGCCCTTCCCCAGATCTTCGTCGGGCTCAAGGTCGGGATCTCACTGGCGGTGATCGGCGCGGTGATCGGCGAGTTCGTCGGGGCGACGAAGGGCCTCGGCTACGTGATCGTCGCCTCCGGGCAGAACGCCGACACCACACTTGCGTTCGCGTCGATCGTGATCCTGGCGGTGCTGAGCGTCGTCCTGTTCTACGTGCTGGTGGCGCTCGAACGGCTCCTCGTCCCGTGGGCCGAGCACCAATGAGCCGTGACGTCCCGGCGTTCTTCGACGAGCTCCGTGCCTGGGTCGCCGACCATGGCGTGCGCTCGACGCCCTATCGGTACGGCCCCGAGCCCGACCAGCACGCTGATCTACGGCTTCCCGCGGGCCGCGGCCCGCATCCGGTCGCCGTCGTGATCCACGGTGGGTTTTGGCGCACGGCGTTCACCAAGGAGAACACCGAGGCAGTCGCCACCGGGTTGACCGCATTGGGCTGGGCGACGTGGAACGTCGAGTACCGCCGGCTCGGCAGCGGCGGCGGCTATCCGGAGACCCTCGCCGACGTCGAGAATGCGTGCAGGGCGCTTCACCAGGCCGACGCGCCGCTGGAGCTCGACTCGATCATCTCGATCGGCCATTCGGCAGGCGGGCAACTGGCGCTTTGGGCCGGGGCCGAACAGCTCGTCTCCGGCGTGATTGCGCTCGCTCCCATCACCGACCTGATCTCAGGAGCGCAGGAGATGATCGGCGAGGGTGCCGTGCTCGAGTTCATGGGTGGTGCGCCGGCCGGGAGGCGAGCTGCGTACGCGACCGCCGATCCGCTGCGCAGGCTGCCGCTCCGGATCCCGCAGGTGATCGTGCACGGCAGCGACGACGACCGGGTGCCGCCGCGACACTCGCGCTACTACCGCGACGTGGCCACCGCCGCCGGCGATCCGTGCCTGCTCCTCGAACAGGACGGTGCCGACCACTTCGACGTGATCGACCCGCGTGCCCGGTCCTGGACCGCCCTCTGTGAAGCGCTGGCCTGGGTCCGCACCGAGGCTCTCACTTGAGGTTCAACGCCGCCCGCAACTCCGGCACGCGCCGTCGTGAGACGGGGAGCAGCACATCGGTGTCCTCGAGCAGCACCCAAACCCCGCTCCGCGTGCTGCGAGTCACCTCACGCACGCGGTCGGCGTTGACCAGCACCTGTCGGCTGATGCGGACGAACGGGCAGCCACGCAGCCGCTGCTCGAGCTCCAGCAGGTTCCGTGCCATCGCGCGCACGCGTCCCCGGTCGGTCTGGAGCCAGACGACGCCTTCCGCAAACTCCGCAAGCTCGATCTCGTGTGCGAAGACCACGACCATCCGGCCTGCGTGGGCGGCGGCAACCCTCACCGGACCGCTCTTCGCGGCTCGCGCACGCCGCCCGGCCGCCGTTCGCTCATCGGGGGCCAGACGTTCCTGCAGGCGCCGCTCGACGCGGTGCACCGCACGCAGGAGCGGCGCCATCGTCTCGTCCGGAAGCGAACGGCGCCACGCGGAGACGGCGATCACGCCGGCGGCTGCATTCGTCACCGGGTCGCGCACCGCGACGGCGTTGCAGCTCCAATCCTGGAAGACCGAGCACCAGTGCTCGGCGCCGGTGACGCGAACAGCTCCCGGCGATTCGAGCGCGAGGCCGATGCCCGTGGTGCCGGTGGCCGCCTCGCTCCAGCCGAACCACGGGCCGAGGTTCTGGTCGCGCGCGCGCATGATCGCCCGGCGCTCACCCCACGCCGAGAGCACTCTTCCGGTCCCGTCGGACACCGACACGACGCCCGAGATCGCCTCGACGTCGTGTGCGATCGCCACCGCTGCGGCGCCGAGCTCTGCCGCCACGACCACGCCGTCGGCGGGCGCTGGGGTATCCGCTGCAGCCGGCGCGCGCTCACGCGCGGGATTGATCCGGTAGTCGTCGCGTGACCGGTGCCACGAAAGCAGGATGTCCGCGCGGACGCCGCCTCGCACTTCCTCGCCCCGCGCAAAGCGCTCCCACGCGTCCTCGGCCAGGCGGTTGCGCGCGTCGAGGCGCGGATCGGCGGCTGGGCTCCGACCGGTCACGGCGTAGGTCCTACCGCTTGCCGCCGGCTCTCTCGACTCGCCGCACGCACGGTCCGATCATAGGCCCAATGACGACAACAGCTCAATTCGCCCGATGACGGAGCCGCTTCTCTCGACGCGGTTCGATCCGCTCTCGGCGGCTCAGCGTGAGGATCCGTTCGCCGTCCTCGCCCTCGCACGCCGCGAGCAGCCGGTCTTCTACAGCCCCGAGCTCGACCTGTGGGTCGTCACCCGGCACGCAGACGTCCTCGCCGTGCTCAAGGATCATCGGTCGTTCTCGTCCGCCGGTGCGCTCAAGTCAGCCGCTGCACCCCTGCCCACGGAGGTGATCGCCGTGCTCGCGGAGGGCTATCCCGAGATGCCGTACATCATCGAGATCGACCCCCCGCTCCACGACCGGATCCGCAGCCTCGTGACGAAGGCATTCACACCGCGGCGCATCGCCGCCCTCGAACCGGTGATCCGGGCGATCGTTGACGAGCTGCTCGCAGAGCTGCCAACTGCAGGCAACGCGGACATCGTCGAGCGGTTCGCGTGGCCACTCCCACTCCGCGTGCTCGGCCAGTTACTCGGCCTGCCGCGCTCGGACCTCGCGCAGCTGCACGAATGGGGCAACGACTGGATGCTCGTCCAGCAGGATGGGCCGCTCGACCAGCGGCTTCGCCACGCCAGGGGCACGGTCGCGCTCCAGCACTACTTCGTGGACGCGGTCGAACAGCGCGGGCGTGAACAGTCGGACGACCTGATCGGCGCCCTGGTCGCCGGGCGCGCCGGAATCGAGCCGCCGCTCACCGACGTCGAGATCGCCGGCCTTCCCCTTGACCTGATGGTCGCCGGGCACGTGACGGTGACCCGCGCGATCGGAAGCACGATCCGGCTCGTGCTCGACCACCCGTCGATCGCCGGCGAGCTGCTCGACCCCGAACAAGCCCCCCGTGTGATCGAGGAGGTGCTCCGTCTCGAGTCGCCTGCCCAGGGGCTCTTCCGGACAGCTTCGCGTGATGTCCAGGTCGGCGGCGCCACCATTCCGGCGGGGGCACGAGTAATGGCGCACTTCGCGTCGGCGAACCGCGACGAATGCGTCTTCACCTCTCCTGACGACTACTGCCCCGCACGCGACGACCTGGGCAGCCACATCGCGTTCGGCAAGGGCGTCCACTTCTGCATCGGCGCACCCCTCGCCCGGCTCGAGCTGGGCATCGCCCTGCCCTCGCTCCTTCGCGCCCTTCCCGACTTGCGGGCGGCACCGGGGGGCGAGGCGGTGCGTGAGCGTCTGTTCTTCGCGCGCGGTTTCGAGCGCTTGCCGGTTGCGTGGGGACAGCCGTGAGCAACGCCCAGGTGATCGTCGTGACGGGTGCAGCGGGCGGGATCGGCCGCGTCGTCGTACGAGCTCTTGCCGAGTATGGGTACGGCGTGGCAATCGCCGATCTTGCATCGACGGATGAGGCGGTCGCGGAAATCGAGTCCATCGGCGGCCAGGCGATCGGCTGCCAGGTCGACGTCAGCGACCGCACCTCGACCGAGGAGATGGCTGCCCGTGTGGTCGAGCGGTTCGGCCGCATCGACGGCCTCGTCAACAACGCCGCCTACTACACGTCGATCGAGAAGAAGCGCTTCGACGAGCTGAGCGTCGACGAATGGGACCGTTGTTTCGCGGTGAACGTGCGCGGCGCGTGGCTCTGCGCCGCCGCCGTCGCGCCCGTGATGAGGGGCCAGGGCCACGGCAAGATCGTGAACGTCTCCTCGATGACGGTTCCGACCGCGCCGCCAGGCTTCGCCCACTACATCGCGTCGAAAGCCGCAATCATCGGCCTGACGCGGGCGCTCGCACGTGAGCTGGGCGAGGCGGGTATCTGCGTCAACACGCTCACACCTGACTACATCGCCTTCGACCGCGACTACGACAACCGGCAACCCGAGATGGCATCGATGCTGACCGCGCAGCGCAGCCTGAAACGCGCGGCGAAACCCGATGACCTCGTCGGGACGCTCATCTACCTGCTCGGCCCCGGCTCGGACTTCGTCACCGGCCAGAACATCTGGGTCAACGGCGGCAGAGCCTTCTCGTAACCACTACGCGTTTAGCCGCCGGAACAGGCGGTCGACGAGGTCGGGCATCGCTTCGAGCTTCTCCGTGATCACGCGCAGGCGGTACTCGCGGAAGTGCTCCGGCTCGACCTCCAGCGCATCGGCGAGCGTCTCGACGACCTCGTTCGACGGCACCGGACGGTTTCCGTGCACCAGGTGATTCAGATACCCGGCCGAGAGGCCGGTCTTCGCGGCGAGCGCACGATACGTCACACCCGTCTCGTTCATCAACCGCTCGACCGCGGGGCCGAACGATTCCGATGCATAGCGGCGGCGTTTTGCCAACGTCAGACCTCCTTGCCCAACTCGGACACCTTGACACGTCGCTCGTCACCCGTGCTGCGATCGCGCAGGTCGACGGCCCCGTCCTCGAGGCTCTTCTTCCCCGCAGTGACCCGGATCGGGATGCCGATCAGGTCGGCGTCGGCGAACTTCTCGCCGGGCCGCAGGTCGCGGTCGTCGAGGAGCACCTCGAACCCGGCCTCGTCGAGCGCTTGTGCAGCCTGCTCGCCGATCTCCTCGGCGCCCCTGAGCACGACGACATGAACGCTGTACGGGGCGATCGAACGCGGCCAGACGATCCCGTTCTCGTCGTGACTCTGTTCGACGACCGCCGCGAGCACCCGTCCCGGGCCGATGCCGTAGCTGCCACCGAGAAGCGGCTTCTCGGTCCCGTCCTCGTCGAGGAACGTCGCATCGAGGCCCGAGCTGTACTTGTCGGCGAAGTAGAAGATGTGCCCCACTTCGATCGTCGTCTCGAAGGTCAGCGCACCGCCGCACTCGGGGCAGCGGTCCCCCTCCACCGGCTCGCGAAGATCGGCGAACCGTGCATCGTAGTCGCGCCCTGCTTCGACACCTCGAAGGTGGAAGCCGTCCTTGTTCGCGCCGGCGACAAACTGCCCCTCGCGAAGAGCGAAGTCGGCGATCACCTCGCCTTGGAACCCGACAGGACCGAGCGAGCCGCCCGACGCTCCGAATGCTGCGCGGATCTCCTCGTCCGTCGAAGGGCGAGAGCCGACCTTCAACGCCGAGAGCAGCTTCGACTCCGACAGCCGGTCGTCGCCGCGGATCAGCGCGAGCACGACGCGGCCATCCTCGGTCGTCATCGGCATGGCCTTGGAGGTGGCGGCAAGGTCGATGCTCAGGAACGCGGCGAGTGCCTCGCACGTCTTCACCTCGGGCGTCTCGATCTCCGCGGGCGCGTCGAGCGCCGCGGGGAACACGGCCGGCCGCGGGATGCCCCGCGCTGCCTCGGCGTCGGCGGTGTAGTCGCCGCGTTCGCAACGGACGAGCGTGTTCTCCCCCGAACCCGACGGCGCCAGGAAGTCGTAGGTGAGCTCGCCGCCCATGATCCCGCTCTCCGCCTTCACCTCGTGTGCCACCACGCCACAGCGCTCGAAGATGCGGTGATAGGCCACGCGATTCTTCTCGAACGAGGCGTAGGCGCCCTCCTCGTCGCGGTCGAACGAGTACGCGTCCTTCATGATGAACTCGCGGACGCGGAGCAGTCCGCCACGCGGGCGGGGCTCGTCGCGGTCCTTCGTCTGGAAGTGGTACCAGAGCTGCGGCAGTTCCTTGTACGACTGGAGCTCACGCGCATGGAACGTGAACGTCTCCTCATGCGTGAGCGGCAAGACGAACCGCCGCCCCGCGCGATCGGTGAGGTGGAAGATCTCCGAGATCTTGTCGCGGCCGGTTGCTTCCCACAGCTCGACCGGTGTGAGCACCGGTGCCAGGAACTCCTGGCCGCCGATCGCGTCCATCTCCTCGCGGATGATCTGCTCGACCTTGCGGTGAACGCGCCACCCGAGCGGCAGGTACGACCAGAGGCCCGCTCCGATCTGCCGGATGAAGCCGCTGCGGACGAGCAGCTTGTGGCTGACCGCCTCTGCGTCGGCAGGTGCGTCGCGAAGCGTTGGGATGAAGAGCTGTGAGGCGCGGGCGATCATCAGTTGCCTTCTCAGGCTACCGGGGGAGCGGCGCGCACGCGGCACCTGCCGTTCGCGCTCTACTCGAGCGGGATCGCGGACGCCTCGGCCATCGCGAGCGCGGCCGGCTTCGCCATCTTCAACCGCATCGGCCGGTGCATGCCCTCGTCGATCCACTTGTCGATCTCGAAGAACAGCTCGTCGATGAGAATGTCGCTCGACACCTTCTTCAGCACACGCCCGTGCGCGTAGATGAACCCGACGTCGCGCCCGCCCGCGATTCCGAAGTCTGCGTCGCCCGCCTCACCCGGCCCGTTGACGGCGCAGCCGAGCACCGCGACCTCGAACGCCTGCGGGTACGTTCGCAATCGCTCCTCGACCGTTTCGGCGAGGCTCTGCACGCCGACGTTGTCGCGGCCACAGCTCGGACAGGCGATCATCACCGGGCCGCGCTCGCGCAGACCCAGCGACTTGAGGATCTCGAACGCCGTCTTGATCTCTTCGACCGGGTCGGCGGTCAGCGAGACCCTGATCGTGTCGCCGATCCCGTCGATGAGCAGCGCTCCCATCCCGACCGCGCTCTTGATCGACCCGGCGAACGGCGTTCCCGCCTCGGTGACTCCCAGGTGCAGCGGGTAGGGAACCTTCGACGCGAGCAGGCGGTAGGCACGAATCATGGTCGGCACGTGGCTCGACTTGACGGAGATCTTGAAGTCGCGGAAGTCGAGCTTTTCGAGCAGCCGCACCTCCTCGAGCGCCGCCTCGACCAGAGCCTCGGCCTGGTCGTGCTGTGCGAGATCCGAGAGATGCTTCGGCAGCGAGCCCGAGTTCGCGCCGATCCGCATCGGGATGCCCTTCGCCTTCGCAGCCTTCACGACCAGCTCGACCTTGTCAGGCCCGCCGATGTTGCCCGGGTTGATCCGCACCGCGGCCACACCGGCATCGATCGCGCGCAGCGCGAGACTTGCGTTGAAGTGGATGTCTGCGATCACCGGGATCGGCGAGAACCGCACGATCCGGGGCAGCGCATCGGCGTCCTCGCTCTTGGGCACCGCCACCCGGACGATCTCGCAGCCGGCGCTCGCCAGCGCGGCGATCTGCGCGGTCGTCGCCTCGACGTCGTGCGTCTTCGTAAGCGTCATCGACTGCACGACCGGCGGCGCTCCGCCTCCGATCTGGACGCCTCCGACAGTGACCGAACGCTCGCTCGCCATCAGTCCTGGCTGGCCCTCATGGCTCCATTGTGTCTGAGAGGCGTCAACCGCCGCCGCCGAACAGGTCGTTGCGGATGCCGAAATACATCAGTACGGCAAAGAGCGTCAGGCCAAACACGGAGTACCGCACGTAGACGGCCTGCCGGAATGTCCGGCCGCGGACCTTCTCGGCCACCGCCATCACGATGTGCCCGCCGTCGAGCGGCAGCACGGGCAGGAGGTTGAGCAGGCCGAGCGCCAGGCTGACGAGCCCGAGCACGAACAGGAAGTCGCGCGCCCCCTGGCGCCATGCCGCAGCCGAAACGCGCACGATCCCGACCGAGCTCGAGACCTGGTTGGTATCGCGCCCTGTCGCAAGATGCCCGATCCCGCGCACGGTGTCGGCGGTGATCCGCCAGGTCAGCCCCAGCGCGTCGCGGGTTGCCGCCGGCAACGATTCGCCGGGCCCGGTCCGGGCCTCGATCGCGATCCCGATGCGGTACGCGCCGCTCTCCTCGCGCGCCCTGAGCGGACCCACAGCGACCTTCCGCCCCTGGCGCAAGACGAGCACCTTGAACGGCGCGCCCTCGGTGGCGCGAATGTGCGCCGGAATCTCCTTGGGCTGCACGGCCTGTCCCTGCACGCGCAGGATGCGGTCGCCGATGTGGATGTGGGCGGCCGCCGCAGGGCTGTCTGCCTGAACCTGTCCGACGACGTTCGTGGTCCGCTCGGCGGCCACCATGTACAGGCAGGCGAAGAGCACGATCGCGAAGACGAGGTTGACGGCCGGGCCGGCGAAGATCGCGGTGAGGCGCCGCCAGGTGGCCTGGCGCCAGTACGCGTCGGGCGCGAGCGCCCACTTGAGCTCCTGCCACATCCTGGTCTGCCCGAGCGCCGGCTGCAGCTCGTCGAGGGCCGCGTCCGCGCCTTCGAGATCGCCTGCCTCGAGCGCGACGTCGAGCCGGGCCAGCTCGCCCCGGTACTGGCTGCGATCGGGCTGTTTCAAGGTCGCCGCCAGGTCGCCCGGCGACGGACGATTCATGCCGGGGATCTTCACGTAGCCGCCGAGCGGGATCGAGCCGATGCCGTACTCAACGCCTCCGCGCGTGTGCTTCCAGATCGGCGGCCCGAAGCCGACGTAGAACTTGCGCGGCGTCATACCCACGGCCCGCGAGGCGAAGAAGTGCCCCGCCTCATGGATCAGCACCAGCAGCGCCAGCCCGACGATCGCGGCGACTAAGCCCACTTCTGCTCCTGTGCGGGCAAAGCCGGCACATCCGCACCCAGCGCGGCTCCGTCGAGCCGACGCCGCGATGCCACGTCCAGCGCGAGTTCGCGAGCCTGCTTGTCTGCTTCGTAGAGCTCGTCGAGACTGTGCGCGGCTGAGCCGTCGACGCGGCCGAGTACCTCTTCCACGAGAACCGCGATCTCGAGGAAGCCGATGCGCCCGTCCAGAAACTGGGCGACCGCGACCTCGTTCGCCGCGTTGAAGGCGCACGGATACGTTCCGCCGCGCTCCCCCGCCTCGCGCGCGAGCGCGAGCATCCGAAACGTCTCCGTGTCGGGCACGAAGAACTCGAGCGGGCCGGCGGTCAGGTCGAGCGCGGGCAGCGGTGTCGGCGCGCGCTCGGGATATGTCAGCGCATAGGAGATCGGCACGCGCATGTCGGGATACCCGAGATGCGCGATCGCAGCGCCGTCGCGGAAGCGCACGAGCCCGTGCACGATCGACGTCGGCTGCACGACGACCTCGATGCGGTCGTACGGCAGCCCGAAGAGGAAATGCGCCTCGATCACCTCGAGACCCTTGTTCGCAAGCGTCGCCGAGTCGATCGTGATCTTGGCCCCCATCGACCAGGTCGGATGCGCGAGCGCCTGGTCGGCCGTCACGTCGGCGAGCTGGTCGCGTGTCCGACCGCGGAACGGGCCGCCGCTCGCCGTCAGCACGATGCTTTCGGGCTCGCCGCCCTGCACGCACTGAAAGAGCGCGGAGTGCTCGCTGTCGACCGGGATCAACCTGCCCCCGCCCCGTTCGTGCGCCGCCAGCGCGAGCTCGCCCGCCGCGACGAGGCTCTCCTTGTTCGCGAGCGCGAGCGTCACGCCTCGTTCGAGCGCCCACATCGTCGCCGGCAGCCCGGCGAAGCCCAGCGTGGCGTTGAGGACGATGTCCGGTGCTGCCCGGTCGAGCAGCTCCGACGGGTCGCCACCGACCTGAGTGAGCGGAGCAAGACCGTTGATCGGTGTCGAGCCCGATGTGGCAGCGACGAGCTTGAGACCGTCGTTGGCGGCGATCACGTCGAGCGCCTGGCGCCCGATCGATCCGGTCGCGCCGAGGAGGGCGATCCGCGTCATGCGGACAGTGTGCCCGAGGGCCTGTGCGAGCTCAGCTGCTGAACGCGAGCACGGTGAAAAAGGCCGCCGGCGCGGCGAAGAGCAGGGCGTCGATCCGGTCGAGCATGCCGCCGTGGCCGCCGAGGAGCGTGCCGGTGTCCTTCACGTCCATGTCGCGCTTGAGCAGCGACTCGAACAGATCGCCGAGCGGCGCCGCGACCGCGACCACGGCGCCGAGCACGACGGACTGGCTGATCGTCAGGAAATCCTGCTTGTAGAGGGCGACGAACGTGACGAAGATCGTCGCGGCGGTGCCGACGACGAACCCCTCCCAGGTCTTGCCGGGGGAGGTGTTCGGCGCCATCCGGTGGCGGCCGATCAGCCGGCCCCCGAAGTACGCGAACGTGTCGCCCGCCCACACCGCGACGAGCACCGTGAACACGGCGAGCCGACCGTGGTCGGGCATCTCGCGCAGCAGGATCAGGAACGACAAGCCGCCCCCGATCCACACCGCACCGAGCATGGTGCCGCTGACCGCGATCGTGGCCGCGGCGCGCGCTTCCGAGATCGTCTTGAGAAGAAACGCGATCGCGAAGGTCGTGAAGAGACCGCCGACGGCCCAGCCGATCCCGCCCACCTCGGCGCCGACAAGCGCCAGCGCAGCGCCGACATAACCGGCCGGGGCCAGCGGGGCGAGCGGCCGTGCGAGCAGCCAGTACTCGTGCAGGGCGACGACGGTGGCGAGCATCGTGAGAGCGAGCATCCACCAGCCGCCCAGGTAGACGACTCCGAGCACGATTGGCAGCAGGACAACCGCGACGACGAGCCGCGAGACGGCGTTCGTCACGAACGGCCGCCGAAACTCCGCCGCCGCGACGCGTAGTCGGCCAGGGCCGAGCGCAGATCGCGTTCGTCGAAGTCGGGCCAGAGCTTGTCGACGAACACGAGCTCCGAATAGGCCAGCTGCCAGAGCAGGAAGTTCGAGACACGCAGCTCGCCGCTCGTTCGGATGAGCAGATCGGGGTCGGGCAGGTCGGGGGCGTAGAGGTTTGCGGCGAAGACGTTCTCGTCGATCTCCGACGGATCCACCCCGCTCTCGACGATCCGCCGCGCCGCCTCGACGAGCTCCGCGCGGCCGCCGTAGTCGAAGGCCACCCAGAGGTTGAGGCGGGCGTTGAGCTCCGTCCGGTCCTCCATGGCGGCCATACGCGCCTGCAACTGCTCGGGCGCGCGGTCGCGCCGGCCGATGAACCGCACGCGCACCCCTTGCTCGGCGAGGTCCGGCAGCTCACGCTCGATCGTCTCGGCGAAGATCTCCATCAGCGCGTCGACCTCCTCCTGCGGCCGCGACCAGTTCTCGGTCGAGAACGCGAAGACCGAGAGATCGTGGACGCCGACGTCGATCGACGCCTCCACGATCGGCCGGACGGCGCGTGCGCCCGCGCGATGGCCGGCGGCCGTCGGCAGCCCGCGGCGCTTCGCCCAGCGGCCGTTGCCGTCGAGGATGATCGCGACCGAGCCTGCGACCTCGGGCAGGTCGACGGTGGGCAGCGACCGAGCCCGGGCCAGCGTGCGGATGCGAGAGACGAGCTTCATGGAGTGCCGGTGAGCCCCAGGAGGGGTCAGACCTCCATGATCTCGGCTTCTTTGCGCTTCAGCAGCTCGTCGATCTTCGCGACATGATCGTCGGTGAGCTTCTGCACACGGCCTTCGGCTGCACGCTCCTCGTCGTCTCCGACATCGCCGTTTCGGACGAGGTCGGCGAGATGCTTGATCGCGTCCCGCCGCACGTTCCGGACCGCAACGCGCCCCTCCTCGGCCATCCCACGCACGACCTTGGCGAGCTCCTTGCGGCGCTCCTCGGTCAGCTGCGGGATCGGCAGGCGGATGAGCTTGCCGTCGTTCGACGGCGTCAGGCCGAGGTCGGACTCCTGGATCGTCTTCTCGATCTGCTTGATCGATGAGGGATCGAAGGGCTGGATCGTCAGCATCCGCGGTTCGGGCGAGTTGATCGTCGCGAGGTTCTTCAGCGGCGTCGGCGTGCCGTAGTAGTCGATCGTGATCCGGTCGAGCAGCGCCGGCGTGGCACGACCGGTGCGAACCGAGTTGAAGTGCTCCTGTGTCGCTTCGACCGACTTGTCCATCCGTGCTGTCGCGTCGCCGAGAAAGCTGTCGATCAACGTGCGCCTCCTTCCTGGACGGATGTCGAGACACCGGGTGTAGAAACAATGGTTCCGAGATGCTCGCCGGCGACCACGCGGCCGATGTTGCCGACCGCGAGCTCGAAGACGTGAATCGGAAGATGATTGTCCATGCAGAGAGACAGCGCCGTCGAGTCCATCACCTTCAGACCCCGTTCGATCGCCTGCAGGTGGGTGAGCGCCGGGATCAGCTTTGCATCGGGCTCCTTGCGCGGGTCGCCGTCGAACACGCCCGCGACGCCGTTCTTGGCCATCAGGATCGCCTCGGCGCCGATCTCCAGTGCCCGCAGCGCGGCCGCGGTGTCGGTGGTGAAGAACGGGTTGCCGGTGCCTGCGGCGAAGATGACCACGCGGCCCTTTTCGAGGTGGCGCACGGCGCGGCGCCGGATGTACGGCTCCGCCACCTCCTGCACCTCGATCGCCGAGAGCACCCTCGTGTCGGCGCCATTTCGCTCCAGCGCCTCCTGGACTGCAAGCGCGTTCAGCACCGTCGCCAGCATGCCCATGTAGTCGCCGGTCGCACGATCCATGCCCTGAGCGGCGGCGGCCATGCCGCGATAGATATTTCCGCCCCCGATCACGATCGCAATCTCGAGCCCGCCCGAGCGCACCTCGACGAGCTCGCGCGCAACCGCATCGACGGTGTTCGCGTCGAGCCCGTACTCCGCGGAGCCCATCAGGGCCTCGCCGGAAAGCTTCAGCAGGACGCGCCGGAACACGAAGGTTAGGCGACCGCGTACCAGGCGTAGTCGAGGAGCTCGATGCCGTGGTCGGCAAGGTACTTCGCGACCGTGCCCGTCGACTCGTCCGCCCGGTACCACGTCTGCTCGGTCAGCACCGACTCGCCGTAGAACTTCTTGTTCAGCTGGCCCTCGACGATCTTCTCGCGGACGGTCTCCGGCTTCGAGAGAACCTCTTCCGAGTTGGAGAGGATCTCGCGCTCGGCGTCGACCAGCTCCTGCGGCACCTCGTCGCGCGTGCCGTAGGTCGGACGTGCGAACGTCAGGTGAAGCGCGAGGCTGCGCGCTGCAGCGGGGTCTCCGCCCTTGGTGCGGACGAGCGCGCCCACTTTGTTCGCCGGGCCGTGCACGTAGGACGACAGCACTTCGCCCTCGGCCGCCTCCATCCGCTTGGCGCCGACTACCTGGATGTTCTCGCCGAGCTTCGCGGCGAGCTCGACGCGCCGCGCCTCGAGCGCCGATGCCTCGCCGCCGTCGAATACCGCCGCCAGCACCTGCTCGGCATACCCGAGGAACTCGTCGTTGTTCGACACGGGCTCGGTCTCGCAGCCGATCGCAACCAGCGCGCCGGCGTTCTCGCGCACCCGCACGCCGACCTTGCCCTCGCTGGTCTCGCGGTCGGCACGCTTCGCCGCCGACGCCATGCCTTTCTCGCGCAGCAGCTTGACGGCCTCGTCGAAGTCGCCTTCCGTGTCCTGGAGGGCGCGCTTGCAGTCCATCATCCCCGCACTCGTCGCGTGGCGGAGCTGCTTCACCATCGCGGCGGAGACCTCGGTCATGCGCTCTCCTCCTCGGTGCTCGCGGGCTCGGGGGCAGGCGCCGCTTCGGCGACCGGCCCTTCGGCCGCAGGCTCTTCAGCCTCAGCCTCTGGCTCTGCGGCTGTCGTGGCTGCGGCTGCCTCGTCCTCGGCCTGCTTCGCGACATCTTCGGCCAGCTTCGCGGCATCCTCGGCCTGCTTCGCAGCCAGCAGCTCGTTCTCGGTCACCGTCTTCTTGCCGGCCTCGATGTCGTCGGCTATCGCCTTGACCACGACCGAGCACGAGCGGATCGCGTCGTCGTTGCCCGGGATCACGTACTGGGCCTCATCGGGATCGCAGTTCGTGTCGACGAGG